>OFOK01000434.1_pt1 | contig 42136 bp, 34 predicted proteins | sample 1542001 | NCBI WGS metagenome assembly OFOK01 (sample SAMN04209242, study PRJEB22552) | human gut metagenome | biome: gut; material: feces | host: Homo sapiens | place: USA: Oklahoma
GCCCCAAAACTTTGGGGCGGCGGCCGTTGGTTTTCAGCGGGGGCGGCTTTCTGTGAGTAGGGGGAGGGGGGCACGCTTGTGTTCGGCAGCATCGATCATGCCGGGAGCACCGCGGCGAAACAATTGTTCGATAGGGACTAAAATGTATGGCGGTTTAAAATCCGGCTTTGAACCGCATTTGTGAATACGCTCCGTTCTTCAAGGTTCTGAAAAGCGAATTTGGGGATGGGGATAACCGACAAAGGCTTTTCCAGCTGCAGATACAATGCGTGTTCTGTTTCGCAAACCCTCTCCACATGCGAATATTCAATGGTATTGCTTGTTGTTGAAGTGGCGACCGTCAGGCCGTTTTCGCCAACACAGATGCCCTGCTTCCCTGCGAATTTGTCGAAATCCCCCCGTTGGAGCTGCTTATGTATGTTGTAAGGAAGAAGCAATAGTTGAAGGAACAAGCACGGGATAAATACAATGGCACACAGCAGCAAAAGCCACATGTGAAAAAGAAAGCCGGCAACCAGCAAGACCCCCAGCAACACACCGGCGGCCGCCTGGTTTCGCCAGTAGGCGCTGCTGCGATACAGGCTGCGAAAGCATTCGGTGAGCAGAGGCTCCAATTCTTCTTTGGAAATTTCGTACTCAAGGATTAAAGAGTTGTTTTTTGCCCAGAGCATACGGCTTTGCGGCTGGCTGCCTGCCCCTGCGGCAGAGAATTCCTCCACAGGCTGCTTTGCCTTTAGTAATTCCTGGAGCATGCCCTTGCAGCCCTGGGGAGTCTGCCCTGGCTGCAAAGCCTCACGAGGCAAAAAATCGGTTGTATTGTCGGTGAAATAAAGCGCAACGCCGGTGGCGTCCGCCGTGATCGCTTTCACTTCGCACGCTTGCTTATGCATCTGGAGGTTTCCGCCGCCTTGCAGCGTTTTAATGCTGTAGTAGCTTCCGTCCAGTATCGAAACCCGCTGTTGACCCAGCATTCTTGGAATTTGTCCGGACAGACGCAGAATAGAAATTTGCTGACTGGCCACCACGATGGGAGAAACCACCCACAAGCCTACCCCAAATGATGCGGCGAGAATTACCAAAAAAGGTACCAACATATAGGAGGGCATGCCGCCGCGCGTGGCTGCCATCCAGGCGAGCGCCACGCTGAAAGCTGTTGCAAACAGCATGCAGACACGCATGATGCAGGTCTGACGGTACAGGGGGGAGGCCTTGCAGCGGGTCAATAATTTAAAGTGACATTTTAATACGCTCAGCGTCACATTGAAGGTCCACTCCATATTTTCTCCTTGTATTATAAAGTAGTGGTTTATAAAGCCCCTCGCCAAGGGCTTGCGTGCCGCACTGTAAGGGATGCTGGGGACTGGTGTGTGTTTATATTTTACCATAGTTTTGCCCGAACGGGTGAGTTTTTTTGTGTTATCGCGGAGGATACGCTCAAATTAGCAGACCGCAGCGGACTTGGGCACCACAAGAAGGGGCATTTGAAGAAAAATATAAAAACAAGGATGCCGCATGGGAAAGCGGCATCCTTGTTTGGCTGGATATGTACATGGATGTGCAAAGTTTAGGATGATGGTCGCGAGGCAAGGCAATAGACTACAATATAGACAGCGGAATAGAACGTGAAAGTATATACAAAAAGAGAGGATGTCCTCAATATGAATAATAAAAAATCAAATTTTATAGAAAGACCAAAAGTGACCATTAGAAGAAAAACGATTTCCGCCCCGGCTAACAGCGCTAAATGGCGAATCGCCCTTCGAGTGGCGAATACTAAATTATTTGAGGAGATTATTTTACGTGCGAGGATGAAGGAAAGCGTTAATGTTGCTAAGTAAGAAGAAATAATAAATATCATTGAAAAAACGAACGAAAAAGTACGTAATAGACTATATAAAAGGGAAAAGCTAAAGATAAAAGCTAAAGTACAGTTGGAAATTATCATATAAAGAGTACGATCTTTGTCCCCAAGAGTACGTTTGAAAATTTTTATGAAAAGCAGTAAATAAACGATGATTTGTATTGCTGAAGCAGCTAAGATTAAAATGCGAAAAAGTGGATAACGAAGTAAAATATAAATAAAAGCGAGCATAACTTCGGAAACTAGAAAATTACGGATTAGCAGATATGGTGTGATTTCCATCATCTTTAAAGATGGATCATTTGAATCCATAATGGATTACCTCTTTAAAGAAGAATTTGTAATCTTCCTTTTGGTTATAGTTACAATATAGATCATCCAAGATTTTAAACATTATCATGAAAATATTTTGGAGCTGCATAAGGGCCTCTTTCTGCATTTTGCATATGACAATGTTTATAAGACCGCCGAGTCATAATGGGCTGTTTTTGAAATTTTTAGCTAGGATCCAACCACATAACCCATAGGAAGAACTAATCCGAATATATCGATAAGAGTTTCTGATGAGGAACAGCTGAAGACTTTGGATGTCTTCAAAATATATTGGCCAACAATATTGCTTTTTGGCTTCCAATTCTTCTCTATTGTCCTTTATAAAAGCTTCAATTGCCAGATCTTCAACGCAGAGAATAATACTATTTGGCAAAATATTTTCAAAAGAGTGAGTAAGAACGCCAGAGGCGAGGAAGCTTTCTGTTTGATTGTTATATGGGTTATATGAATGCAAAATTAATGTCTTTTCTGCAAGATCGACTTGATATGAGGTTATTATATTATCGTGCATATTCTTGAACTCCTTTTTTATTGGCTAAGGAGATTTTTGTTTTCATCTTACTGAGAAGGATACAGAAACTTATGAGCTCGATCTATTAAATAAAATTGTTTTCTATAGAATAAATACATGATTCAATAATAGAGGTTGTTTTGATTTGTGTGAGCAAATCCAGCTCCATTTCTTCCAAAGTGCATTTTTTCTTTATAAAGCCCGTGTCGTACCCTTCGACCGTGAAAATTTCAAGATTTTTCAGCTTGAATAAGGCCAATAACTTTTTCAGACAATCAAAAAGAGGACGGATATTGCTTTCGCAGCAGCGATTAAAAAAGAGGCGGCTTCCATTTGAAAAAAGCTCTTGATTCGTGAATTTGTCGTAGGGAAACAATAAATCACTGCTGTTGGAGGGTTGCTTCGATGAAGTGAGAGCAAACGTGACTTGTTTTTGTGAGGCTTGCTCCTTGCACATTTTAAATATTTCGGGATAAAAGGTGATTTCGCTATTGAACCAAAAATAAACGCCTTTGTTTTGTCCATACTTTTTTATTTTATCGAATAAGCTTTCGTTGTTGGGGGAATCAAAACTTCCAAATACAAAATAACTCATGGTTTGCTCCTCAACGCCGCATTAAAACGTGGCATCCTGGTTTGGTTCGATGATTTGGGGGGCAACTCAAGGGGAAACGGCATAACAGAGAACCGCCCTTAGATTTAAAAAATCCAAATTATTTCAATAGTTTCCGGAGCCCAGGTTTCTTATAGGGGTAAACTAGCTAAATTTCCGCATTTAATTAAATTTTCTATACTGAAACCTTTTATTGAAACTCTGCACAATTACTATATGCTACCATGTGTGCATCCGAGTTGTACCGAAAAAATCTCCAGCACTCTGTATTAGTCGACATATTCACAAAGCATTCTAAAATAAATTCATTGGAGAATTCTATTTGGAGATCATTGGTTTGTGTTATAAGTACACTCTTCACTGAAATAATTTTGTTGCCAGCAAAAAAATGCTGGACTTTTTCATCAAACAAATTATTCCCTAATATATCCCAATTAAAGTCTGGGCTCCAGGTTGTTTTGGAATTTGGTTCATATATGTCACCTGAGGCCAACTTGATTTGAGAATCTGCTTTGCTTCGTAAACGTCACGGGCATTGCAAATGCAATGAATATTCGCCTTTTTCTATTGTGTTTCCTTTTTTATCTTTGCCTAAAATACGTTCCCCGAATAATATCCAGCATAGGTCACTTGCTCTTCCCATTTTAAGCAAGGGCTGATTTATTAACATATTAATTTGACTCATGTTTCCTCCTGAACACATTTATGAGGTGTAAATCATAAGTGAAAATACACAGCCAAAAAATTGCAGATAAAAATGAAAGATGTGAGCTGCATTGGTTCGCCCTCTTATAGTTTGGCCTCACAGCTCATGCTTCTTTGAGGGGGGGGGGTGACTGTGGATAAAAATCTGAAGGAATTACCCACCGGGGGCCTTGTTCCTGTATGCTTTATTCCAAAGATTCGTTATATAACCCAGAAACTATGTATACAAAGTATTCCAGAGGCTTTTGTGCCGCTTTAAATATAAAAATGCCGCCAATAGCTGTAAAAAAGAGTGAGACGCCAATCAGTACAAAAAATATCTCCATTGAAATTTCCATTAAATATATTGCGAAAATAAGTGCAATTAACGCAGCACCTAATACTACCCATGATTTGGTTAAAAGAGTACGTTGCTTTTGATAAATGGCGATGCCATGAGCATCCATTTTACAAAATTTGAAATTGTAAAATATTTGTGTGTGGTACTCATAATAGATCTTTTTTGCAATCGTTGAATCTTGATGTTTGGAAAAATCATATTGAATAATAGATTTTTTTTGATCGTCTGAAAGAAGTTCAACAAATTCCCAATCAGGGCTTTTTGAACGAGTATTTATGGTTTGAGAGCGATTCCTCTTTTGTTTAATAAAATTTCCACGAAATAAAGCTAAATCAATTATTGCAACAGTACCTGCAACAAGTAAGTTTATCCAAAATGTTATTGTTAGTGGATCGATTGAGAAAGTAGTATTTAAAAAAATGGATAATATTTGCAATACATATAGTATTACTGAACTGTAAAAACACAGCTTTAACGCAATAATGACTTGCTTCCTTTTGGCGGTTTCAAACGCTTTTCTTTTAACTTGAAAGATATAAACTAAAAGAATTGCGCCCAATATGAGGTAGTCGTAATGTTTTAAAATGTTACTTATCATTCGATGGTTCTTCCTCGCTTTTTGGCGGGTTGGCAGTTCTGAACCGATAGGGGAAAGGGGGTGTTCCGGCTACGCTTGATCTTATCTAGAAGGCCTCTGTGTTCTTTTGTGGACGTGTATGATTATATCCATTACGCCGAGTAAAGCAAATATAATTAAATGACTTATCGCCCACAAAAGACGGAATGTTTGGAAGCTGCGAATAAAAAATATTTTTGCAAATAAAAGCATGAAAAGGTTTATGTAACCTAAAACTTCGATTGCGAGCGCTGCAGAAAATATTCCGTTTTTTTTGTCCGAGTAAAAGAAAAACTTGCGCCAACGCTTAGGTAAAACGATAGCTTTGAAAATTCCGTAATTTGTCATTCTGTTTTCCCGATCAAAGTGGTATCCCGCAAATAAACAACCAAGGAAACCAAAACCGACATAGTAAAATGTTAAAAAAGCGTAGCCAAGTAATGTTGTATAATTCAATTCGAAGTTCTCCTTATACTTTTCCGCTTTCCTCTTGTTATTCATATTTTACCATAGTTTTGTATGGATAGGTGAGTTTTCTGATACTTCCGAACAGGTTATATTCCTCCTTCCAGTGCGCAGGAGACTTGACCGCCGCCAGGGGAGCGTTGGAACGAAAATATAAAACCAGGGAGGCCGGATTGGAACGAGGCATCCCTGGTTGGTTAAATAGGACTTTTAGCGACTCAAAAGGCAACATCACATGAAATTTAAGATAATGTAGGATCTGCGGCAAACCATGTAAAGATATCTTCTTTTTCTTCATCTTGCATTGTTAGCCATGCAATATAGAACTCAATTTGGGGAATACCCGCATTACCGTTAATAGTGATGTTGATTCCATTATCAAGGTATTCACAAACGGTTTTAGGTCTTCCTTCTTCTACTCCTATGCTTAGCTTGGTTTTTTGGTGGTAAAAACTAATTAAAGCAAGCCGTTCACCGGACTCAATAACTCTAGTAAGATCTATAAATGGTTGATTGACTAATGTGCACGCAATGGATACGTTGGCGGAAGCTTCACCTAAATTAACAATAATTTTATAGCGGCCGTCGACTGCATATCTTTTTTCAACATTTTTTAGTTTAAGGGGCTGGAGCTGCTGCGTTACGCCATCTACAGTTACTATAATTTCACCCAAATCTGTAATTAACAAAGTTGTTTGTCCTCTTTTGCATTTTTTAAATTTATATGTTCGGCGATTTTAGAAGAGTCGGCATTAAATATTTCCAATTCTGAAACATAGCCTTGGAAGATATGCAATAAAAACTGCGCTGGCACCTGATTCGGTTGGTGCAAATGCATTTCAACGGGAACTCTGATATCAGTTTGTGCGCTATGTATTATCATGACTTTGGATGTTTTCTACGGCCTCTAGCCAATCCTCCCACATTGCAGAATCAGCGGTGCGGCCATTTTTTAGCAAAGACATACTTCCCAATAAAACAGCAATATCATCAGATTTCCCCCTTTGATAATATCCATCAAGAAATTTGATAATTGCACGATATGCCTCTATTTCTGTTAACACTTGTTCCCTCCACAGCTTTGTATGGTTTAGCAGGGCTTGGTAAACCAGTATTGGGATCATATGGTACTTATTTGGGATTGTTTTTTTTATGGACAAAAATGATAAAAAGTCCACTTGCGAAAAAAAGTAAAAGTAGTGGAAGAATCACTAATAAATTATTCAACCAAGATACGGAAAGTTTGAAAAGACTATACTTATTACCACTAACAGTGTAAGAAATTTCTTTTCCGATGGCATCCCGATAATATGCAATGCCATCCTTTTCAATAAAGCTCTTTTGCACTTCCATGACATCAATATCGCGATTTTTTTTACTTATTAGTGCTCCCGAACTGTCAATAACAAACATTTGACTATTGCGATCTAAATATAATTCAATTTCATCTTGTTCGTTAAAATGAGCGGCCAAATAGCCCATTGCCTCAATTCGGAAAGTAGTGCGCCAAATATTATTGGAATCGTAAAAATTAACATAGTAAGTACGTTTAGAGCTAAATATATTAGCAGTAGATGCGACGGTGATAAGTAGCTCTCCTGTGCTTGAAAAATCAAAAGTGCGAATATTTCCCGTAGAGCAATATTCTGAATCTTGGACAGAAATTTCGTAAGGAAGCGTTTCGGATGAAATTTCACTTTTACTATATGTAATAAACGGAATAAAGCAAAGGAGAAGGAAAAAAGATAAAACTTTTATTGCAAATTTCATTGTAAAATCACCAATTTTCTCGTGTGTCGTAAAATGGTACTCAGCAGGGCAGTAAGAAGCACATGAATAGTTAGTATTTGGAGACTGCCATTGACGACGTTTTCGCTGCTGGCTGACTTCCTTCGCCACAGAGAATGAGCGAGTGCGACTTTAAAGGGGGGATTGGTAGCTGCAGGCCATCCTTGGATATCGCATATTGTGTTAGGTGTTAGATTGGAATATTTGGTTAATAGTTACCTCGACAGCGATATGAAACATAAAGGTATATCCGAAAAAGGAGGTTATGTTTAATAAAATGAATAATCCATTGGAAGGGATGTTTGAAAAGAAAAGTGCAATGACAAGGGCAACGACGCTTTCTGCGCAGATAATCCACAGCAAACGGCGGATTACAATTTTGGCAGCCGGAAGTTGCTCTTTCGTATAAGCTAATTGCCAAGCTGATCGATGAGAAACAATGAAAACCAGCAAAGAAAAAGTAAAAATACAGATCGCTGTAAAAAGTGGGGAAAGAAACGCAAGAAAACTATAGATCCATAAACAACAGAGTATAAATGAAACAGTGTTGCTTGAAATGACAATGTAGGATGCACGATCTTTATCGGTGAGACGGTTTTTGGAGATCCTTAACAATAAAAATATAAGTGTTATAGAGTTTATTCCAAATAACAACAGAATAATTAGCCTGAAAATAAGATAAGGCAGTGCAAAATAAATAAGGGCAAGTAAAAGCATATAGGCCGCAAAATTGCGGATTAAACTGGAAGGCGTAAGCTTTATCGGCTTAAACTTTTTGTAATAAGGCTTTTTTGTGGGGTGTCGACAGGAAAAGATTTCAATAACTGCAAGGCTCGATACAAAGATCCCAGTTAGAAGAAAAAGCAGCAAATTGATAATTGAAATTGTTTTAATAAGATCATAGATATTCAAAAAAGAAGAAATGAGCGTGCAAACAAGTAATATAGCCCACAATATACCAAACAATTTGTGGATTTTCATTCCGATCGTAGACGCTTTACACCTTTTATCACCATTCGACTGCCTGGTTAACATGCCAAAAGTCATTCCGGATTGGAATATGATTAATCCAAACAACATGGTTTCCTTGTTCATTGGTTGTCACCTGCTTTATGGAAATAGGGCGTCCGCTGCGAACTTTGTACGACCAGCGAATCAACATAACTAGACCGGAAGGGGAGGGGGCGGCAACTCAAAGGAAAATAGTATAGCAGAACCACCCCTGTGTGTTTGAAACTATCTTCTTGTGCCTAATTTGGCTTTTCATTTTTCTCCAAAGGCTCGGACATGTTTGAAAAGTAGTTTAATATGTGTTTTTGTACATATTCATTTTGAAGTTTACGCAACTTTTTTTGAGAGCGAAAGCAAGCTTTGAGCATAAAAAGTAACAATATCAAATATAAAAAAGTGGATGTAAGTAATAGGAAAAGAAAATCTTGAAAAAGCACAAGAAATATCATCCAAACTATTTGTGAAAGAATAAGGCCACATAAATTCCAGAGGAATTTTTTTCGAATGCCTTTGAATTGCATAGAAAGTGAAGCGTCTTCATCACCTGAAGCACAATGTAAAAGATTGAATTGTATTTGCTTTCTGTTTCGGGCGATCATGGTCTCTGTAAAATCAGATAGAGCTTTTGCTTCTGCGGAAGTTAGCATAGCGTTATTTGACAAGATCTTCTTTATAGCAAAAAGCAAGGCAGGAATATCTTCTTTTGCAATATTGTTCAGAAAAGACCAGTTCCCATGAAGGCTGATTTTTTCTTGAGATCTGTAGTATTGCCGTGAACCCTTGATTTCTTGTAAAAAGGCAATGATCACTGTAGCGCAAGCGATGGCTGCAAGAAAAAAGAATAAAATTACAGACAAGGTAAAAGCTATTTCCAAAAAATTGTACGCATCAGGAACAAACAGGACTAAAAGCAAAATACTAAATAAAAGACCTAAAGAAATCACAAAAACAAAAATACATAAGTGGTGAAAAACTTTTTGGAATGTTCGGTTTATGAAAACTTTGCTTTTTGAGAGGCGCGGCATACCTAAACATACTGCAGCTAAAAATAATATAACCTTTAGCAGATCAGGCTCTTTAATTATTAAAAAGGGGTGCATCGTTTTTATTATCTCCTCTGTGTACTTACCCGCTTCAACAAGATTAGAGGATGCGGAAGTTACTTTCTGGAACAGAACTGCCCTCTTGTGGTAACGAAAAATCTGGCAGGATCATTTTAATAAAATTCAAACAACAGATTATTGGCACTAAAATTACCAAGCACTTGTTCAACTTGGACTTTTAGACAATTATTCCCTAATAAAAAATCCAGGTATTGCTGAATTTTTTTGCTGGGTATTTCATGCTCCGTTTTCAATATTTCAAAGACTTAAATGAGGGCACATTCAAAAAAGGCTGAACCACCATGCAGATCACGGGCTTTGGCCACAACTGCGGTGGGTGAAGCGGTGAGCATGTTCGCTTGGGCTGTTCCCTCCGTATATTTGGCGATTATTCGAAACCGACACCTTTACCGGTTGCGACCAAATGAGGTTTATCACTATTGCATTCGAATAGTCTCCAACATTCTGCATCATCGGAGGAATTAATTAAAACTTCGAGAGCGTCACTGTTTGAAAAGATTAACAGCAAATCTCCCCAGGTGTTTATTTTGTAATTTGATATATAAATTCCCGATGTACGCTTGAACCAGTTACTTGACTTTTCATCAAATAAATTGTTGCCTTGAACGTCCCAATTAAACTCGACCATTTCTTTTAACAAACGATTGGGAAAATAAAAATCAGATTGTGCAACTATTATTTCTTTTTGTTTGGTGTCGATAATTCTCCATGACGACTGTACGTGTAAAGCAATTGAGCTTTTTTTTACTTTTTGTCCTCGAAAATTAGTGCATTCGATTTCTTTTCCAAAGCCAACCCAGAGCATATTAGAAGCGCGACCTATTGCAAGCAGGGGCTGATTCAATAAAATTTTTAAGTAATTATCTATTTTGGCGTTTTGCATATGAACCTTCCTTTAAGTAATTAGCCAACCAGGTCTTTAGCGATTTCTAGTATTTCTTTTAGTTTGAGAATTGGCCTTTTTGGCTTCATCTTCCTGCACGGCAGCAGCAAGCACCTGGATGCTGACAACGACCTCTACAGCGCTTTTAAGGATCATGGGGATGTCCGCGGTGGCCGCTGGGGTCGGCACCTTGCGCGCAGGCATTGCAGGCCGGTCTGCGGGGTTATACTGCCCGCCGTTGCAGGCGAAGACCCGGTTTTGCTCCGGTTCGCCCTGCAACAAGTTGACGGAAGTAACATGTTATTTGTATTTTACCATATTACTGACCGGATAGGTGAACTTTCCAGTGCTATCGCGGCGGAGGTATTCAAATTGGTAGACCGCAGGGGACTAGAACACCGCAAGAGGGGGGCATTTGAAGAAAAATATAAAAACAAGGATGCCGCATTTGAATGCGGCATCCTTGTTTTTTTTGGATAGGACTTTTAGCAACTCATAGGGAAATAGCACAATAGAACCGCCCCTTATGTTGTGCTCTTGTACACTACTGTCCATACCTTGCTAACCAATAATTTAATTCTTCTAAAGACTTTTTTCCAAGATAATGCTGCAAAAATGGTAATAATTCTTTATCCGCTAATACAATTGGTTCTAGAAATGATACATTTAATAATTCATTCACTTTTCTATCGTTACATATTGCCATTTTTTCGAGAAAAGCTCCCAGCTTTTCTAAATCTTTGTTGTTCTTATTTTCACATAATTTTTTTATATAAGGTATTAAAATTATTTCGAAAATGCAATGGGGAAGATCACTTAAATAATCGTCCTCATCTAATTTTTCTTTCAGATCTGGAAATTCTATTAATAAAAGAGCTATTACATTTTTATAATCCATACAGTCCCCTACTTTCCGGTAAGAGCATTAGCAAGATCACTAACTATAGCTTTAGCAATCGCTTCGTCATGTGCATCTAAGCTTCCACTGTTTATAAGTTTAGTAATTCCATTTATAAATTCTTGCCCTTTTTGAGAATGAAATTTACCTTCAACTGGATTTCCAGTTTCAAGCTCATACCTAATAGAGTCCATTGTCGTTCCATTACCAATTTGGTTTGGGTTTCCTTGTCCTTTATAAAGGCTATTAATGAAATTCTGAAGTTTACTACTATTGGCCTTAGGCTTATTATCTAAATTAATATTCTCGGTTTCAGGTCTCTCTTTGGGGCTGTTGCCACCAGAACTCCCTTGCGCCGAACTAAATTGAATATTGGGATCACCGGCAGTGATATTGGCTGTAGCGGAAGCTACCACCGCTACACCGGCGGTGGCCACCACGGCCCCGCCGCCAACGATTCTAAGGAACCCGACCACCAGTGCCGCGCCATGCTGAGCCGTGTGCCAATTTTAAATCCCGACTCGGAAAAGATGTACCATGAGACAAGTATTCTGCCTCGTTGGCTCAATTTGCAATAAAGGCATATCTCTCCAAATCAGCAGAAATAATCAGGGCCGAAAAGTGTACATGTTAAAGAGGTTATGCCAAAAAACGGCATAACCTCTTAGGACATCGCCCGGCAAAGCCGAGCGATGTCTGTACCTTAATTAATCCATTTCTATAATATAGCATACATTAAATAATATTTGTTTATTGGACAACATATCTAAAAAATGCTTCATTTTAACTACCCCTAAAACAACTTCTTCATCCCCTCCCTGATATCTCGTTTGAAATAAAATCCTTTTATGAGGAGCGCTTTCTAGCAAATAACAAACTATATTGACAAACTCATCGTAAAATTTATCATTAACAATAAATGGGGTCAAATTCTCCTTAATATCTTCCGAAATCCATTGAAAAGAATCGTCTTTAGGGATTATTTCAAAATCCGAATCACATATTTTAAGCGCGCTAAAACAGTCTTCATTAATTTCTGTGACTAATGAATATAAGATCCCTGGAGTATTTGAAAAAAAGGCCAGATTTCTGCATATCTTTTTACGCCTATATTTTCAGTTTCATTTTGCAATAATATTTTAGATAAATTTGCTATATGAACAGGCTCCTTTTGTTTTATAACAATCACATTAATTTCATAAGACATATTTTTGCTCTTTTCTTATATTGGCATCCTCTCTCCGCACTAGTTGAGAGAGGATATCTAAGATTGTTACGGTAAAAAATCCTGATGTTATTTATATTTTACCATATTATTGGCCAGATAGGTGAACTTTCCCAGGTTATTGCGGAGGATGTAGTCAAATTGCTAAACCGCAGGGGATTTGAACGCCGAGGGGACGTTTGAAAAAGAATATCCAACCCAAGATGCCGCGTTCTAATGCAGCATCCTGGGTTGGATAGATAAGACTTTTAGCGACTCAAAAGGAAACAGCACAATAGACCGTCCCGTTGAGCCTTTGTGTTCATATCCTATGCCGATTCATTTTCCTCAATGTTCTTTGTCAAAAAACATATTTCTATTTCATCACCAGAATTTAATTTTATTTCTAATTTACTCTTTCTAGAAGTTTGGCTTTGTTTAATATCAGACGAACAGATATATTTTCCTTTTCCCCATTTCTCCGTATGGGTAATTTTGAAATCAACAAAATTTTCAACAGTTAATAAAAATTGCTTCCCTTGAGGAGTTTTCATCCTTAAAAAAATATTTGCTTGGTTGTAATTTATACTTATATCTACTAATTCATAATCGTGTAATCCAGAATTGGTAGCCATAGAAAGACTATTCATATATTTCTCCTTTCTCATGGAACTCTATCCCCTGGCCTAAAATGGGTTTCGCCAGAAACACTAGGCAACCTAGTGTTTCCATCTTCCCCTATAACATGATAATGCGAACCATTGGCCAAATCCTCATCCCATTCATATACAGCATTTCCGTCCTCGTCGAACCACTTAGTGATTTTTCCGTTTGGTGTTTCAAATGTCCTTTTGGTCAACCCTTCGGGATTGAAATCCGCAGGATCTTCAGGAAATGTTCTTTCTGGAGTAGGAGTAACGTTTTCATCTTGTTTTGAGGTATCTTTTATTTGAGGATTCGCCTTTTTTGTTTCATCTTCCTGCATTGCGGCAGCAAGCACCTGGGTGCTGACAACGACCTCTACAGCGCCTTTAAGAATCATGGGGATACCCACGGCGGCGCCCGCGCCCGTGGCGGTGGCGGCTATGCCGCCGATGATTTGGGCTCCGCCGCTCACCGCGCCGGTGATTCCGCCCAAGGTGCGCACCAAGGTACCAAGCTCAGGCAGGTTTGTTAAAGCTCCCGCCCCGGTGCCGATCATGGAACGGTTGCCGGGGGAAGAGGGAGAATTTTTAACAGAAAGCGCGGAGATGGCGCTGTTTACACCGTCTGCAAAACCAGAACTCTTGGTGGAACTGCTATTCCACCAGGAGGAAGAAGACGTGACTTTTTCCTTAACTGTTCGCTTGATGTTGGCTTTTGCGGCGGCGGTTTTTTGGGAAACGGATTTGAAGAAGCTCCCAGTTCCCGCTTTCGCCTTGGCCGTAAGGCTGAAATAGTTCAGCCTTACAAACTGATACGGGTCGTAAGGGGGCTCCTCGTGGCCGCCTCCATCCCCGCCTCCACCGCCGCCGCCCGAGGGCGCGGCGCTGCCGCCGGAGCCGGAGCTGGAGCCGCCGCCGCTGGGTTTCGGCTTGCTGGGCGTGGGCCTGCTGGGGGCAGGCTTGTAGCTGTCGCGGATGTTGCTGGGGCTGGTGGTGCCGGGGCCGCGTGGGCCGTCCACATCCAGGCGATGGCCGCTGGGGTCGGCATAGCGCACGGGGTTGTTGTGGGCGTAGGTGTAGCGGTTTTGCGAGATGGGGGTTTTCAGATCGCCCAGGTAGGTGTCGCGGGTGGTGAAGGCGCCGAGCTGGGGGTCGTAATGCCTTGCGCGCAGGTATTGCAGGCCGGTCTGCGGGGTGTACTGCTCGCCGTTGTAGGCGAAGACCCGGTCCTGCTCCGGTTCGCCCTGCAGCAGGCTGCCGTAGGCGTTGTAGCGCAGCGCGGCGGTCACCTTGCCCATGGAAAGGACCTCGCTCACGCTGCCGCGGCCGTCGTAGACATAATATTCCGGCTGCTTTGCACCCGCGGAAACCCGGCTTTCGCGGCCCGCCGCGCCGTACAGGTAGAGATCGCGCACCTGGTTTGCGGCGGCCTGCTCGGCCAGCACCTGCGGGTTTTCCTTGGTGAGGTCGTAGGCATAGAGGGTGGGCTCGTAATAGACCACCACGATGTCCTGATCGTGGGTTTCGCCGGTGGCCGAGGTGCGGATGACAGTGCGGGGCGCAAGCTCCTGCTGCGTCACGGGCAGCAGGTCGATGACGGGGCGGGAGAAGGGCGAAAGCTCGGTAATGCTTTGCCACAGGGCGCGGGCGGCCTGCAAAAAGCCCTCGCGGTGGATGGGGGAGAAGCCGCTGGCCGTGTAGGCGGCCACGTAGGCCCAGAGGTTGGGCTCGCTGCGGGTCTCGCTGGTCTGCCAGGGGGCGGTGAACAGGGCGCGGGCGCCCTGGGCGGTGTATTTTTGCAGCACCCGGCGCTTGCTGCTTTGCAGTTTGTATTCCGTGACCTGCTCTGTGCCCGGGCGCTCTTTGCGCAGCAGCTCAAAGGCTTTCAGGCCGTTTGCGTCGTAGGTATAGGCGGCCTGCAGCTCGCCGTTTGCCCGCACGGTTTCCAGCTTGTTGTCCTGGGTGTAGGTGTAGGTGGTGGTAACGCCGCCCTCGCGCTTGTTTGCCAGGTTGCCGTCCGGGTCATAGGCATAGGTGGCGGCGGTGACGCCGTTCACGGTTTTGCGGGTGAGCTGATCCTTCTGGTTGTAGTAATAGCGGGTGGTGGAGGCGACAACGCCGTTTACAAGGGTCTGCTCGCCGCTTTTGTTGCCGAAGGCGTCGAAGCTGTAGCGGGTGAGGGTGGTGGAGCCCGCCTGGGTCCTTTCCTCGCTGGCGATCTCGCCCGCCGGGGTGTAGGAATAGCGGGTCTCGCTGGCGCCGCCCGCGCCCTGCCGCAGCTCGGTGAGAGCCTGGCCCGCCGCGTCGTAGGTGTATTCGCAGCGGGAAACAAGCGCGCCCGCCGCGGTGCGGGTTTCGGTGCGCTCCACCTTGCCCAGGGGAGTGTAGGAGGTTTCGGTGACGGCGCCGTCCGGCCGCTGCTCACGCACCAGCTGGCCGGCGGCGTCGTATTCGTAGGTGGTAACGCCCGCGGCGGCGGTGAGCTTTACCAGCCGGTCCAGCAGGTCATATTCATATTCTACCACAGATCCGTCGGGATAGGTGAGTTTTGTAACGTTGCCGAATACGTCGTATTCGTATTCCAGCTGGTAGCCCGCGGTGGACCTGACCGCCGCGAGGGCGCCGGTCTCGGTGTAGGTGTAGCCCGCGGAGCCCAGCTTATCGACCAGCTGGGTCACGCGGCCGGAGGGGTCGTATTGGGCGCGGCTGGCCTGGGCCGTGCCGAAATCGACCCCAGTGCGGTTGCCCGCGGAGTCGTAGGTATAGCTTACCTGTTTGCCGCTGGGCGAAGTGCGCGCGGCAAGCCAGCCCTCGGGGGTGTAGGAGAAGGTCTCCCCGCCGCCGGAGGCGCTGCCGCCCACGCCCAAAAGGTCGCCCGCGGCGGAGTAGCGGTATTCGGTGAGCTTTTGCCCCGCGGGATCCGCGCCCAGCTGGGCGGGCCGGTCGGTGGCGGTATAGGCCGCGGTGAGCAGGTCGCCCATTTGGCTGTAGGTGTAGCGGGTGGTGCGCCCGTCCGGCGCGATGACCTTGGCGAGCCGGGCCATGGTGTCGTATTCGTAAAGGGTAGCCTGCCCCAGGGGATCGGTGACCTTGGTCTCGCTGCCGTAGGCGTCGTATTCATAGCGGGTCACACCGCCGCCGGGCTGGGTGATGGAGGCGGTAAGGCCCAGGGCGTTGTAGGTATAGGCGGTTTGGCGGGCCAGGGGGTCGGTTTCGGTGAGGGGCTGGCCGTCCTTGTTATAGGTCCAGGCGCGCAGGCCGCCCAGGGGGTCGGTGACGGTGAGCTGGTTGCCTGCCGGGTCGTAGGTATAGGAATACAGGCGGCCGGTGTCGTTCAGGGTGAGGATGCGGCCCGCCGGGTCGTAGGTGTAGGCGACGCTGCGGCCCAGGCTGTTTTCGCGCAGGGTCACGCGGCCCGCGGCGTCGTATTCATAGCGGGTGGAAAGGCCGGTCTCGGTGGTTTCGGTGGAAACCCGGTCGTAGGCGTCGTAGGTGTAGGCGGTGAAGCCGCCGCCGGGGGAGGTTTGTTTGGTGAGGCGGCCGAACTGGTCGTATTCCCAGGCGGTCACTGCGCCGGCGGAGGTCTCGGTGCGCAGCAGGTTATCCCGCTCGTCGTAGGTGAAGCGGGTCTCGAGCCCGCGCAGGGTGGTGGAGGCCAAAACGCGGCCGCCCAAGTCGTATTCGGCGGTGGTTTTTGCGCCGCTGGGATAGGTGGTGGACAGCAGGTTGCCCAGCAGGTCGTATTCATAGCGCAGAACGCCGCCGTCCGGCGCGGTGACGGAGGCCACCTGGCCCGCAAGGGTGTAGGCGTATTGGGTGACGGCGCCGTAGGGGTCGGTGGTGCTGAGGAGCCGGCCGTTTGCATCGTAGGCGTGGGTGGTCAGATTGCCCGCGCCGTCGGCCTCTTTTACAAGGCGGCCCAGGGCGTCGTACTCACAGGCGCAGGCGACCCCCTCGGGCGTGGCGGAACGGCTCAGCCGGCTCATAAGGTCCAGCGTATAAGTGGTAACGCCGCCGTTGGGGTCGGTCTCGGAAATCAGCTCGCCGTCGCAGTTGTAGGCGCGCTTTGTGACCGCGCCCAGCGGATCGGTGATGGACACCAGCCTGCCGGCGCCGTCGTAGGCGTATTTGGTAACCTGGCCCAGCAGGTCGGTGATCTGGACGGGGTTGCCGTCACCGTCGTTTTGGTAGGTGGTGGTCTTGCCGTCCCACCGGGTGGCGGCGATGAGGAAGCCCGCCTTGTCGTAAGTGTAGCGGGTGGTGCGGCCCTGGGGATCGGTTTCGGCGGTCACACGGCCCAGCAGGTCGTATTCATAGCGGGTGGTATCGCCCGCGGGGGTGGTGACGCCGGCCAGGTTCAGGGCCTGATCGTAGGTATAAAGGGTGGCCCGGCCCAGGGCGTCGGTATAGCGCACCAGGCTGCCCCTGGCGTCGTATTCGTAATGTTCGTGCTGGCCGGCGCTGTTGTAGGCGTGGGTCATGCGGCCCAGCAGGTCGTACTCGAAGTGCAGCACCAGCCCGCCGGGCTGGGTGATGCTAGTGAGCCAGCCCGCCTTGTTGTAGGTGTAATAAATGGAGGAGCCGTCCGGGTAGGTGATGCGGGTGTTGTTGTCGTCGTTGTCGTATTCGTAGCGGGTCACGCCGCCCAGCGCGTCGGTCTTTTGGGTCAGGTTGCCGTCGGCGTCGTATTCATAGGCGGTGATCCCGCCAAAGGGGTCCACCTCCTGCGCCACGCGGCCCGCTTTGTCGTACACCACGCCGTAGACCGCGCCGTTGGCGTGGATCTCCTTCACGGGGCGGTTCATGCCGTCGTACTGGAAGGTGGTGGCAAAGCCCGCGCCGTCGGTGACCTTGGTCAGGTTGCTGTTGCCGTCGTATTCATAGCGGCGGGTGGCGCCGGTGCGCCCGGTCTCGGCGGTGGTCTGGCCCAGCAGGTCGTAGGAGAAGGTGGTCTTGTGGCCCAGGGGGTCGGTGACCGAGGAAAGGCGGCCCCACTGGTCGTAGCTGTAGCTGGTTTTGCCGCCCAGGGCGTCGGTTTCGGTGAGGAGGCTGCCGTCCGGGGTATAGGTATAAACGGTGGTTTGGCCGGTGCTGAGGGATTTGGTTAAAATATTGCCGCTGCCGTCGTAGGTGTAGGTGGTGGTGACGCCGCGCTCGTCGGTGGCCGAGAGCAGGCGCTTGCGGTCGTCGTAGGTATAGGTGAGGACCGTGCCGTCCTCCAGGGTCTGGGTGAGCAGATTGCCCGCCGTGTCGTAGGTGTACAGGGTGGTGCGGCCCAGCTTGTCCACCTTTTTGGTGAGCTTGTTCAGCCTGGCGTCGTATTCATAGGCGGCGGTCTGGCCGTCCGGGTCGGTCTCGCGCAGGATGTTGCCCCGGGCGTCCCGCACCACGCTTGCGGTGCGGCCCGCGGCGTCGGTCACGCCGGTCTCGCGGCCGTGGCAATCGTAGGAATAGCGCTTGGTGCTGCCGGTGGGGTCGGTGTAGGTGAGGATGCTGCCCGCGGCGTTGTAGGTGTATTCGTGCCGTGCGCCGTCGGCGGTGATTTTTACCGCGGTCTTTCCGCCCGGGGTGTATTGGGTCTCGGTCACGCCGCCCTTGGCGTCGGTCTCCTTTACAATGCGGCCCAGGGCGTCGTATTCCAGGGCGGTGAAGCTGCCGTCGGGCCGGTCCACGCGCAGGACCCGGCCCGCAGCGTCGCGGGTGTAGGCGGTAACGGCCCCGCCGGTCTCGCTGGCAACCAGGCGGCCCATCGGGTCGTAGGAGTTGAGGGTGACCGCGCCGTCCGCGCCGGTGACGGACGCGGGGGAATCGCCGGAATCCGCATAGGTGTACGACATAACGGCGCCGGAGGCGCTTTGCTGGGCCACCAGGCGGCCCAGGCCGTCGTAGGCCATGGTTTCGGCGCTGCCGTCCGGATAGAGGATCCGGGTATTGTTGTGGGCAGCGTCGTATTCGTAGCGGGTCACGCCGCCCTGTTCATCCGTGACGCTTACAAGGTCGCCGGAGGCATTGTAGGCGTTGATCACGCTGCTGCCGCCGGGGTAGGTGGTGGTGAGCAGCCGGCCCGCGGCGTCGTAGGTGTGGCGGGTGGTCTGACCGGCGAGGTCGGTCTCGGCCAGCAGCTGGCCGGCGTCGCTCCACTCGCGGGTTTCGGCGGTGGAATCCGCGTATAAAATGCCGGTCACGAAGCCCCGGCCGTCCACCGTGTAGAGGGTGGCGAGGGGGTCAAAGCCGGGGCCGGAAAGGGTGCAGACCGTGCGGCCGGTTTCGTAGGTGAAGCCGCAGACCGCGCCGTCCGCATCGGTGAAGCTGGAAACGCGGCCATCGGCGGCGTAGCGGGCCGAGAACGCGGCCTTGCCCAGCGCGCTGGTCACACCGCTCAGGCGGCCATCCGTATAGGCATAGGCGGTAACGGCGCCGGTCTGGTCGGTAAAGGAGGCGGGATAGCCTTCCGGCGTGTAGGCGTAAGACAGCGAGGCGCCGCCCGGCAGGGAAAGCTCCACCGCGCGGCCCCGGCGGTCCAGCGACAGGGCAACGGTGCGGCCGCCCCGGGTGGTAAAGCCGGTGAGCGCGCCGGCGGGCGAGTAGGAGAGGGTGTACAGGGGGCCATACCGGTCGGCTGCCGAGAGCAGGCGGCCGAAAGCGTCGAAGCGCCAGGTTTCCTGCGCGCGGTTCGTTAAGCGAAAGCCCCCGGTTTCGGGCTGCAGCACATGGCCGCTTGCGGCATGGGTGAAAACGCCGCCGGAGGGGGCGAGGGTGAGGGCGCGGCCGTCCGGCAGAAGGGCCAGATAAGAGCCCGAGGAGAGAGCAAGGAGGCGCACGTCCAGCGGGGAGGCGACCCCCTTGCCAAACAGGCCCGGAAGGCCCAGCGCCCCGCTGTTCCAGGTGCGGGTGAGCGAAAAGCCGGTGTATTCTTCCAGGGTAAGGTCGGTCTGCTGCCACAGAAGGCCGCCGGTTGCCAGGTCCACGCTGTTTTGGGCAAACTCGGCGCCGGGCCTGCGGCCCAGCAGGGCCGCTGCGGGAAGCTGCTCCTCGGTGAAGGCGGGCACAGGGGCCTGCACGGTAAGAGGGGCGCGCAGGAACAAACGGTCCCCGGCTTTGAGCATGCCGTGGGCCGAAAGCCGGTTATCGAGGATCAGATCGCCCGCGTCCACCCCAAAATGGGCGCAGAGGGCCACAAGGTCGTCGCCCGGCTGCACGGTATAGAAGGCGAAGGCCTGGCTGGCCTGGGGCTGCGCCGCCGCCTGCGGCAGGGCCGCGTTTTGGGGCGCGGGCGGAGCCTGGGGCGTTGGAGAGGGCTCGGGTTCCGAGGAGGGCCCGGGCTCCGGGGAAGGCTCGGGTTCCGGGGAGGGTTCGGGTTCCGGGGAGGGCTCGAGTTCCGGGGAAGGCTCGGGTTCCGGAGAGGGTTCAGGTTCCGGGGAGGGCTCGGGTTCCAGGGACGGCTCGGGCCCGCCGGGCTGCGCCTGCAGCGCAGCGGCCGGTTCCGGGGGAACATCGGGCCCAGGCGAAGTTTCCGGCGCAGAAGAAGCTTCCGGCTCCGGGGAAGGCCCGGGCTCGGGCGAGACCTCGGGATCGGGAAGCGGGCCGGGCACCGGCGAACTTTCGGGTTCAGGGGATCCGGAAGCCTGTGGAGGCATTGCAGCAGGCAGATCGTTTTGTGCAGAGGGCTGGTACTGCCAGTTCAGCGTAAAGTGATAGAGCACGCCGTCCTGAAAGCCGGTAAAAAGCTCGCTCTGCCAGTTGTCGGTGGCGGCGGCATATTGGTCTGAGCCAAAGCCGGCGCTGTTGGGGTATTGGTAGGAGCCCACGGCGGTGAGGCTTTTTTGAAGGGCGGGCGCGCCGCCCTCCAGCGTGTAATCCAGCCGGGCAAAGCGCCCGGTCACCGCGCCGGTGGCAGGGTCGGTCTGGTCGCGCACATCGCCGCCCACAAACAATCCGTTCACCGCCACCGTGCCGCCCTGCATCTGAGCCAGGGGATAAAGGCGGAAGCAGGCGTCTGTTTGGGGGGCGGCCGCCGCCTGCACCGCGGCGGCACGGGGAGCAAACGCGGCGGGCGCCGGTTCGCCCGCGGTGGGCGGCTGCATGCGGTAGGGCTCGGAAAGGCGTGCCAGCAGCGCGTCCATTTCCGCCTCGGTGAGCGGCACCTGCGGTTCAATGCTGCCGGAATTTACCCCCCGAAGGCCGACGCCCGCCTGATAAGCGGCAAACGCAGGAACGGGGATGGAACATAAAAAGATTGCTGCAAGCAGCGCGCTGAAAAGCCGTTGAACTGTTTTTTTTGACATAAAGGCTCCCTCCTCACACACTTTGCGGGGGCGAATTTACACCAGGGACGGTTCTTGCGAAGACGCGGCGCTTTCGGCTGCCGCCGCCAGGGGGGCGGGGGGCAGCGGGGAAAGCCTGCGGCGCAGGCGCGCAGCCGCAAGCAGCGCGCCCGCCAGATACACAGCACCGGACACAAAGCCCTGAAGCAGAAGCCCCGGCAGCCCCGGAACCCGGGCGCACAGGGGCGCCGCAAGCGCCTCCAGCACGGCAAGGCCCGCCATCCACCCATAAAAATGGATCAAAAGAACGCCGAGCCCGCGCACCATCCCCTGCGGTGCGGCCCAGGCCAGCGCCGCGACCCACGGCAAAGGGAAAAACAGCGCCTGCACCCCAAGCCCCAGCCAGTGGGTGAGGCTCAGGCCGGCGGCCTGGCCGTCCAGGGTTAAAAGCAGCGGCGGCACCGCCAGCAGGAACCCGAAGTACAGCAGCCCGTACAGCACGAGGCAGGCCAGAAACGAAGCGGCGCCAGCCAGGGCCCGCAGCGCCGCCCAGGAGCGCGCAAGGTAAGATGCGAGAGCCCACAAAAGCCCCCAGAGCGCGAACAGGAAAAGGGCGGCCCCCCACACGGTGCCCGGCCCTGAGGCGCCCTTTTGCAGCGCCCCGCCCAATGCCAGCGAGGCCGCGGCCCCCAGCCCAAAGCTGCACAAAGCGGCAGCGGCGAAAAATACAGGTTTGCGTTGCATGGCAGACATGGAAATGACCCCTTTTGTAAAAATTGTTTCAGGCAAGTGAAGGGCCTATATCCTGGTATGCGAAAAAAATGGCGGAAGGCCCCACAAAATTTTTACTATATAATAAATATATCGTATATTTTGTGGAAATAAAAGGCTTTGGTGGAATTAAAAGAAATAAATAAAAATAATAGGAATTTTTGATGAAAAATAAAATAAAATGCAGGAATAAGGACGGAAAGCCGCATTTATGCCGGGCACAAAAAGGGCCGCGTTACAAAAAAAGACCGCCCTCTGCGGGCGGTCTTGGATAGGAAGTAAAAGGGGGGGAAGGCTCAGCCCTCCCGCGGCTGGTGGTCGAGCTTGGAAAACATGATGGTCTGGCTGGAATAAAGGCTGGAATAACCGCTGAGCAGGTAACTCACCGCGCACACCAGCAGGTAGAGCAGAAGAGGCTCTGCGCCGAACAGTTCGATGCCCAGGGCAATGCTGGCAAAGGGGCAGTTGGTGACCGCGCAGAAGGTGGCCACCAGCGCCAGGGCGGCGGCAAGGCCCGGGTCGAGGCCCAGCAGCGGGCCGACCAGGCAGCCGAAGGTGGAGCCGATGAAGAAGGTGGGCACAATTTCGCCGCCGCGGAAGCCGCAGCCCAGGGTTACGCCGGTGAGCAGCAGCTTGAACACAAACGCCAGGGGGTGGGCCAGCACCCCCTCGGTGATGGCGGCCTCAATCACGCTCATGCCCGCGCCGTTGTAATCCCGGGTGCCGAACACAAGGGTGAGCAGGATGATGAGCCCCGCGCCCACCAGAATGCGGGCGTACTGGTTTTTCAGGTGGGTCTGGTACAGCTGGCTGGACAGATGCATTACCGTGCAGAACAGGATCCCCACCAGCGCGCAGCCCACGCCCAGCAGCATGGCCCGCCAGGAGTTGCCCCAGCTCAGGGCGGCCGGGGCATGGATCACAAAGCGCTCGGGCGTGGTGCCCAGCAAAAGCGCGGTGCCGTAGGCCACCAGGCTTGAAAGGGTGCAGGGCAGCAGGGCCGCGTGGTAGATCACCCCCACGCAGATGACCTCGATGCTGAAGATGGAGGCGGTGAGCGGGGTGCCGAACAGCGCGCTGAACACGCCGCTCATGCCCGCCAGCACCATGAAGTGCTGGCTTGCCTGGTTGAGCCGCAGCTTTTCGCCCAGCCAGCCGCCCATGCTGCCACCGATCTGAAGGGCCGCGCCCTCGCGGCCCGCACTGCCGCCCAACAGATGGGTGATAAAGGTGGCCATAATAATGAGAGGGGTCAGGCGCAGCGGGGCGCGCTTGCCCTCGCGGGCGCTCTCAATCACGGCGTTGGTGCCCCGGTCGGTGCTCATGCGGCAGATCTCGTATACAAAAACGATCACAAGCCCGCCCACCGGCAGCAGGTATAAAAGCCAGGGGTGGGCCAGGCGCATGTTCGTGGCCCAGCGCACCATGTGGAAAAACACCGCCCCCACCAGGCCGCACAAAAAGCCCATCAGGCTGGAGCAGACGACCCAGCGCAAAAATGTTTCGCTGTAGGGAAACAGCGCCTCGGCAAAGTTTTGCCGTATTTTGTTCCGATACTCGGTCAAAGCAGATTGCACCCCTTAAATATGAAGTTTTCGTGAACATACGTATAGCATTATAGCACGCGGGAAAGGGCAGTCAAGGAATTTGAAATAAAAAGGAAAACGTGGTACAATTACGGCATCCAATGTGCAAAACCAACCGCTGAGGTACGATATACGATGAAACAAGGCTTTCAAAACAGCGAGCAGGCCCGGCAGGTGCTTGCATTTCGCTGCCCCCGCTGGGCGCAGCTGCCCGGCATTGAACTGTATATGGACCAGGTGACGGGCTATATCAACGAGATATTTGCCCCCCTGTGCCCCGACCCGCAGGAAAAGATGCTCACCAAGGCAATGGTGAACAATTATGTGAAGCAGCGGGTGATGGGTCCGCCCCTGAATAAAAAGTACAGCAAGGCACATGTGGCGTATCTGGTGGCGATCTGCGCGCTCAAGCAGGTATTCAGCATCCCCGAGATCGCGCAGCTGATCCGCAGCCAGATCGACCACTGCCCGGTGGAGCAGGCCTACGACTATTTTTGCGAACAGCTGGAGCGAGCACTGCGACTGGCCATTGAGGGCGCGCCCGCCCAGCAGGCCCCGCAGGACGAGGGTGCGCTGCTGGTGGTGCGGGTGGCCCAGGCCTATGCGGACAAGGTCTACATTCAAAAGCGGCTGGCGTATGAGGCGCAGCGGGAAGAAGCGGCCCGCCCGCAAAAAAGGGAGAGCGAGCCATGAGTGGTTTTGGGCAGGCCTCGCCCATTTTGGGCGCGGCGGCGGGGGGAACCTTTGGCATCGCGCTTGCCTTACTCAATTGTTTTTTGGGCTATCAATTAAAAAAGGTGTGGATCGCCCTGGGGTGTTTTGCGCTGGGCGGCGCGCTTGGGGCCGGTTTGGGGGCGCTGCTGTTCCAGGGAAATCCGCTGGCTTGGACGGGCGTGGCCTTGCTGCTGGGCGTAGTGTTCGCCTGCCTTTCTTTTAAGCTGTATTTAGGCGGCATTTTTGTGCTGTGCTTTATGCTGGGCTGGGTCATCACCCTGCCGTTTCTCAAATTGTACGGAGGGTGGGGCGTCCTGGTATGTGTGGCTGCCGGTCTGACGCTGGGAGTGTTGGGAATCAAATTTGCCAGGCCGGTGCTGATTCTGGCAACAGCCGTGGGCGGCGGCCTTTCGGCGGGGCGCGCGCTGGCGGAGATAGCGGCCGCGTTTTTGCCGGAAATCGCTTTGGGCGCGGCGTGGCTGGCGGCGGGCCTTGCGCTGGCCGCCCTTGGCGCGGCCTACCAGTTTAAGCACACAAAGCCCGGCGGCTGAGCCGGGAAGCCTTTCCCTTCTCTGCGGCCCAAGGAGGGCGCAGAAAGGGATCGAAACGCAATGTGCTGCCCGAATAAAACCCGCCTGGACGAAAAAGTGCCTGCGAACACAACCGGAAGGCCGGCCCCTGAAAAGGGGCCGGCCTTCCGGTTGTAATAGAAAAAGCGGGGAAGATGGGCGTTCAGGGCAGGTATTTGCCGGGGGTCACGCCCACTTCCTTTTTGAACTTTTTGATGAAGTAGAAATAGTCGTTGAAGCCCACCGCTTCGCTGATCTCGGCAAGGCTGAGGGAGGTGGTCTTGAGCAGCTCTTTGGCCTTGTTGATGCGCAATTCGGTGACGTATTGGGTATAGGTGAGGCCGGTTTCGCCGCGGATGAGCTGGCTGACGTAACAGGCGTTCAGATGAAAGTGTTCCGCGATTTTTTTCAGCGAGAGATCCTTTTCGTAATTTTCCTCGAGATACCGCAGGATGGGCAGAAAGCTGCCCGAGGCGCCGGAGGGGGCCGGTTCCGGGCGGGGCAGCGCCGCGGGGGAGATCTCGGCCGCAAGGCTTTGCAGCAGGCAGGAGAGGTTTTCGTGGTCGGCCGCCAGCTGTTCAAAGCCGTAGAGCATGCGCTCGCCGTGCTCGGCCGCGCCGCCGAAGGCGGGGCAGGCGGCCACCCGGTTGCAGAAAACGAACGCAGACTGGATGTTGAAAATCAGGCTGCAATCGGCATGGGTAAGCTCTTCCAGCAGGGCTTTGAGCTGCCCCGGGTGCTGGGAAGCGCTTTCCAGCCGGGCAAAGGCCTCGTCCGCCAGGGGGCCGGCGACCAGGGAGCCGCACAGGGTGGGGCGCCCGCTGACAAAAAACTGAAAGGCCATGGCCAGCGCGTTTTCCACCGCGCCGTTCAGGCGCTCAAACCCGCAAGGCTCCGGCGGCATGCCGATCCCGCCGCGCCCTTCGGCATAAGCGATGATGCGCTCGGCGGCTGCCCGGTCGAAGGGGCGGGAGGAAAAATAGAGGTACTTGTGCTTGCCGAGCTTGTAGCTCAGCTGGGCGGCAAGCGGTTTTTCGATGTTGTGCACCCCCACCGAGGCGGCCACATGGACCCCGGCGGAGCAGAGCCCCAGCTCGCGGAACGCGGCGCGGACCTCGTGCGGGGCGCCGTCCTCGATCAAATCCAGCAGCGCGTCGCCGTCCGAGGCTTTGCTTTGCAGCGCGCTGCGCACCGCGGCGCGCAAAAGGCCGATCAGATCACCGGTGTCGATGGGCTTTAAGCAGTAGCCCAGCACCTGGAGCTCGATGGCCTTTTTGGCATAGGCGAAATCCTGGTAGCCGCTGAGAATGATGAGCTGGGTGCGGGGGTTTTGCTCGCGCAGCTTTTGGCAGAGGGCCAGGCCGTCCATGCCGGGCATGCGGATGTCGGTGATGACCACGTCCACCGGAAGGCGGCGGGCAAGGCTGAGGGCCTCGGCCCCGGTTTGGGCGGTGCCCGCAATCTCGAGCCCCAGCTGCAGCCAGGGAATCGCCGTTTGCAGGTGGCGCAGCACCTTGGCCTCGTCGTCGGCAAGCAATACTTTCAGCACAGTGGCTCCTCCTTTTCCGGCAGGGCCGCGGGCAGGGTGAGGATCTGCCGCGTGCCATCGCCCGGTTTGCTCTCGATCCGCAGCCCGTAGCCCGCGCCATAGCGAAGCCGAACCCGGCAGGCCACGTTCAAAAGGCCGATGTGATCGCCCTGGGCGCCGGCGGGCGGGTTTTGCAGGAGCGCCTGCAGCCGGGCCAGCTCGGCCGGGGGGATGCCCACGCCGTCGTCGTATACGCTTACCACCAGGGCGGCACCCTCGATGCGGGCGCCGATGTACAGGGTGCCCGCACCGGCTTTTGGCTCGATGCCGTGGCGGACCGCGTTTTCCACAAGCGGCTGCACCAGCAGCTTCATGACCGGCACGGCCAGGGCGTTTTCACGGGCGCTGCAGATCACGTTCAGCCGGTCGGCAAAACGCAGCTGCTGCACCGTGAGGTAGGCTTTTACCGTTTCCAGTTCCTGGCGCAGCGGCACAATGGCGCCGCCCTTTACGTTGTACCGGAACAGCTTGCCCAGGGCGTTCACCGCGTCGCTGATCTCGCCGACGCCCCGCTCGGCGGCCAGGGCGTTGATGGATTCCAGTGCGTTGTACAAAAAGTGGGGGTTGATCTGGCTGCGCAGAAAATCCAGTTCGGCCTGCTTTTTGCCCAGCTCGGTTTCGTATAGGGTCACGGTGGTTTCGTGCAGCTCATGGGAGAGCTGGGCCTGGCGCTGGAGCAGCTCGTAAAACGAGCGGTTGAGGTTCTGCACTTCCTCGCAGCCCTGCAGCGCAAGCGCCTCTTTGGGGGCGGCGGGGGGGCTGTTGCGGATGCGCACGATGTAATCGGCCAGCTTTTGAAGCGGGGTGACCATGCTTTTGAGCAGAAAGCGCATGAGCAGCGCCAGCAGAAAGAACACGGCGATGGCAATGGCCAGAAACACGGTGATGGCCCGGTTCACATCGCGGGTGAGCAGGGCCTGGTCCAGCGCGCTGATGATGTACAGGTCGGTGCCCTCGATGCGGGTGGTGTATACGTCGTAGCCCTGGAGCTTTTGCAGGTAGGCGCCGCCTGCGGCGGGGCCGCCGTCATGCCATTGGGACAGGATCTCCCGGCACTGGGCCTGCGGGCAGTTGAAGGAAAAGGAAGCGCCGCTGGCGCTTTTCAGGATAAAATATGTGCCCAGCGTTTCATCTGTGGGCAGGGTGACGGGGGATTTGCGCAGGTCCAGCGAAAGAAAGATCGTGCCCAGAAAGCGCCCGTAGGAGCGGTTGTTGTGCATGCCGTACATGTTGCGGGCAAAGACCAGGCGCACCTCGTCATTCCTTTTCAGCGAGGTAAGGGGCGAGGGCTGCAGGCCAAAACAGCGGGTGTCGTAGGTGTTTTCCATCTGGGCGCAGAAGCCGCGCAGGGTGGCGGGGTCAAAGTAGTTGGACCAGCTGATCTCGGGCGAGACGAGGGCGATGTCGGCAATGTCCTCGTTCATGATGGAGTAGGAGGAAAACTGCACCAGCAGGGAGTTGATGTATTCGGGCGTGTTTTCGGAATAGGGCGAGAGCAGCAGCCGCTCAATGTTGGGGTCGAACATCAGGTTTACAAAAATAGAGTCGGCCCGGCGCAGGATGTACTGGATCTCGGACTCAAAGCGGCCTGCGGTGTCCTGCGCGTAGGAGGCGGCGCTTTTGGTCATGAGCCGGTAGATGAAGCCGTAGCAGATCACCGCGAGCACCAGGGTAAGGGTGAGCAGGCAATACAGCACCAGCTTGAACTGCTTGAGGATGGATTGCTGAAAGATCTTTTTCATGGGCACACCCCTTTCGCTCTGGTAAAAAGTATAACACAGGACTGGGGCCGGGAATATGGAAAAAGCCGATGCGCCACCTAAAAATTCTCCATAAATGCAGGGAAAATATAATTTTTGAACATAAATTGTGATCGAAATGAAAAATAAACAGGGCAAAGTGTTTGGTTTCGTCCATACCAATTCTGCGGCCGGGCAGGTATACTGCAATTGTGAGAACAACGAAAGGGCCGGGTCGCAATGAGAGAACAGACACTGGAAAGAAAGCTGCGCCGCGCACAGCTGTGGAAGCGGATCAAAAACGATCGACTGCTGTATTTAATGCTGATCCCCATATTGGCGTGGTACCTGATCTTTTGTTATCTGCCCATGGGGGGCATTACCCTGGCGTTCCGCAACTACCGCTACGACACCGGCCTGTGGCACAGCCCCTGGGTGGGCTTTGACCATTTTAAAACCATGTTCGGCGACGCGGAGTTCTGGCGGGCCTTCAAGAATACCATTGTTTTCAGTCTGGGCAAGCTGGCGTTCCATTTTCCGGTGCCCATTCTTGTGGCGATTTTGCTGAACGAGATCCGCCACCCGCGGGTGAAGAAGTTTTTTCAGACGGTGTTTACCTTTCCGCACTTTATCTCCTGGGTGGTGCTGTCCGGCATTTTGATCAACATGTTTGCCAGCAACGGCATTGTGAACCAGCTTTTGGGCACGCTGGGGCTGGAGCAGGTGGCGCCGCTGATGAGCCTGAGCTCCTTCCGGCCGTTCATCTGGGTGTCGAATATCTGGAAGGAGTTCGGCTGGGACTCGATCATCTACATGGCGGCGCTCACCGGCATTGACCCCCAGCTTTACGAGGCGGCGGGCATCGACGGCGCGAACCGGCTGCAAAAAATGCTGCATATCACCTGGCCGGGCATCCGCAGCACCGTTTGCATCATGCTGATCCTGCAGGTCGGCGGCATTATGAGCGGGGCCTCGTTTGACCAGGTGTTCAACCTTTACAGCGCGCCGGTGTACCCGGTGGCCGACACCATCGACACCTTTGTGTACCGCAAGTCGTTTATGCTGGGCACAAACTTTGGCTACACCACTGCGGTGGGGCTGCTGAAATCGGTGATCGGGGTGGGGATGATCTGGGGCGCCAACAAAATCACCACCAAAATGGGCGAGGACGGGTTGTTCTGAAAGGAGGCCGCAAAGATCCATGATAAAAAAGAAGAAAAAGCTTTCGGCCTTTGAGGTCGTGTTATACGCGGTGTTTGGGGTGCTGGCCCTTGTGACCCTGTACCCGTTTTACAACGTGCTGATCGTGTCGCTTTCCAACACGGTGACCAGCGCCCGGTACTCCCCCTACTTATACCCCCATGTGCTCGACTTTACCGGCTACAAGGCCATTATAAAAGACATGTACTTTTTCAAATCGCTGGGCACCACCGTGTTCGTGACCGTTGTGGGCGTTGCGCTGAACATGACCTTTTCGGTGGTGGCCGCCTATGTGCTGAGCAAAAAGCGGCTGGCGGGGCGGAACTTCTTTTTAAGCATGATCCTGTTTACCATGCTGTTCTCGGGCGGGCTGATCCCCACCTACCTGGTGGTGTGCCAGCTGCACCTGGACAACACGGTGTGGTGTATGATCCTGCCCACCATGATCAGCACCTATTACCTGATTATTATGAAAAACTACTTTGCAAGCCTGCCCCCCAGCCTGGAGGAGGCGGCCCGCATTGACGGGGCCAACGAATTCACGGTGCTGGCGCGCATTTATGTGCCCATCTCGAAGCCTTTCATGGCCACCTTTGCGCTGTTTTACGCGGTGGAGCGGTGGAACGGCTGGTGGGAGGCCTTCCTTTACATCAACGACAAGAACATCAAGCCCCTGCAAATTTATCTGCGGGATGTGCTGGTGAGCTTTAACACCCAGCTGGGCAGCCAGGCGCAGTCCATGCTGAGCGGCACCAAGGTGTTCGTGCAGTCGGTGCAGATGGCGGCCATTATTGTGACCATGGTGCCCATCATCTGCGTGTACCCCTTCCTGCAGAAATATTTTGTAAAAGGGGTGATGATCGGCTCGGTGAAGGAGTAACGCCCGGTGCGGGCGGTTTTCAACGGCTTTCGCCGCGCACACCAGCGCGGCGGTGTGATATACTGACCATAAGAAAAGGAGAAGAACCATGAAAAAAGCAAATCGTTTTCTTGCGCTTGGCCTGAGCGTGGCCATGGCTGCCGGGCTGCTGGCCGGCTGCGGCGGCGCCGGCTCGACCCCCGCAGGGTCTGCGGCAGACCCTGCTTCCGGCACAGATGCCGGAAGCAAAGCGCCTGTTGAGGTGTCCATCGCCATTTGGGGCGTGGAGGAAGCACTTTCCAACCCGGACGACCCCGTGCTCAAGCAGATCGAGGAGAAGACCGGCGTGAAGCTGGTGCCCCAGAATGTTACCTGGGACGACTCGGAGCAAAAGATCCAGCTGTGGGCCACCAACGGCCAGCTGCCCGACATTTTTGCCGGCGACTTTGTGGCAAAATCCTTCTATGGCAACTGGATCGAGCAGGGCGTGATCCGCGCGCTGCCGGAGGATCTTTCGGCCTACCCCAACCTGGCCGAGCACATGCAGATGGAGCGCGCCCAGGCCGCCGCCCGTGACGGCAAGCTGTACATGATCCCCCGCACCACCTACGGCGACATCAGCTACAGCGTGCTGGACCGCAACGTGGTGTATCGCTGGGACCTGGCCCAGGCCGCCGGCGTGACCAAGGAGCCCGAGACCTATGAGGAGTTTGCCGACATGATCAAACGGATCGTGGCCGCCGACCCCGAGGGCAAGCATATTTCCGGCATGACCCAGGCCCTGCCCGAGCTGATCGGCGGGTTTGTGTATCCGTATGCCGGCATCATCGACAAAAAATGGGTGGCCGACGCGAGCGGCAAATTTGCCCCCAGCTATTTTGCAGACCGGGACGCTTTGGTGAGCGCCATGCAGTTTGCCCGGGATCTGTACACCGAGGGCGTGATCGAGAAGGACATCGCCCTGGCGAAGCTGGAAACCAGCAAGGAGAAGTACCTGCAGGGCCAAAGCGCCGCCATGGTGTTCGCCTGGTCCGGCCCCGCCGGCCTGGAGAGCAACATCGGCCGCGATTACGATGAGCTTTACGGCGCGGGCAGCTTTTTGGAAAACAACCGCATTGCCAAGCTGTACCCCTCGGCCGACGGCAACCGCTACTACTTTGTGGACACCGAATCCTGGTCCGAGAGCTATATCTCCGCCAAGGTGGACGACGAAAAGATGGCCGCGATCTGCCGTTTGTTCGACTACCTGTATTCCGAAGAGGGCAGCCGCCTTGTGTTCTGCGGCTTTGAGGGCGAGGACTACGATGTGAAGGACGGCAAGGTGGTCATGCGCGAGGGCGTGAACCCCACCGAGAAGTATACCTACTGCAACTCGAACTCCAACCTGACCAGCCTGGCCATGTGGAACCCGGAATCCTGGGATACCAGCTTCCCCTCGGCCATTTCGCCCGCGTACCGCGCCCTGAACGAGGCGCGCCACGAAGACGCGGTGAAAAACGGCACCCTGCCCGCCTATTACGACGGCGTGCTGTTCCTTTCGACCCCGCTGAAGGACGCCTTTACCTACAGCACCAACGACGACCTGCTGCAGATCATGATGGGCACCGACCCCGTGGAAAAGATGGTGGACGATCTGCTGGCCTCTTATGAGGGCAAGGGCCTGTCCGCCATGCTGGACGAGGTGAACGCCAAGGCCGCCGAACTGGGGATCAAGGCGAAGTAAAAAGGATATCCTTTAAAACCTACCACCAAAAAAGAATGAGAGCGTGGGCAGGGCTGCCGGCCCTGCCCACGCTTGTTTTATGGAGAGAAACGCGTATGGAACAAACCGTGTTTGAGGGCGCGATCAGCGCCCGGGAGGAGTTTTTTTACCCCGACACCGCCCGCGGCCCGCTGCCGGCCGGGCTGCGGCTGGCCATGCCCGTGAACGGCCGGCCGGGGGTGCAGCTTTTGCTGGCGGCCGGCAAGAGCGCGGTGAAAGCCGCGCTGGAAAGCGACAGCTTTACGTCGGAGTTTTTTGCGATGAAGGCCGTTCCCGTGGAGTATAACACCGGCGACGGCACCCAGCAGGGGGGCGCCATGGTGCTGGCCGAGCGCCCCGGCGAAAAACCGGCCTATGCCACCCGGCTGGCGCCTTTTTGGGTGTACGACTGCCTGAAGCCCGCGCCAACAGGGGAGATCGAGCCTGAAAACGGGCTTGCGGCGCTGTATGTTTGCCTGTGCCCCAAGCCGGGGCTTGCGGCGGGGGAACACACGGCGGTGCTGCGCCTTGGGGAATACCGGTGCACCCTGCGCGTGCGGGTGTACGGGACGGCGATCCCGCAGGACGCGTTCCCGGTGACCAACTGGTTCAGCCAGGAGGCGATCTGCCGCTTCCATGGGGTGGAAAAGGGCACCCCGGCCTTTTACGACATGGTGCGGCGGTACGCCCGGGCCATGCGGCGGATGCACCAAACCATGTTTTACATTGAGCTGGACGACGCCTGCGTTGCCGCGCGGGAGCCGTACCGGTTCGACTTTGAGTACCTGTGCCCCATGATCGAGAGTTTTTTTGCCGAGGGGATGCAGCGCATGGAGCTGGGGACCCTGTTGAGCCGCGGCTTTTTGCCGGGCGGCGCGCCGGACATGTACACCGACTCGTTCAAATGCGCCATGGCGCCCGAGCTGCCCATCGACAGCCCCGAGGGCTATGCGGTGACCGTGCGGTTCGTGCAGGCGCTGGCGGAGTTTTTGACCCGGCACGGCTGGCAGGACAAGGTGCTCTTTCACATCCACGACGAGCCGGACATCCACTTTAAGGATCAGCACACCCTGAACGCCCGCAAGCGGCAGTATTATCTGGCGGTAGGCATTCTGCGCAAGTATCTGCCCGGGGTGCGGGTGATCGAGGCGGTGAGCTCGGCCGAATTCCGGGGCGGGGTGGACATTTGGGTGCCGGGCACCCCCGGCTACGAGGAGAACCAGGCCGCCTTCGACGGGCTGGCCGCACTGGGCGAGGAGGTCTGGGGGTATGTGTGCTGCGGGCCCGAGGGGAACTGGCTGAACCGCTTTTTAGATTTTGCGTTGCTCAAGGGGCGGCTGCTGTTCTGGGGCTGCGCGGCGAACCGCCTGGGGGGCTTTCTGCACTGGGGCTTCAACCAGTTCGCCCCGGGCATGGACCCCTTCCGGGGCACCAGCTGCCCAAACCCCACGGGCATCGGCACGAATTTCCCGTGCGGGGACGCCTTTGTGGTGTATCCGGGCACGGACGGACCCTGGCCGGGCATGCGCATGGAGGCGGCCCGGCGGGGCGCGGAGGACGCAGCCCTGCTGGCGCTGCTGCGCGGGCGGAACCCGGCGGCGCACGACGCGCTGGCAGCCCGGGTGTTTGTGAACAACCACCAATACAACGACGACCCGGCGGTGTTTGAGCAGGTGTACGAGGAGCTGCTGCGGGCGCTGGAAAAACAGGAGGCTGGGGCATGAAGCAGGTAACGGCGGTGCTGGTCGGCGCGGGGGCGCGGGGGCAGGTCTATGCCGAATATGCCCGGCAGCACCCGGAGGAGCTCAGGATCGTGGCGGTGGCCGAACCGCGGCAGGACCGGCGGGAGCTGGCGTGCCGGGCGCACGGTGTTGGGCCGGAGCGCAGCTTTTCCAGCTGGGAGCCCCTGCTGGAAAAGCCCCGCATGGCGGACGCGGCGCTGATCTGCACCCTGGACGGGCTGCACACCGCCCCGGCCCTGGCGGCGCTGGAAAAAGGCTACCACGTTTTGCTGGAAAAGCCCATGAGCAATTCCGAGGCGGAGTGCAGGGCCATTGCCGCCGCGGCCGAGCGGGGGGGCCGGGTGCTGTGCGTGTGCCATGTGCTGCGCTATACCCCGTTTTATGCCACACTGAAACGCCTGGTGGACGAAGGGGCGGTGGACGAGGTGGCGGCCCTGGCGCAGATCGAGAACGTGGGGTATTGGCACCACGCCCACAGCTTTGTGCGGGGCAACTGGCGCAGCGGGGCGGTTTCGCCCATGATCCTGCAAAAGAGCTGCCACGACATGGACATTCTGCTGTGGCTGGTGGGGCGGCGCTGTGAGCGGGTGGCGAGCTTTGGCAGCCTGCGGCACTTCGACGCGGCCCACGCCCCCAAGGGCGCGCCCGCCCGCTGCCTGGACGGCTGCCCGGCCAGCGGCAGCTGTCCTTATTACGCGCCGCGCATCTATTTGACCGAAAACGTGGGCTGGCCCACGGACATGCTCACCACCGACCTGAGCCGCGAGGGCAGGGAAAAGGCACTGCGGGAGGGGCCGTACGGCCGGTGCGTGTACCGGTGCGACAACGACGTGGTGGACCGGCAGGTGGTGAACCTGGAGTTTGAGGGCGGGGCCGTGGCCAGCTTTGCCATGACCGCGTTTACCACCGATATGGCGCGCCAGCTGAAAATCACGGGCACCGGGGGGCAGATCACGGCGGATATGAACACCGGGCGGATCAGCCTGCACCGCTTTGGGCAGGCTGATCCGCAGGTGATCCCCGTGGAAGCGCCGCCCGAGACCAACAATTACGGCCATGGCGGGGGCGATTATTACCTGATGCGGGATTTTGTGCGGGCCGTGCGGCAGGGGGGAGCGCAGATGCTTTCTTCGGCGCAGGCTTCGCTGCAGGGGCACCTGATCTGTTTTGCAGCCGAGCGCTCACGCCTTTGCCACACCGTGGAGGAATTGTAAAAACGCGCCCGGGGCGCGAAGAGAACCATAAAACGAAAGGAGTTTACACATGTTTAAGGCAAACATTACAAAGCGCGCGGTTTCCGCGGCGGTCTGCGCCGGCCTGCTGGCCTGCACTGTGGGGCCGAGCGCGGCGCTTGCGGCCGACACACCGCCCAGCCCCCTGGAAAAAGCGGGCTGGAACCTGGTGCTGAGCGAGGAGTTCAGCGACCCGGTGCTGAACCCCACGCTCTTTTCCGACTCGTATCTGCCCCACTGGACCACCCAGGAGCAGAGCCTGGCGCATTACGATGTGACCGACGGTATTCTTTCCCTCAAGATTGAAAAGGATACCCAGGGGCCCTGGTGGCACGGCAGCGACATTCAAAAGGTGTCCAGCATCCAGACCGGCATGCGCGACGGGATGCATCTCTTTTGGGACAGCTGCTATATCACCGGGCATCACCGGGCGGTCACGAATTTTGAAACAAGGTACGGCTATTTTGAACTGCGCGCCCGGGTGCCGCACGACGGTGGGCTGCACAGCGCCTGGTGGATGATCGGCAACGAGGAGCACCCGGGCCGGAACGCGGAGCTGGACCTGTTCGAGATCTGCGGCCCGGACTGCGGCAGCAAAAAGAGCCGGGTGCGGGTGTCGGTGCATCCCTGGGACGACCCCAACCTGAAGGAGCAGAGCCTGGACTATTACCCAGCCTGCGATGTTTCGCAGGACTTTCATGTGTATGGGTTTGAGTGGCTGCCCACCGGAATGAAATTTTATTTTGACGGGCAGCTGGTGAAGGAAACGGCCCAATCGCCGAACTATAAAATGGCCACCTTTTTGGGGATCTACGAGAACAACGCCCCGCTTTGGAGCGGCACCATCGACCCGAATGGGGTGTACCCCAAGCGGTTTGAGGTGGACTATTTCAGGGTATACAAAACGGATGAGATGCTGGCCCAGGAGGCCGCGGAGGCCGCTGCCCCCGCAGAGGGGCAAAACCTGGCGCCCTTTGCCGTTGCGGGCGGCGGGCAGGACTGGAAATGGACCAGCCCGCCCAGCAACATGATCGACTGCGACCCGTATTCCGCATTGCAGAGCAAGGACAACCCCACCTTCCCCCAGTATTATTATCTGGATTGGGCGGACACGCAGACCTTTGACACATTTATTCTGAAAGCGGCTTACGGCCAGGGCCAGGGCCCCACCAACTGGGAGCTGGAGGTATCGGAGGACGGGCAAACGGGGTGGACCCCGGTGGCGGCCTCGGGCGATGTGAGCTGGAACGGGAACGACTGGCAGGTGGAAGAGCGGGTCCTCACCTTTCCGCAGGCGCAGGGCAGGGCGCTGCGCATCAAGGTCAACAGCGCAAACCTGCAATGGAAGCATTACGCCATCAACGAGGTCATTGTAAAAGATTCCACTGCGGCCCCGGTGAACGTGAATCTTGCCACAGAGAGCACCCCGGTGCTGAACAGCGAAAACGGCGGGCTGCTGGTGGATGGGAACCGCGCCACCGCCGCCCAGAGCAGGGACAGGCCGGGCTTCCCGCAGGAGATCACGTTGGCGTGGGCGCAGCCGGTGGATTTTAACCAGATCCAGCTGCACTGCTGGTACGCCCGGGACCAGGCCCCCACCAGCGTTTCTTTTGAGGTGTCGGCAGAGGGTGAAACCTGGACCGAGGTGGTTCCCCAGACCGCTCTGAGCTGGCAGACCACAGGGACAGAGGTGGAGCAGAAGACCTTTGATCTGGCGCCGGTGCAGGGCGTGCGCTATCTGCGCATGAAGGTGTACGCGGCCAACCTGACCTGGAAGCACTTTGCGGTGAACGAGCTGGAAGTGTATCATGTGGGATAAGAAGGAAACAAGCGCCGGAACCGCGCTGGATTTTTTGCCCGGGGAAGCGTGGTTCGGCGGCGCAGTGACCGACGGCCTTTGCCAGCCCTATACCGCGGACTGCTGCCGCACCCTGGAACTGCGGCGCAACGCAACGCCGAACCAGACCATGCCGCTGCTGGTCTCGACCAAAGGGCGGTGGCTGTGGAACGGCGGGGGGATGCTGGTGCGGTTGGGCAGCGGGCACATTTGGTGCAGCGCCGGCACCCTGGCGGGGCAGGAGGAGGGGGGCCTGCACGGGGCGTACCTTGGCGCAATGCGGCGGTTTTTCCCCTTCTGCGGGGCGGGCCCCTCGGAAAAGCTGAGGGAGGCCCCGGTGTACAACACCTGGATCGAGCTGACCTTCCACCAGACCCAGCAGGCGGTGCTGCGGTATGCCGGGGACATTCTGGCCCACGGCCTGCCCGCCGGGGTGCTGATGATCGACGACGGCTGGAGCGATTATTATGGAAAATGGAGCTTTTCAGCCGAAAGGTTCCCCAGCCCCGGCGCCCTGCTGGCCGAGCTGCGGCGGCTGGGGTTTGCGGTGATGCTTTGGGTCTGCCCCTTTGTCACGCCGGACACGCAGGAATACCGGGAGCTGGAGCAGAAAGGCCTTTTGGTGAAAAATGGCAGGGGAGAGGTGCACATTGCCCACTGGTGGAACGGCTGGTCCGCCCTGCTGGACATGACCCGGCCAAAGGCCTGCGCCTGGCTGAAAACCCGGCTGGACACCCTGACGGCGCTGGGCGTGGAGGGGTTCAAATTTGATGGGGGCGACAGCCTGTACTACCCCGAGGGCGGCGAGGTGAGCCCCGACGCGCATTCGCGGGCCTGGGCGCGCTTCGGAGAACAATATGCCCTGAATGAATTCCGGGTGACCGCCGGCGCGGGGGGCCGGCCGCTTTTGCAGCGGCTGTGCGACAAGGACCACAGCTGGGGTGAAACCGGGCTTGCGGCGCTGGTGCCCGATGCACTGGTGCAGGGCCTTACCGGGCACCCGTTCCTGTGCCCGGACATGATCGGCGGCGGGGAATACCGCAATTTTTACGGCCAGGGGGCCTTGGACGGGGAGCTGTTCGTGCGCTGGGCCGAGGCGGCCTGCCTGATGCCGGTGATGCAGTTTTCCGCCGCGCCCTGGCGGGTGCTGGGGGAGCGGGACTTTGCGGCGGTGCGCAGGGCGGTGGAAACCCGCGCGCGCTTTTTGCCCGCGCTGCGCGCGGCGTGGGAGCACTGTGCCCGCACGGGTGAACCCATCCTGCGGCCCATGGCCTATGAATTTGGCGGGGAACCGTGCGCGGCGGCCATGGATCAGTTTATGCTGGGCGAAGGGCTGCTGGTGGCACCCCTTCTGCAAAAGGGCGCGCGGGAGCGGGAGGTCTGGCTGCCCCGGGGCGCTTGGAAACTGGAGGACGAGAGAATTGAGGGCGGCGCAAGGCGCAGCTTTGCCGCCCCGGAAGGCCCGCTGGTGTTCGAGCGGGAAATGTGAGCCGGAAAGAACGGGCGGGCTGCCCGCCAAAGGCGGCCCGCCCGTTTTGGCATTCCTGCAAGGGTGCAGAAAGGAGCCCGGCGCTCTGTTTAAAAAACAGAGCGCCGGGCCCTTTTTATCTGCTGCAGCAGGTTCGGAACCGAACAGTTTTTATGGGGGCAAACGCCGCTGTTGGGCCCTTGATGGCACTGGCCGCTGCCCTTGGTCAATACAATTTGCTTCTGAGCAGCCCGAGCACCTGAGCGATCTCTGCGACCGGTTCCGGCGCATCGCTGCTCAGCCAATTGCACAGGACGGAAAAGGTTCCCTGAAACACGAACTGCCGGATGTATTTGGCCTGCACGTCGGTATAACTGCCGGCGCCGATCGTGGTTTGAAAGATCGCGCCGATACTGGGAATGGCAAACAGCTGCGCCGTAAAATCCTGCGCGGGAATGGCCTGGACCAAAATGCAGAAGGTTTCCCGCTGCTCGTACAGGTGAGTGAGCACGGGCACGAGCGCAGGGGAACTTTGGGCGAGGATGGCCTTGAGATCCTCGTTCAGCTGCGCAAAAAAGTCCGCTTCGATCTCATTCAGCAGCTCCGCCTGGCTGCCATAGTATTTGTAAAAGGTGGTGCGGTTGATCTGAGCGGTCTGGCAAAGCTCGCAGATCGAGATCTCGTTCAGGGGTTTTTCTTTTAAAAGATGCAGCAGGCCTGTTTTCAGCATGGCCTTGCTCAGCCGAACCCGTTGATTTTCCATCATGGACAGCACCTCGACAAATTTGATTGAAATGTTGATGGGAATACACAGAGCCTATAAAATGTTGTGCCCGGCACAGTTTGAAATAAACAGTCTGTTGACTTTAAAGCGATATGTCCATCATAATAAAAACATAAGGCTTTGTCAACTTTTACACTGTATGGGGAGGCGGCTGTCGTGCGCTTTTGGAGAAGAAACTGGTATTACATAGGCGGAATTCTGTTTGTTTTTCTGGCATTTGGGATGGGGCTTTGGGGCAGCGGTCATTTGAGCCGGCTGCAGGTCATCCTGGTGTTCAGCTGGATGGGGATGCTGATGCATCAGTTTGAGGAGTATGCATTCCCGGGCGGTTTTCCGCTCATTTCCAACATGGCGGGGCTCGGAGAGCTGGAACACCCGGAGCGGTACCCCCTGAATGCGCGGCAGAGCTTTTTGAGCAATGTGATCTTTTGCTATTTGAGCTATATCATTCCCATCCTGTTCCCCAACCTGATCTGGATGGGAGCGTCCCAGGTGCTTGCCGGGGTCTGGCAGTTGCCCGGCCACGGCATTGCCATGAATATACGCCTGAAAAGCAAGTATAACCCGGGGCTTGCATCCACCGCCCTGTTGCAGACGCCTGTGGCCATTTATTACATCTGGTATGTGGCGAACTATATGCCCGAACAGGCCGGGCAGCTGTGGTGGGGGATCCCTGGGTCTTTGGCGATGCTGCTTCTGACCTTTATTGTTCCGATCCTGTTTATGAAAGACAAAAATTCCCCGTACCCCTTTGACGACCGGGAGCTTTACGGATATGACAAAGAGCATGTGAAGAAGCTTTGGGAAGAAAGAAAAGCCGTCAAAGCTGCAAAGGAGGCAAAATAACATGGTCAAAAAATTGGACAAATGGTGCGACATCCACTGGATCATCTTTTTGTGCGCAACGGGTGTTGTTACGGCGGTCTGCGCGGCCATTTTCTGGGATACGATGCCCCTTGGCGCGCAGGGCGCTGTGTTTGCCGCCGTGATCATGCCCTTTCACGTGCTGGAGGAGTGGAAGTTCCCGGGCGGGCTGCACCACTTTTACAACACGCTGCTCGGCCCGAAGGAAGAGGGCAGGAAAGATTTGAGCCGTTACCCCATGAGCCGGCTGACGGACATGGTCACCAATGTGGGGCTGCAGTGGATCCCGCTGGTTTATCTGCGGGTGGCCTGCGTGACCGGGCTTTCCAACGCGGTGGCCCTGTGCATGATGCTGTTCTGCTTTATTGAGGTGGCGGCCCACACCGGGGCCGGTTTCCTGACCCTGCACTGGTTTGGAAAGGACGGCAAAAAGACCATCTACAACCCCGGCCTTGCAACGTCGTATATGATGTTCCTGCCCGGCGGCGTTTATCTTGCGGCCCGGCTTGAAAACATTACCAACGGCGACTGGCTGTGGTGCGGCCTTCTGTTTGTGATCATGATGCTGATCTGCATACCGCTGACCGAGACCCCGCTGAAAAAGTGGGTCGCCAGGCAGGAAAAGGGCCTGTTTGCGTTTGCAGACCCGAAGTATTACAGCAAATTCGCGCATAAAAAGTAAGGAGCCAGCCATGAAATTCTGGAGAAGGTACTGGTATCTGATCGGCGGCGCGCTGTTTGTGTTCCTTGCTTTTTTCATGGGCCTTTGGGGCTGCAGCAATCTGCCCCGTATTCAGAGCATCCTGATTTTCAGCTGGATGGCGATGCTGGTTCACCAGGTGGAGGAATATGCGTTCCCGGGCGGGATGCCCTCGATCACCAACATGGCGGCTTTTCGGGAAAAGGAAGCGCCGTATAAATATCCCTTCAATGCGCAGCAATGTTTTATCTGCAACGTGTTTTTGTGCTACGCCTTTTACATTCTTGCGATCTGCTTTTCGGATACCGTTTGGCTGGGCGCATCGCAGGTGCTTTGCGTGCTGGTGCAGCTGGGCGCCCACGCGCTGCTGATCAATTTCTCGCTGAGGGACATTTACAACCCGGGACTCGCTTCCACCGTGTTTTTGCAGGTGCCGGTGGCCGTTTATTACATCTGGTATGTGGCGACCAGCCTGCCGGAAAAGGCAGGGCAGCTTTGGCTCGGGATCCCCGGCGCATTTGCCGCCATGGTGGTCTGCTTTATTGCGCCGGTGTTTCTGCTGAAAAACAAAAAGAACAGCTACCCCTTTGCCGAAGAGGAGATGTACGGCTACAAGAAAGACAAGGTGCTGGAGATCTATCACGACAGCAAGCCATCCATTTTGCAGAAAGTGGGGATCAAATAATGACAAAGAAACTGGACCGCTGGTGCAACGATCTGTGGCTGGTCTGCCTTGGGGTGCTGGGCGTGACCGTTGCGATTCTGCTTGCGCTCAACTGGAACACCTGGACGCCCGGCGCGAAGGGCGGCGCTTTTCTGGCGGTGATTATGCCGCTTCATGTGTTGGAGGAATGGAAATTCCCCGGCGGGCTGCATTACATCTATAACATCATTTTTGGACCCAAGGAGTTCGGAAGCAGGTATCTGGACCGCTACCCCATGAGCCGCTTTACGGATATGATCACAAATGTGGGCCTTGCGGTCATCCCTTTGCTCTATGCGATCCCGGCGCAGCTGTGCGGAAGGTCCAACATGGTGGCCATCTGCATCATCATCTTAAGCTTCGGCGAGGTGCTGGCCCACACGGTCGTGGGCGGGTATTCGCTGAAACGGTACCGCAAGGCGGGCAAGACCTTTATTTACTGCCCCGGGCTGTTCACGGCTTATACGCTGTTCCTGCCTGCCGGCATATATCTCTGCGCGCAGCTCTCCCATGTAACAGTTGGAGATATGATCGGCGGGGTGGCAGCCATGGCGGTTCTGGGTGTCGTGTGCGTGCCGCTGCAGGAGATGCCGCTCAAAAAATGGGTGCTCAGGCAGGGGGGCGAGCTCTTTGCCTTTGCAGACCCCAAATATTACGCGAAATTTGTGGATAAAGACCACTGCTGAAAGGCGCCAAGGCCAATCGTTCCGGATCGGAACGAATCAAAGCAGCAGCACCCCGCCCGCCCTTCTCACCGACGCCGGCTATCAGACCTGCGC
>OFOK01000436.1_pt1 | contig 42013 bp, 48 predicted proteins | sample 1542001 | NCBI WGS metagenome assembly OFOK01 (sample SAMN04209242, study PRJEB22552) | human gut metagenome | biome: gut; material: feces | host: Homo sapiens | place: USA: Oklahoma
ATCACAGAATATCTTTACTGCATAAGAACCTTCCTGAAGCAGTTCCTGCTTCGTTCTATAATACTTATCGACGGCGTTCATATAGTTCCTTCATCATGGCAGCTGCCCCATGAGTTTATATTGTACCTCTTCATGTAAAGGCAGCGTATATATAGCATCCAATGGATGCTGTGTTACATCCTCATAACCTGTGACCAATAAGTTAAAATCGATCCTGTCTTTATTGTCCCGTATTTTTTGTATCAAAAGTCGCTTTGCATTTCGCAGAGTACAAACAAATAATACACGGTAATCGATGACATCGAGAGATAGAGCCTTTGCATGCAGTTCTTCATGAATGACACGACGATAGGATCGTATCTTTTTTTCTGCTAATGTCTGTGTGGGATAGGATCTTTCTAGTTCCACATATACCAATACGGATGAAGTTTTTGTTTTATCCTTCTGTTTGAATATCAAGATGGCGTCCGGGCGATTAGAAGTATCTTCCAGATATGCCTCCTTTTCATTCAATATCTCATCTACATACCAGTTTGAATTCCCATCCTCATATTTAGACTGAATGATATCACATACGGTGGCCACCTGTACCTGGTGATACATGTAATAAGGACTGTAACTCAAAAATGCTTTTGTATTGTCCTTGGCCTCATATCCCATATCTTGCATGTACTGGAGACCTCGTTTCCCTAAAGTAACGATCTTGTATCCGGTCCGGAAACTTGCTGTATGGTTCGCAGGTATGAATGTCCGTTCTATGATCAAGAAGTCATGCAGAGCCAACTGTAGGATACGCCTTTCAATCGTATCCTTTTTTCTACCTTTATAAGCAAATAATTGTATATAGTCCATATCCACGAATCCATGTTTCGCTATCCGAACCATCAGTTCGATATCATCATCTAAGATCCTTGGTTTGTTTTTATGTCCCATCAATGATCCCTCCTTAAGTTATATACTAAATATTTATATAAGAGTAATAGTAACTATATCTATACAGTAGTATCAAATTGTATATATAGTTGTATCATGAGATAGATATGTATGAGGATAGAGTGATTTAAGGCTCTGATATAAGGTATAAAGCAGCGTCCCATAAGGTTGTTATAGTTTATATTATTTTATAAGGTAAAATAAGGTAATTTCTAAATCTTTCAATGTGCAAATAAGCCTTTAAACAAAGGGTTTCATTGCGAAAAAGTGTGACATATATCGTACAGTGTTCGGCACATCTCTCGGCACAGTAACCGGCACAGCACATTATATAGTTTTTCATCCTACATCGACATGATGAACGGCAAGATAGCGAGGATGAAGATGATCGCATAACAGATCGTGATGGCCGTCTGGATCTTGCCGTAGTATCGATATCCACCATATCCCAGGATAGCACAGATGAAGACGATCGTAAGTCCTCCGACTTGCTCATCCTGCAATGCTTTCCATGTATCCCGGAATACCTGCTGCACACTCAACAGCAGGTAGGAATCACTGATCCTTGTCATGAACTGAAAGAAGATGAACAACCCAAGAATCGATGAGATCAGGATCACCGGTCGGCGTTGTCCCTTCGGAAGAAGCTGCGATATCTTATACAATAGAAATCTTATCCGTCCCATTCTCCATCACCTTTCTTTCGTCTTTTTATTTTACGGAATACGATCTTTTCTGCCTCTTCCTTCGACAGGAAGTCACGCCGCATCAAACTGCGTGCTTCGTTACGGTTCTTCTCTGTATTCATCTCTGCCTGTACATTCTCTCCTTCCTTGTGTGGTACTACTTTTCCGGCATTATACCGATATGGCGGATCCACTTCTACGAGTACCGTTTTTGCGATACGGTTGTCCTCTGTAGATACATATCCGATCCGATCGGGAAGTCCCTGCAGACCATCGATATCCGGATGGCCGGGAAGGTTTGCTGACATACGCACGGCTCCATCACGCCCCTGTCGGAAGGTCACCTTTGTACCGGCATTCCCAAGGATAGCCTTCAGGAAGCCTTGCTGGAACTGTTCCAGGTATTGTGTCATCGGGATCAGTGCCATACCGCCTTTCCTCAGCTCCGCCAACCAGCGTTCGTAGATATCGAACTGCACCTTATGACATTCATCGATGAAGGTCAGATGCAGCCGCGAATTATCCGGACGCTTCAGACCGATCAGATAATATTTTAAAGAAATATAACCGACGATGATCCGTAGGTCATTGTCATTGAGACCTTTCAGATTGAATAAGATGATGTCACCTTTTTCGATCCATTCACGGACCTTCAGCAAGCCATCATACTTACTATGCATACCGAACATGAGTTTCTTCTTCGGCGTATTGATGAAAGGATCGGTACGGTTCAGGATGGGATCTACCTGCTGTTTATCGAAGCGCCCTTTTAGGAAGGCACATGCATCATCCGCATATACATTATCCTTCAGCCGCTCATACAGTCGCTCACGCATCGTTTCATCCTGAAACATCTTTGGGATATCCATGATCGTATGCTCCTCTTCATCCAGTAGGATCGTATTGATCGCACTGGTGATCATACGGTCTACCTGTACAGTGACTGCGGAACCGAACAACATTCGGAAATAGTCCAGGATCTCGGTAGAGGGGACATCCTTATTCAATAAGGAGATAGGAAAGATACAATCCTCATACCCAAAATCGATATAATGGATCTTTTCACGCAGCTTCGTGATATCATGACCATCCGTCTGCAGCTTCAGCATCATATCGATGACACCCAGCACACTGGTCTCGGCTGGATCAAAAAAGGTGAATCCCGGTATGTTCTTTTTCCCCTGCACGATGGATGTCAGGATATCACGCATCATCTCCTCCGCAAAGCTCGATTTTCCGGAACCGGTCTGTCCGGAGATGACCATATGTTTGCGCAGTTGCAGCTGCTTCAGGAAGACCACACGATCCTGCATCGGATGATAGACATGTCCGCATTTGATCCCGGACGCAAATTCTTCCTCCTTCAATGTCCGCTGGCCGATCTCAAGTTTGTGTATCCGTTTCAGTATCTCAAGATCCTTCTTATTGTAGAAGGTGGGAATCTGAAACAGGTTCATCAATTCGTTTCCTGTCAGTTTGGAAAATTTATAGGTATCCCGATAGATCGCCCGAAGCTCCTTTTCTCCTGCTGTCAGATTGATGATCGTATTCGTGATCTCCAGGATCTGGTTTCTCTGATATCTCGTCTTTCCGGATACCTTGATCATCACCTGCACATCGACATCCGTACTCACGCCTCGTAACATGCTCTTCGTTGCACTGTAATTCTTTTCGACACTGAAATCGATCGTGATCCTCGTCTTGTTGCGCATCGTCCCCAGGATGAACAGGAAGATCTGATCATCCCGGAAGGTCGCAAGGCTTTTTTTCGTATCTTTCGCATGATCCAGCACATCATCCGTAAACAGGGTATGTACTGTCGTATACGGCGTGAGCGGTCTCACCGCTTCGAATACGTTCGCCTTATCCTGGAACATGTTCTGCAGACTGTTCAGGACGAGCCCATTCTCTCTTTCATCACTCACCTGTAAGTAGAAAGAGATCATCCCATCCGTTTGATCCTTACCGTCGCAATCGATGATGAAACGATAATCCAGGATACAGTTTGGATCGAAGAGCTTCGATAGACGATCTCGCAACGATCGACGCCTTTTCGTTCCGGACAATGTCTTTAAAAACATCCGCATCGTATCTGCCTGGAACTGATGATCATATCTTGGTAATATCTGATATAACATTCCGCATACCTCCTAACACCTATATCTCTTTAAGAGGAGTAAGCATCTGGTCTCCATATCCCAGGATATCGTCCGGTGTGAGCCATTCCGGTTTCTTTTCGGAAGGAAAGCTCTCATACAATGCCTGCATGATCTCGATCTGTTCCCATTCATCATTGGCCCAAAGGCCCTCGGCGTTTCGGTTGCCATATCCCAGATAATAGTTACAGTCCTCCACCATCCGGGAGAGGAGCTGATAGCGGAACGTCTCATCATGTTTCAATATTTCTTCTAGTACCATATCTTCACCTCATCTCAATAAAACTCGTTTCGATCGACCATGTCACGAAACGATATGATCGCATCTGCATCGCTTACGAAGTCGAAACTTTCTTCTACCGGTTCACCATCCGGAGATTTGATCCAATAGGTCAGCGTACCGAATGGATCCATGCCGGAGCGCAGGATGTATCCCTGATATTCATCCACGAGCTTACCGTCTGCCTCCATGATCATCTCCAATTCTTCCACATATATCTTTTCTGTAAAATGGCCATCCCCGAGGATGCCTTCCACATACTTGCGCCACCTTTCTTCTACTTCCTTCATCATGATGTACCAATATTCCTGATATAGAGTCTGATACTGTTCCTCGTATTCCTCACTTTCCATAAGGGCACATCTTTCCAGGGCATCTTTCCAATATCCTTCGCTCTCTTCCATCTTTTCCTGTAGTTCATATAAACGATGGATGATGTCCGCTTTCCTTCCTGTCATATCGGATCCTCCTCTTACTTTTCATAGAAGCCGTTTCCCAGGCTGCTCTCTTCTACCATCTTATAGATCCTCGCTTTCCCATCGATCCACTGTACACGCATCCGGACCAGATACCGGCTCGTATCGTTCCTGTCCGCATGCTGTGTCTGTGCAGTGTAGATGACATAAACTTCAAAGTCATCATCCGCTATCCTGTCGATAGCGCTGTCCATCGATGTGACCTGTGTTTCTGTCGTTTCTTCTTTTTTGATACGTTTGCTCTCTCTTCGCATGGCCGCAAGCTCATCCTTACTCAGATCCGGTACCAGTGACTGGTACAAGTCATCGCTGAGAAGTTCCTTGACCGGTTCGATACGATCCAGGAAGATATCACTGCTGCGGCCTTCGCTCTTCACTCTCACGAAGCGTTCTGCTGCGCTCTTACAGGCCTCTTCCACATCATTGGGAACATCCGACTGAGGAGATGGCTCCGTTGTTGGCTTTTTCTGTATCGTGGTACTGCTCTGCTGCGAGTTCTCCCTCGTTTCCGATGGCTGATTCATCCATAATATCGTTGCTGCAGCCAGTATGAGCAATGCTGCAGACACGATCGTTTTCTTTTCCATATTTCACCTCTGTCCATTATTTGAATTTGATGTATTTTTCCGGATCCACACTGCCTTCTGTCGTTGCGATCACAGGGGTTGAGAAATGCATCTCCATATGTACATGGGATGCTGTCAAATTACCCGAATGTCCCTGGCTGCCGATCCGCTGTCCTTTCTTTACGGTCTGTCCTGTCTTGACGTCCACATCCTTCATATGGCAAAACAGGATATAGAGTTCTTTTCCTTTATACTTCATCTTCAGCTGGATAAAGTTTCCGGCACCTGCATAAGCACCACCCGGACACATATTCCCAAGGTATCCTCCATCTGCAGGACAGCTCGAGGATGCCTGATATACCTTCGCATCACCGGGAGCGTAGATCGATGCACCATAGGAGTCATCCAGATCGACACCATAATGAAAGTCACCGATCGATTGCCGATTCCCATACCCACTGGTGAGCGTATAGCCCTTCAATGGCGGGATCAATGTCCCATCCCCACTGATAAAATCCAAGGCGTCATAGTAGGACATCACCTTATCGGCATAAGGAGGATCTCCATAGACGCTCCATCCGGTCTTTCCCTTCATGATATCGGAAAATTCCTGAGCTGCTTCCAGTGTCCATCTTCCACCTTTTTCGCGATCGATCCATTCGATGAATCCATTTCCGAAATTATATCCGCCTAATGCCACCCGGATGCGACCTTCATCGGATGCATCCTTGACCTTCGCCCTTTTCAGGCAATCCTGCAGCTCTTTGATACCGCAGCGGATCGAGTAATGCGGATCCTTGATCCCATTGGGTATCTGCGGATATTTTTTGTTGAACGGCCCTTCTGATGCCTGCATAGGATCACTGCCAGTCCCACCGGATTCTACCTGCATCACTGCCAGGATCAGATCCACATAATCTTCCATGCCTTCCAGCTTGGCGATCTTGGACACATAGGGACGATAATATTCGACAGAGGAACTGAGATTGTTTTTGGGCGTCTCATTCCCATCTCTCACACCACCGCCAAGGAACATCAGAAACATCATCATGATAATGATAAAGGGAAGGAAAAGGAGAAGGAGCTTCTTAATAGCCTTCATTCAGGAGGTTCTCCTCTTCCTGCTGCAGTGTATCCTCTTCCGGCTTGATCGAAGTCTTATGGTCGGATGGCACATTCTGTTCGTTCATCGGTCCGCTCTCTTGCCCTCTTTCATCGATCTCCATTCCTGCAGGCACACTGTTTGGATCATCCGGCTGCTGCGTAGCTTGTGTAGGTTCTGTGTTCATTTCTACATCTGGACTGTCTTCTGTGGAGGCTGATGATGTCTCTTCCACTGTTACTTCAGGATCCGTATGGTCCGCAGCTTCTGTAGGGATAGGATCATCATCAAAGCGATCTTCCAGATCATCTTCTGTTTCAGGATCCACTGTTTCCGGAACTCCTTCCACATCTGAGATATCTTCTTCCGCTATATCCGCTTCATCGCTCAGGTCTTCCTCTTCCTGCGTTTCTGCGCTCATGTTCTGTATGTCAGCTGCATGTTCTTCATTGAATGATTCACCATCATCTCCCGGATCCGTTTCCTGTGCCCCACCATCGATGTCTTCCTGTTTCTCAGATGTCATTTCATCAGATCCTTCTGTTTTACTCTCTGCTTCTGTAGGCGCACCCTCACTACTTGTGGCAGGACCAGCCTGTCCAGCCAGTTCGCTGTCACCTTCTGCAGGTGCTTCCTCATGATCCGCAGAGTCCACATCATCCTGTATATCGTCTGCATACATATCGGGATCTTTTTCATCTCGCAAGGCGTCATCATCATAGCTGCTATCATATGGATCATCATGATCACGAAGATCACTATCATCACTTTCTCCATAGCCACCTGTGCCACTGCCGTTTCCTTCACCGCCCCCATCAAACGCATCACTTTGTGAAGCAGAGCCTTTCAGCTGTCGGTACGTCGACATCGGAGAGGTACCCAACAGCATTCCTTCTGCCACGATCTTTCCATCTTCCATCAGCTTCGACATGATCGTCGGTAGATTCTTGATCACGAATCTGAGCAGGACGATGAGGATCACATCGACTGCCAGCATGAGCAGGACACTGTAAGCGGATATCTTCGTGCATAATTCTACCAGGAAGAACAGTGCCATACTGAACAGGATATCCGCAAAGATCGTGACCATGCACCACATGAGCCTGTCTGTGAACCATTGGCGAGCTTTGCGTCCATGCTTGAGCAGCCACCAGATGAGTTGATATACACTCAATCCCAGAACGATATATTTTGCGGCCTTTACAGCCCCTAAGCCGATACAGATCGCTGCGATGACGATACTGATCGCACCACGATGTACTAACAAGACGAAGGAGAGTCCCAAGACCCGCATTGCGGAACCACCATCATGCGTGATCGCATGATTTCCGAACTTGTCATATTCATCCTCCGCATTGTCTTGTGATGGATCGTTCAGGAGGCGCTGTACTCGCTTTCCTACCTTTTCGATCGCATCCTTATCGTCCGAACCGGCGATCTTCGCAAGATCTGTCGTACCGAAATGTCGTACCATGAACGGCTGTTTCTGCAAGATATCGAAGATGTTCTGCTTGTTCATGATCTCCGGATCTTCCTTCTTTTCTTTGAATACGAACGTTTCCGTCAACATCTGTGACGTCACGTTCTCGAACCCATTCGCAATCTTGCGTCCATTCTGACCGATGAAGGTGATGAAGGTCATCGATAGGAAGGCGGTAAGCACGATCTGTACGATCTGTTGCCATCGTACGATCCTGGTAAAGTCTTTGATGAGCTTATACAGGATAGAGGACAATGCAGCTATCAGGAGCACTTTATTGATCCAGGAATTGGGATCGCTCCAATCGAAAACGACCTTGTCGATCATATCAAAGATCCCCTGTATGACGGTCCCCAAAAAGCTGGAGGATACCAAGTTATAGATCGTCAACACGAAGAAGGAGATCACGAACCCGATCATTTCCAGAAGCAGCGTGATCAAATTCATGAAACATGTGACGATGGAATCCCCATCAAGCAGGTTGAACCCTTTGGTCTTCGCTGTCATACTGGAATTATAGAGATTCTTGATATAATCCTGGTCCATTTCTTTTTTTCTCGTATCTTTATCTAAACTGATGATCGCATCCGAGAGAAAATCCGAAGTATTGGTATCTGCCTTTTCTTCATCGTTCTTCTGTGCTGTCGTCTCTCCCGGAGAATTACCGTTGCCGATCGCTCCATCCATAGATTCCGCATGGATACCTGTCGGGACCAGCAGCAGGAACAGCAAGCTCAGGATGGTGAGGCATCTACGCCATCTCATGACTTCGCCCCCTGTTCATCGATATCCTTGAAGGTGCGGAAGGCATCCGAGAACATCGGCAAGATCGCCATCTTCGTCAGGCATTTGCGGTTGTTGTAATCACAGTATAAGAAATTGTGCTGCTTTGCCTGGTCGACGCCTTCCTCCTTCGTTCGATCCTGCAGGATAGCGGACAGCGTGGAATTGCCATCCAGATCGAAATGGCACAGGATACGCTGGATCTCGTCCTTGCTCTTCATATTGCCGATGAAAAATTGCCCGGTATTATTGATGATGGAATCCGGAAGATCGCTCCAGTTCTGCAGGATGATCAGCATATTGCACAGCTCCGATCTTGCAATCAGATTGTTGTTCACTAATACGGACATACCACCCGGGACTGTCGAATACAGTTTTGCCTCATCGAACAGCATCGTCTTTGCTTGTCCTTTATACATACGCAGGAACATGTTCGTGATCTCATTGACCTTTCCCAGGATGAGGGAGAAGATCCGATGTTCCAGATTTCCGGAATCATAGCTATAGGTGCCTGAATCTCTGGAATACACCGGCATCTTCGCGAACGTGATCAGATTGAAGGGGCGATCGAGACGGAACACCTTCGAGATATCGGTATCGTCGTCCCCGAAGAACAGGCGAGCCATCGGATCATTGCGCAGGGAATACAGACTGCGTGCAAGCTTGGGATCCCTGTTCATCATGACATCGACCAATCTTCGCATCGTGATCCGTGTGATCTTTCCACTATTGAGCGCTTCGCTCAGCTCCATATATGCTTCATCGACCTGCATCAGATCGATCTCCTGCTGTGGATTGATGGCACGCACCAGGGCGATGATATCATTCTTGGCCGCTGCCAATGCATCTAAGGGAGAATCCGGATGTAATAGGAAGGCATCGAACATACCGTTTGGACAAGATGGGTCTCCGATGATGAGGTGAGAGGTCAGATCACCGAATCGATCCAACAGCTTCACGAGCTTGTGACGGTCACCTTTCGGATCGACCAACAGCAGCCGGTGCCCATAGAAGATCATGGAGAGGAGTGCAAAGTAGTTGGCAATCTGTGATTTTCCGGAACCGGTCTCTCCGACAAAGGCCACCGTAGAGGAACCTGTCTGCGTCAATCCCTTGATCGGAGCCTCGATATCGATCCGTACCGGCAGGTCTGCAGGTCTCGTATAGGTGAGCACGACTCCTTTGTCTGCTTCTCCTATGTATAAGCCACCGTAAAAATTAAAATGCGCAAAGTACAGGACATCGGTCAGATTCACATACCGGTAACAGCTATTCTTATATGGAAACAGGTGTTCCGCAAGCTGTTCCTGTTCGCCGATCGCATAGGTCAACTGGATCCGTTTCCCTTCGAATCTCTTCTGCAGCTTGTCGCTGCGCTTCATCAGCATGTCCTGCGTATTGGCACGGATGCGCAGCATCATCTGCCAGCGGATCTTGGAATCTTCGATGGATGGATCCACATCTTCTCCGATCTTCGCAAGCTCGAAGGCTTTCTGTGCTTCCTTGTCCTTTCGTCCGCTGCTCTGCCAGTAACGGCGTGCATTCTTATGGATCTCCTCACGTTTTCCGGTCATATTGCTCTTGAAGGTCTGCGTATGCTCCAGATCGAACTTGATGATCGTGTCGACAGGGAAGGTATAGAGCTGGATCTCATTGACTGCCACATTCGCACGATACCCATCCTCCAATCTATCCTGGATGAGTTTATCTGCGATGAGCACTCGAGAATACAGCTCCCGGAATCCACCTTTGTTCTTCAGCGTCTGATAATGATATTCCAGCTCCGTTGCCTGCGGGATCGTGTAATAATCGGATATCGGTATCTCGATCGGGATCGCCAGATAATCATATAGATGCTGTATCTCTTTCTTGTCCGGTCGTTCCACACTCAGATCCATACTTAATTTCTTGTATATCTGTTCATCGATGACCTCACTCAGATCGACCATCCGCTTTTCCAACGGATCGTTGTTCTTACTCAGCCAACCACTCAACCACTTTTTCTTCAATGGATCACGGTTGTCTGTAAAGCATATATGTATCCGATAGCGATACTTGATACCACTTGTCAGCTGCGCTTTGATATCCTTCATGAAGGAGCGATACAGCTTCTCTGTCTGTGGATCACCATTCGTCTCATATAACGTCTTATAATGCTTTAGGATACCCTGTTCATCGATGCGCTGTGGCAGGATATAGATCGTTCCCGGCATATTGACGGAAAGGATCTTCCGATGCAGGTTATCGATCAATGTCTGTAGCTGATGATCGGATGCATACAGGCTATTCATCGGACGGATCTCATAGTGATAACAGATACATTCCTTACAGTAGACGATGTTTCCTTCTCCATAGCTGTAATAAGGTTCAACGTACACACCGATGCACTCTCCCTTCTCTTTCCTTCGATAATCTATGTGTATGTCCTTGGGAATCATACAGGATGCGATAGTTCTTCACATCCCGATAGTAGAACGTGATCAGCTTGTTCTTGCGGCTCTCCCGGTCGATCTCTGTCAGGAACATCACAGCGCCGATCTCCAGTACCGCAGCGATCGCGATCGACAACAGGATCCCCAATGATCCGAACAGATGATACGCAGGGATACCGATGGGGATCAGTGCAAACAACAGACCCCCCAGCATCACGAGTACCATCCCCCAGCCATTCAGTTCGATCCCGATATAGGGGATATACAGCTTCTGCTTGTGTGTCTCGACAGCCGTATAATTATAGGCGCTCTTCATGATGGCCCTCTAGATCTTGACGCCTACGAACCGCAATGCTTTCAGGACGAGGTCCCATATCCACTTGAGAGGTTTCGTCAGGAAGGAGATGATCGATGACGGCTCTATCTGCGCGATGATGGTGAATGCGATCAACACGATGAACCCGATGACGATCTCATCGATGACGGACTGCCATTTCCCACCGGTGCGGCGCAGAGATTCCTTTGCGCTGCGCAACAGGAACACCATGAGCGCCACGAATACGATGAGCAATACCAAATAATAAATGACCTTGAATCCTTCTAATTTTGTAAAATCCATACCTAATACTCCTCCTTTGAAATGATCTTGTTCGTTTTTCTATCGAACAGGAAACGCACCGTACGTTCCTGTTGGAATAGTTCCTTCGTTTCATAGCGGACGATCACATCTGCCTGTATCTCATCCTCATTCTGTATGGCGGATTGTAGACTGACGAATACCGGTTTCGTATCCGGATCCAATGGTTTCAGCGTTTCCGGATCCTGCATCAGGAGCCGTGCCTGTTCCAGATCAGCGGCATAGGTCGTAAAGAACAACTGGATCGTATTCGTGATCTCCTGCTTCTCCTGTTCCGTACAGTCCGTTCCCTTGATATCTTCTTTTTCTGTCTCCAGTCCTTTTTTCATATCTTCCTTCATAGCAGCTGGCGCAGTTGATATCATCGAGATCGGACGATCCACGATATAGTGACCATCTTTTTGAATAGAACGTATCGCGATATATGTTGTTTGTCGTTTCCTCTTGCCTTCGTCGTCTTTCAGATCGAGGGATACGCTGGCATAGGATGTGAGCCGGCCTTCCTCTGTATCGGATGGCTCCACCTGATATACTTCTACGGTTCCTACCTCGGCACTCTTGATCTTTTGATCATAGGATACGTTCCAGCTTCCTCCGGTCGTGAATTCCTGTAAGAACTGTTGACTTTCTTCATCCTTGGGATATTTATAATAGTTTTTTATATAATCCTCCAGGAAACTATAGTCGTTCACCGCTACTGCAGGCGTTATGTCCGGTCGTTCCTGAGCAAGGGAACGGAATCCTCCCAGCAGACCGATGCCTACGATCAGATACAGAACTGCTTTCTTCAATCGCACGATACGCCGTTGTCGCTTCATCAGCTTCTGTAGATGTGCTTCCAGTTCCTCCTCTGTATGTTCTACCTGTGGACCCTCACTTCCTTCCGGGTGCTCTTGTATATCCTGATCCAGGTGTTTATGCAGCCGTTTGAACAGCATCCTCTTTCCTCCTTTCTATCATCCTTACATCGTTTCTATTGGCAGATGTACCAGTCACTGGTACATCATCGTAGATCGAGCCGGTAGCCGATATAGATACCGGCATCATCCTGTAACACATCACACTGATACCTCCTTCCACTTGCCGCTCCTGCGGCATTACATTTTTCCAGTGCGGAGGAGAAACTCTCTCCATTGGCAAACAGCCATGTCTGTACGCCGATCGATGGGGCCGGTTCCTGTGGCTTCTCTGCTTTCGGAGACGATGCAGAGCCTGTCATCGTATCTTGTTCTTTCGGCGGCTGTGCAGTGGATGGCCGTTCTGCATTCTGTGGATGCTGTGGCTTCTTTTCCTTCGGCGCTTCTTCTTTTTCTTTGACGATGAGCCGCAGCTCCTTCGTGGCAGTATGGCCGCTGGAATCTTTGACCTGATACGTGATCGTATACGTACCGGCTTTCTTCACATCAAAGCTCCCACGAATCGATACGTCCAGATCACCGTCATAATCACTATAGGCTTTCTTTACATATGCTCTTGCATCGAATGCTTCCTTCACATAGATCTCGACCTTATCCTTCTTGAGTTGAAGGACAGGTGGTTTCGGTGCCACCACCCGGATCTCCTTCATGAACTCTTTTTGTTCTCCATCCTCTCCTACAGCGATATATAAGAGCTTCTTTACCCCCGGGGATGAGGTGTCGATCGTCGGATATAGGATCTTCACAGATGTCGTGGAACGGATCAGATCGACAGGTTCGATCTTCTCGTTCAGTTTCACCTTTTCCGTATCCTTGAATGTGATCGACAGGTCATCTTTATCTGCCGGTTTCGGAAATGAGAAATACCAACATCCCAGGCAGATCAGTAAGACACAGAGTACGAATGTTATATACTGACTTTTTCTCACTGTGCCTCATGCTTTCTATGAAGGAAGAAGACAGTGGCACATGCGGATATGCCGATCAGGAAGATCCATCCGACTATATTTGTATGGTCGCCGGTATTTGGACCGCCAGACGTAGGGAGCGGTCTGTCAGGGAAGATGATCGTACGCAGCTTATCGTCACCGTTGACCCAATTATCATTGATCGTTACCTTGATGACTTCCTTAGATAACTGATATCCGGCAGGAGCTTTCGTCTCTTTTACATACACTGTCCCATAGATCAGACCATCGAACACTGCTATACCACTCTTTGGATCTGTCTTCTCCGCTTTGATGATCTTCGTGCAAGCTGCATCGGAATACAGAGTAAACTCAGCTTCTTTTAAAATGCTCTTATGATCATAATAATCGACTTTCCGCACATGCAATGCCGGTAAAGGCGCATGTTTTGGGAATACTTCGATATGGTAGTTCATCTGTTTGGCGGTCTCATCCCACATCGGTACGCTGATCAGTGTCGGCTGTATCGTTTCATAGCCCGCCTGATCACTCACATACAACAGATATACGCCTACCTTTAGATCTGTGAAATCGACGATCCCCTGTGCATCTGTCCGCTTTGCCTGTAATGGGCTCTTGACCAATGGACGCAATGTATCTGCGGCCTCCTGTAACCCTTGCGCTGTTTTTATGTCGTTCATATCCACACCTGCAGAACGATACAGATCATCAAGTACATAACTTCCGTCCTTTATATCTGCGACACGTGCCAATGAGAGTTCCACCCCTTCTCTGGATAGTCGATCTTTCGTTTCTTCAAGTTCCACGTGTATGCTGCCCTTCTCCTGAACAGAGGGATCGGGTTTAAGTTCGATTTCTTGTGCTTGTATCGGCTTGATATAACATAATGACAACAGCAATAATGTCATGATGCGAACTATCTTATTACGCTTCTTCATGTTCTTTTGACCTCCTTTTTCTATGATGATAGATTTCTTTTCCCAACAGGAGCGTGACGATCACAAAGGGTGCTGCCGTAAAGATAAGTTCTCGTATCGACATCATCGATCCCTGGATCGATTCCTTTTCCTGTTTCTCATAAGCTGCCCGTTCTCCTGTTATGAGCAGCCTTTTCGTATTGATCCCATACGGCGTACAGGTGATGAGCGTCACGAGGTCTCTTCCTTCTTGTATCTCCAACAGATCGGTATCCTCCGGATCTGTCGTTTGGATATCACAGATCCGATAGGCCAGCGTCCTGCCGAGCACATCGATGTAGAAGAGATCGCCTTTTTCCAATTCATCTAATCTGGTAAATAGCTTTGATGATGGAAGACCACGATGTCCGCTCAATGCCGCATGCGTACTCTCACCACCGACAGGAAGACTGCTGGATCGAAGATGTCCCACACCTTTTGATAGGACGCTCTCACTCACACCGTGATAGATAGGAAGATCGACACTGATCTTCGGTATCTCGATGCGTGCCATGACATCGCTGCCCTTCAATCGCAGCTGTTTTTCATAAGCCTTCTCTGTCAGATATTTGTCACTGATCCCTTGGATATAGTTCCCTTGCGTTTGAAACAACATATCGTTATAGGTATCTGCCGCCTTCGACAGACCTTCCACCTGATCTTCATTGCGTCGCAGCGCTTTGGAATATGTCTTCAGGGAATCGGACTGTACACTTCGCTGATACAGACCACTCACTATGGGATAGCTGCAGATCAGAAAGCCGACGAGGATGATCGCTATGCTCCACCATCGTCTTCCGGATCTTTTTCTACTCTTCATTTCCCATCATCCACATGGTTTCTCTTTCTGTGGATACCATAACCGGCGATCATCAGCCCTGCCCCAAGAGCGACCATGACGATCGTCAGCTGTGATCCTGTGACCGGTAGCTTACTTCCTACTTTGTTTACTACCGTTAGATTCATGGAACCTTGCGTCGCATCTGTCTCCAGTTTATTATCTTTTTCTGTAGTCGCACCATCATAGAATTCTTTGAAATGAGCAGTTGCCTCCAGCTTCTGCAGGATCTTATCCGTTGCGCCTTCGCCTGCTGCGTAGCTGTTTCTATCGTTCGTATAGGTCGGTCTTACCGTCAATACGATCGGATCCAATAAACGGCGATATCCATCCGGTGCATCTACCTCCGAAAGGTAATACACACCCTGATCGAGACCATAGATCGTGAAATTGCCATCCAAAGGTGTGACGATCTCGACGGCTTCCTTCGGCTGTGTTCCACCGTCATGATCATTACCGCCTACAGAATCACGGTTGATCACGTTATAACCGTCAGGAGTACGTTTCAGATATACTTCCTTCGTACAGTCCGCATCGCTGTACAGACGGAATCTTGCGTCCTTCAACGGTGCGTCATGGTCATTGACCTTCGATACGTTCAGCTTATAGGTGAAGCACACGACCGTATCCCACGGTGTCTCTCCGGTCTTTCCGACACCATCCGCATCCGGGTCATTGGAGAACTCCAGCTTCACACTGTTCTCGAAGCCCGGTCTTCCGGTATCCTTGGCAGCCTCATCGTTCAGCTTGGCATCATAGCGAAGGACGATCTTCTGTCCATAGATGTTCTCCTTGTCTTTGTTCATGCCTTCCGGAAACTCGCGGTCTACGATCTTCTTCAGGTCTTCGATCTCTATCTTGAACGTCGTTCCTTTTACATTTTCCAATATGTTGTATTCGCTGGGATCGACATCATAGGTCTTCTTTCCATCCATGATCTGGATCTTTACGGTATCCGGATCGAAGGTCAGTGCCTTATCCATCTTGTCATGGAAAGCGAAGTAATAGCTGTGATATCCATTCATATCCGGTACAGTTGTATCATAACGATACGGAACGGTCTGACCGATCTCATAATCTGCGATATCGTTCCATCCATCTGCACCGATCTCTTTTTTGTGGTCATCCTCCAGGATCTTCTTCGTGATCGAAGGATAGTCGGATTTTATCTTTATAGCAGCATTCGGATTAGCCGTATTCACCATACACAGAGAGCTTGCGGAGTGCGTCCCTGCATTATCAGATATCTCATCGGTGATGTAGTATCCGAAATCCAGACCGTCGAAACGGATATTGCCGTTATCCATCGTTTGCGTGACATGGATATCGGTCCCTTGTTTCTTCTGTGCACGCAGCTCTGTCGTCACTTCCTCTATGAAATAACGAAACTCGCTGTATCTTCCTTCCAACTTCTGTTCTGTCGCAGCGCCTTCTACCTTGTGGTGATTCAAGGACTGGATGTAATCCACTGCCTCATATTCTGTCACATCCTTTGCCGGCTTGTTCAGGCGTTTCCCGATGACCTTCTGCAGGACATCCTGATAGGCAGGTGTCCAGGTATAGTTCACACTTTCCAGATGCGCTGCATTCTTTACAGAGAACAGCTGATACAGCCGGAATCTCTTACCGACGAGTGATTGACCATCGTTCGCTTCGATGGTGATCGCAGCACCGCCTTGTTTCAGGTCCACGATACCACCCGGCGTCGTGATTTCCTGTGCGGCATGGATCACCAGACTAGTGATGGTCAAAGCAGGCAGCGTACCAGATAACAGCATCCCTGTCGCCAGAGCAGGGATCCCCAGATATTTCATTACGTTCTTTTTATTCATTCTCTAACTCCTCCTCGTAAGCTTTTTCTCCCTAAGAACATCAATCCCATGCCTATGATAAACATCGGGAACATGAGATCACTGCCTGTTTCCGGCAATTTGATACCTACCATATTCACGATCTCCATATGCACGACTCTTGCTTTCTTCGTACCCTCGATGCGGATAGCACCTGTCGTGACCGTATCTTTCGGTGTATATTTCTTACCGTCTACCCATAACTCGAACAGGTCATTGACCGGGGAAGAGACGGTCTCGATCTCATAGATATGCGGCTGTTTCGTATCCGGATCTAGTGGGATACGGTATCCATCCGGTGCTTTCGTTTCTTTGAGGTAATACTTCGTTCGATCCTTCAGTCCGGCAAAGCTCAATACACCGTTATATGAGGTCCTCTTTGCGATTACCTTCGTACAGGCTTTATCGCTGTATAGCGTAAATTCCGCACCGTCCAGCAACTGCTTGTGGTCGTTGAGCTTCGTGATCTTCAACGTAAACGGAGATACCTTATCACGCACGGTTATGATGCCGTCGAATGCATCTGTCTTCCGGAAGGTGATGCCTGTATTCGTCAGGTCTGTCAGTACCTTGACGCCCCCACCGGATACCACTTCAAAACGTACTTCGGTAGGATTGATATCATAGCCATCCATGACAGCTTTTTCCTTCAATTTATAGACACCCGGGCGAAGACCGACAAACTGGATGGAGCCGTTCTTATCTGTTTTTACTTCTGAGGTAGTTCCATTCGGTTTTGTGAAGGTGAAGATCGTATTTGGGATATTCAGCTTCGGTTCTTCCTGGACCTTATGGATCCGCAGCTTGATGATATCCTCAAGGACATTTTTTGAAACTGTGATGACGCTGGTCGTTTGTGCTGCAGGATTGATCGTCACATCATATGACTTAGGATCCAGGCGATATCCCGGACTGGCCTTCGTCTCCTTCATGGTGTATTTTCCCAGATAGAGACCTGTTTTCGTGGCATTGCCATTCTTATCCGTGGTCAGCGTTGCGACCAAAGCGCCTTTTTTATATTTCACGCTCTGATTGGCAGGATCCAGGATATTCTCCTTCGCCCGCAACTCATAGACAGCACCCTGTAGCGTTGCGTCTCCCTGTGGTTTTTTATTCGTCTTACTATCTGCCTTGGATAGTTTCAATGTGCCGGACTGGCGCTTATCTGTGCCTGTCACGGTAATTGTCTGGTTATTATTGGAAATCGTGACAGGATATTTCGTCTTATTGAGCGTATATCCTTTCGGAGCAATGACTTCTTGCACATAATACTGCCCGACACGCAGATACCCGGACATGGAATACCCGGATGCCTTCGTAACGAGGCGCTGAAGCTCCTGACCTTGTTGGTTGAAGATCGCATATGTCGCACCTGCGATTTGTTTCTTGGAATCCGTATCGATCTTACGGATCTGGACACGCCCTTTCTTCCATTCGTTTCGAGCGGTGAAAGAGGTCGTCTTATTGGCAGATACACTTACCGTATGGATCGTCTTGTCCAGGATCAGATGATTCGGTACAGCGCTCTCCTGGACATAGTAAGTCGCAGGTGCAAGGTCATTTACCGTTACAGTACCATCAGAGCCTGTTTGGTAGGTTCCGATCGGGGAAGACATATCGGCATTTTTAGATACCTTGAAGGAAGTATTAGGAACCATTTTTCCATCTTCATCCTGTTTTGTGAGCTTTAATGAACCATACTTATTAACCTGAATTTTTAATTTGAATGTTCCTGGGTCTAACATCATAGGCTTGATAATATCCTGTCCGCCTGATTTTCGATGGACGATGGATTGACCGATCATTTCCGGTTTGATCTTATCCAAACTATATGTACTGGTTTCACTCGCATTAGCGTTGGCAGTAATTGTCAATTTGTTTCCACTACGTGTCGCATTGATTCCTCTCGGAGCACTTTCTCTTCCCTTGAAATCAGAAAGAACACCGTTTGTGTCAGTTAAGGTTTTACTTTCTCCAACATTTAAAGTGATTTTTTTGCCACTGAAGCTTGGTTTTTTACTCATATTAGCGATAGCAGCATTGACTTCAGCTTTTCGTTTTTCATAATTAGGGATATTATGATCAGTAGGTTTATATCCTAGGTATTCCCATACCATCAGCTGGCCAACTGCATAATTCCATTTCGATTGATTCGTATTGACGTATGCATAATACCAGATTTTAGCAATATTTACTTCTTGAACTGATGAAGTGACATATCCTCCCCAATCACCGATTACTTCCCAAGGCTCACTACATACACCGACACCTTGTTCGACATGGATCTTTTCAATCTTTTGATGATCGAACCATGCGGTATATACAGGATTATCCGGATTGTGTGCTTGGCCGGTATGCCAGTATCCGGTATCTTCCAGATTTGTGACATTGGCTTTGATCGTTATCGTGGATAACATATTGGATCCACATAATAAGATCGAGGCGAATATCGTAGCGATACTTTTTAATTTCTTTCGCACCTTGTTTTCCTCCATAAATTTTCACTTGTGTTTTGATATAGGCATTACTCATACAATGACATATATGAAACCTTTTCCTGTTTCGTCTTACGCTGCGGGCAGCTGCGAGTCATATCTTACCTTGTAGTAATTCATATAGTCACCTCCAATAAAAAAGACGAACCTCTGTCCGTCTGAATTTTCCACAAACCAAAAGAAAAAGAAGCGATATTTTCACTTCTTTTTTTAATATTTTTATCAATACCAATAAATACTATATTTATCGGGTCCTTCACTAAATTTTACAGGGCAACTACCGTATCCTAAATCATAATAAGGACTATTTTCATCTAAAGTGCCAAAATATTGATCAGCCCATGCTTCTGCAGCTCTTGGATCATCAAACAATGGAGACTGCATAGAAATCGGTAATCCCATTTTTCTACCATCATCTACGATATATGGCTCAGAAGGTGCCGGAGCTGGGGATGATGGCTTTGGCTGGGAAGGGGTGGAACTCTGTGCTCCGTTGGAACTAGAAGAGTTTTCCGTATTCACAGTGCTGCTTCCTTGTCCTCCGCTCATTCCTGCATTTTGATTACCTGTAGATGGAGAGGATGTCTGTGATCGTTGTCCTGCATTACTGTTATTCTGAGCTGTTTCAGATTTCTGTTCTTCTGTAGTTGCTTTTGCCTCTTCTTTTTTCTTTACGATAACTTTGAAATTCTTCTCCGTCTTGTTTCCGTTTGTGTCGAATGCTTTTACAATGACTTCATAAGTTCCGACTTTCTTTGTATTTAATTTTCCTTTGCTGATATAGTATCCAGATTTCTTGAGTTCCTTGTCACTGTACTTTAAGTCACCATCCACTGGATCCTTCACTGCTTTCACATTATCCTTCAGATCGAGCTTATCACCAGCTGTGATTGTGACTTTATCCTTTTTCAGAGTGATTTCCGGTTTCTTGGTATCTTTTACCGTGATCTTCACATCTTTCTGGATAGTCTTGTCCCCATCCGTAAATGTGACCTTCAAGGTCTGATCTCCAACTTTCTTTGCATTAAAATCCTGTACTTTATCTACTTTGATATTTTTATCAGATTTTTTCGCATCAAAGAGTTTGTTGTTGTCGAGTTTATCTCCATATTCTATAGTCAGCTTATCTGCCGGTGTGACTTTTAAATCCTTGTTGCATCCTGTCAGTACGAGCGCTGCCACTGCAGCGATACTTAATAATTTCTTCATAATATATTCCCTCCACTTTTCTATCTATTTTTAGTATATCACTATCGTAAGGGGATAACAATTACATATACCCTTCGATATCTCTTTTTATGTTAAATTCCTATTTGTTGATCAAATGTATCATTTCCACTTGCACATGACATGTACCAGTGACTGGTACGATTGCCTTGCATTATTCTGGCTTTTTCTTTCTTATCTGTTATAATTATAAGCGGATCATATCCTAGCTTGTAGCCGATCGTAGAGGCCTGATCCATGCATACAGAAGAACTTCTTTATTACATTTTACTCTCATGTTTCTACGATCGTCCAGAAGATGGGATATATCCTTCTGATATTGCGGAAAAGCATTTCCACTTTTTATGGTTACTGACTGATTTTCACAATTTCATCTGTTTCCGAGAACGATGATGTATTCCGGGAACATTAGCATGATTTTCTCCGCTCCGTATGTAAGCTCCTATGTTTATGCCGAGATATGGCTCATGACACCTTTTCATATGAATATCCATCTTATCGGATCTTTTTCATAAGATGTTTGGTAGGAATGCTCGAATGTACCAGTGACTGGTACATTTTTTATTCGTCATATCCTGCTCGTCTATCAGCTTCATCACTTACCTTGCAAAGGGCATATGACAATATGCTGAATGGAATGCATACGATTCCAATGATAAGGATCCATACCATCGATAGCCTCCTTCCTTTGTACCAGTGACTGGTACATTTTCATAACAAAGTCTATATAAGTGTTTTTTTGCTTATTCTTCTTCATGGTGTTTTCGCTTCTCCGTATCTGCTTTTCCTAGCAGATAACAGAGGAAGGCAGATAGATTGATGATCAGAAATATGATCAGACTTCTTGCTTCTTCCATTGCTCTATTTCCTTACGATATTTATTCTGTAGCTTATAATAGGTAGATTTCCTATGCGTAATCGTTCAGTAGTCTCTGTCGCTGTTATTTTATTTTTTGAGTGTAGAGATACCACCTTCAGTAACTACTTGTTCATGTACCAGTGAGTGGTACATGGGCATGTCATCCATGTGCCTTCACAGACGGGACATGATCCTTTCTTATTTTTTGAATATGTACCAGTGACTGGTACATCCTCTTAGAAATGAGTCGTCAGATCTTTTTTTACGAATTCATCTAACGATACCTGAAAGAAATCGGCAAGCTTCAAAACTACTTCTATCCTCATATTTTCATCATTTTTCTTAGATAATATCTGAAGCGTATTTGTATTGATACCTGTTTCTTTTGCAATTTTTCTAAAGGATAGATCTTCTCTAAATTTTAGATAATTAAAATTTTTTTGTAGATACATCATACTCATCCTTTCTGTTTTGAAAGCTGTAGCGAATTACTCGATCATGATCTGTTGTAGAAGTCGGCAGAGAAACGGAACTGATGTCATCTCCTGGTAGAAAGGAGATGATGTTTATGGAATTTTTAATTTTGTAAATATAATCTTATTGATTATCAGGACTCTTATTAAGTTATATAAAACTTCTAAGAAGTAAGATATGATTCATATTAGTTTTTTGGTTTTCATAAGTATCAGTTCAAATTACAGTTCTTATCTCAAAAATCCTTGAGATGTATAGACTGTAATCGCTACTCTGTCGACTTCTACAACAGATTTTTTGTACCACTCACTGGTACATATTTTGAATTATGTATTTTTCTCTAGATTTTCAAGATCTATTTTAACCAATTCATCTAGACTTACATTTAACAATTCAGCAAGTTTTACTACTATCTCGATACGCACATTATTTTGATCACCATTACTTACTATATTTATCGTTTCTGTACCACATTTGAGGAATGATCTGATATCTCGATAAGTAAGATTATTTTTCTTTTTTAAATAATTGAAGTTTTTTTGTAAATACATTTAAAATCCTCACTTTCCATGATATACTTTCTATAATGAACAAGTAATTGTTCATTTCTGCTGTTACAGTCGGCAGGGAATCTGGACAGATATCGTCTCCTGTAGAAAGGAGCCGATGATTATGGAATATTTTGATTACATAATTAAGATCTTAACAATAGTTTCTAGTATTCTCGCGATTTATAAATCTTATAAAGATTTATAATCTCGGTAGTAATGATTCTCGTTGAGGCTCTGTCCATTTCCATAGCACTTATTTTACAGAAGATGAGGCTATGGTGATTCTCTGCCGACTGCAACAGCAGATTTTTTTTGTACCACTCACTGGTACATTTATAATGACGCTCTATATGTATTCCGTTTTATGTATCGTTTGCTTTATCCTCTATATTGTTTTTACATTTCAAATCAACATTTACAAATTCATCCAGACTGATATTGAAAAACTGAGCTAATGTAACGATGACCAATATCTGAGGATTTGAAGTTTTACCAGATTCTATATAATAAAGAGTAGCATAGTTGATATTTGTCAACTCTCCAAGCTCACGAAAGCTTAACTTCCTCTTTCTTCTACAGTATGCAAGATTCTCTTTTATCTTCATGTATAAGACTCCTTGATTTGCATTCCTGTTACTACAGATTCATCCCAATATATACAATCCCGGCTTCGTTGGTGTGATGCCATTATCACACCAACTGAAAAAGCATATATCTTCATTTTCAAACAAATGCATCGCATCGGTGTAGAAAGGGATCCTCACCGTTTGCTGACTGTTTTTTTGCATTCTCAATTTCCAAATTTCTGTCCTCGTATACTGCAATCTATCCGGCATATCATAGTACAAATATCGATGGCTTGCTTTTCTCTAGGATGTTGTGATTCGATGACCGTGGGCTGCATTTCTATCGAATGAAGCGATACTTCATTCGATAGAAATCGATCCTCTCTATTTGAAAATACAAGTAAGAAACAGGTGTTTTCGTGATCGGCAGAGTAGACATGAGCCTTTTTGTTTCCCTTACGATATAGAATCTTTTCCAGAATATCATATGCACGTACTCCTTTCTTTGCTGTACCACTCACTGGTACACTTGATCTTTCGTTGTTTACTGAGATATAGAGGAATATGGATAAACGATAGGTTCCATAGCTTTCGACAGAGATTTACATATCGAAAATAGAAGGAAGATAAGGAATATATGATAAAGGATATCTGTGTTTCCAATATCTGCTATGAATAGATATATGACACCACTAATCGGCAGGTAGGGGAGCATACGAAGGTATTTATCTATATTGATAGATTTCTTTTTACACATCCACCTCGTGCATTCAATATCGACGATGATCACAGTGAAGCAAGCAAACAACGCGAAGCAAACAAACAACGCACGACAGCCTTCGAATGAGAACATGTATTTTTCTTTGCCGAATGGTGGGTCCATGACGATCTGCCACATGATCTTCATGAGCAGATAATTCATCGCAAGGTGTGTGATCATTTTGCTTATATTGACCATATGCAAAGCAACTTTATATTTTCTTCTTTTCCTTTCAGATATCTGAGCGATCAGCTCTTTTCGGTCCTCTGCGTATAGCTCTTGTACGATCGTGGTCACATTGATCGCTACACTTACGATTGCTTTTTTTATCCTGCAGGATATATCCGTTCTGCGATTTTTCATTTCTCCTCCTTATGTGTTTCCATGTTATGCACGACCTTGTACCAGTGACTGGTACACTACCAAATCTACCTTTTATTTCCTGGATTTAGAGGACTCCGGCGGGATGTGGTCTTTAATGTCAGAACACTTGCCTGAGAACTTTGAAGTTTGGGAACCAGTTTTGCATGCAACAGATATCGCAGCTCGTCCGGCTGCCCATTCCGTTCATAGGAGCAGGTACTCAAAGAGACGATACGATCACGCCTCTTAACGGAGACCTTTCGCTTGAAATCCGAAAGCTCCTTTACCATATCCACATAGCCTTTGAAGTCTGCATCATCCGCATACTGCAGCCGATAGGAAGCACTTGTTGCGGCCGTTGTATACATACTGAAGATTTCACAGCGGTAATTCTGCTTCTCCGTAAAAATATAAAGATACGGATGCTTTTCAAAAAATGTCTGCTCCTTAAAATTCTCCAGCTCGGCAAACATGGTCCCATGCTTTACATTGTGTCCGTAGATGGTGGTATTTCTATCCTGAAAGGAAGCATCTACGCCGGCATCCATAAAAATAGAACCGGCATAATTTTCCTTTTTTTCAAAAGTGTGATTCAGATAATAGGAATTATCGCTCCCCTGTACGATTGGATAAGATATATCTGTATCGGGAATCAAAATCCAGCCGACAACATCCGGGTTTTTCTTCTTCAACGCCTTCCAGTCGATTGTAAAATTTTCCTTTTCCAGATTCTTCGGAACCTTGGCAACCTCCTGTACCGCATCCTTTTCCTTTCGCTCCTGATAATTCAGAAAGTAAATACTGATCAGCTTACAGGCAGAAATCATAAATACGACAATGGATAAAAGGAATAAAAAGCCATATATGATTTTTTTAACCTCAAATATCGATTTATATATTCGCATCATTGCCATTTCTTAATGATCATCTTTGATCTGATTTTCCTCGCATTCAAGTCCAAGTAATTCCATCAATGTATTGATTTCATCGCTGACCTTGAGATACTGTGCATATTCATTACGGAATTCGACGCCATGGAGTTTCGGCTCCAGTTTATCCATGCTATTGACGATATCCGTCATGATATCCTCGATCGTTTCAACAGGGATCGTATCTGTTCTGCTGTCCCATGCTTCACTTTCTAAGGCTTCATCACCCTCTGTATCCTTCCTTTGATCTACATCCTCTATATCGATTTCTTGGATCTCATCGTATTCATCATAATACAGCTGCTTTTCGATCGGATGCTCTTGCACATGCTTTGCTTCTTTGTAGGATTCCACCGCTTTCTTACTGTAGGTATCATGTTCGTTCAGAAACCGGCGTTGTTCTTCTTCATCCAGATCGACCAGTGTCACAGCTGCATCAAGAGGCAGTTCTTCTTTCCGGATGCTCTCTCTGACTTCCTCTGATGCATGATTCAGAATCTTTTCATAATTGGCTACCTGGGATTTCTTCAGCCCCATCTCACTTGCGATGATCGTCTGGATACGCCCCGGGATGTTTTCACCGGCCTCCTTCTTTGCTTTGTATATCTCTTTCAGTTCCTCGACAGCTTCCAGTTTTTCGGCATTCGTCAACGGATCATTTTCCATATTGTTCAAGATCAAACGTTTCCGCGCGTCTATATCACTCATCGTCAAGACCTTACAGGGGATATATTCATAGGTCCTATCTCCATGTTCGATATTTCGCAGGATCGCAGAATATCGGCGTTCCCCTCCGATCAGTTCTACTTCGTATCTGTCATCTTCTATCGTTCGTACCAGAAGGTTGTTTTCCAGGCCGTCCTCCCGGATATCTTCAGCCAATTCATCGATTCTTCTTAATTCGCGATTTCGTTGCGGTCGCTTGATTTTTGCATAATGGATGTTCTTGATGTGATTGTCAAAGCCCAGCTTCTTTCCTGCAGAGCTTTGCATGAACTCCCCGAGGATGCTTTTCTTCGCCATATCATATCACCTCCAGTATTTCTTTTGTGAGCCTTTCGTAGTCTCTGGCAGCCTTCGATGTATACCGGTAGCGATAAGAGAGCGGCGCATGATGCTGCCTTGCTCTTCGGACTGGTATCCGATTCTCCCGGATATAGGTGTCGAAGCATAATGTTCCGATATCCTCTTTCAAAGCTGTGAATAGATTCTCTGCATATTTGCTTCTGTCCACCATCGTTGCCAAAACCCTGCAGCGGATGCTTTCCCCAAACAATGCCATCAGTTCCTGGATTGTCGTCATGACGCCTCTCATAGAATCGTCTTCCAGCAGGGTTGGGATGATGACCAGGTCACTGATCTTAAGTATTTCTGCGGTGAGCTTATTGAAATAGGGCGATGTGTCGATGACGATGTGATCATAATCCTCTCGGATTGGTAATACCTGTTTTATCAAGATATCGTCCTGTACCTCTGTACTGGCAAGATAATCATTACCCGGCAGGATATCCAGATCTTTGAACCTTGTTTTGTAGATACACTTTCGTACCGGCATCCATTCCAGCATCCCGATGACAGTCCGGCTATACTTTCTACTCGTCAGCCCTTCGGTCGCATTGCATTGTGGATCCAGATCGATGAGCAGCACATGTTTCCCGTTCAGTGTGAGATCGTATGCTAGATTCTTGGCGGTCGTCGTCTTTCCACTGCCACCTTTTCTGTTTGTTATAGCGATGATTTTATTCATGTCAGTTTCTCCTTTACGTTTCTGTTTTCGTTTTCTTTGTACCAGTGAGTGGTACAATTAGTTCCGTTTTTCTATTTCTATGAATTGGATCTTCTTTTTGCTGTTTTGCTTTTTTGAAGGAGATATCTTGCTTTCCTCCACGATGAGATAATTCTCTTTGATGTTTTTTATAAGATCCAATCTTTCTTTTTCATGTATGTATTCAATACGTAAGATCATAATATTCCTTCCTTATTTCAGACTCCAGATGCCAAGTCTCTCAGCCTTAGCTTTCTTTTCTGCTTCTTGCAATCTACTGGTATATTTATAGTCACCATATAGGTATGCGACCTTTGCATAACCTTTTTGTATCAGCTGTTCCTGCAGTAATTCATCATCTACGAACACCCACGCCAGACACCTTCCATACTTATCGTCCTTTTCTTTTTCATATTCCAAACGGATCTCTTTTGCTCTGCTGAGGGCATCACATGTATATCGGCTTGCTTCTTTGCCATAGGGTTGTACCGGCGTGTTTGGCTTTTTCGTCTCCGGTGTGTCGATGGCTAGGAACCGCACCGTCGTATCTTGCCCATCGATCATGAAATGGGCGGTATCGCCATCTATGCATTTTGTCAGCTTCACGCCTTCCTGTTCCAACGGCTGCAGTTTCTTCAATCCAGGTAATGCGGCTGATAGTATGATTGCCGATGCGATGATGATACGTCTGATATGTTTCTTCATTTCTGTTTTTCCTTTCTTCCGTTTTCGTCTTATCCTTTATCAATGAGCTTCATGACATATGTTTCCGTTCCGTTCTATTCATGACGCTTTCACCTCTTCCAAGCATCTTGGAAGGTTTCCCACATGAAGTGATAGACATTATGCAATCCTTTTTGTCGGATCCATTTCTGCATTTCGATATGCTGTGCATATCCGACACAGCCTTGATGTAAGTAGCCCAACATATGAAGTACGGCTGTTATCTTATGTTTCCGCATAGGCATCTGACGAGATAGGTCGTTCCGCTTTTTCCTTCCCCGCTATGATCGATCGTGAGGAACTCACAATCGTAACCCTCTTCTCGTAGGAGGGGCAATAATTCATCTCCGAGTTCTTTTGCGATCTTCCTTCCGATGGCACAATTACCGTATCTTTTCAGATGTGATAGTACCCATGCAGGGACCCTTCCTGTTTTTGATTTCTTCATGTCACACTACCTCCTTCTCCTGTTTCGTCCAGTTCGAACAGTGACTCACTCATAACAGAAATTTCCAAGGATCTCACGCAGCATAGCTTCCAGACGATATATATCCCTCGTCATCTTTATCTGCACATAGTCGATACTGTCATCTTGTTTTGGCAGTTGTTCGAAACATTCTCGCAGGTGATACTGTAATTCCTCTTGATGTTCTTTCGTATAGCTGCGTAGGCGAGTTTCCACTTCCTTCCACGAGATCTTTTCATATGTACAAACGCGCTGCAGGTCATTACAGCTGTTTCCGTATCCACCATCAAATTCGATACCACCATCCTCATCGATAGAAAAGTATACGCACTCATGATCCTGGTCTTCCATGATCACGCCATTCTCTACCATTGTTGCTTTTATCCATTCGAAGTAAAGGGGAGTATAGCGGAATGCCTCCTGTATACAGCGCTTCTGCGCATCTGTTTCCGCCTGTTGGAGTCCTTCAGTTTCTGTCAATGGGGTCGTATGATGCGGGTATAACGCCTCATTGCGTCTCTGATACCACTGATGTGCTGCTTCCGTCTCATCATCACCTCCGCGATGCTCATCAGATGCCACTAGATCATACACGAAGGATTCCAGCAGTTCGGAAACCTTCTGATCATGATGTGCTGCAGCTTTTACGAGTTGTTCTGCCTCTGTGGCTGTAAGTCTTAGTTTTATACTGTATTCTTTCATGTTCTTGTCCTTCTTTCGTTTTCGTTAGCAAGGGGATGCCCCTCGAAAGGCTATCAATGGGGAAACTTATGGTTGTTCTATCTCTGCGAAAACACCCTTGCACAGATTCCTCAATGCTGCCTATTTTTTTGCAACTCCCTTATCTCTGCACATCTGCGTACATGCGCCACGGCTTGATTTCAGCCGTTTTAGGAGTTGTTTCCTCGATATCTGTTACTGGCGTACCTGCTGTTTAATAGATGATTATATCCTGCGAAGACTTATTTACGATCGTTCGCATATACGCCTTCACATCGTCCTCATTTTCACAGACTGCTAAAACAATATGTTCATCTGATAAACGTGCTATTACATTGAATTTTCCCGGTAGATCAGCACTAGGTTTTACAAAAATATCATTACATTCAATGATTCGTGTATGTTCTTTGTTTAAAAATATCATGTTTTTCACTCCTCTTTATTTCGTGTTTTCTGTTATAATTGAATTGATGAAAGGGGGGGAGAGTTAAAATGGAAGCAAGATTGCACTTGATAGATGGAAGTATCATAACGATTGATAATGAGACATACGTTGATTATGATGATATGCCTGTTGGCGATACCAAAGATGATCTATGTGCCTTTTATTACGACCTTATGGATAAATCCATGGATCCATCTATCGTTTTGATCAAGGGAAATACAGAATATCATTTCCCTAGAAAATCAATTTCACATTTTGAAATACTCTCAGATTAAGTTTATTGCATTCCTATGGATCATATCTTTTTGCATATGGTCCTTTTATTTACTCTCATGTCACAGCTACATTTAATTCTTGTATCAAATACTCTAGAGCAATTTGAGCATAACCTATCCATTTTTCAAGCTGTTGTTGCCTTTGATAGGTGAGGCGTAGTCGATAGTCATCTGTTTCTTTTCTTTCCTTCAGCCTATCCATGTAATCTTTTAATAAGAGCTTGAATCTGGAGGGATTCTGCTTGATATGCTGCAGGTCCCTCGTGATTTGAGATCTGTCGACCGCAAGGATATCGGCGATATCCTTGTTCTTCAGATGATGTACGTTCTTCAGTTCACATACTCTCGTTCTCCTTTCCAGGATCTCCTGCTGTTTGGGTGTTAGATTCGTCAGTGTATTCTTGCGTTTCCTCTTGGCATACTCTGATTTCTTCAACCATTTCCGTTTGAGCACTTTTAGTTTTTTCTGCTCAGTCATCGTGATGTTCAATTTTGCGATGATCTTCGCAATCGAACATTTGTGTCTCCCCGGTGATGGCCTGCAAACAGTTTCCACTTCCTTTTCAGACAAGGGCTGATGCATCTCCTTATTCAGCGCCATAGCAAGGTCAACCGATTCCTTGATCGTATATCCCGACCAGACGGCTCTTTCTCTTACAAGATATAGCAGCATCTCTCGGTATCCTTCATACTGGCCGTTATGATTCCTTAAGATGATCAGCTTTCGCATGTCTTCGTAGAAATCTTTAAAATAAGGTTTCCTCGCCGATATGTCCTTTTTCACTTCCTTCTCCGGCTTTTTCTTCTTTTCCTTTTTCTTCAGCCGATGTTGCTTGACCTCCTCCTGTGACCAGGGGAGCATTTCAATGAAATCCTGGATACGGTAATCCGTATCCTCATACTGCAAGATCCTTACCTGTCTTCCGGATTTACTGTTGATCGTACCGGGTAGTCGTATCACCTGCGTGATGAGCATCGCACCGGCATCGATACATAATTCTTCAAAACGGATATAGAACGCCTTCATGATTGCTCTGTAGAGACCTTCCATATGGTAGGAACAATGCTGGAATGCATAGATGACATAAAGACCACGACCGGAATCCATGACAGCAGTCGGAGGGAAGGGAAGCTTGTCCTTTACCTTCTTTTTGTAAAATTTTTCAGCTTCCCAGTCCATAAACCTGTCATCCTTGTAATAGTCAAAATCCAATACCATAGCATTGATATGTCTGACATTACTGCCTGCTTTCTTAGGCTTATAAAAGCTATTGAGTGAGTAATAGACATCTTCCGTTTGAGCAAACATCATTTCTTCACATTGGTCTAGAAAGATAGAGTTCTGTAGCATATGATCATACATACATCGTTTTCCTTTATCCATCCGGATATGTTCACAATCCGTTAGCAAAGCTTTTGCGCCGGCCGGAGTGATATGCAGCTGCTTTACGGCCGTTTGCATATCCATACCTTTACATAAAAGAGACATCAGCTCTTCCAATCTTTCATACCTCGATTTTTCCTCCCAAGTGGTGAGGATGGATGAATAACAGGTATCATCAGCACCGGCATGGATCTTTTTGATGAGATCGATTGCTTTCATATCTATTTCCCACTGTTCTGTCCGATTTTATAAGCTGCAGCACAGGCAATGATTACACCGAGACATATCAGTATAAATGAGTGTAAATTGAATTCATCCTGTAACAATGCAATAAAGAATGTCTCCATCACTGTTATCACATATAAAGGAAAAGTATTGTACAATGTTTCTTCATCTGTTTTTGAAATCATTCTTGGTTTGAAAAAGATATTTCTCTTCGCCATGTTATCTACTTCCTCACTTTTCTCTTTGTTTTTTTAACCTTCCAATTCATCTCTTTGCATATCAATTCAGATACATCAACATGCACTCCTTGTTTCCCCAGTTGTTTCATTGCTTCGTTGATGATCCGTAAGGTAGGGGAGTATTTTAGCAATGACAAGGAGTCTGCTTTAAGTAGAACATCATCATCAAATATGTATTCCAGTATAGGTGTGTTAGCAACAGCAAGTACACAGATCCTAACTACGGCGGCTTCCGGAATAGCAACACGAGCTGCGAGCTGTCTTATCTGTTCATATTCTTTACTCGTAACATAATAGTGGTATTGCTTCCTTCTTTCTTTTGTGGTTTCCATGCTGTCCTCCTTTTTTCAGATAGAAATAAAAAAAGCACTGTATACAGATGTAATAGTCTGTTTACAGTGCCTCTTATAGTAACTTTTTCCCAATTTCATGAAAAAAGTCGAACTCTATTAAGATATGAAGTTCGACTGAATTTGTCATGGTGGAGCGATACCTTACTAGGTCGAACTCTTACCAACTTAATTCAGTAAACTTGTTTGCACATCCACATACTTCTTCGTTTACCTCTGTATACTAGAATTATATACCCTTTTCAATTTTTTGCAATAGTTTTTTTGCAAATTAAGTACTTTTTCAAAATGTGCTTTTTCATTTCAGTAGACTAGGGCATTTTTCTACATCATTTACTAGATTTTTTGTCTTTAAATACTATTGAAATGATGAGGTTTAACGATGTGTCAACAATAATTTCAGTAATATATTCATCTATATATTGTTTTTTACAACCGTCTTTCATGTTGTTCCACTCCTCCATACTCATACCGGATGCTTTTTCCAACACAGTTAGTCTATTTATTGTTTTCTGTTTTTCTCTTTCAATATTACCGATCATACACCCATATGTGCGCCCATCAATTCGATCGTTAGTAAATTCTATAAAGATTTCTCTTGCCTTACTATCCAATGTTTTTAAGCGATTGGATATCTTTGAAATTTCTTTATTTTTGTTTTGACCGTTAGCAAACATCAGTATCCTTGGAATCGTTCCTTCAATAAGTCTATCCTGACTGATTCTTTTTTTGCATTTTGGACAAGTGTAGTAATAATATTTCTTATGCCCATTTCTTAGTTTCTTGTTTGTACTTTTTCTTTCGCATACATCACCACAAACATCTTTGATCTTGTTACCGAAATAATACTTATTCGTATCTGTTTCCTTATATCTTTTATATATCATCTTTCTGGCTTTATCATATGTCTGTTTTGTAATGATTCTCGGAATCGAATATTCTTTATCTAGATATTCAACGATACCGTAATTTAGTTTTCGTAAAAGTAATCTTCGAATAGTCTCCGATTTTTTTTGAAAGTCTGGATATTCTTGTGCAGCTTTACATTCTATTTCTTTCATGGTACTTCCACTGATTGCTAGATCAAAACAAAATATCAAAAATGATGCTTCCTTTTCATTTACATGAGGATATTTATTTTCATCCAAACTCCATCCAAATGGTATCTGTCCAAAAGGGTATCTTCCTTCTTCCAACATTTCTATTTGCGTATCCACTACTCTTTCTCGGATGGTCTCGCGTTCCCATTGTGCAATGATAGCTAAAACCCCTACAAGAAGTCTTCCATTGGCACTGTGTATATCTAAATTATCAACGATAGCCTTTAATTCACATTTTTGGTCAATGAAGAATTGCAATAATTCATATGTATCTATTACATTACGAGCAAGACGATCTAATTTATAAATTAAGATTTCATTGACTTTCCCTGCCAATATATCAACTAACAGCCTTTGCATCGCCGGGCGATTAAGATTTTTTGCACTATACCCATCATCTACATAGAACTCAACATCATTAGGGTCGATACCTTGATTTTTGAGTTGACTCTTGATATTGGCTATCTGCACATCGATTCCAAATCCGGAAACAACTTGTTCCTTAGTTGACACTCTAGCATACGCAGCTCTTTTCTTTGATCCTAAATCTTGTTCTTTTGATTCTCGCAATTTGATAAGGAATTTTGTATCGATCGTTCCATTGGTCGGAATGTTATTTATACTATTTTTTCTTGATGTTATATTCATTTTTTTGTCCTCCTTTGGCATCCAGAGGACAATATCAAAACGAAAAAAAAGAACATAATATCGTCAGATAATATGTCCTCTTTCTGCCTATATCAAGTCTTCAGGAAGTATGTGGATAGTGTACTATTCCTTCACTCTTAACAGAGGCACTTTTATAATAGCATTATTCCTATAAAATGTAAATATGAAATGTTATTTGCTAATATCTAACACCTGAATATTGGATGAATCGAATAATGAAATATCAAATTGACCTTCTTTCTTAGTTTCTACTATTACACCATAATCCTTGAATTTAAGTATAGATTTTAAAAGAACATTCTCCACCTGAACAAGACGATAGTCTGAATATATCAACACCTTATCTATTTCTTTATTATGTGCAAGCTGATATATTCAACATATACCAGGCCGCTGAAGCGTATTTCCCTTTGCTACTTCTGTGATTTCCTTTGCAATCATATAACCTTGTTGTTCTGCATTTTTCTATATGTATGCTATGTTAAAATGCTGCTCACTTTGATTGGATACCCTATTATATATTACCACTCTAGTCTGTATATCATTGCGTTCCTACAAGTATCCTCCAAATCGATTATTTCACCCCTTGCTTATATCAAAACAAAGAGTAACTAGTTCTTTTATTATATTACGTTATATAGTATATGCATAACTAATATTAGATTTCCTGGTCATTTCTTACTAGCATATAGGAATGAGCTGATTTATTCTTTGTAGAGATACATCATAATATGTTTCATTTTTTTCAAATCCAATAAATGATCGGTGAAGCTTTACCGCAGCTGCTCCTGTCGTACCAGAACCACTGAAAGGGTCAAGGATCATATCTCCTTCTTCAGAAGAGTTGAGCACTAGGTCTTCTACGATCGCTTGTGGTTTTACAGTTGGATGGCCATATAGCGTCTTATCTTTTTTATTCGTAGGTGTGATCCAGTATGTGTGACCTCTTTGGTATGTAGTATGTAATCGTGCGGATTTCCGAAAATATAAGCAATACTCTTTATCGTTTAGATAATTTCTGCCACACCCCGGAATCGGGTTCGTTTTGATCCACACCAGGATATCATAATTACATCCGTGCTCTTTCACGAAGAAATCAAGATAGGGGATGATCTGTCGGCGATTACACCATATATAAATATTAACTGTCTTTAGCACTCGAAGAAAATCGTCCAGTATGGAAAACTCTATACCGGAAGTTAGATCATCCGCAGATAGCTCCCTTATCACAGAATGATAACTTTTTCCGATATCATTTCTCATACAAGATGTATATTTTGTATCGATGTCATAAGGTGGATCTGTGATAATCAGATTCACACTTTTATCAGGCAACTTCTTGATCTCCTCGTAGGCATTCCCAAGGATCAATCTCATATTTTCCATTTCGCTCACTTCCTTTACGGATATGTATTATAGCTCTAATCTGCTTGAACGTGCAGAGTTGTTATTTTACATGTTTACTGTATGATAGACTCCTGTTTATGTATATATCATTTCCGGGTAAAATGAAAGATTATTACGATATAGCTGCTTCGTTATCTAGCACAAAAAAACACCTAATAGGTGTGATTGAGTTTTTTTTATTATTTAGGCCTTTTGTGTTGAATCACCTTAAATATTGTGTATAATATAGATGAAGATGATCTTCTCCACAATAGTGAAGATAGATTATTCATTGCTAGAGTGATCGCCCTAAACGTGCTAGTGTTTAGAGGGCGATCACTTTTTTATTAGCTTCACAGTTTCTAATATAACTAGTATGATCAGAAAGCTGATATATAAGTCAATATTCAAAATGACCACCTCCGAACTATTCACTGAAAGGGTTCACAGTCGAAGTGGAATAATCTATCTTCGTACAAAATTATACCATATATTTCACAGTTGAGATACATATAATGTAATGTTTATCTCAACTGTGACTTTTATTGCCTATATCTACCTATTTACTGAGCTGCGCTATCAATCGATTACATAAGAATATCATCCAACGTTTCCATGCAGGTCGTACCTGCGGATGCAAGAATTCTTCACGTTTTTGACAAGCGATCGCATGTGCAGGATTTTTTTTGCTTTCTATTTTCTGCAGTACGATCCTTTTATTCATCCGGTATACATAGCGAAACTGCGACCAGAGTTTTTGATGCATCCGGGCAGTAGGGCGCAGCTGCTTAGGAATCTCTTGAATCTTTGTCTTTCCTAATACGACGCTGAATAGATGTGTATGTATGATACAATCGATCTCTGTATATATGACGGCTTCTTTATAAAAATGTTTGGCTATATGATCCAATGCCATCTTGATCGCATAGGCTTCTCCTTTCTGAATATTCTTTTCATTCTTTACGTATTTCGTTTTGGTATGTATTCGGATATGATCATCGATATAGATCGCACTGACGAGGACACCATCCTTTGAATGTGAGTTTTAAAGCTATATTGGAACCTGATATCGATGTTACAACGGCAGACGGAAAGTTCAGGTTTGACCTCATGGTGTCTCTGGCCGAGCGAGAACGTAAAATTGATTCAGAGCGTATTCTGTTTTCGTTCGAAAGAAAAGTAGCAAGAGGTGAATTTCTTGGCGGCCGGCTCCCGATCGGATATATCAAGGACAATAAACGTGCTGTCATCGATCCTGAGAAAGCAGAATTTGTTAAAGATATTTTTGAAACTATGGAAATCGAACAGAATACATTCCGTGTGATGAAAGCTATGAATCATAAATACGGCCTTAATAAAGATAAAAAATACTATTATCGTAAACTTATAGATCAAAGATATACAGGTGTGTACCGGGGTAAAACTAACGTATTCCCGCAAATTATATCACCTAATCAATACGATAACGTACAGTCAATATTGCAAGGCAGGTATATCAAGCGTGGTCCCTCACGTAGAGACTATATATTTTCCGGATTATTGCTATGCTCGCAATGCGGTCGTAAACTTGCTGGATCAGCGACAAGTGGTAAGTACAAGATATATAAGTGCAGCAACCTCCAGAAGGGTGAAAAAATGCATTGCTGCTTCGCTGAAAAGAAACTTGAGAAAAAGATACTGCCCAAAATCATGCCGTTATTACAGAAATATTTGTTAGACCTGGAAGCTTCTGAAGCCAAAGTTTCACAAAATCGTGATATCATACAAATATCGAAACAGAAAATCAATAGACTTCAGGATTTATATATCGATGGAAAAATAGATAAAGATACATTTGACCGTAAGTATGCCGATCTGAATGAAATTATAAGTGCAGAAGAACAGAAAAGTAATATAGTATCCATTCAGGAAGCAAAACAAAGATATACGCAGCTTCTTGATATGGATATTGAAAATATCTATTCTACGCTTAATGATAATGAAAAGCGTAAATTATGGCATTCCTTTATTGATCGCATAGTTATAAAATCATACGACGAAATCGACATTTTTCTTTTGTGATTAACTACTGACTATTATCCCTTACACTGCTGTTAGTGGTGTAATAATCAGTAATAAAAACACTCCCACACATATTAGTGGGAGCTGGCAGCTAGGAAGAAGATATGATACGGATTTTTATGGGGGAGTAAAATATCTTTGCTGCCGTGTACATTATCTCACACTTTAAATTATGAATGTAAAATAATCATCAAATACGTGATTTTTCATCTTAAATCGTTACTTATTATTTGGCACTCGTAAAAAAAAGTGCACAATGTGCGTTATTCCTGTTGACATAGCGCACATTGTGCGCTATAATATAAGTGTAAAGAGAGGTAAGCAATATGAAAGCAATCGAAATCATCAACATTTTAAAAAGAGAATATAGCGATGGATTCTCTGGGTACATCGGATTCAGAAAACCGACTGACGATGAATCTTATAACATTGGTGACCAGTGTCGTAATTCATACGATTGGGATTATGAGTATGATCTTTCTTCTTACAATACTGAGAATCCAATTGAGTTAGACGGAACATGTGCTACCGGCACGTACATTGAAGATGATGAAGATGCTGAAAGTATTATTACTGAAATGATGGAAAGCAATTTTAATACATACGCAGGAAATGAACAAATTGTTGTATTCGGTCAATCCGCTGAATACGGTGCCGATGAAAACGAAGTCATTATTAAAAATGCAACCGTCATTGCTATTATCAAATAGGGCAACTCCCTAAGGAGGAAAAAACATGGCAAAACTTACACAGGAAACTTTTGAAGAAATTTGCACTTACATGAACGATGAAATCAGAGAACAGGTACACGGAGAATTAGACTTACCTTGCACACCAGAAGAATTTTTAAACAGATACCTTGAATTAGATCCAGGTTTCGCTGAACTGCTTAATTCTGAATTTAGTCACATTGAACTTTAATGATTATGAGGAGCGTTGCTGCTCCTCAATCTATCTATAGGAGGTAACTAATGAAAAAACAAGTGTCATTCCAGACATATTCTTATTTCTATAAAAATGCTCAGCAGTGTACAAATAAAGAGAATTTTATTGAAGATGTTATGTCTCTTGATTATAACGATTGGGCTATTGGATACAGTGCTGAGGAGATAAACGATATCTTAAATTACATTTATGAACTAGCACATTGCAGTATAGCCGCTTTACGTGAAAAGCTTGGTCTTACCAAGGTTGCAATGGCTGATATTTATATAACCAGTAAACGCACATTATTGGCATGGGAAAAGGGCGAAAGACAAATATCTGATATGGATAGATTGCTCATCTCTTATACCGTATTTACAGATGTATCATATGCACCAGATAGCATTTATATTATTTAAGAGGAGGAATTAACATGTGGAATAGTATTATGAAATTGTATGATATCATTGAAGATATGCCGCCGTTATATACGGATATATTATACGCTAATATAGCTATTGATTTGAATGATGAAGGTAAGATTAAAAGTATAAGTGTTTTTGAAAAGCCATTTGCTATGAACGTTCCATCCACTCTGGCAGCTGAAAACAGATCTATAAGTCCAGCGCCATATCCAATTATAGATCTTTTAAAAAATATGACTGATTTATATTTTTCCAATTTATCTACTATGATGGAAAAAGGTGTAGTGACAAAAAAATTAAAGACTTTTTTTAAATGCTTTGATACTTATAATTTCTGTGATTTCATGGAAACATACGCACAAGAAAATAAGCTTAAGTTTAAAACGTTATGCCCATATATCACTATAGAAGGAGAACCTTTGCTAGATAGCGAACTTTATACAAAATATAATAGATATTACGAAAAATATATGCTCAAAAAAGAAGGAAAATGGGAAATGTCATTATTATCTGGAGAAAATGCTTATTGCACACTTTTTGGTAAAAGAAAACTTCTTCCGGATACTCCTACAGCAAAGATTTATTCAAGCAATTATACAAAATTACATCCGACTGAAACAGGAAAAGCGAAACCTGATGCTTATATTGGTATCACAGATAGTTATAAATTTCATCATGCCTTGCGTTATTTAATAAGGAATGGAAAAAAATGGGGAAACATGACATTGATTGCCTGGTGTCCTAGTGGTAATATAGCAAATCCTCTACAATCGGTCCAAGAATACATAATGAACGCTACTGGAGAAGTAATGGATCACGTAAATTTTAATGGTGACTTATATAGTGAAGTTATCGAAACCGATACAAATTTGTTTAACACTTTAGGTACTATACGTGAGATGTATATAAAAAAATACAAAAAAATGATGATCCATGTTGTTGGTTTAACAGCAGTAACGCAAGGTTGTATAAATACGGTCTATAGAGCAGAAATACCAGCAGAACTATATTTTAATAACCTGACTAATTATTACAAAAATGGCATTCAGAGTTATTATGATTATTATCGTTTCGATGGCATACAGTCTATTCTTCGTGTATTAGATAGCCAAAGACAAAATGATGTTGGTTCCTTTTTGAGTTTGCTTAATTATGCAATTTATAACTCAAATATTGCTTATAATGTTATGCGCAAAATGATGAACCAATATGATATCATGATGTATGATAAATGGTATGCTTTCCAATACTTTAATAAGTTCTTTAATAAATTTAAAGATGAAAAATCATTCGCTTATCTTATGGGGAGGTGGGTAGGAATATGTGCTGCAGTTTCGTTTTATTCAAATAGTTTGTACAAGAAAAAAACAGAAATTGATTCAAAATTCTTTTTAAAAATCAAAAATAATCCATTTGAGTATATGCCACCATTAAGCAAACAACTTAATATATGCGAGCAAATACTCACACATAAATCTAATTATTTAATTGATATAAAAAATAAGTTATCTATTAAATTAGCAGGAGAATTACACCCCACAAGTTCTGCAAGTGATATAAACTATTATCTTGGATATGAAGATCAAATAAAAGAAGTCACAGAGATAAACTTAGAAAAGAAAGAAAAAAATCTGTTATTGAATGAAGTTGATGAATAATAAAAAAGGATTGAGAAATTCAATCCTTTTAATAAAAAAATATATATAAATACACAAATAAATTTAGATCCACTGCCTTATGCCTTAACAATAGACAGGCATGTAAAATATCAGCGATATCTTACATATATATAATATACCAAAAGCAATAAAAACACAACAAAAAAAGATCACCCAACCATGAAGGAATGAGTGGTTATTTTTTATTTATGGTGTTTTTATCAAGCACAAAAAAAACACGTACAAACACGTCTTTTCCATTGACATACGTATTCATACGTGTTATGATATATATGTAAAAGGAAGGAGATATTAGGATATGCCAATGACAGCAAAGCAAATGATAAAGTACCTAAAACGTAACGGTTTTCAAGAAGTACCCGGCGGTGGCGGTTCTCATAGAAAATTCTGGAATCCAGAAACAAAGAAAACTACAGTCGTACCTTATCATTGCAAAGATTTAAAAAAAGGCATGGAGCAAGCAATATTGAAGCAGGCAGGGCTTAAAAAATAGCCTTGTCCTGCATCTGTTATCCTAATATCTTATATTAAAGGAGGTATATGATATGTCAAAACTTTATTACCCTGCGGTCTTCCATGAAACTGAACCAGATGAAAAGGGCTATTGGGTAGAATTTCCTGATTTGCCAGGTTGTTTAACACAAGGCGAAACACTGGAAGAAGCGGCAGAAATGGCAGAAGATGCACTGGGTACCTGGTTTGCACCAAATCCGTTGGAATCGGCTCAGGAATTTCCGAAGCCATCAAATCCAAGCGATATCAAATTACAAGGTCGTGATTTTGTTTTAATGATTAAGTATGACGGTATAGAGTGGGCAAAGCGATACAATAACAAGTCTGTTAAAAAGACGCTTACAATTCCGGCATGGCTGAATGATCTCGCTGATAAAAACAACATCAATTATTCACAGACATTACAGGATGCGCTGATCAAAAAACTAGGTATTTAAAACAATATGGTGCATGTACAAAAACCACTCACTCCCTGAGGAATGAGTGGTAATTTTATGTTTAGACTTCGCGCAACGGTCCGGCATACAACCAGATTTTACGACCTCCGACATTTGCCTGCACTGAATTTGTAGGTTTATCCACCGCAAGCACCTTAAATTTCTTGTCACATTTCCAGTAATCACCTACGCTGAAAACTTGTGACCTTGTTTTCTTACCGTTCTTATCGCATTTGGTAAGTGGTCCCGCCTGAATGGAGTTACCGCCGTTCCCGGTCATCTCCTCGCACCAGATGCTATCCATGTTGGCCAATACCTGGTCTACGCTATGCACTCCTGGAATGACGAAGTATTCTCCTTTATGCAAAATCTGATCAGGCTGTCCCGGTTTCGCAGGCTTGGAAGGTTTCTTATGTTCTGCAGGTTTGTTCCCTGGCTTCTGCTCTGTGCTGTTTGCTTTCAGCTGGAAGCCTTCTGCAATGCCGTCTACAATGCCCTGTGCGATGGATTCCTTATTTGCCTGATATTCGGCCATGTCAGCCTTATTGTCAATGAAGCACGTCTCTAACAAGGCGGAGCTGATGCCTAAACACTTGCATGTATAAATCACCAGCCAGTTTGTCACCTTGACACCGGAGCCACCACGCTTCACGAAGTGCTTTCCCAGCTTGTTCATGATGGCCTGCTCAACATCAGTATACTTCTCACTGTCTGTTACAAAGATTTCTGTTCCGTGTCCGGATCCATTGAATGCATTGAAATGTACTTCCAGCACATAATCATACTTACTGATTTTGAATGTACCGTTCTGCACATCATAGAATGCGCTGCGATTTTGATTGTATACATCCACAGTTGCATATTTTCTCAGTTTTGGAGCAATCAGGTTGACTAACTCTCTGGTGAGGTTAGCTTCTTTAAGCTGGCATCACAGAATATCTTTACTGCATAAGAACCTTCCTGAAGCAGTTCCTGCTTCGTT
>OFOK01000453.1_pt1 | contig 40809 bp, 37 predicted proteins | sample 1542001 | NCBI WGS metagenome assembly OFOK01 (sample SAMN04209242, study PRJEB22552) | human gut metagenome | biome: gut; material: feces | host: Homo sapiens | place: USA: Oklahoma
AAAACGGATACCTCCGGAACCACCTGGGAAGCCTCATACGCTTCCCCGACAGTTGAAGCCAGGTGCTTTTTGATGACGATTGCGCGCATTCCAGCGGCGGCCGCCTCGCGGGCGAGGCGGATCGCATCGGAATAGCGCGGCGAGTAGTCCGGACCCACGTGGACGTGCAGGTCAATCGCGCCTTTTAAAATCGTATCGTCGATAAAAGTCATGCATGTTCCCCCTCTGCCTTATTTGTGTTTGTCCGCCTTGCAGCCATTCTGTTAAGCGCCAGGCACCCGATCAGCAGCGCAATGCCGATTATATCTGTAACAAGCCCCTCGTCGATCATCAAAATCCCTGAGACAAAGAGCAGTATGCGCTGCCACAGGGCAAAGTCGGTCTTAAAATAGCCGACGACCGCCAGCGCGATGGCAAAGGTCCCGATAAAGCTCAGAATTACCGTCGTCACGATCGACACGGCGCTCCCCTCCATCAAAAGGCTTGGGCTGAATACAAACATGAACGGCAGTACAAAGCTGACGATTCCATATCGGAACGCTGTCCAGCCCACCCGGTTCAGATCGGCGTTGGCAATGCCGTGCTGCGCAGCGCGCCGTTTTTTGACGAGCTGCGCGCGCAGCCGGTCAGCGCGCAGGTGGGGCACGTCATCGCGACGTGTGTCAGCATGAAGCGCGATCTGGTCGCGGCGGACGAATTTGACCGCGGCAGCCGTCAGCTTCTGAATCTCGGCCACACGTTCGGCCACGCGGTCGAGGCGTGCAGCGGCTACATCGTGCCGCACGGCTGCGGCGTGGCCATCGGCATGGCCATCATCGCGCGTGCAGCCGCCCGACGCGGCATCTGTACGGACGAGACCTGCGCGCAGATCATCGCGCTCCTGCGGCAGTACGGCCTGCCGACGGAGACGGACTTCACCTGTGACGCGCTCACGGACGCCGCGCGCTCGGATAAAAAGATCGCAGACGGCAAGCTGCACCTCATCGTGCCGGAGCGCATCGGCCATTGCCGCATCGAGACGATCCCGGCGGCGGACATCCGCGCCTGGCTCGCGGACGGAGGCATCGCATGAATCAGACCATTCTACCCGGGCCGCGCACGGGCAGCGTGCGCATCCCGGCTTCCAAATCGCAGGCGCACCGCCTGCTCATCTGCGCCGCGCTCGGCGCGCAGCCCGTGGCGCTGCGGTGCGACGGCGTCTCGGCCGACATCGCCGCCACGGCGCGCTGCCTGCGCGCGCTCGGCGCGGACATCACGGACGACGGCGCAGGCACGTTTCGCATCGTCCCCATTGCCGGGGAAATGCCCGCGCACGCCGACCTTTTCTGCGGCGAGAGCGGCTCGACACTGCGCTTTCTGCTGCCGGTCGTGGGCGCGCTCGGCGCGGACGTGACCTTCCGCATGGAGGGGCGTCTGCCGGAGCGGCCGCTGTCACCGCTCGACGCGGTGCTCACGGCGCACGGCATGACCATCGGGCGCGACGGCGCGCTGCTGCACGTCAGCGGGCAGCTTCACCCCGGCGCCTATGAATTGCCAGGCGATGTGTCCTCACAGTACATCTCCGGCGTGCTCATGGCGCTGCCGCGCCTGCCGGGAGAGAGCACGCTCGCCGTGACGGGTAAACTCGAGTCTGCGGGCTATATCGCCATGACGGAGGACGCGCTGCGCCTGTCCGGCATCCGCCTGCAAAAGCAGGAGCGGACATACACCATCCCCGGCGGCCAGACGGCGCGCCTCCCGGCGCGGTGCCGTGTGGAGGGCGACTGGTCGAACGCCGCGTTTTTCCTGTGCATGGGCGCGCTCTCGCCTGCCGGCGTCACGGTCACGGGCCTGGCGGCGGCCTCGTCACAGGGCGACCGCGCGGTGCTCGATGTCCTGCGCCGCTTCGGCGCGGACGTGCGCGAGACACAGGACGCCGTCACCGTCCGGCGCGGCGCACTGCACGGCGTCACGATCGACGCTGCGCCCATCCCGGATCTGATCCCGGTGCTGAGCGTCGTCGCCGCGCTTGCGGACGGCCAGACGCAGATTGTCAACGCCGCCCGCCTGCGGCTCAAGGAGTCTGACCGGCTTGAGAGCACGGCCGCCATGCTGCGCGCGCTCGGCGCGCAGGTGGAGGTGCACGACAGCGGCCTGACCGTCACCGGCCGGCCGACCCTCACCGGCGGCACGGTCGACCCGCAGCACGACCACCGCATCGCCATGGCGGCGGCCACCGCCGCCTGCGGCTGTACCGCGCCCGTCACGGTGTGCGACCGCACCTGTATTGAGAAATCCTACCCCCGCTTCTGGACGGATCTTTCTGCGCTGAAAACCGTTCCCGCGGCGGAGAATACAGAACTTGAATAAGGAGCTTGACCATGGAACTTAGTGACTATCGCCAGCAGATCGACGGCATCGACAGCCAGCTGCTTGCCCTGTTTTACCAGCGCATGGAGGTCGCGGCGCAGATCGCAGGCTATAAGAAGGCGCACAATCTCCCGGCGCTCGACGCCGGGCGCGAGCGCGCAAAGCTGCAGCAGATCGCAGACGCCGCACCGGAGGATCTGCGCGAATACGCCGTGTCGCTCTACTCGCTCATCTTTGAGCTCAGCCGCAGCTGCCAGAACCGGCTGCTCGGCGTTACAAGCCCGCTGACCGCAGAGATCGAGCAGGCCATCGCGCGCACGCCGCAGCTGTTCCCGGAGCATCCGGCCGTTGCGTGCCAGGGCGTGGAGGGCGCGTATTCCCAGCTCGCGTGCGACCGCCTGTTCACGATGCCGAACGTGTTTTACTGCGCTACGTTCGAGGCGGTGTTCGCCGCCATCGAAAAGGGCCTGTGCCGCTACGGTGTCATCCCGCTGGAAAACAGCACGGCCGGCTCCGTCAACGCCGTGTACGATCTGATGATGCAGCACAACTTCCGCATCGTGCGCAGTGTGCGCCTGAAGATCGACCACTGCCTGCTAGCCAAGCCCGGTACGAAGCTCTCGGACATCAAGGAAATTTACTCGCACGAGCAGGCCATCAGCCAGTGCGGCCGCTTCCTGCAGAGCCTGCCGGGCGTGACGGTCGTGCGCTGCGAGAACACCGCCGTGGCCGCCAAGCGCGTGGCCGAGTCGGACCGCACGGATGTCGCGGCGCTCTCGTCGCGCGCGTGCGTCGGGCTCTACGGACTTGAGAGCCTGGCCTCCTCCGTGCAGGATCAGGGCAACAACTACACGCGCTTTATCTGCATCGCCAAGGACCTTGAGATCTATCCCGGCGCCGACCGCACGAGCCTCATGATGGTGCTGCCGCACAAGCCCGGCTCCCTGTACAAGGTGCTTTCGCGCTTTTATGCGCTCGGCATCAACCTCAACAAGCTCGAGAGCCGTCCGCTGCCGGAGCGTGACTTTGAGTTCATGTTCTACTTCGATCTCGAGACGTCGGTCTATTCGCCGCAGTTCCAGCAGCTCATGGGCGAGCTGCCGGTTCTGTGTGAGGAATTCTCCTATCTCGGCAGCTATCGTGAGGTGGTGTGATGATGCGGTGCGGACTTCTGGGCGAAAAACTCGGCCACAGCTATTCGCCGGCCATCCACGCGCAGCTCGCCGACTATGCCTACGGGCTCTATGAGGTCGCGCCGGAGGACCTGCCGGCGTTTTTGACCGGCGGCGATTTTGACGCGCTCAACGTAACCATCCCGTATAAGAAGGCAGTCATCCCGTATTGTGCCGCGCTCTCGCCGATCGCGCAAAAGCTGGGCAGCGTGAACGTGCTCGTCCGCCGGCCGGATGGCACGCTCTATGGCGACAATGCCGACGCCTTCGGCTTTGAATACCTCGTGCGTCACAGCGGCGTGGACATTGCCGGGAAGAAGGCGCTCGTGCTCGGAAACGGCGGCGCGTCCGCGACCGTTCAGGCCGTGCTCGCGCAGCTTGGCGCGCGCGTGACGGTCATCTCCCGCAGCGGCGAGGACAACTACACGAATCTCGGGCGCCACGCCGATGCGCAGGTGATCGTCAACACCACACCCGTCGGTATGTATCCGAACACCGGCAAGGCCGCCGTCGACCTGCGGCAGTTCCCGCAGTGTGCGCTCGTGCTCGACGTGGTGTATAACCCCGCGCGCACGGCGCTGCTGCTGCAGGCGGAGGCACTCGGCATTCCGTGTGCGGGCGGACTGTATATGCTCGTGGCGCAGGCAAAGCGCAGCTGCGAGGTGTTCACCGGCACGACCATTGATGACGGCGAGATCCTGCGCATCTACCGCCGCATGCGGCAGGAGATGGAGAACATCGTTCTCATCGGCATGCCCGGCAGCGGCAAGAGCACGATCGCGGCGTTGCTCGCCGAGCGGCTGCACAGGCCGCTGCTCGACAGCGATGCGCAGGTTGTTGAGACGGCGGGGCGTCCCATTCCGGACATCTTCGCCGCCGACGGCGAGGACGCCTTCCGCACGCTGGAGACGGCCGCGCTCGCCGAGCTCGGCAAGCGCTCGGGCGCGATCCTCGCAACGGGCGGCGGCAGCGTCTGCCGCGCGGAAAATTACCCGCTCCTGCACCAGAACGGCACGATCTTCTGGCTGCGGCGCGACCTTGCGCTGCTGCCGAAGGACGGGCGCCCCATCTCCCAGCGCAGCGACCTCGCCGAGCTCTATGCGCAGCGTGAGCCGCTGTACGCCCGCTTTGCCGACGCCGTCATCGACAATAACGGCACACCGGAGCAGACGGTGCAGCAGATCCTGGAGGTGCTGGCATGAAATTTCTCGTCATCAACGGGCCGAACCTGAACCTGCTCGGCCTGCGTGAGCCCGCCATCTACGGCAGCCGGGACTTTGCCGCGCTGCAGGATTTCATCCGCGCGGCGGCGCGCGAAGCGGGCGTAGAGGTCGAGCTGTTCCAGTCCAACCACGAGGGCGCGATCGTCGATGCGATCCAGGCGGCCTACGGCACGGCGGACGGCATCGTCATCAACCCTGCGGCCTACACGCACACGAGCGTCGCCATTCTCGATGCGCTCAAGGCCGTGGCGCTTCCGGCGGTGGAGGTGCACCTGTCGGACGTCAGCACACGCGAGCCCTTCCGCCAGATCTCCTACGCCGGCATGGCGTGCGTGAAAACGTACATGGGGCTCGGCTTTGAGGGCTACCGGCAGGCAATCTTGTACCTGAAACAGTATCTGGAGGAGGCAAACGCATGATCTCGAAACAAATGCGCGACTGGGGCGCAAACGGCAATTCCATCCGCGAGATCGCGGCCTACGGCGAGCGCCGCGCGGTCGAGATCGGCGCGGAAAACGTCTATAACTTTTCCATCGGCAGTCCGAGCATCGACCCGCCGGACTGTGTGCACGCGGCCGTTGAGCACCTGCTGCGCACCGTGCCGCCCACGCAGCTGCACGCCTATGCGCCCGCGCCGGGCATGGCATCGGTGCGTGAAAAGGTCGCGGCCTACCTCACGCGGACATTCGGCGAGGCGTACCGCGCGCAGGATATCTACATGACCGACGGCGCGTCGAGCGCGCTGGCCATCCTGACGCGCGCGCTCCTCTGCCCGGGGGATGAGGCCATCGTGCTCGCGCCGTATTTCCCGGAGTACGCCGTCTATGCCGAGGCGGCGGGCGGCAGCGTGCGCGTCGTGCCGTGCAAGGCGGATACCTTCGCGCTCGATCTCGAGGCGCTCTCCGCCGCTGTGACGGAAAAGACCGCACTGCTCATCCTCAACTCCCCGAACAACCCATCCGGCGTCGTCATCTCGCGCCCGGAGCTTGCGGCGCTGAGCGCCATGCTGCGCGAAAAGCAGGCGCGCTACGGTCACCCGATCTACATCATCGCTGACGAGCCGTACCGCGAGCTGGTCTACGGCGGGGTGGAGGTGCCGTTCCTGCCTGCAATTTACCCGAACGCGATCTACTGCTATTCCTACAGCAAGACGCTGTCCCTGCCCGGCGAGCGTGTGGGCTTTCTCGCCCTGCACCCGGCCATGGACGACTACGCTGCCGTGCACGCCGCCGTGCTCGGCGCGGGGCGCGCATTGGGGTATATCTGCGTGTCGTCGCTGTTCCAGCTTGCCGTGGCGGAGTGCCTCGGCCAGACGGCCGACATCGCGGCCTATGCCGAAAACCGTGAGCTGATCTACGGTGCGCTCACGGCCATGGGCTATCGCTGCGCGCGGCCGGACGGCGCGTTTTACCTCTTCCTCAAGTCGCCCGAGCCGGATTCGCGCGCGTTTTGCCGCCGCGCGATGGACTATGACATCCTGCTCGTGCCGGGCGATGATTTCGGCTGCCCGGGCTATGCGCGCCTTGCCTACTGCGTGGCGCGCTCACAGATCGAGCGCTCGCTCCCGGCATTCCGGAAGCTGGCCGAGAGCTACGGACTCTCCAAGTAAATTCAGCAGACAGAAAGCGGCGCCCCCGAGCCTTCGGGGGCGCCGTTTTTGCGTGGATGGTGTCAGGCGTACATGGCGTTTGCAGCCATGTAGTCATAGATGACCTTGCCGTGGTGCTGCTCCTGCGCTTGAATGTCGTTGAGTACGCTGCGCGCGTCTGCGTCACGAAATTCGAACACGCACGTGTCGTACAGGTGCGAGGCGTGCTTTTCCATCGTGAGCACGTCCGAGCAGAGGTAGCAGTCGTTTTGCTTTTGCGGCGAGTCTGCGCTGCTGTATGCGGCCGTGAACGTGCCCGGCACGGTCGCGGAGTCCGCGGGCTTGCAGACCGTGCCTTGCGCCATCTGCGCGATCGCGTCGAGATGCTGCTGCTCGACCTGAGCCAGCTGTTCAAACAGGTTTTTGAGCTGCGGGTCGTTGGCGCTGGCGGCGTGGCGGCGGTATTTGTCCACGCACAGCTGCTCCTGATCCTTGAGATCCTTGAGCAGGCCGGCTTCTTTTTGCGTTGGTTGCATTCCGATCACCTCACAGGCAGTATGCCCAAGCGCGCGTGCGCGCATACACCGGCGGGAAAAATACAGTGGCGTGTGCGTGAAAAATCGGGTATAATGAGCTGACCTTATCGAAAAGAGAGATGCAGCTATGGCAAAGATCTATGACATCACGGACTTCTCCGCGCCGGAGCTGGACGTGTACGCCCGCCTGACGGAAAACCAGCTCGTCAACCGCGCCGACCCGGCAAACGCCCTCTTCATCGCCGAGAGCCCGCTCGTGATCGGCCGCGCACTCGATGCGGGGTGCGAGCCGGTGTCGTTTTTGATGGAGCGCCGCCACATAGAAGGGAAGGCGGGCGAGCTCCTCGCGCGCTGCCCGGACGATATCCCGGTCTACGCGGCAGAGCTCGAGGTGCTTACGCAGCTGACGGGCTTTCACCTCACGCGCGGTATGCTCTGCGCCATGCGCCGTCCGGCGCTGCCCGCCGCAGCAGAGCTGTGCACGAATGCCGCGCGCGTGGCCGTGCTGGAAAATGTGATGAACCCGACGAACATCGGCGCGATCTTCCGCTCGGCGGCGGCGCTCAGTGTCGATGCCGTGCTGCTCACGTCGGCGGGCAGCGACCCGCTCTACCGCCGCGCCGTGCGCGTGAGCATGGGCACGGTCTTTCAGGTGCCGTGGACGTATCTGCCCGCGGACACCGACTGGCAGGAGACGCTGCACGCGCTCGGCTTTCGCACGGCGGCCATGGCGCTGCGTGACGATTCGCTGCGCATTGACGATGCGCGCCTGCGTACCTTGCCGCGCCTTGCCATCGTGCTCGGCACGGAGGGCGACGGGCTGGCCGGCAGCACGATCGCCGCGTGCGATTACACCGTGCGCATCCCCATGACGCACGGGGTCGACTCGCTCAATGTCGCCGCGGCGAGCGCCGTCGCGTTTTATCAGCTCGCGCTGCTGCGCGGCTGAGACTGTCAAAAAGTGTTACTTTTTGACAAAGAGGCTGCAGTCTGCTGCGCGCATAATTTGTGCGTCCACGGCGCACAAATTCCACACTTGCAGCCTGAGAAGTATTTTCTCCGACGCACATGTCGCCGAAGAAAATGATCTCACGTTCTTTCGCCGCTCCGGCGGCGAAACTCTACGAGGTTTTGGATAAACTGAACTCCGGCTTCCGTTCTGGAAGCCGGAGTTTTTTGTTATTCTCAGACGTCGAAGCGGTCGTAGCTTCCGGCGCAGTCGAGGCAGAGCGTCTGCCCGTCGACCAGACGGATCCAGTTGGCGCCGGTCGTCTCGCCGCAGCACGCGCAGCGGTAGGAGTCGAAGAGCTTCGCCTTCTCCGGCAGTGCGATGGTCGCGGGCTTGACATCGAACAGGTCAGCCGGCTCCTGCGCCTGGAAGTAGTCGAACGACTCCTCGCGCGTCATCCCCTCCGGACGGTCGCGCAGCACCAGCCGCACGGACTTGCCCGTGGTGCGGTTGTAGAACGAAAACGCCTGCTTGCCGCGCATATGGAACAGCAGGTTGCCCTTTCCGACGCTGCAGCCGAGCAGCGCCTGAATGGCGTCGACGCCGCAGGCGTCATTTTCCGCGATGCACACGAGCTGCTCATCGCCGGAGAAGTCCAGCTCCAGCAGCTCGGCTGCGTAGCACGCGGCCTTGTAGCCGATCGTCAGACCGCCGCAGGCGTGGCCGTGAAAGGCAACGCATTTTTCCCAATTGGTCATGATAGTTTCTCCTTTTCTTCATCTTCAATGAGTACGAGCGACTGACCCTGCACCTGCACGATGCTGCCCTTGACACCGTAGACATCGCGCAGCGCGTCGGCATCGAAGATCTCCGCGCCGCCGTAGCGGTACACCTCGCCCTCGCGCAGCAGCAGAAAGCGGTCGCAAAAGCGCAGGGCAAGGTTCAGGTCGTGGATGACGATCATCGCCGTCAGATTCTGCTCACGGCAGAGGTCGCGCGTGATCTGCAGCACCTGATACTGGTTGCGGATGTCGAGGCTGCTGGTCGGCTCGTCAAGCAGCAGGAGCGTCGGCTCCTGCGCCAGTGCGCGGGCGAGCATGACCTTCTGCCGCTCGCCGCCGGAGAGCTGGTTGAGAAACCGGCCGCGCATATCCTCCAGATTCAGATAACGCATCGCATCGTGCACCACGTCGTGGTCGTGCTCTGTCACGCCCCAGGTCATGTAGGGACGGCGGCCGAGCATGACCATGTCGTGCACGGTCATCTGCGTGTCGGGCACGTGCTGCGCGACGAAGGCCACGCGCTTTGCGATCTCCCGGTGCGGGAGTGCGAGCAGATCCTCGCCGTCGATGCGGCAGCTGCCGCTGTCGGCCGTGAGGATGCGGTTGATGCACTTGAGCAGCGTGCTCTTGCCGACGCCGTTGTTGCCGAGCACGGCCAGAAAGTGACCGCTGTCAAGCTCAAAGCTCACGTCGCGCAGGATCGGGCGTCCGCCCTTGTAGTGATAGCAGAGGTGGTCCACACTGATCATGTCTGACGCCTCCCCTTGAACAGCAGATACAAAAACAGCGGCCCCCCGAGGAACGCCGTCAGCGCGCCGATCGGCAGAATGACGGGCATGATGACCACGCGCGCGACCAGATCGCTCAGCAGCAGCAGCGCCGCACCCGCGAGCACCGAGCCGGGGATGAGGTAGATGTAGTTGTTGCCGACGACCATGCGCACGATGTGCGGCGCGACCAGACCGATGAAGTTGATGAGGCCGACGTTCGACACGATGATCGAGCAGACAAGGCACGTGAGCACAACGTTTGTCAGCGTCAGCTGCCGGACGTTGATGCCGAGACTCAGCGCCGTCTCCTCGCCGGAGAGCAGGGCGTTATAATCCCAGCGGTGCAGATAACAGTAGATGATCAGCAGCAGCACCGCCAGCGCCATGCCGCGCAGGGACTGCCAGCTCGTACTGCCGAGGTCGCCGAAGGTCCAGAATACGAGCGACGAGAGCGCGACCTCATCGGCGAAGTATTGCAGCAGCGTGGTCGCACCGGTCAGCATGGAGCTGATGGCGACGCCCGCGAGCACGATGCCCTCTGAGGAGATTTGCTTGAACTGGCTCAGACCGAGAATGACGGCGGCGACGAGCAGCGAGCCCAGAAACGAGAACAGCGGGATGGCCCAGCTGCCGGCCTGGCTCAGGCCGAGGCCGATGATGGCGACGGCTGCGCCGAATGTTGCGCCCTGCGATACGCCGAGCGTGGAGGCCGAGGCGAGGGGGTTGCGCAGCACGGCCTGCAGAATGCAGCCCGCGAGCCCGAGCCCCGCGCCGGAGACCATGGCGGTGCAGATGCGCGGCAGGCGGTTGTTGCGGATGACGAGGTTGATCTTATTGTCCGCCGCGCGGCCGAAAATGCCCCGGATGAGCTCGGCAGCGGGCGTGTTGTATGACCCGGCGCGCAGCGACAAAAAGAACGCCAGCGCCAGCACCGCTGCCAGAAGGATCAGAAAGCGGATGCTTCTGGCGCGGATGCGGGTGTAATCGGAAATCTGCGGCTTACTCGCCGATGGTGATGGCACGGAATGCATACCCGGCCTCCTTCAGATCTGGATAGGGGTTCGAGCCGAGCAGCTCCGTGAAGATCTCACCGGCCTTGACCTCGGGATCGATGTCTGCAAACTGCTCCGGATACAGCATGCAGGCGGCATAGTAGGCATCGGCCAGCGCCGTCTCAAGGTTGGAGGCGCAGGAGCGGAACGAGATCTGCGAGTAGACCTTGCCGCCGCGCACGGCGCTCAGGCTCTGATAGAATTCGGGATGCGCCTGATAGTCCTCATTGATGAGGCTCATGCCGTTGAAATCGAGGAAAATGACGTCCGGATCCCAGGCGAGCACCTGCTCGGTGTCGATGTTGAACGCGCCGGTCTGACCGGTCGTGTCGGCGAGGTTTTTGGCGTGGATGAGCGCGAACGGGCCGTAGCCTGCCTCCGTGCCCTCAAAGCCGTGCTGCCCCTTGAAGGACACGCCGCCGACGTAGACGGACGGCTTCTGATCGTCTGCGATCTTGGCCGTGCGCGTGTCGAGGTCGGTCTGGATGCCCTTGAGGTACTTGGTCAGCTCCTGTGCGCGCGTTTCCAGACCATAGAGCTCGCCGAGCAGACGGATGGTCTCGTAGGCGGCGTCATCGAGCGTGGTGTCGCTGCCGGGCACGACAAAGACCGGGATGCCGGTCTTCGCGCTCAGCTCGTCCGCGTCGCACGAGGCGTAGGCGCTCATGACGATGACCTGCGGTGCGACGTCGATGATCTGCTCCACGTACGGCTCGCCGTTCGTGCCGGTGACGGGCAGATCCTTGAACTTGTCGAAGTTTACGTAGTTATACAGGCGGCTCATGCCGGCCTTGGTCTCATAATCCTCCACGCCGACGGCACGGTCAGCCGCGCCGACATAGCAGCTGTAGCGCAGCGCACCGACGCCGACGCACACGACGCGCTCCACCTGCTTGGGGACTTCCACGGTGCGGTTTTTGCCGTCGGTGAGTGTGCGCACATCGCCGGAGGCATCATTGTTCGTCTTTGTGCCGCAGGCCGCGCAGGCCAGCACCATCAGCACTGCCAGCAGCAGGCAGATCCATCTTCGATTTCGCATAGTGCGTATATCCTCTCTTCCTGTGTTTCTCCGTTTCGGAGCATTGTCATTAGTATAACGGAAAGCGGCCAAAACCGTAACCCCCCGTAGGGGATGAAAATATGTGCAGATTTTTCACGGGGTTTTTGCTGACAGTCACGCATGAATTGTCCGTTTTTCAACAAAAATGCGGAAAATAAGCGGACAGAGCGCCGGAAATCGCGGCATTTTACAATTTTACACGCATTTTACATAAGCGCTCTTTTCGTTTTTACATCCTCTGCGTATCCTGTGAAGCGTAGGGAACAAAAAACCAAAAACAAAAATTGAAGTTCGAAAGGAGCACTTCATCTTGAAAAAGATCATTCCTGTTTTGTGTGCTGCCGTCATGGCGCTCTCGCTGTTCGCGGGCTGCGGCCAGAAGGCAAATGACAACGGCACGACCGCCGCGGGCGGCACGGTCGCGACCGACGGTTCCACCTCGATGGAAAAGGTCATCGGCGCGCTCGGCGAATCCTTCATGGAAGCCAATAAGGGCACGACCTTCACCTACAACCCGACCGGCTCCGGCTCCGGCATCCAGGCCGTCTCCGAAGGCCGCTGCGACATCGGTCTGTCGAGCCGCGCACTCAAGGACGACGAGAAGGCCTCCGGCCTGAAGGAGACCATCGTTGCGCTCGACGGCATCGCCATCATCGTCAATCCCCAGAACCCGGTCAAGGATCTGAGCCTGGAGCAGATCGCCAAGATCTACACCGGTGAGATCACCAACTGGAAGGATGTCGGCGGCGAGGATGCCGAGATCGTCCTCATCGGCCGCGAGGCCGGCAGCGGCACGCGCGACGGCTTCGAGTCCATCACCAAGACCAAGGACGCCTGCCAGTACCGTCAGGAGCTGACCTCCACGGGCGATGTGATCACCACCGTGTCCCAGAACCCGAACGCGATCGGCTATGCCTCCCTGGCTGCCATCAAGGACAGCGTCAAGGCCCTGACCGTCAACGGTGTTGCCCCGACGGAGGCGACCGTCAAGGACGGCACGTACCTCGTCCAGCGTCCGTTCGTCCTTGTGACGAAGGAAGGCGCTGCCCTGAGCGAGACCGCGCAGAAGTTCTTCGACTTCGCGACCTCTGCGGACGCCGCGTCCATCATCTCCGCGGCGGGCGCAGTCCCGGTGGCCTGAGCCACAGACAAGCGTACAGGCGGCTGGAGACCAGCCGCCTTTCGCATATACAGAGGTGCTGATATGAAAAAGAGATCTCAAGCTCTGGAGACGGTCGTGCACGGCGTGTTTTTGCTCCTTGGCCTCATCACCGTCGGGTGCGTGCTGCTCATCAGCGTGTACCTGATCGTCTCCGGCATCCCCGCCATCCGGCAGATCGGGCTCATCCCGTTCCTGTTCGGCAAGACGTGGGCGTCCACGGCGGCGGAGCCGTCCTACGGCATCCTGCCGTTCATTCTCACAAGTGTATACGGCACCGCGGGCGCGATCGTGCTCGGCGTGCCGATCGGCTTTCTGACGGCGGTGTATCTGGCGAAGGTCGCCCCACCGCGCATCCGCAGTGTCATGTCCGCGGCCGTGAGCCTGCTTGCCGGCATCCCGTCGGTGGTCTACGGCCTCGTAGGCATGCTCGTGCTCGTGCCGGGCATCCGCAAGGTGTTTCATCTGGCCGACGGCGCGAGCCTGCTCGCCGCCATCGTCGTGCTGGCGATCATGATCCTGCCGTCGATCATCAAGGTGTCCGTCACGGCGCTCGAGGCCGTGCCGCCCGAGTATGAGGACGCGTCGCTCGCGCTCGGCGCGACGCCGGTCGAGACGTACTTCAAGGTCTCCGTTCCGGCAGCCAGGAGCGGCATCGCCGCCGCCGTCGTGCTCGGCGTCGGCCGCGCCATCGGCGAGGCCATGGCCGTCATGATGGTGTCCGGCAACGTACCGAATATGCCGGGGCTGTTTCAGAGCGTGCGCTTTCTGACCACCGCCGTCGCGAGCGAAATGTCCTATTCCGGCGGCCTGCAGCGGCAGGCGCTGTTTTCCATCGCGCTGGTGCTGTTTTTGTTCATCATGCTCATCAACGCTACGCTCAACTTCTTCCTCAAGCGCAATAAGGAGGGCAAGGGATGAAAAAGAAAGCCATTTCCGGCAGCCGCAGAGCCTACATCCTCGCCATGCGCATCCTCATGGGCGCGGCGGCTGTGATCACGGCGGCGCTGGTGCTGTTTCTGATCGCATATGTGCTCGTCAAGGGGCTGCCGAACGTGTCGTGGACGCTGCTGTCCACCGCGCCGAGCTATCTGTCTGACCGCATCGGCATCCTGCCGGACCTGCTCAACACGCTCTACATCGTCATCGCAACGCTGCTGATCGTGCTGCCGCTCGGCGTGGGAGCTGCCATCTACCTGACGGAGTACGCGACGAACCGCCGCGTCATCGGCGCCATCGAATACGCGGCCGAGACACTCTCCGGCATCCCGTCGATCATCTACGGCCTCGTGGGCATGCTGTTTTTCTGCCAGTTTCTGAACATGAAAACATCGCTGCTCGCGGGCGCGCTCACGCTCGTCATCATGAACCTGCCGACCATCATGCGCACCACGCAGGAGAGCCTCAAAACCGTGCCGCAGAGCTACCGCGAGGGCGCGTTCGGGCTCGGCGCGGGCAAGTGGCGCGTCATCCGCACGGTGGTGCTGCCCGGCTGTGTGGACGGCGTCATCACCGGCTGCATCCTGTCCGTCGGGCGCATCCTCGGCGAGTCGGCGGCGCTGCTGTTCACGGCGGGCTTTGCCCACGCGCTCAACGGCTTTTTCGACGGGCTGAGCAGCGCGGGCGCCACGCTCACCGTCGCACTCTACGTCTACGCCAAGGAACAGGGACAATTCGACGTGGCCTTTGCCATCGCCGCCATTTTGATGCTCCTCACGCTGCTCATCAACGGCGCGGCCATGCTCGTCGAGAGATACTTCAGGAGGAAAAGAAGCCTATGAGTGATATTATGACGGTTCAGGGTCTGGATCTCTGGTACGGAGACCATCAGGCGCTGCACGATATCAGCATGAACATTCCGGAAAAGAGCATCACGGCGCTCATCGGGCCGTCCGGCTGCGGCAAGTCCACGTTTCTCAAAACGCTCAACCGCATGAACGACCTCATCCCCGGCGTGAAGATCACGGGCGATGTGCGCTACCGCGAGCAGGACATTTTTGCCTCCGGCACGGACGTCAACGAGCTGCGGCGTGAGATCGGCATGGTCTTTCAGAAGCCGAACCCGTTCCCGATGAGTATCTACGACAACATCGCCTACGGCCCGCGCACGCACGGCATCAAAAACCGCGCGAAGCTCGACGAGATCGTCGAAAAATCGCTGCGCGGCGCGGCCATCTGGGACGAGGTGAAAGACCGCCTGCACAAAAACGCGCTCGGTCTCTCCGGCGGCCAGCAGCAGAGACTGTGCATCGCCCGCGCACTTGCGGTCGAGCCCGAGGTGCTGCTCATGGACGAGCCCACAAGCGCGCTCGACCCGATCTCCACGTCGAAGATCGAGGAGCTGGCCATGCAGCTCAAGGAGCAGTACACGATCGTCATCGTCACGCACAACATGCAGCAGGCGGTGCGTATCTCCGACCGCACGGCGTTTTTCCTGCTCGGTGAGCTCGTCGAGTGCGACGACACGGAGCGGCTCTTCTCGCAGCCGCAGGACAAGCGCACGGAGGATTACATCACAGGGAGGTTTGGCTGATGAGAAGCCGGTTTGATGAACAGCTCGCACTCCTGAATAAGGAGATGATCGAGATGGGCGCACTGTGCGAGGAAGTGATCGCGCTCGCGTCCAAGGCGCTCACGGAGGCGGATCCGGAGCTGGCAAAGAAGGTCGGGCCGCTCGACGCGGAGATCGACCAGAAGGAGCGCAACATCGAGTCGCTGTGCCTCAAGCTGCTGCTGCAGCAGCAGCCGGTCGCGCGCGATCTGCGCCAGATTTCGGCGGCGCTGAAGATGATCACGGACATGGAGCGCATCGGCGATCAGGCCGAGGACATTGCGGAGATCGTCCAGTATCTCGCCGGACGTTCGGCGGAAAATGACGATCTGCTGCGCGAAATGGCGCGCTCGACCATCCATATGGTCACAGAAAGTGTTGACGCCTACGTTCAGCGTGATACAATGCTAGCAGAGACGGTCATCGCCGAGGACGACGTTGTGGACAACGCCTTCGACGAGGTCAAGCGCCGGCTGATCGATAAGATCACCGCCCATCCCGAGGACGGGGCGTACGCGCTCGACCTGCTCATGATCGCCAAATACTTTGAGCGCATCGGTGACCACGCGACGAACATCGCCGAGTGGGTGATCTTCTCGGTCACCGGGGTGCACAAGGAGGGGTAGGACATGATCTGGTGTGTTGAGGACGATGCCAGCATCCGCGACATTGAGGTCTATACGCTTACGTCCACGGGCTTTGAGGCCCGCGGCTTTGACGACGGCGTCTCGTTCTGGTCGGCGCTGCAGACGGGAAAGCCGGATCTGGTCGTGCTCGATGTCATGCTGCCCGGTGTGGACGGTATCGAGCTGCTGCAGCGTATGAAGGCGTCGGCGGAGCTGCGCACCATCCCGGTCGTCATGGCCACGGCCAAGGGCGCGGAGTATGACAGGATCCGCGGTCTTGACCTCGGTGCAGACTACTATCTCGTCAAGCCCTTCGGCGTGATGGAGCTGGTGTCCTGCGTCAAGGCGGTGCTGCGCCGCTGCCGGCCGGACAAGGCTGCGCATATGCTGCGCAGCGGCGGTCTCGTCGTCGACCTCGATGCACACACGGTCACGGTCGACGGCGCGCGCGTCGCGCTCACATATAAAGAATTTGAGCTTCTGCGCCTGTTCTTGTCCCATCCGGGCATGGCGTTCACGCGTGACCAGCTCTTTCAGGAGGTCTGGGGCATGGACTTCTGCGGCGAGACTCGCACGGTCGATATGCACATCCGGACGCTCCGGCAAAAGCTCGGCCCCTACGGACGGCGGATCGAGACGGTGCGCAATGTTGGCTACCGCATGGAGGCAACGACATGACCAAGAAAATCTTTCAATCCATCCTCCTCGTGGCCGGTGCCGTGCTGCTGGCAAGCCTGCTGATCATCATGGGCTTTCTCTACAGCTATTTCGGCGGCGTGGAAGAAAACCAGCTGCGCGACGAGCTGAGCCTCGCCTCGGCCGCCGTGGAGGACGGCGGCACGGACTATCTGTCCCGGCTGACGGCCGAGCGCTGCCGCCTGACGTGGATCGCGGCCGATGGCAGCGTTTTGTACGATACCAAGACCGATGCCGAGAGCCTTGAAAACCACGCCGCGCGCGCCGAGGTCAGTCAGGCGCTGAGCACCGGCACGGGCGAGAGCACGCGCTATTCCTCGACGCTTATGGAAAAGACCATGTACTATGCCCAGCGGCTCACGGACGGTACGGTGCTGCGCATCTCCATCAGCCGAGCGACGGTCGGCATGATCGCCGTCGGTATGCTCCAGCCGCTGCTGCTCGTGCTCATTGTGGCGCTCATCCTCTCGGGCATGCTGGCCAGGCGCCTGTCGCGGCGTATCGTCGATCCGCTCAACAGCCTCGATCTCGAGCACCCGCTCGATAACGACGCCTATGAGGAGCTCTCGCCGCTGCTCAAGCGCATCCACCACCAGCACGTCGAGATCCGGACACAGCTGCGCGAGCTGCGCGAAAAGACCGACGAATTCACGCAGATCACCGGCAGTATGCGCGAGGGGCTCGTCCTGCTCGACGAGCACGGCGATATCCTGAGCATCAACGCTGCGGCGCAGGCGCTCTTCGGCGCGGACGCGCAGTGCGTCGGCCGGGACTTTCTGACCATCGAGCGCAGCCACGAGATCAGTGCCGCCATTCAGGCCGCCGCCGGCGACGGCCACAGCGAGGTGCGCGCCGAGCGCGCGGGGCGCATCTATCAGTTTGACATCAGCCGCATCGCGTCCGACGGGAAACCGATCGGCACGGTCATCCTCGCCTTTGACATCACGGAGCAGGAGTTTGCCGAGCGCAACCGGCGGGAGTTCACGGCGAACGTCTCGCACGAGCTCAAGACGCCGCTGCAGGGCATCATCGGCAGCGCTGAGCTGATCGAAAACGGTATGGTCAAGCCCGACGACCTGCCGCGCTTCGTCGGCCATATCCATACCGAGGCCGCCCGCCTCGTCACGCTCATTGACGACATCATCCGCCTGTCCCAGCTCGACGAGGGCGGCGAGCTGCCGACCGAGCCCGTCGACCTGCTCACAGTTTCGCAGGAGGCGTCGCAGACGCTGCAGGACGCTGCGGCAGCGCGGCAGGTCACGGTCAGCGTGCAGGGGGAGCCCACTGTGATCCCCGGCGTGCGCCGCCTGCTCTATGAGATCGTCTACAACCTCTGCGACAACGCCATCAAGTATAACCGTGACGGCGGCCGTGTGGACATCACCGTTGCGCACGACGCCGACGGAAGCAGTGTCACCGTTGCCGACACCGGCATCGGCATCGCGCCGGAGCATCAGGCGCGCGTGTTCGAGCGCTTCTACCGCGTGGATAAGAGCCACTCGAAGGCGTCCGGCGGCACGGGGCTTGGGCTCTCGATCGTCAAGCACGCCATGCAGCTGCACCACGGGAGCATCGAGCTCGAGAGCACACCGGGCACGGGCACGACCATCCGCGCCATCTTCCCGAAGGCGTGAGCAGCAAAACAATAAGACGAGATTTTCACGGATGAAAATCTCGTCTTTTTTTATGGTTCTTCAATAGCAGGCGGTTTTTGGCTTTCAGCGCGGCGGTCCGGAAAGCCGGTCCGCTGAACCGTAAGTCTGAACCGTGCCGGGGAAAACAGCAAGGCTCTGCCGCTCAGAAAACAGCGTCGACAAGCCGCCTGGTGTAATCCGACTGCGGGTGCAGGATGACCTCGTCGGGCAGACCGCTCTCCACGATCCTGCCGTCATGGAGCACGATGACCCTGTCGCAAAACTGCTGTACCAGCGCGATGTTGTGGCAGATGAAGAGATAGGCCAGCTTCCTTTCCTTCTGCAGCTGCTGCAGAAGCTCGATGATCTGCTTTTGCACGGTCACGTCCAGTGCGGAGGTGGCCTCGTCAAAGATGAGGATGCGCGGGTCGTTCATCAGCGCTCTTGCAATGGCCGCGCGCTGGCACTGGCCGCCGGAGACCTGATGCGGATAGCGCGCGAGAAACGTGGCCGGCAGGCCGCAGCTTTCCAGCAGCGCGCGGGCCTTTGCCTCGCGTTCGGCCTTCGGTACGCCCTTGTTGCGCAGGCTCTCGCAGATGCCGTCGCCCAATGTGCGGCGCGGATCGAAGGAGTCGGCCGGTGACTGAAAGACCATCTGGATCTTCGCGTAGACCGGGATCAGATCCCGCCCCCTGAGCCGGGTGATATCTTGCCCGTCGATGAAGATCTGCCCGCCGGTGGCGTCGATCTGGCGGGTGATGAGCCTGGCGATCGTGGACTTGCCGGAGCCGGATTCGCCCACGATGCCGAGGATCTCACCGGGCTGTACCTCAAAGCTCACATGATCGACGGCGAAAAATGCATCCCTGCCGGCGCGGGAAAAGGCTTTGGAGAGGTCTGCGACCTTCAGGATCGGTTCCATTTATGCCTTCTCCCTCCTCAGTCTCGGAACTGCGCTCAGCAGCTTTACCGTGTAGTCATTCTGCGGGTTTTCCAGCACGTCCTTCGCCGCTGCGTATTCCATCACGCGGCCGTTGGAGAGCACGACGATGCTGTCGGCCATCGCGGAGACGACGCCGATGTCGTGCGTCACGATGATGATCGCGGTGCCGAAGGTCTCGCGGACATGCAGCATTTCCTCCACGACCTGCCGCTGTACGGCCATGTCGAGCGCGGAGGTGGGCTCGTCCGCCAGGAGAACGGCCGGATTCATCAGCATGGCGATCGCAATGCCCGCGCGCTGATTCATGCCGCCGGAGAGCTCGAAAGGATAGCTGTCCCAGATTCGCTCACCGTCCTGAAAGTGCAGCTTTTCAAAGAGCTCCAGCGCGGCGCGCTTTGCCTCGGCCACATCCACCTTGCGGTGCGCCGCCATGCTCTCGATGATCTGCTCGCCGATCGTGCGGGTCGGGCTCAGGGACGCGCCGCAGTCCTGAAAGATCATGCCGATCTTCTCGCCGCAGATCCTGCGCATCTCCTTGGGCGGCACGTCCGGAAGGCTTTTTCCTTCAAACCAGATGTCGCCTCTTGTGACCATGCCGCTGCTGCCCAGAAGGCCCATCGCGGCCTTGAGCAGCGTGGATTTTCCGGAGCCGGACTCACCCACCAGACCGAGGATCTCGCCGGAATGGAGCTGAAAGCTCACGTCATGGACGACGGGATCCCCGTTGAAGGAGACCTCCACATGCTGATAGTCCAATAATACTGCCATAAAACGACCTCATTCGGATGTTGTCTGAAAAACGGGCATCGGCTCAAAACGGAAACTTTCCGCGCTGAGCCCATGTCCGTCCGGGGAACTGAGGGGCGGATGCTTCCGCCCCTCTCAGCTTGCCGAAGAACCTCGTAGAGTTTGCGCCCGCAGGCGCAAAGAAGATCCAATCATTTTCTTCGGCGACATGTGCGGCGAAGAAAATACTTCTCAGGCTGCAAGTGTGGAATTTGTGCGCCGGCGGCGCACAAATTATGCGCGCGGCAGACTGCAATCCCTTTGTCAAAAAGTATTACTTTTTGACAGTCTCAGGGCCGGCGCTCCCATTTGGGAGCTCCGGCCCTGAAAAAAATATGCGTATGTGCTTATGCCTCGAGCTGCTGCTCGACCCAGGCGATCTGCGCCTCGACGCTCGGCACGGACGTGCCGCCGAAGGACACGCGCCGCGTGACGCAGTTGGTGAGATCGATGGCGGCATACACGCCGTCATCAAAGAGCGCGCTAAAGGTCTGAAACGTCTCGAGCGGCAGCTTTTCGAGCACGGTGTCATGCGCGATGCAGTAGGCCACGAGCTGGCCGGAAACCTTGTACGCGCTGCGGAAGGGCAGCCCCTTCGTGACGAGATAGTCGGCAAGATCGGTCGCATTCAGGAAGCCCGTCTGCGCCGCGTGGAGCATCTTGTCGGCGCGCACGGTCATGGTCGCGAGCATCGGCGCCATGACGCGCAGACACATCTTCACGGTGTCGACCGCGTCGAACACGGCCTCCTTATCCTCCTGCATGTCCTTATTATATGCCAGCGGCAGACCCTTGAGCGCCGTGAGCATAGCGATGAGGTCGCCGTAGACGCGGCCGGTCTTGCCGCGCACGAGCTCGGCCATGTCGGGGTTTTTCTTCTGCGGCATGATCGACGAGCCGGTCGTGTAGCTGTCCGAGAGCTGCACGAACTGAAACTCCCAGCTCGACCAGAGCACCAGCTCCTCGCTCAGGCGCGAGAGGTGCATCATCTCGATGGCGTAGGCATCGAGCAGCTCGACGCAGAAGTCCCGGTCGGACACGCCGTCGAGACTGTTGCGCGCCACGTCGTCAAAGCCGAGCCGTTTGGCCTCGAAGAAGCGGTCGGTGTCATACGTCGTGCCGGCGAGGGCGCAGCAGCCGATGGGCGAGACGTTCATGCGCCTGACCGCATCCTGCATGCGGTCAATGTCGCGCAGGAGCATCATGGCATAGGCCATCAGGTGGTGGCCGAAAGTGATGGGCTGCGCGCGCTGCAGGTGCGTGTAGCCGGGCAGGATGTCGCCCTTGTGCGCCTCGGCCTGCTCCACGAGCGCCGCGAGCACGTCCTTTGTGAGCGCGATGATGTCGTTCGTTTCGCTGCGCAGGTACATGCGCAGGTCGAGCGCGACCTGATCGTTGCGCGAGCGGGCGGTGTGCAGTTTCTTGCCGAGGTCGCCGATGCGCGCGGTGAGCACCTGCTCGACAAACATATGGATGTCCTCGCACGCGGGGTCAATGGCGAGCGCACCGCTGTCCAGATCGTCGAGGATGCCCTGCAGCGCGTCGATGATCGCGTCGGCGTCCGCGGAAGGCAGGATGTGCTGCGCGCCGAGCATCGCCGCGTGCGCCATGCTGCCCGTGATGTCCTCACGATACATGCGGCTGTCGAAGCGAATGGAGGAATTGAAATCGTCCGCGACCGGATCGGTCACGCCGGCCGTGCGGCCCGCCCACATTTTTGCCATGGTGATGGTCTCCCTTCGTCAATTGTCCCCGCGCCGGTGGGGCCGGCGCGGGGATAAGATCATTTCGTTATCTCTATTGTACCGCTTACATGCTCTTGCCGTCAACCTTTGCCTGCACGGCGATCGGCAGGCCGTAGAGCTGGATGAAGCCAGCGGCGTCCGCCTGATTGTAGTCGCTCGCGCCGAAGGTGGCGATCTCCTCGGAGTACAGGGAGTACGGGCTCCAGACGCCGGCGTTGATGATGTTGCCCTTGTAGAGCTTGAGCCGTACCGTGCCGGTGACGTGCTCCTGCGTCTTGGTCACGAACGCGCTGAGCGCCTCGCGCAGCGGCGTGAACCACTGGCCGTTGTACACCAGTTCGCCGAAGGTCACGGCGAGCTTCTGCTTTTCGTGCATGGTCATCTTGTCGAGGCAGAGCGTCTCGAGCACGCTGTGCGCCTTGTAGAGGATCGTGCCGCCCGGCGTCTCATACACGCCGCGGCACTTCATGCCGACGAGCCGGTTCTCCACAATGTCCAGAATGCCGATACCGTTGGCGCCGCCGAGCTCGTTGAGCTTGAGGATGATGTCCTTGGCGCTCATCTGCTTGCCGTCGAGCGCGACGGGCTTGCCCTGCTCAAAGTCGAGCGTGACATAGGTCGGGGCGTCGGGTGCGTCGATCGGGCTCACGCCCAGCTCGAGGAAGCCCGGCTTCTCATACTGCGGCTCGTTGCCCGGATCCTCGAGGTCGAGACCCTCGTGGCTCAGGTGCCAGAGGTTCTTGTCCTTGGAGTAGTTGGTCTCGCGGTTGATCTTCAGGGGCACGTTGTGCGCCTCGGCGTAGGCGATCTCCTCCTCACGCGACTGGATGTCCCACTCCCGCCACGGGGCGATGATGGGCATATCGGGTGCGAAGTGCTTGATGGCCAGCTCAAAACGCACCTGATCGTTGCCCTTGCCGGTGCAGCCGTGGACGATGGCGTCCGCGCCCTCCTTCTGGGCGATCTCGACGAGGCCCTTGGCGATGCACGGCCGCGCATGGCTCGTGCCGAGCAGGTACTCCTCGTACATGGCGCCGGCCTGCATGGTCGGGATAATGTAATCGTCGACATATTCGTCCGTCAGGTCAAGCACGTAGAGCTTCGACGCGCCGGTCTTGATGGCCTTTTCCTCCAGACCGTCGAGCTCATCGGCCTGACCGACGTTGCCGGACACGGCAATGACCTCGCAGTTGTTGTAGTGCTCCTTCAGCCACGGGATGATGATGGACGTATCCAGACCGCCGGAGTAAGCAAGGACGACTTTTTTGATATCTTCTTTTTTCATAATGGGTGCCTCCATTGATTATTCATTCATAAGATGTGCATATTATTCACCTTTTTCGCGCAAATGTCAACCCTCCATCTGCATAAAATTCGCCGAAAAAATCATATTCTTTCCGTGATATTCACAAAAACGGGGTGTTTATACGCACTTTTCCGCACTGCGTCGCCTGTAAGCGGCAGTGAAATATGCATTCTCGCGAATATTCCCGCGGCCGCCGGCCGATGTATGCTCCGCTCGAACGGGCCGTTTTTTGCCCGCGTGCCAAAAAATGTGTAAAAAGCCGCCGTGCCCACTTTTCAAGCGCCGCGCCACGCGGTATAATGAGAAGATACCATATAATAATCACATGCCGCCCTGCGCGGGGCGGCAAATCACGCACAAAGGAGCAGCACATATGCAATGGATCGAAGTGTCCGTCCCCACCCGCAGCGATGAGATCGACGACGTCTGCGCGCAGCTGGCCGAGCTGGGCGCCGGCGGCATGGTCGTGGAGGACGAGGCGGATTTTCAGGACTTTCTCGAGCACAACCACCAGTATTGGGACTACGTTGACGACGCGCTCGAGGCGCAGTTTCGCGGCGTGTCGCGCATCAAGTTCTACCTCTCTGACGATGACGACGGCCGCGCGCAGCTTGCGTCCATCCGCGCCGGCCTCGGCCGCGAGCTGACGACCGCGACCGTGCGCGACAGCGACTGGGAGAATAACTGGCGGCAGTACTATCAGCCGATCGAAGTCGGTGAAAAGCTCGTCGTCGTGCCCGAATGGCTCGACGCGCCGGCGGACGGACGCGTTGCGCTGCGGCTCGATCCGGGGCTCATCTTCGGCACGGGCAGCCACCCCACAACGCGCATGTGCCTCGCCGCGCTCGAGCAGTACGCCGGAGCGGGCAAGACCGCGCTCGACCTCGGCTGCGGCAGCGGCATCCTCGGCATCGGCGCGCTGCTGCTCGGCTGCGCGCACGTCACCGGCTGCGACATCGACCCCAAAGCGCCCGAGGTCGCGGCGGGCAACGCCGCGCTCAACGGCTTTTATGACGACCGGTTCACCGTCTGCGCGGGCGACATCCTCGCCGACGCCGGACTGCGCCGGGATCTCGGCACGGGGTATGATCTCGTGCTGGCAAACATCGTGTCCGACGTCATCATCCCGCTGGCCGCGCACGCCCCGGCATTTCTCGCCCCGGGCGGCACGTTCATCTGCTCGGGCATCATCGACGGGCGCGAGGACGAGGTGCGCGCCGCCATCGAGCGCGCGGGCTTCACGGTCACGGCGCACGACAGCCTTGAGGAGTGGCACTGCTTCACGGCCACGCTGGCGTGACGGTGCAGCCGGCAGCCTGACCAAACACGAAACCCCCTTTTTTATGCACTTTGACCGGCGCAGCGCGCCGGTTCGGAAAGAGAGCACTGCGATGAAATACGCCTTTGACAACGCCAATCTGATCGACGGCACACAGGATATGCGTGTGCAGCCGGGACTGTGCGTGCTCACGGACGGCGAGACGATCACGGACATCGTGCCCGCCGGCACCGCACCGGCGGGGTACACGCGCATCGACCTGCACGGGCGCTACCTGCTGCCGGGTCTGATCAATATGCACGTGCATCTGGCCGGAAACGGCAAGATCCAGAAAAAGCAGCGCGATCTGGAAACGCTCGTGCGCCGCATCCTTTCAAACCCCGTCTCGCGCGCGGTGGCCTACCGCATGGTGTGCTCCTTTGCGCGCACCGAGCTGCTCGGCGGTGTGACGACGATCCGCACCGTCGGCGGGCTGGACACGTTCGACACGCGCCTGCGCGACGAGATCCGCACCGGACGCCGCATCGGACCGCGCGTGCTCGCGGCAAACGAGGCCATCTCCGTCCCCGGTGGGCACATGGCGGGCTCGGTCGCCATCGCGGCCAGGACCGTTGACGAGGCGCTCGCGCAGGTCGACGCCGTGCACGCGCAGGGCGCGGACCTCGTCAAGCTCATGATCACCGGCGGCGTCATGGACGCGACCGAGCGCGGCATGCCCGGCGAGGTGAAGATGCCGGCTGAGATAGTGCGCGCCGTGTGCGAGCGCGCGCACGCGCTCGGCTACACCGTGGCGGCGCACACCGAGTCCACGGAGGGCGTGCGCATCGCGCTGCAAAACGGCGTCGACTCCATCGAGCACGGCGCGAAGCCGGACGACGAGATCCTGCGGCTATTTGAGGAGCGGGGCGCATTTTTGTGCACGACGTTCTCGCCCGCGCTGCCGTATGCGCGCTTTGACCGCGCGGTCACGCACCTGACCGAGGACGAGCAGTTCAACGGCCGCGTCGTCTTTGACGGCATGATCGCCTGCGCGAAGGCCGCGCTCGCGCACGGCATCCCCGTCGTGCTCGGCAACGACACGAGCTGCCAGTGGGTCGCGCAGTACGATTTCTGGCGCGAGCTGTGCTATTTCCAAGAATACGCCGGCGCGTCCAACGCCTGCGCGCTCTATTGCGCCACCGGTCAGAGCGCGCGCATGGCGGGCCTCGGCGACGTGACCGGCACGCTCCGCCCCGGCCTGTGCGCCGATATGCTCGTCACGAGCGAAAACCCGCTCGCGGATCTGCGCGCACTGCGCACGCTCGACATGGTCGTCGCACGCGGCCGGATCATCGACCGCCCGCGCCCGAAGCGCAACGCCCGGCTCGACGCCGGACTCGACACCCTGCTCGCCTGAGCAGGGGATCCCATACCTTATATAATATTCAGGTGATGTTATGAAAGCGCTCTCACAACCGCTGTTTGCCTCCCTGCGGGGCTATGACCGGCAACAGCTCGGGCCGGATCTGTTTTCCGGCGTGCTCATTGCGCTGCTGTCCATCCCGATCTCCATGGGCTATGCCCAGCTGGCGGGTCTGCCGCCGGTCTACGGTCTGTACGGGTCGCTGATCCCGATCCTGCTCTTTGCGATGCTCAGCACGACGCGGGAATTCATCTTCGGCGTGGATGCCGCGCCCGCCGCCATGGTCGGCGCGGTGCTCGCCTCGCTCGGCGTCACAGCCGGCAGCGCGGAGGCCATGCGCATCGTGCCGGTGCTGACGCTCTACGTCGCGCTGTGGCTGGCAGTGTTCGCGCTCGTGCGCGCGGACAGGGCCGTCGACTACATCTCCGAACCCGTCATGGGCGGGTTCATCAGCGGCGTCTGCTGCGAGATCATCCTCATGCAGGTGCCGAAGCTGCTCGGCTCGGGCACGGGCACGGGCGAGCTGTTCGAGCTGCTGGGGCATATTTTTGACGCGGCAAAGACCGTCAACCTGCCGACCGCCGCGCTCGGCTTCGGAACGCTTGCAGTTTTGCTCATCGCGCCGCGCAAGTGGCCGAAGGTGCCGTGGGTGCTGGTGATGATGGTGCTCGGCGGGCTGCTCGGCGCGTTTGCGCCGCTGGATGCATGGGGCGTGGCGCTGCTGGCCGCCGTACCGCGCGGATTGCCGAAGCCCGTGCTGCCGGATCTCACGGTGCTGCCGTTTACCAAGGCACTCGTGGCGACGCTGCCGGTCGCGGCCGTGATCCTGGCCGAGACGCTGCTGGCCTCGTCCGGCACGGCGCAGAAAAACGGCTACCGGCTCAACGGCCGCCGCGAGATCGCAACCTACGCCGTGTGCAACGTCGCCGCCGGGCTCGTCGGCTGCTGCGTCGTGTCGGGCAGCGTGTCGCGCACGGCGGTCAACGAGCGCAACGGCGGGAAAACGCAGCTCGTGTCCGTCACGGCGAGTGTGACCATGCTGCTCGTGCTGCTCTTCGCCACGCCGCTCATCCGCTTTCTGCCCGTACCGGTGCTGACGGCCATCGTCGTCAACGCGCTCATCGGGGCGACGGAGTTCGGCATCGCGCGGCGGCTCTGGCGCGTCAACCGCGTGGAGCTCGGCATCTTCGCCGGGGCGTTTCTGGGCGTGCTGCTGCTCGGCGCGATCAAGGGCGTGCTCGTGGGCATGGTGCTGTCGTTTGTCGACGTGCTCATGCGCGCCGCAGCGCCGCAGCGCACCTTCCTCGGCACGCTGCCGGGCAAGTCCGGCTTCTTCCCGATCGACCGCGTCAGCGGGGTGCAGCCGCTGCCGCACATCGTGCTCTACCGCTTCAGCGGCAGCCTGTTCTTTGCAAACATCCGCCGCTTTCAGGAGGACATTGAGGGCGCGCTGCAGCCCGACACGCAGGCCGTCATCGTCGACGGCAGCGCCGTCGTGAGCGTGGACATCACCGCCTGCGACCGGCTCGTCGCGCTCAACCGCAAACTGCGCGCGCAGGGCGTGCGCTTTTATCTGACCGAGCACATCGGCGAGGTCAACGACCAGCTGCGCCACTTTGAGGCCGGCGAGCTCATCGAGACCGGCGCTGTGCGCCGCACGATCCGCGGCGCGCTGCGCGACGCCGGCGTGACGCTCGACCCCGGCAGCTCTTATCAGAAGATCCCCGGCAATATGGACGACATCCGCCAGCTGCAGGAGCTTGAGTGGCTCTACGGTGCGGACGCGGAGGTGCAGATCGAGCGCAACGTCCAGCTCATGCTCGCACGCATGCGCACAACGGACGACGTGAGCGCGCGCCGCGCCATGCTCGAGCACTTCCTCAACGAGGACTTCCACTTCGGCAGCATCGACGCCGACGAGGTGCTGCTGCATCTCGAGGGACACACGGACGAGCTGGCGCAGCTGCTCGGCAACTCCGAGGACGACGTGTTCACCGACCTCGAGGTCGAGCGCGACAGCCTCATCGACCGCGTCGAGCAGGACTATCCCGAGCTGGTCGAGCACGTGCGCGAGCGCCGCGACCACCTCGACCACGACTTCCACGCCAACCACCCCTCGAGCGCCGCGCGCATCGACGCCCGCCGGCAGCAGCTGCGCGCACGCATCGAGCGCGAGCGCGCCGAGCGAAACGAGCGCCGCGCCCAGCATCAGGCTGAGCTGCTCGAGCGGCACGAGCAGCACGCCGCCGCGCATCAGGAGCGGCACGAGCAGCATGCCACCGAGCAGCAGCTGCGCCATGAGCGGCAGCTTGAGGAGCGCCTGCGCCGCCAGGCGGAGGCGCAGGTCGCACGCGAACAGCGGCAGGCGGCAGAGCTGGCCAAAAAGGCGCAGCGCGCGGCCGAGCGTGCCCGCCGCCACGCGGAGCACTCCGCCGAGCGCGCGCAAAAGCACGCCGAGGATCTCGCGCGCAAGATGCAGCGCCACGCCGAGCACAAGGCCGAGCGCCTCGAGCGCCACGCCGAGCACAAGGCAAAGCGCGAACACGAGCACGGCGACAAGGACTGAGCGCCGCGCACACAGGCGGCTTTCGTCAAGGGAACGCGGCGCACGTCGAAAAATAAGTTTACATAATTCCGGAGCCCGCTCGACACGTTCCACCTGTCGAAGGCAGGCGAGAAAAAATGGATTTTTCCGAATCTTTATGCTTTTCGACGAAGTATATCAGATTATGTCAACGGAAACTTAGGGTTATTCGCCAAGAACCACACGATTCCAGCATCCCAAACATGGTAAAATATCCGCGCAAGACAGGGAAAACGAGCGGTTCATCAGACAGCTGACCGCAAGCCCGAAATTTTGCAGAGGAGAAGGTTATGGAAACAAAAATCAGTGTACTGGTGGCAGAGCCCAGTGAAGAATATCGCGCAGCCTATGCCAGGGCCATCGCCCGGGAGGCGGACATGGAGCTGGTCGCGCAGACGGACAACGGGCTGCGCGCAGAGGCGCTCGTCGACGAATTTCAGCCCGACGTGGTGGTGCTCGACCTCGTACTGGCAAGTGTCGACGGTATGTCGCTGCTGGCGCGGCTGCAGGCCAAGGAGAAGCCGCCGCGCGTGATCGTTACATCCGCGATCTACAATGACGAAGTGCTCATGGAGTGTGCCGATCTCGGCACGATGTACTTCATGCAAAAGCCGGTCGACCCGCCGCTGCTCGTGTACCGCATCCGGCAGACCGCGCGTCCGCGCCGCCGCACCGGCAGCCTGTGCGCACAGCTTGACGCACCCGAGCCCGCGCCCACGCTCGAGAGCGTCGTCACCGACGTCATCCATGAGATCGGCGTCCCGGCGCACATCAAGGGCTACCAGTACCTGCGCGAGGCGATCATGCTGGCCATCGACGATATGGACGTCATCAATTCCGTGACCAAGGTGCTCTACCCCGAGGTCGCGCGCAAGTTCAACACCACGCCCTCGCGCGTTGAGCGCGCCATTCGCCATGCGATCGAGGTCGCGTGGGATCGCGGCGATCTGGAGACGCTGCAGAAGTTTTTCGGCTACACGGTTTCGAACATCAAGGGCAAGCCGACGAATTCAGAGTTCATCGCCATGATCGCCGACTGCCTGAGTCTGCGGCAGAAGCAGAGCGCGTGCTGACGCGCGTCACGGATGGCAGAGGGATGCACAAGCGCCCCCGAACCCAAAACGGTTCGGGGGCGCTTTCTGTCTGTGTTCAAATCTCAGGGTTGTCCTGCCCGGGCTTACCAGCTCGGGAACAGGGCGAGAAAATCGTCGAGGTTGCGGTAGCTGCCGCCCTGCGGCGAGAGATCCGGCGCGGCGGCATAGGCGCTGCCCGGCGTCGCCGTGACGGTGAGGTTGGCCGCATCGACCTGCGTGCGCAACGTGATCCGGCTCGGCGTGAGCGAGATGTACAGCGGCGAGGCCGCGATGTTCGCCGTAATGTTCAGCGCACCGTCGGCATAGCCGAAGTCCGAGATCGCGCCGACAACGCTCGCGAACGACAGGTGCTCGAAGAAGTAGGTGTACGCCTCGATGGCATTTTGCACCGTCTGGCGGTCGACGCCCGGCGTGACGGTGAGCACGGCATAGAGCGCGCGCTCGAGCGAATCCATCGACGCCGTGACGTGGTGCCAGCCGTAGTCGATGTACACGCGGTCGTTCCAGAACGTGACGGTCAGATCGCGGCCGAGGATCTGCGACACGGCGCGCGCCGCGACGGGCTTGCCGAGTGAGAGCACAACGTCGGTATCCATGCTGTAACCGTTGACGCTCACGGTTGCGTCCATGCCCATGGCCTGCGCGCCGACATAGCGCTCGAGCACGGGGGCGAAGGGCTGCAGCTGCGAGAGCGTGACATAATTTCCGCTCGTGGGGCTGATGGCAGCGGCACTGCCGGACGTCGAGGTGATCGTCACGCGCACCGTCCAGCCCGCAGCCGTAACGCTTACGCTGTCGGCCGAGAGGGCGGCGGACGCATCCGTGCCCGCGATGTTCAGCTGCGCATGCAGGGCATTGTTCGACCACGTCAGGCCGCGGATGCTGTCAACGGCGGACTGCGGCGTGAGCTCACGGAAAAACTGCGCATAAGCGCTGCCCGCGGCGTCCGCTCCGCTCGCACCGGCGAGCTTGCCCGCCCACGCGACGAGGTCTTTGATCTCGCTGCCCGTGCCGCTGACGTGGATGTTGCCGGCGGAGACGTAGACCGTGCCGCCGATGTACTCGGCACGGATCGTCACGCCGTCGACCGAGGTGGTGAGCGCGGCGTCATAGCCGCCGGAGGTGCGGGTCACCGTGGCCGTACCGCTGAGACTCAGCGGACCGCTGAGCGCGACGTCGAAGGTCGCGGTCTTGGCCGTGGCCGCATCCATGAGGGGGCTGACGAGACTCAGCGCGCCGGTCAGATCGGTGTAGCCGTCGAGCGGCTGCACCTGAAAGCCGCCGTAGTACGGCGTGGCCGTGATGCGCATACGTGCGCCGCCGAGGTTGAGCGAGACGTCCGCGCGCGTCAGGCGCAGCGCGTTGGGATCGGTCAGCTGCACCGTGCCGGAGATCATCGGGTCGTTGAGGCGGATGTTCATGCCGTTGGCGGTCTCCTGCATGGTGACGTTTTTCGTCAGCGCAGCCATACCGGCGGAATCAAGCGAGATGTCCGGGATCTGCACGCCGAGATAGCCCGCCACCGTGCGCGCTGCGTCGAGCGTGTCGCTCGCGCGCAGGGTGATCTTCTGGCTGCCGAAGGCGATGTACACCCGCTCGTTGCTGTAGGCGGCGAAGAGGTCGACGCCCGCGACATTGCCGCGCAGCTGGAAGGTGGTCTGGTCAATATCCATATGTGCCGTCAGGTCGTAGGACTGGCCGTTTGCGCTGACGGTGATGCTGTAGTTCGGGGTGCGGCGGAAAAAGTCGCGCACCATGGCCTGCGTGTCCTGCCCGCCGTCGGAGAGCTTGCCGAGGTTGTTGGGGTCGTACTGGGTGGCGAGATAGTGCTGGAACTCCGTCTGGTCGTCGGTCACGGCGCCGAAGTCCGTGAACGTCTCCGTGAGCGTGCTTGTGCAGTTGAGGCTGCCGAGACCGGACATGGACACGGAGTAGCTCTCCACGGTGTCCATCTGCAGCAGATCCCAGTTGGCGTCGATCGTCCAGACCATGTGCACAGCCGTAAACTCGGGGTTTTTCGACGCGCCGCTGTACGTGCGCACCTGATGCTTATAGTATGCGCTCGCGCCCGTGGGCTCGAGGTCAAAGGTGAGGGTGTACGTGCCGTCGTCATTGGCGGTCATGGTCGGGTTTTGCACCGTGTCCTGACTGATGACGTAGTTGCTGAGGTTGCGCGGATCCTGCCCGTAGGCATCCTGATAGTCCTGCTGCGAGATGGCCACGATCTGGTCGCTCCACGTCGCGCTGTCAGCGGTGACGGAGCTCGCCTTGCGCACAAGGATCGCACCGTCCTTAAAATATTTCTGCTCACCGAGCTTGACGAACATGCTCGTACTGATGGCCTCGGTGAAGACGCTGTCACTCGTCACGACGCGCACGTTGTGCACGTTCTGATTATAGTCGATGAAGCCGACCTTCGCCTTCGTCTGCCCGACGGTCTCGGAGCGGTAGGTCTCCTGATCCATGACGCCGGTCGTAATATAAATGTTGTCCTCGGCGCTCTGACCGGAGGGATCGCCGTCCGGACGCGCGAGCGTGGTGCTCGCCCCGCCGGCGCCGTCGTCGGTATCGACCGCACCGGGCAGCGCCACCGCCGCCGCGATCGCCAGTGCCAGCAGCACGCCGCCGATGACATAGGTGCGCTTGCCGTGCTTGCGGCGCGTCGGCTGCGCGGCGCTCTCGGAGGGCACCAGTTCGCTGTCAGCGATGTCCGGCGCGGCCTCGTCCGCCGTCGGCTTGCGCCGCCATAGCGGAAGACGGAAATGTTGTTTGCGCATAGATCTCATACTCCTTGCGGGCAGCCCCGGCGTGCACATCGTCGGGCAAATCCCGGTTTTTTCTTGTTTTCATTATACGTCAAGAGGTTTGAAAACGCATCCTCCCCCCTTTCGACCGGTAGAAATGTTGAGAGAAGCCAATTCTACCGGCAAGAGAATCCCTGTATCTGGGATTTTGCCGGACTTGCGATGTGGCACGCGCTGTGGTATACTCATACCATGGAAGATGTGAGAGGCGCGCTCGCCGCCAATTTAGCCGAGCTGAGAAAAGAAGAAAATCTGACGCAGGCCGAGTTCGCCGCGCGGTTCAATTATTCCGACAAGGCCGTGTCCAAGTGGGAGCGGGGCGATTCGCTGCCCGATGTTGTCATGCTCAAGACCATCGCCGACCTCTACGGGCTGCGCGTGGACGATCTGCTGACCGAGGACGGCGTTGCCAACGCGCTCGCCGAGGCGGCCGGCCGCGAAAAAAAGCACGACGCATATCTGATGCAGAAGATGCTCATCGCCGCCATGTGGGTGACGATGGTGTGGGTCGTTGCGGTCGTCGTGTTTTTGTACTCGCAGTTCAGCATCGGCAAGATGTACTGGATGGCGTTCGTGTGGGCAGTGCCGGTGTCGTTCGCCGTGGCGTTCCTTTTCTCCCGCCACTGGAAGGGTGAGGCGGCACTGCAGTGCGTGTTCGCGTCGCTGTTTGTGTGGAGCACGATCACCGCGTTTTATTTCCAGTACCTCGAATACAACATCTGGGCCGTGTTCTTCGTCGGCGTTCCGGTGCAGATCGCGCTCATCCTGGGGGCAAAGCTCCGCCGCGCCGGTGTGCACTGGCTGCGCCGGTGAAAAAACAAAACTACCGCTTGACGGCGGGCCACGCCCGTGCTATACTCGCGTCTAATGACAGGCCGGAAACGGCCGGGCGGCGTCCGCGCCGCAGCAGACAGAGATCACCGCGTCTGTGGGACTTCATGCCCCGCAGGCGCTTTTTTATTTAGAAAGGAGTCTTTTTTCATGCGTGAAACCGCTTCCGCACCCGATGATGCCAAGCGCGTGACCATGCAGGTATCCACCGTCGGCATCGTCTGCAACGCCGCGCTGACGGTGTTCAAGCTCGTCGCCGGCATCGTGGCGCACTCGTCGGCCATAGTGGCCGACGCCGTGCACTCGGCGTCTGACATCCTCGGCTCGCTGATCGTGATGATCGGCGCAATCTTTTCCAACAAGGCGGCCGACGCCAGCCATCCCTACGGGCACGAAAAGCTCGAGTGCATCGCCTCGATCCTGCTCGGCAATATTCTCGTGCTCGTCGGCGCTGCCATCGGCTACACAGGCATCACAAAAATCATCCACGGCGAAACGCTCGCCGCCCCCGGCATGCTCGCGCTCATTGCGGCGGTGGTGTCCATCGTCGTCAAGGAGGCGCTGTACTGGTACACGATCGCAGCCGCCAAGCGCATCCGTTCCGTGTCGCTCAAGGCCGAGGCATGGCATCACCGCTCGGATGCGCTGTCGTCCATCGGCAGCTTTGCGGGCGTACTCGGCGCGCGGCTCGGCCTGCCGATCCTCGACCCCATCGCGTCGATCGTCATCTGCCTGTTCATCTTCAAGGTGGCCTTCGGCATCTTCCGCGAGAGCATCGACCGTCTCGTCGACCGCGCGGCTGACACCGACACCGTCGCCGCCATGCGCCGGACGATGCTGCGCACCCCCGGTGTCGTGCGCGTGGACGATCTCAAGACGCGGCTGTTCGGCAGCCGGACGTATGTCGATGCCGAGATCGCGGTCGACGGTGCGCTGCCGCTGCGCGACGCGCACGCCATCGCAGAGCGCGTGCACCATGAGCTCGAGCACGATTTCCCGGACGTCAAGCACTGCACCGTGCACGTCAACCCCGCGTAAGACGCGCGGCGATCGCGCCAAAAAGCGGATATACACTGCACGAAGAGCCGCCCTTTCGGGCGGCTCTTCGTGCAGGTTCGCTTGCCTCTGCGCGCTTTCCGCTTGCCTTACGCGCAAAACTCGCGCAAATTTTGTGCTAAGATATGCTAAGAATTCACATCCTGCCCGCATTTGTCGGCTAGGTAATCACGTTCGACAGGGTTCGACGCAAGCTTCGGAGGCCGGTTTACATAATGTGAATCGGCACAGGGCGCGCGGGCCAAAAAACATCGGCGTCACGGAGCTGCCTCCGTGACGCCGATGCGTCGGTGCGCGCGCTCAGCGCTTGCGCTTATTTTTCTGGTACAGTTCCCACAGCCCGTTGAGCAGCAGGTTCTTTTCATAGATGACCTCGCGCCGGCAGTGCGGGATGACGATGCCGCCGAGGCCGCCGGTCGCGATGACGGTGGCAGACTCGCCGAGCTCATCCTCCATGCGCGCGATCATACCGTCGAGCATGGCGGCCGTACCGTAGACGCTGCCGGAGCGCATGGCCTCGATGGTGTCGGTGCTGATGCACTTTTTCGGTGCGTCGAGCGAGATGTGCGGCAGCTGCGACGTGCCGCTTGCGAGTGCCTCGAGCGAGATGCCCACACCGGGGATGATCGCGCCGCCGAGGACACGCGCCTCACGGTCGATGACCGTCATGGTGGTGGCCGTGCCCATGTCGATGATAATGAGCGGAGGCGCGTGCATCGCAAGCGCCGCGGCCGCGCCGACCACAAGGTCGCTGCCCATGGTGGCGGGGTTGTCGAGCGCGATGTTCAGCCCCGTTTTCATGCCGGGGCCGACGACGAGCGGGCGGATGCCCGTGATCATGCGCACGGCGGCGACGAGCGCGCCGTTGATCGGCGGCACGACGGACGACAGGATCGCCCCGTCGACATCCTCCGGCGCAATGCCGGAAAACTCGATCACCTGCCGCAGCGAGATCGCATACTCGTGCGCGGTTTTATCACGGTCGGTCTCCAGACGGGCAATGTTGCGGATGCCCGACGCATCGAGAAAACCGATCACAATGTTTGTATTGCCAACGTCCAGAGCCAGAAGCATATCAGTCCACCGGACCCTTCTTTCCGGCTGCGATCAGCCGGGTAATGGTCGGGCTCAGGACAAGGTTCACGCCCAGCTCGAGCAGGAAGTTCACGCCCACGAGACCCGTGACGATATAGGTCGCCACAGCGGTGTCACCCGCCCACGCCTGAAGCTGCGGCTGGTAGAACAGGAGCATGGCGAGCACGAACAGGCCGGTATTGACGACCGGCGCGGCAGCGGCCGCGACGATCACGCCGGCGAGTGCATTCTTTTTGCTGATGGCGCGATAGACAAGGCCCGCGACATAACCGGCTGCGGTGCCCTTGAGCAGGCAGACGATCACGGTCATGACCGGACGCGCGGAAAACATGATGTAGCCGCCGGCATCTGCGCCGGTGACGACGGCGATCGTGACGACGACGCCAAACACGAAGCCGAGCCAGGCACCGGCTTTCACGCCGTAAACGGCCGCGCCGACCACGATCGGGATCAGCACGAGCGACACGGCAAACGGGCCGACCTTGATGAAGCTGCCGAGCAGCTGCAGCACGACGACGATGGCGGTGAAGAGTGCAAGCCCAGCCAGACGCCGGGTCTTACCATTGCTGTTGTTCATTTTTTATACCTCCTAAGCTGCTGTTCCCGCTCCGGGCGGGATATAGCGCACGACTATGATACCCAATCCGGCGCAAAAAATCAAGAGCGGATGTACAAACTTTGCACATCCGCTCATGACAGTTTTTTATAACGGGGTTTACTTCAGCGCGTCCACGCTCGCCAGATACAGGGCATCCGAGCCGTCGGACGGCATGCTGAAGCCGGTGCGCGGCGAGAAGCTGAAGCCGTTGAGCGTCGGGCCGTCCTGCAGGCAGGAGCGCTTGAACTGCTGGCTGAAGAGGCGGCGGCAGTAGCTGCGCAGCCACTTTTTGAGCGTCGCATGGTCAAACTCGTCGCCATAGGCGATGTCGGCCAGACGCAGCACCTTCTCGGGCGCGAAGCCGTGATCGACCAGGTAATACAGGAAGAAGTCCTGAAGATTATACGGACCGACGGAGTCCTCGCTCTTCTGGGCGATCTCGCCATTGCGCGTCGGGGGCAGCAGCTCGGGGCTGACCGGCGTGTCGAGCACGTCGAGCAGGGCCTTGGACAGCACATCGTCGTCCGTGGTCTCGGCGACGTAGCGCACGACCATCTGCACCATGGTCTTGGTGGAGCCGGCGTTGACATCGTACATGGAGATGTGGTCGCCGTTGTAGGTGCACCAGCCGTCGGCAAACTCGCTCATGTCCTCGGTGCCGACATGGATGCCGCCGTCGGCAAAGCCGTTGGCCACGTCCATGAGGATCTGGGTGCGCTCGCGCGCCTGCGCGTTTTCATACACGACGTTGCGATTTTCGGGGTCGTGGCCGATGTCCTTAAAGTGCTGCATGACGCTCTCGCCGATGTCGATCACGCGCACGGTCGCGCCGAGCTGCTCGGACACGATGATGGCGTTGGACTTCGTGCGGTCGGTCGTGCCGAAGCACGGCATGGTCACAGCGTTCACATAATCGGCCGGCAGGCCCATCATCTTCACGGCCTCGGCGCAGATGATGACGGCGAGCGTGGAGTCCACGCCGCCGGAAATGCCGACGACCGGGTGCTTGAGATTGGCGTACTGCATGCGGCGCACGAGGCTGGCGGCCTGCATGTGCAGCAGGCGCTTGGCAGCCGCGTGGTAATCCGCCGGATCGTCCGGGCGGTAGGGGTACTTGCCGAACGGGCGGGTGAGCACGGTCTCCTCCACGCCCTCGCCCCACTCGGTGACGACGTAGGACGCAGCGTCGCCGGTGAAGGTCGCGTCCTTGCGGCGCGCGGCGATGAGCAGCTGCACGTCGAGCTCGGTCACGACGTCGGAGCAGCCGTCCTCGGCGCTCTCGAGCACCTTACCGTCCTCAGCGATGAGGCACAGGCCGGAATACGTCGCGTCGGTGCTCGACTCGCCGAAGCCGGGGGCCGCCAGCACGACACCGGCGTGCAGCTTCGCGCTCTCGGCGCGCACGGCGGTGGTCACGCGGCAGGCGGAGTCCGTCGCCATCGGGAAGCCCGCCATCTCGACGAGCACGGTCGCCCCGGCGAGCGCATGACGCACAGCCGGGGACACCGGGGCGGACACGTCCGCGCCGACGAGCACGGCGACGTTCAGCTCGCTGACTTCGCTGTGCTGGAACAGCTGCTGCGGGTGGAAATCGACCGGGCCGAGGGAGCCGATCTGAATATCGTCGAGCAGCGCGCCGGGCAGCGCAAAATGCTTGTCGCCCGGGCAGCTCGCCGGCACGACGCCGAGCAGCTCACCGTTGCACACGACAGCCGCCGCGTCATACACCTTCGCGCCCTGCGCGACCGGCAGGCCGACGAACACGAGCATGTCCTTGCCCTCGGAGGCCTTGACGACCTTTTCGAGCGCGGCCGCCGCGCCCGCAAGCAGCGTGTTCTGGTAAAACAGATCGCCGCAGGTCGCTCCCGTGAGCGTCAGCTCCGGGAACACGAGCACCTTCACGCCGAGGCGCGCATGCTCGTCCATGGCGCGGATGACGGCATCCGCATTGAACATCGGGTCTGCTACCCGGATCTCGGGAGCAGCCGCTGCAACCTTGATAAATCCGTGTTTCATGTTGATTCTTCCTTTTCTCTATTCTAATATTCTAATTTGCTTTCTCAAACGTAAAGAGCGCCGCGTCGTAAAACTTCAGCACCGCGCCGCGCACGGGCACGTATTCCTTGGCCGAGGCCGTCACGGTGACGGTGCCGCCGTCTGACTCAGCGTGCGCGGTCTCATCGAGCACGGGCAGGAAATTTGCGTTGAGCTCCTGCGCGAGCTCGTCGAGGTGTCCGGCGTAATACGCACTGTCGTGCGGCGGCGTGTAGCCCGGCACGGGGTTTGCCCCCGCCGTGAAGCAAAACACAACCATCAGCGCCGAGAGCAGCAGCACGAAGACGCCGCCTACCGGCCCGAGCCAGCGGGCGATCTGCGCGCCGGGCTCCTCCTTTTCGGTCGGATCCGGCGGCGGGACGATCTTCGGCATGGCTTAAAACTGAATGCGCGCAGCGATGTAGTCGGCGAGCTGATCCATGGGGACGCGCTCCTGCTGCATGCTGTCGCGGTCGCGCACGGTCACGCAGCCGTCCTCCGCCGAGTCAAAGTCAAACGTCACGCAGTACGGCGTGCCGATCTCGTCCTGACGGCGGTAGCGCTTGCCGATCGAGCCGGCCTCGTCATAGTCGCACATGAAGCGCTTTTGCAGCTGGTGGTAGAGCTCGGTCGCGGGCTCGGAGAGCTTTTTCGACAGCGGCAGCACCGCGCACTTAAACGGCGCGAGCGCCGGATGGAAGTGCATGACGACACGGGTGTCGTTCTTGGCCTCGTCCACGACCTCCTCGTCATACGCCTCGCACAGGAAGGCCAGCGTCACACGGTCTGCGCCGAGCGACGGCTCGATGACATAGGGGATGTAGTGCTCGTTTTTCTCCTGATCGAAATAGTCCATGTCCTGACCGGAGAACTTCTGGTGCTGGCTCAGGTCGTAGTTCGTGCGGTCGGCGACGCCCCAGAGCTCGCCCCAGCCGAACGGGAACAGATACTCAAAGTCGGTCGTGGCCTTGGAGTAGAAGCTCAGCTCCTCCTTCTCATGGTCGCGCAGGCGGAGGTTCTCGTCCTGCATACGCAGACCCTTGAGCCACTCGTGGCAGAAGCTGCGCCAGTAGTCGAACCACTCCAGATCCGTGCCCGGCTCGCAGAAGAACTCCAGCTCCATCTGCTCGAACTCGCGGATGCGGAAGATGAAGTTGCCCGGCGTGATCTCGTTGCGGAAGCTCTTGCCGATCTGGCAGACGCCGAACGGGATCTTGCGGCGCGTCGTGCGCTGGATGTTCTTGAAGTTGACAAAAATGCCCTGCGCGGTCTCGGGGCGCAGATACACCTCGGCGGCCGTGTCCTCGGTCACGCCCTGGTGGGTCTTGAACATGAGGTTGAATTTGCGGATATCGGTAAAGTCGCTCTTGCCGCAGCCCGGGCAGGGGATCTGCTGGGCGCGGATGAAGGCGACCATCTCGTCATTGGTCATGGCCTCGACGTTCACGTCGGGCATGGGGTTCTCGGCCAGCCAGCCCTCGATGAGCTTGTCGGCACGGTGGCGCATCTTGCAGGACTTGCAGTCGATGAGCGGATCGTTGAACGTCGTCACATGGCCGGAAGCCACCCAGACCTGCGGGTTCATGAGGATCGCGGAGTCGAGCCCGACGTTGTAGGGGTTTTCCTGCACGAACTTCTGCCACCATGCGCGCTTGACGTTGTTTTTCAGCTCCACGCCGAGCGGGCCGTAGTCCCAGGAGTTGGCGAGGCCGCCGTAGATCTCAGAGCCGGGGTACACAAAGCCGCGGTTCTTGCACAGGGCGACGATCTTGTCCATTGTCTTTTCGGTATTTTTCATGATTTTCCTCCCTGCTCCGCCAATGGCGATGGCGGAAGCCAAATGTTCTCCGCCGATGGCTTCGGCGGGACGCGCCCGGGCGCAGATAACACGACCGGACAAATAAGTATTATAGCACTCAAATGCCCGCCCTGCAAGGACTGACACAACGTTAACACGGCCGCACGCGCAGCGCGAAATTTTGTTGCGTTCCCTATAAAATCATGTTAAACTAACCTTACCCCCGGTTGACAAACGCACATACGTCGGGCGTCGCCGGTGGCCCACAAACATAGTAAAGGAGAGATTTCCAATGTCCATTTCCGTTGGCGCTGTCGGTACCGCTTCCACCGTCGTGACGCCTGAAAATACCGCGGCCGCTGTCGGCTCCGGCTCCCTGCCGGTGTTCGCCACGCCGTATATGATCGCCCTGATGGAGAATGCCGCCTGCAACGCCATTGCAGACGCTCTGGAGGACGGCCAGAGCAGCGTCGGCACGAAGCTTGACGTCTCGCACGACGCGGCGACCCCCGTCGGCATGCACGTCACGGCCAAGGCCGAGCTCGTTGAGGTCGACCGCCGCCGCCTCGTGTTCCGCGTCACGGCGTCCGACGATGCCGGTCCGATCGGTCAGGGCACGCACGAGCGTTTCCTCATCATGGCCGAGAAGTTTCTCGCCAAGGCGGAGGCGAAAAAGGGCTGAGTCCCGCGCTTTCCGCCGGAAAATTGCCGATCGCGCGGCGATTGAGAAAAAATTCACAGAATCCACTTCCCTTTTGCCGCAAAATCGGTTATCATGTATATAACGATCCGGGATGACCCGGAGTGCAAACCTGAAAGGAGTGGCGTTTTATGAAGTTCACGTTCATCGAAAAGAAAATGGCCCCGTCCGGTTCCCTGCGCGCGTATGCGGAGAAGAAGGTCAGCAAGATCGACCGGCTCTTCCGCACGGAAAGCGAGGCAAACGTCACCTTCAGCACGGAGCGCGGCCGCTTCACGGCCGAGATCACGATCAAGAACAACGGCACGTTCTTCCGCGCCCACGAGACGACGAGCGACATGTACGCCTCCGTCGATTCCGCCGTGGCGACGATCGAGCGCCAGATCCGCAAGAACAAGACCCGCCTCGCCAAGAAGCTGCGCGACGGTGCGTTTGAGCGCGAGGTGCAGCCCGATTTCCTCCCCGCGGACGACGCGGCCGAGGCCGGCGCGTTCGAGATCGTGCGCCGCAAGCGCTTCCCCATCAAGCCCATGAACGTCGAGGAGGCGATTTTGCAGCCCGATTTCCTCCCCGCGGACGACGCGGCCGAGGCCGGCGCGTTCGAGAT
>OFOK01000465.1_pt1 | contig 40459 bp, 40 predicted proteins | sample 1542001 | NCBI WGS metagenome assembly OFOK01 (sample SAMN04209242, study PRJEB22552) | human gut metagenome | biome: gut; material: feces | host: Homo sapiens | place: USA: Oklahoma
AGAGATCTGCAAGCCATGTCTCTTTTTGTTTTTGCGAAACTTATTCTACCTTATCTGCTGAACGTCCTCAAAACGGTTTCCTGTTTCAAAAAGAGGGACACGACATTGCTCGGTGGTCGTAAAACAGTAAAATTCAAAAAATGCGAGAACCTGTGGTTCTCAGAGAACGGCGTGACTTCGGTCACGCCGTTTTTCCGTTTATAAGCTCGTCCAGAGGGATGAATCCGATACCATCATACTTAATGTGGATGCTTTGTCTGCGCTTGCCGGAGGACTTGTCCGGGGCTTCCACATAGATTCCCTGGATCAGCTCTCGCAAGGCGTAAGGCGTCAGCTTCTCGATGCCCACATACTTATCAGCCTTCTGGATGAAGAGCTCAATGTTCTCATGCTGTCGTTCCTGTACTTCAATTTCCTGCTGTAAGGTCTGTGCCTCTTCTTCCAGCTGTTTCTGCTCCGCTTCGTAGCTCTGACTCATCATATCAAAACGGTCATCGCTGAGCCGTCCAGCTGCATTATCCTCATATATTTTGATGAACAGCCGTTTTAGCTCTGTGATGCGCTTCTGGCTGCGTTCCAGCTTCTTCCGACTAATCTGGATCTTTTCAGTGCTCTCCAGCCGCATTTGCTGACCCATGGCGGACACGAAGTAGTCCCTATGGTGCAGGATATATTCGGTCACCATCTGGATGTGGTGCAGCACCAGGCGCTCCAGAACAGATTCCCGGATATAGTGGGTACCACACTTTTCCTTATCCTTCCAGTGCAGGGAGCAGTCGAAGAATGCATTCTGCGGCTTGTAATTGTTGGTGGCACCGTAATACATCTTTGCGCCGCAGTCGGCGCAGAACACCAGACCGGAAAACATACTGGTTCTTCCGCTGCGGGTCATGCGGTGACGCTGCTGCCGGATCTCCTGCACCTTTTCAAACACATCGTCCTCAATGATGTGCTCATGGGTGTCTGGGAACACGGCTTGATTTTCCAGCGGATTTTCCCTTTGCTTTTTGTCCCAGATGGAATTGGTGAAGGTCTTGAAATTCACCGTGCAGCCGGTGTACTCCCGGCGTTCCAGGATGTTGACCACAGAACTGTCAGACCATTTGTAGGGATTTTCCGGCAGGGGATGAGGTGTTTCACGGCCCTGCTGCTTCTTGTAAGCGGTGGGAGTAAGCACCTGATCCGCTCGCAGTTGATTTGCAATCTGAGACGGGCCACGGCCCTCCATGCACATAGTGAAGATATTCTTCACCACAAGTGCGGCTTCCGGGTCGATGATCCAGTGGTGAGGGTCATTGGGATCTTTCACATAGCCATAGGGAACATTGACTGTCAGAGGGATACCTTTTTCGCCTTTGGACTTCTGAACAGCACGGATCTTGCGGCTGGTGTCACGGGCGTAAAACTCGTTGAACCAGTTCTTAATCCCGGCAAAATCGTTGTTCACGCTGTTGGGATCTGCGCTGTCAAAGTTATCGTTGATAGCGATAAAACGGGTTCCATACTTAGGAAAGGTTAAGGTGGTGTAAAGGCCCGTCATGGCGGAGTTTCGGCCCAGGCGGGACAGATCCTTGACGATGCAGTTGGCTACCTGGCCCGCCTCGATCTGGGTCAGCATCTCCTGAAAGCCGGGGCGCTCAAAGTTGGTGCCGGAATAGCCGTCGTCCACAAAGAACACCGGGTTCGTCATGTGGTGATCTCGGGCATACGAAAGCAGGATGCTTTTTTGATTCTCAATGGAGAGGGATTCGCCGGCCCTCTCATCTTCCTGGGAAAGTCTGCAATACAGGGCTGTAATTTTATCGGTTGCTCCAAACATTTCCGTTTCCTCCTTTTGGGGAGCAACTGCCAGTACAGGGTTGGTTGCTATGATATTAACATAACTTTTCTCGTTTGTCATGCTTGTGCCTCCCACTCTTCCGCCATCTGCTTCGCAGAAATTCGTTCCAACTTACGCAGCAAATTTTGTGTTCCCTCGAAGCTGCCAGTGACTGTGTAAACCGTTCCGGCAATTTCTTCCGTAATGCACAGCTCAGGAATCTGATAAGCAGAAATATTCCAGCTGTGCAGAGCTCCATTCTCGTCAACTGTGTAGGAAACATTTCTTTGGTTTTCGGTTGTGCAGTCGATTTTACAGTAGAGTTCAGACTGGACATAGACTTTTCCCGAATCGTCCTGCTTCATCTGGTGCATCCATTCTGCAACATCATAAGGAGGTTCCAGAGAATCCAGCCAGGCTTGCAGTTCCTCCATATTGTCAGGAAATTTCTGCTGAGTCATCCAGGTATCCCATTCTTCTTCGGTCATGTACTGAAACCACTCAGGCAGTACGAATTTGTCTGAAAGTGCATCCAGTCCTTCTTTTGAAACATCAAAGTTCAAATCTTTTTGTTCATTCATATTTACTTCCTCACTTTCATTTTTTGAAGGAAGGCAGCAAAAAAAGGCTGCCACAAAACGCACCTGTCTTGCAAACGCAGCAGATGTGTTATGTAACAGCCTTATACTCAAATGGTAAAAGCAAATACTCTGATTTACGATCAGAGCCAAGCGGGATGGTACCCACAATATGTTTGAAAATTAAACTATTCAATTTTGACTTTATTCTACACGATACGGAAGGATTTGGCAAGTATTTTAATTTCTGAGAAAGCGGCCGTAAGCTAAAATTCGTTTATATTTCCTGACAACTTGTCGGGAAAATTCATGTTCTGCTTTAGAAAAAGCAATCGAAACGATTGCGTAGCCGACACCATAAGGTGTCGTTCAAGGGGATTGGGATGCTTCCCCAACAAGCAATTTACAAAAATGTGCAACGCAAGATTTCTGTAAATTAGCAAAGTGGTACCACTTTGCATTGCTTGCCAATAACTGAACCGTTTTAATAAATTCCCAAGTTGGAAATAATTTTGTAGTTCCACTTTATACTCGATTGGGATAAAGCTATTTGAATAGCTGAGTGGATGAGCAGGCATAAAAAAGAGGGCCTCCGAAAAAACGGAAGCCCTCTACCCATTTACTTTGCCGCAACTTGCGGCGAAGTAACCGGAAACAACTTGGTATTAACTTGGAAGCGAATTCTCATGCAGATGGTTTCTCACAAATTGGCAAGCAATGCAAACCTGTACAGGTTTACTGAATTTTGCACATCTGCCTATTCGTCAGCTGCGCAAAATGCTTGTTGGGGCAACATCCCCAAACCCCTTCGAACAACAACTGCGTTGTTGGCTTAGTTCTCCTGTAATCTTTGGCTGATATCGAATCAGGATCTATTAGGGCGATTTGGTTAAGTCCACCGAATTTTCCCTACGCCTTTTCAAATATCAGTATTCTTTGATTCATATGAAGTGCTATGGAGTACATCTTCGAGCCAGCCTATAATTTCATCCAAAGACGATGTATTTAATTGGTAAAAGATATGATTACCTTGCCTTGTCCGTTGGAGAAGGTTTGCTGAGTTTAAGACAGCTAAATGCCTGGAAACAGATGCGTCCGTAACGGGAAAATGATTGCAAATTTCTCCCGCAGACATTCTGCCGTTTTTGAGCATACAGAGTATCTCTGCTCGTATAGGATCGGCAAGCGCTTTTAATTTGCATTGTAGCGACATTCTGTGCTCCTCTATTTTACTCTACACACTTTTCAAAAAAGAGCTTTTCCAGTTCTTCAAAGTTTTTGGCGTTATCTGTCATGGAGATTTTTCTATTCTTGTCGAGGAAAATAATCCGATCACAAAAGTTTGACACAAGATCCAGATTGTGAATTGAAAATAAAATCATACTTCCCCGATCTCGGTACTCCGTCAGCAGTCTTTTTAATACGGCTGTGCTTTCTGGATCCAGTCCATTAAAGGGTTCATCCAAAATCAAATTCTTCGCACCTGATAGGAATGCCGCCATCATATAAATTTTCTGCTTCATTCCAAGGGAATAGTTTGCAATATAGTCATGTAAGCTATCCTCCATATGAAGAGCTTGCGATAATTCCTCTATCTGGGGGAGAATATTGTCTTCTGTCCGATGATAAAGCTTTACAATAAATTTCAGGTATTCTTCACCGGTGAGGTTCAAAAACATTCCTTTATCATCCGGCACATAAAATAAATGCTCTCTTGCCTGCATTTGGTGATGAGGAATTCCATCAATTTTTACAATACCGAAATCCTTGAAAGATGCCTCGACCATAGATGTCAGCAGCGTCGTTTTACCAGTTCCATTTCTGCCAACCAGAGCGTAAATACAGGAATCCGTCAGCGAGAAAGAAACCTTTTCTAAAATCTTTCTGCGAGAATAGGATTTCCCGAGCTCAATCACTTCTATCATTCAGTTCACCTCCTGTACGGCACGAATAAGCGATCTCAAGAAAAATAAGAACGACCCCGCACAGAGTAACAAAGAGTATCAGGGAGATCCCCGTACAATATTTTTGCCATAGATTAATCTCGATCACCGTCAAAACCAAAACCGCAATCAAAACATAAAACTTGCTGAGATTTCCGTGTAACAGCTCATTTGTGCTATTGGCGGTTCGGGGCATTTTGAAGTCAAACAGAACGCCGAGCCAGACACATACATAGTTTATGATCGTTCCATACAGCAATAACAGAATTGCATCTGGGAGTGAGATCTTTCTGAATATGAGGGTAGCGGCCCAGAACAGCAAGATCGTCACCTCTCCCCATAGAAAACCATGAAGCGTTTTCCAATAGAACATCTTCTGGGAAGAAATCGGAAGGAACGCATAAAATGTACGATTCCCATCGCTTGAATACGCTGTACTGGACACTGTATTGACGGCTGCGCAGGACACCAGCAAAAGAATCTCGATCTGATACGGGACAAGAAGCTCAGCCCCCAGAAGTTTTTTGGACAGCAAGCCTGTCAGCAGCAATACCGTTATGATATTTTTGATGTTTGAGAAAAATAGCAGTGCCTTATTTCTGGTAACACGCTTCCACTCAAGGAAAGAGTATGGATTTCGCACAAGACAATTTCTGCTATGAACCATACTGTTTTTGCGCTGAAATCCTTGTACATTCTGGTATGCAAGCAGATAGCAAGCGTTGATCTTTGTCCGCAGTCGGGCAGCGACGAAAAGTGTACCTGCGGCTATGGTCAGTGAACTGCATAGAATCAGTGTAACAGAACGGCTGGTCAGCATAGGGACCATAGTCATTCCCGCACCGGCATCCAGCAGCAAGACAATAGGTCCTGCAAATTGGAGAACAAGAAAAACATATCCAACAGACCGATGTGGGGTAATTGTTCCAATCGCTACAGACAGTAAAAATACAAGCAGATTAAGAGAAACCAACATTATCAAGCAATAAAGAACGGCGAAACTGACAGCCAGAGCGTTTCTGAAACAAAAGAGAAATCCTGCCCAATAGACCGCTATGCAGAGTTCTGCCTGTAGGCAGATCACTTTTTTCAAAAGCACAAAAATCACCGTACCGCTGTCGATGGGAAGGGGCAGTACATGCTCAATCTTCTCATTGGCAAACAGAAGATCGGGAATTTGATAAACCGCAATAAATGCACTGATTCCAAGCACGATTACGGCAAGATAAGAAAGATGTGTATGGAGTGGACCGGGAATATACGTCTTCAGGGCATACCAAACCATAAATCCTGCATAGATTCCTGCAATCAGCCCGGAGACAGAGAAAATAATAGATGGCTTTCGTTTGGTAAGGATTTTCAACAGTGTTTTGTCCGTCATAAGACTTCTTAAAGATTCATGCAATATGCAGCCATCATCACAACAAAGAGCAATGCAAAGATGACCGTATTCATCTTAGATAATCTTTTCTGCTTGATGAGAAGCATATTGATCAGAAGTGAAATCACGGGAAACAGCCATACGCCCAGGACACTTGGGATGGGATAATAAGTACCTCCAGACTGTAAAATAGAGATTTCCGGAGGCAGAACAAACAGCATGATCCCTGAAACCACGAACATCAAGATTACAATCGCAAAATTCAGGATAGCAAGTTTTTCATTGTTTTCAGTATAATTCCCACCGAGAAGTTTCTTTAATGCGTTGCGAATCATTTTTTACTTCCTTTCTAAGTTGGCTCAATTTATGTGAGATTTCAAAAAAGCGGTTATCATCTTTTAATTCAGCGAATATCGGATTGTCTAAAACTGAACTCGCTATACTATCTTTAATTGCCTGCTCACTGCGAACCATCATGTGCCCAAGCGTCAGATTTTCGTCGAACCACAAATCCATCAGGTCAAAATAGGGATCGCCATGAAACTGAATCGGATAGATTTTACTTGTGGCTAAATGAGTGTATTTTTTTAATACTTCTATCGTTTTTTCAGAATTTCTCTGTTTTGCATAGCATTGTGCAACTGCCAGATAGAATGGGAACACAATAGCCGGATGCAGTGTTTCAAGAGAAAAAGCATCAATCAATGCATATGCTTTTGATTGTGTTTCGTTAAACTTTTCGGGTTCATCCGCAACCACACCAAGATAACTGGCAAGAAGGTTCATCATCACCACAACATGCTGATACAGGCCAACCTGCAAGATTCCTTTGGCCTTTTTTATTTCTCCGGAACGTCGATAGGCACTGGCAAAAATCGGTTCATCCGAAGTAAAAGAAAAGTCAGGCTCACCCAACAATTCGAGTGCTTCATCAGAGCGATTCAGATATAACAGACACATGGCTTCCATACTGCGTGCCTGCTTTTTAAGGTCAATTTCATCTGCATGCTTTTGTATGCGCCTAAATAGGTCGATTGCATCGGTCAACAGTATGGATGCGCATTTCTGATCTTGAACCATGCCGCTATGCGACATATACAAACTACCAATTTGATACAGCAGGGGAAAACAAGAATAGTATTTTTGTGTCAGCTCAACACATTTTTGCTTTGCTGTTACAAAGGGTTCTAACAAAAAATTCTGCGATAATTGCTGAATACTGGATCGAATCTGCCGTTTAGACATCTGCGGCTCATATCCGAGTAGTTCATCAACCGTGATACTGAAATACGAGGCAATCCGTGGCAGCAATGTAATGTCAGGATATGAAGTTGAAGTTTCCCATTTTGATACTGAAGCTTTGGAAACGCCCATATATTGGGCTAAATCATCCTGCGTAATGCCCTGCTGACGTCTGCACTCGATGATCTTCTCGCCAATTTTTAGTTCTTTCAATGGCTCCGCCCCCTTTCGCTATTATTATACGAATCAGAATTTTGTAAAACAATGGAATCATAAGCAACATTGGTTGATTAAGTTGCTTGCTGAGAAACATTTTGTTTGTCATTCCACAGAAAGACCGGGCTCACCAATGATGATAAGCTGGTCTTTCTGTGTAGATTAGTTCGGTAAAGATGATTTCTTCAGCCTACGCCTTGACCATGTTCATGTGTTGTGCCCAAGCCATCTGATTTGTTGCCTTGTCTGGAGCTGGATTGCTCTCAAGAAGTTGCTTCTGGATCAGTTCCAACCTTATCCCAACGGAAGTTTGTTGATTACAAATGAAAAACAGGCACCGCCAAGATTTTCACCTTGGTAGTGCCTGTTCATTTTTAACCAATCCTGCCTGACAGATGCCATAAGTAGTAATTTTCGTGGATTACTGTTTTATGGCCACCCATCTATACGTCGTGTCCCTCTTTTTCCTTCTATGTGTCAGCACCACATATTTCGCTTTTGCTTGGTAATTCGGATTATTCTTCTCTTTGCCGGCATAGCTCCAGACAGGTCTCCAACCATTGGCAGGCGGCCTGTTCCCGGAAAATTCCCCCTAACAAAACCAGATAGTCGTTGAACGCTTGGTCATCCTGAGGCGGGATTCCATCAAACTTGTCTTGATCCTTCTCGAGCCGTTCCAGGCGCTGCCGATGCTGTGCCAGTCGGTTCTCCAACTGCTGTCTGCGATTATTTGCAGAGGCACAGTCAGAGAAAAACAGCCGCAGCCGAAATTCATCCTTCGGGGTCTGAGGTGCAGCACTGGAGTCCTGTACCCATTTCCGGAGCATCTGCTCTCCGTCAGAGGTAATGGTATACACTTTTTTCTCCAGTACTGTGCCGGATATCTCCACCTGATAGTCGATAAGCCCAGCTTCATACAAGCTCTTGAGTTCAGGGTATATCTGGCTGTGCTTAGCACTCCAAACCTCAAACAAGCCTGACTCAAACTCCTTGGACAGCTCGTAGCCTGTCATGCTCCGGCGATGGAGTAACCCTAAAATGGCATAACCCAGAGTTCCCAAGGCAGATCACCTCAATTTCTTAAAAATCACACTTGCCAGTATCATACCACAAACATAAAAAAAGGCAAGAGAAAACACTCCTGCTCGAACATGTCAATATTGACATGTTCGAGCAGGAGTGTTAATCTGGAATGGCATTGTGTTGTTGCCAAAGCAGCACACAAAATTAAAACGGGAGAAATGCGCATGGAAAAAGCAAAGCGATATCTGGTTTTTCTTATTGGATTATTTATCAACTCTTTGGGTGTGAGCCTGATCACAAAGGCGGATTTGGGCACCTCCCCTATCTCTTCTATCCCCTACGTATTCAGCCTGAACTTTCCCCTCACACTGGGCGAGTTCACAATTATCTTCAGTCTGCTGCTGATCTTTCTGCAGCTGGTTATCCTACAACGGAATTTCAAGCCAGAACACTTGCTTCAGATCCCGGTGTCCATTGCCTTTGGCTACTTTATTGATTTGTGTATGGCACTACTTGCCTTTGTTCAGCCTCAAGCCTATCCGATTAAGGTGGTAGATTTGCTCATTGGCTGTGTCATTTTGGGGTTTGGCGTATTCTTGGAAGTCATCGCCGACGTAGTAATGCTCCCCGGAGAATCCTTTGTTCGGGCCGTGGTATTCCGTTGGAAGACGGAATTTGGTATAACCAAGGTCGTATTTGATGTCTCCATGACAGTCATTGCTGCCGTACTATCCTTTGTATTCCAGGGCCAGCTTAACGGTGTACGGGAAGGCACTGTGGCAGCTGCTATCCTGGTGGGCTTTATTGCCCGTCTCATGGGACGAAAGCTGGAAATTTTACCTCGAGTGCTGTTTGGTAAAACCAAAGCCCCCCAGGAGGATACGGCAGCGCCGGAACAAACCGTATGCGTAGTCATTGACCGGCAATATGGCAGCGGCGGCCACGATATCGGCCAGGCCCTGGCCCAGCAGCTTGGTCTCCCCTTCTATGATCGGGAAATCATCCAGATGGCGGTAGGTTCCACCGGCTATTCCCAGGAATTTATATCCCAACGGGAGGAAAAAATCTCCGGCGCTCTGCTCCACGACCTGGCCAGCGAGATGTACGGTTACTCCGAGCAGACCCCCGCTCCTACCGACACCATTTTTGAAGCAGAGGCTCAGGTCATGCGCCAGGCAGCCGAGAAAGGAAACTGTGTTATTGTGGGCCGATGCGCCGACGTGGTACTGAAAGGTCGGGCTCGCTGCCTGCGCATCTTCCTTCACGCTCCGTTGGAGTATCGGGTACAGCGTCTGATGCGCACCGAGGGCTTTGAGGAAAAAGAAGCCCGCCGTCGTCTGCGTCAAACCGACCGTACCCGCGCAGCCTACTACCAGTACTATACAAACCGCACCTGGGGTGCAGCCTGGAATTATCATCTGTGTATCGATACCTCTTTGGGAGAAGCTCGGGCTCAGGAACTGATTGCCCAATCCTTTCAGCAAATGCAGAATTAAAAAAGAACCCGTGGCCGTCCCAACTGGGACAACCACGGGTTTTGGTTTTATTCTGCTTAAGCGGGCTCTTCCGCAAAGTTTCCGGTGTACAAACGGTAGTAGGTACCCTTCTTTTCAATGAGTTCATCATGGGTGCCCCGCTCGATAATGCGTCCCTGGTCCATGACCATGATGCAGTCGGCGTTGCGCACGGTGGACAAACGGTGGGCAATGACAAAGGTGGTACGCCCACACATCAGAGCATCCATACCGTCCTGCACCAGCTTCTCGGTACGGGTATCGATAGAAGAAGTTGCCTCGTCCAAAATAAGCACCGGCGGGTCAGCCACGGCTGCACGGGCAATGGCGATAAGTTGCCGCTGGCCCTGGGACAGGTTGGCGCCATCTCCGGTGAGCATGGTGTCATATCCATCCGGCAGACGGCGGATAAATCCGTCGGCGTTGGCCAGCTTCGCCGCCGTCTTACACTCCTCATCGGTGGCATCCAGGTTGCCGTAACGAATGTTTTCCAGTACTGTACCGGTAAACAGGTGGGTATCCTGAAGAACGATGCCCAACGAGCTGCGCAGATCCGGCTTTTTGATCTTGTTGATGTTGATGCCGTCATAGCGGATCTTACCGTCGGCAATATCGTAAAAGCGGTTGATCAGGTTGGTAATGGTCGTCTTGCCTGCACCGGTGGCGCCGACAAACGCGATCTTCTGCCCCGGTTTGGCCCACAGACTGATGTCATGGAGGACCAGTTTGTTTTCGTCGTAACCGAAGTCCACTCCGTCAAAGACCACGCCGCCCTCCAGGCGAGCATAGGTGATGGTGCCATCCGCCTTGTGGGGATGCTTCCAAGCCCAGACATTGGTGCGCTGGGTGCTCTCAGAGAGCTGTCCATTGGCATTCTCTTTGGCGTTGACCAGCTCCACATAGCCCTCGTCCTTCTCCGGCTCTTGATCCATAAGATCAAAGACACGGGAGGCACCGGCGGCAGCAGTGACCACAAAGTTGATCTGCATGCTCACCTGGGTGATCGGCTGAGTAAAGCTCTTGTTCAGGCCCACAAAGACAATCACTGTGCCCAGGGTAACTCCGGCCATCCCGTTGATACCCAGAATCGCACCTATGATTGCTACCAACGCATAGCTCAGCCAGCCAATATTGCCGTTGACCGGCATAAGGAGGTTAGCATAGCGGTTGGCCTTATCTGCACTCTCCCGCAGAGCCTCGTTGATCTTGTGGAAATCTTCTTTGGCAGCCTGCTCGTGGCAGAACACCTTGACCACCTTCTGCCCGTCCAGCATCTCCTCGATAAAGCCGTCCACAATACCCAGATTTTTCTGCTGCTGGACATAGTATTTGCCGGACAGCTTGGAAAAGTTGGTGGTCACGGTGATCATGACCACGGCGGTCAGAACAGAAATAATGGTGAGCGTCGGATTCAGGCGCAGCATGACAACCAGCGTGGCCAACATGGTAACGACAGAGTTAATTACCTGAGGGATACTCTGGCTCATAAGCTGGCGCAGCGTATCAATATCATTGGTATATACCGACATAATGTCGCCATGGGAATGGGTATCAAAATATTTAATGGGCAGTGCCTCCATGCGGTGGAACAGGTCATCACGCAGGTGCCGCATCGTGCCCTGGCTGATGGTGACCATGATGCGGTTATAGCCGTAGGATGCAACCACGCCCAGCGCCAGCAAACAGCTCAGCCGGACAACTGCCTGCCACAGCCCGCTGAAGTCGGTAGAACCGCTGTTGAGCATGGGAACGACATAGTCATCGATCAAGGTCTGAGGAAAGCTGGTGCCGCTTACATTGGCCGTGGCAGAGACCAGGATACACAGGACCACCAGCAGAAATTGGAATTTATAGTAGCGAAGCATATACCGCAGCACCCGGTTGAGCACCTGGGTCGGGTTGCCTCGGTTCATTTTAGGATTCATAGCAGGGTGTCCTCCTTTCACGCAGGCTGGTCGAAGTCGCCGCCGCCCTGGACCTGAGAGTCATAGATCTCCCGGTAGATGGCATTGGTCTCCAACAGGCGTTCATGGGTATCAAAGCCGTCGATGTGGCCGTTGTCCAGCACCAGAATGCGGTCGGCATGCTCCACGCTGGAGATGCGCTGGGCAATGATGATCTTGGTTGTGCCCGGAATGCGCTGGGCAAAGGCCGCGCGGATCTTTGCGTCGGTGGCTGTGTCCACCGCAGAAGTGGAATCATCCAGGATGAGAACCTTGGGCTTTTTCAGCAGAGCCCGTGCAATACACAGCCGCTGCTTCTGACCGCCGGACACATTGGCGCCGCCCCGCTCAATATGGGTATGGTAACCGTCAGGGAAGCGGTCAATAAACTCATCGGCACAAGCTGCCTGACAGGCGGCGACGCATTCTTCTTCCGTAGCATCGGGATTGCCCCAACGCAGGTTATCCAGAATGGTACCGGAGAACAGGGTGTTTTTCTGCAGCACTACTGACACCTGATTACGAAGAGCTTCCATGTCGTACTGCCGCACATCCAGGCCGCCTACTTTGACCGCACCATCATCCACATCGTACAGCCGGCAGATAAGGTTTACCAGGCTGCTCTTGCCGGCACCGGTACCGCCGATGACACCGATGGTCTCATCGGCCTTGATGTGCAGATCAATGTCGGACAGCACGCTCTTTCCGCTGCCGTGCTTATAAGAGAAGTTGACATGGTCAAAATCGATAGAGCCGTCAGCCACTTCCATCACAGGCTTTTCCGGGTTGTGCAGGTCGGGGGTCTCCTCCAGCACCTCACTGATACGGCGGATACTAGCCATGGACATGGAGATCATAACCACCACCATGGACAGCATCATCAGGCTCATAAGAAGGGACATGACATAGCTGAACAGGCTGGTGAGATCGCCGGAGCTCATGCTGCCTCCCACAATGAAGTGAGAGCCCAGCCAGGAGATCATGATGATACAGAAGTAAACGGCGGTCATCATAGCGGGGTTATTGAATGCCAGCAAACCCTCAGCCTTGACAAACATGCGGTAGAGGTTGGAGGATGCCTTGGAGAACTTCTCGTTTTCATAGTCCTCCCGGACAAAAGCCTTTACCACCCGGATGGCAGAGATATTCTCCTGCACACTGGCATTCAGATCGTCGTACTTACGGAATACCTGGTTAAAGATCTTCATCGTCGCCACCATGATGCTTCCCAGGACCACGATCAAGAAAATAACGGCCAGCAGGAAGGTAAGGCTGAGCTTGGGGCTGATGATCAGACACATAATGTAGCTGAACACAAAGGACAGCGGGGAGCGTACCGCCACGCGGATAATCATCATAAATGCATTTTGCACGTTGGTGATATCGGTGGTCATACGGGTAACCAGTCCAGGCACGCTGAACTTATCAATGTTGGAAAAGGAGAAGGTCTGAATGTTGGAATAGATGGATTCCCGTAGGTTAGCAGCAAAGCCAGCGGATGCGCTGGCCGCAAATTTGCCCGCGGTTGCACCGAAGATCAGACTGAAAAAGGCCATGACCACCATCAATGCCCCGTAGCGGTATACCACGGAGAGATTGGCCTTTTCCAAACCCTCGTCAATGATGATCGCGGTAATAAAGGGGAGAAGGATCTCCATGATCACTTCCAGACTGGTCAATCCAATGCAGAAAAATGCATCTCGCTTGTATTGGCCAAGCTGGCGCAGTACCGTTCTCATAGCTTTTGATACCTCCTTATGGTTGTTGAATTAGTAGGGACAGGTTGCCCAGCATCTTTTTTTGCAGGCGATCCAAAGTGGCTAACTCCTCCTGGGAAAAACAAGCGTACAGCCTCTGCCGAATCTGGCGGGTGGTGCGGCAAAGAAATTCTTCCGTTTTCTTTGCCTTCTCCGTGGCAAACAGGAGCTTGCGCCGGTCATCCCCGGCACACTGCTCTACCCGCACATACCCCTTCTCCTTCAGCCGCTTTACCATGCTGGACAGGGCGGCCATGGAGCCTCCGAACTCCTGGTGGATGGCTGTCAGAGAGGTCCCCTGCTCCGAACGGCTTAAGATGTACATCAGGATCTGAGCCTGTATGGCGGTCAGCTCTCTGTGCGCCAGAGAAGCATTGGCCCACTGCTCCATTTGAATGCAGATGCGGCGATTGTCTCTCAGGATTTGTTCCCGATCAAGTTCTGCCATAATGTTGCCTCATTTCATTTGTTTGAAGTGAAACTGTTTCGCTGCGTAATGTTTATACCATAAATGTGCTTGCGTGTGAAATTCAAATATGCTATATTTAATAAAAAATTTTTATAGATTAAGTTTGTTGAACAACAAGAAAATTTTTAAGGGAGCTGATTTGGTGAATACGACACAACTGGAATGTTTTATGGAAGTAGCCAATGTTTTGAACTTCTCTCGGGCTGCAGAGCGGCTTCGTATCACCCAGCCTGCCGTCAGCCACCAGATCAACACCCTGGAAAATGAGCTGGAGGTCAAACTGTTTCACCGCACCAGTAAAAGCGTGCGCCTGACCCAGGAGGGGTTTCTGTTTACGCAGTATGCCGGTGAGATCTTAAAACTGAGCGGGTTGTCCAAAGCCCGGATGAAGGAATCCAAGGAGGAGGTGTTCCGCCGCATCGCCATCGGCTGCCGGAACACCACGGAACTCCACATTCTCTGCCCCGCCCTGGAGCAGCTGCGCCAGCTTCAGCCCCAGGCTCTGCCTGTACTGCGGCTGCTGCCCTTTGACTCCATCGAAAATCTGCTTACTGAGCGAAATGTCAATTTGATGTTTTCCTTCCGCAAGTCTGTACCAAAAAAGCTGAAGTATTACCCTCTGGTTCAGTGCCCGGTAGTCTGCGTGTGCAGCCAGAGCCACCCTCTCGCTGACAAAAAAGAGGTGTCGATTGAGGAGCTTCAATCCGCAGGCCGTATTGCGACTTGCCGCCCTCCCGCCTATCCCCCGGATCTGTTTGCTTTCCAGGGCCAGGTAGTGGGAGGCCGGGCTCCCGGCGAGGTGCTCTTCTGCGACGACCAGGAGGTGGTGTCCGCCCTGGTGGAGACCGGCTACGCCTTCGCAGTCATGGCTGACCTGCCCCATGCCAGACTGTCCAAACTGCGATACATCCCCATGAAGGATGCGCCGCTCCTCTCCTTCGGCGCGGTTTGTCTTCCCGGAGATCACAATCCCATTCTGAAATACTTTTTGAACTTGCTTGGTCAGAGCATGCAGCCAGAAACCCGTTCCGATTCCTGACCACTGGTGCTGCAATCATCCCGCCCATGCAGCAGGCATCAACAAAAAACAGGCATCCGTCTCAGTTTTTTCTGAGAACGGATGCCTGTAATTGTTTTGTGTTGAATTTTCCAAACAAAGATGCGCAGCTGTTCCGCTTTTGAACATCAACTCAGACAAATCACAGCAGTGCCAATACCTGCTCCCGCTCCGGCATGGAGCGGATCGCCCCACGGCGTGTGGTGACCAGATAGGCAGCCGCATTGGCAAAGTGCAGCATCTGAGTCAGATCATCCGAAGAGAGCTGTTCCAGGCCATGCTCCAGCAGGAAGTTCAGAACACAGGCGCAGAAGGTATCCCCCGCACCGGTGGTCTCGATCACACCGCCCAGCGTCACCCCAGGCTGAAATACCCGCAGTCCCTGGTAGTAGGCGATGCTTCCCTGAGCCCCCGCAGTTACATTGATCAGGCGCAGATTGGGAAACTGCTCCCTCAGTTTGGCTGCTCCGGCATCAAAATCGGTCTCTCCAGTGAGAAACAGAAGCTCGTCATCAGAGATTTTAGCCACATCACACTGTGCAAGGCCCCAATGGATCTGTTCTCTTGCCTGCTCCAAACTATCCCACAGAGGTGGGCGCAGGTTTGGATCAAAAGAAATGATACAATCTGCCGCCTGGGCCAGAGCTACCGCTTTTTGGGTCGCGCTGCGTACCGGCTCACCGGTGAGAGACAAGGATCCAAAATGAAAAATTTTGGCCTGGGCAATCACATTCTCCGGCACTTCGTCCGGAGTAAGGAGCGTGTCCGCCCCAGAGTCCCGGTAAAAGGAAAAGTCCCGGTCTCCGTTTTCCGCGGTTTTGACAAAGGCCAAGGTGGTGTGGCTGTGGGCATCCATCACCAAGCTATCCATGGAGATGCCCGCTTCCAGGCCCACCTGGCGCAGAAGATGACCAAATTGGTCCTCTCCCACCTTGCCGATAAAGGCCGTCCGCTTACCCAACTTGGCCAGCATGGCCAACACATTGCAGGGGGCGCCACCGGGGTTGGCCTCATAGAAGGGATTGCCTTGGGTACTGGCTCCGTTGCAGGTAAAGTCCACCAAAAACTCGCCCAGGGCAGCCACATCAATACTTTTCTTCATACTTCCTACCGCCTTTTTAAACAATCAGGTCGTACTTTTCTACGTCGATCAGAGCCTGGCCACCCGCCTCAAAGATAATGGCATCGGCCTGCTGCGGGGTGTAGATCACGGAGCTGGCCGCCTGCTCGCCGTCATTGACAAAAACCTCTATACTAAACCGGTCCAGAATGATGCGCAGCTTCAGTTCTCCTCCCTGGGGCCGTACCAGGAAGCTGCGAGTATGCACGATATCATGGGGCAAACCGCTGCGGGTACGATCAATTTTCAGCGTGCTCTCGTTGGGCCGGTAACGGATAATGGTGTCGTGGGTACCGTCCTTGGCCACATGGATGCGGAACCAGCGGTATACCTCGCTTCCTGTGGGCCGGATGGTCACCGTCATATCGACAACCCGGCCCTGGACTCCCGGCAGATTCACTTCTCCGCTCACCGGGATGTTGCGATGGAGCACCTGCTGTCTCTGGCAGGTATCCAGCTCCCGGACAGGGCGCTGGCACAACCGTCCGTCCTGCACAAACAGTTCCCGCGGGAGAGTCATCTGGCCAAACCAGCGGCAGTGCGCGGGCTTTGCCCCTGCCGTGGCCCAGTTCTGCATCCAGGCAATCATGATCCGCCTTCCATCGGGAGCAACAAGGGTCTGGGGGGCATAGAAATCCAGGCCGTAATCCACCGCCTGGACCGCCTGGCGGTGAAACTCCTCGCCATCGTAATCCCCCAGCAGACACAGGGCGTTGTTTCCTGCGTGGAACTCCAGTCCGATGGGGTACATGTCCTGGGGACTGGTGAGCAGCACCTGGCGACCGTCCAGGGGGAAGAAGTCCGGGCACTCCCACATTTTCCCGTACTGATTGTGGCAGGCGTCCAGGGTGCGGACGTAGTCCCACTTCAGGCCGTCCATACTTTTATAGAGAAGAATGGCACCGCTGTCGTCAGGGGTTCGGTTTCCGATAACGGCGTAGTAGGTTCCGTCTTGCTCTCGCCATACCTTGGGGTCCCGGAAGTCCACCGCACTGCCACCCTCAGGCAGATCGCTTTTGGTCAAGACCGGGTTAAGGGGATATTTTTCATAGTTGAGGCCATCACCGATGGCCACGCACTGCGTCTGGACATCCCGAAGGAATCCATCTTCGTCCCGCTCCCGCTGAACTCCTGTGTACATCAGAAGATGCCGCCCGTCAGGCAGCTCTACTGCGCCGCCGGAAAAGCATCCGGCGGCGTCGCAGGGCTGGTCGGGGGCCAGGGCGGCAGGCAGCCGCTCCCAGTGGATGAAGTCCTCTGTGGTCAGGTGTCCCCAGTGCATGGGACCCCACTCGTTGGAATAGGGGTGATACTGGTAGAACAGATGGCATTTCCCCTGATAGATGGAAAATCCGTTGGGGTCGTTCATCCAGCCGATGGTAGGGGTAGCGTGGAACGCGGGACGCTCCGCCGCGGGAATATGGGGCCCATACTGGGCTTCAAAATCTCGTGCCTTTTGCAGTTGTGTGCTAACCATAGAACCTCATCCTTTGATCTGATTTGAGTGCTAAACTTAATTTTCCGCTCCGGTATAGCGGTCGTAGGCGGCCTGATAGACCTCAAGGAGGTCGTTCATCCCGCATTTCTTGATCAGGAATTCTTTGTACTCCTCCCACTCCTGATCGGTGATGGGGCCGCCGCCCTCACCGCCGTTTTTCAGCCACAGGCCTTCCTGTTCCCGCACAGCCGTCTCAAAGTCCGGCTTATGCCAGTCCAGAGTCTCCATTTCCATGCTGGTGAAGGTGCAGTCTACCGGATAGACGCTTGTGTCCTTCACATAGGGCATCCAGTCCTCCTGCAGCCAGGTAAGGCGATTGATGGCGTTGGGTTCCATGTAGAAGACATCCCGATAGTACTCCGCCAAAATCAGCTTGGGACCGTAGGTCTCATACTGGTTGCGCAGTTCTCCGGCGCTCTTGCCGTATTTCTCTTTGGCCTCGTCATCTGTAATGGACATCCACATACCATTTTCATCCTGGCCGGTGAAGTAGACACCGACGGGGCCGTAATGCAGCTGCATCACCGTCTCGCCGTCGTACCACTGGTCAAAGAACTTCAGCAGATTGATAGGGCTCTGGCACTTGCCGGTAATACACAGCTGGCCGGAGGAAATGGGAGAACCCGGGCGGATGGTGATTTCGCACACATCCTCATACTGGGTTCCTTCCGGGCCGGACAGAGGGGGCAGGAACACATAGTCGTCAGCGTAGTCCCCCATCAGTTCGTCAATGTACCACCAGGTAGATACACCTACATAGCCCTGCTGGCACTTGGCCATCAGCTGGCTGTCGCTCTGGCTGAACATCTCCACATCCATTAGGCCCTCGCTGTACCAGTTGTGGAAATAGTCCATACAGTCCCGGTAAGCGTCGGAGACGCAGACAAACTCCACCGTACCATCGCTTTTCAGGTGCAGGTCATTGCACACGTCGTTGGGCCAGTTGGTAAAACCGAAGCCGGAATAAAAGATGTTCTGGCCCCAGCACCACTCATCAAAGCCGGTGGACATGGGAATGGTGGAACCGGCTGCGTTTCCATAGTAGGTGTGGGACATATCGTTATCCTTAAACGCCTTCAGGGCGTCGTGGAACTCATCCAGGGTGGTGGGCACGGGCAATCCCAGCTCATCCAGCCACGCCTTATTGATCATGCTGAACTGGGGAATAGTATAGATGGACCAGGCGTCATCCATGTCCGCGCCGATGCCGGCGGTGGTCATCTGCTCGCCGGAGGGCAGGCCGTAGATCTTACCGTCCTCCTGGGTGATGGCAGCCCGGATTTCCGGGTGCTCCTCCAGGATGGCACACAGGTTTGGCATGATGTCCTCGGTGAGGTAGGGAGTCAGGTCCAGGAAGGTGCCGTCGTCCCCATACCGGGCTAGGTCGTAGTTGGAGAAACCCACGCCCATAAAGGCATCGGGGTACTGGCCGCCGGTGATGCGGATGTTTACCTGCTCGGCCAGGGAGTCGGACATGGTCTCCCAATTGATTTTGATGCCCACATTCTCTTGCAGCTGGTTGAGCACTTCATTATTTTCGTAGCCGCTGGACAGGGCGGAGATACCGCCCATGATATTAAACTCCGTCTGCTCCGTGTTGGGGTTGATCTCCCCGGTGTTCACATTGTTCACCAGGCCGCTGGAGCACCCAGACAGGCCCGCTGTACATACGACGGCCGCAAGGGAGGCCGCAAGGCCCCGCTTCCAAGGTTGTTTCATGGTTTTCTCTCCTTTCTCAGCCCTTCACCGCGCCGGCCATAAAGCCCTTTTCAAAGTACTTCTGGACAAAGGGATAAATGACCAGCATGGGCACTGCCGCCACGATCATAGAGCAGAATTTCAGCAGCTCGGTAAGCTTGTTCAGTTCCGCATAGCCGCCGGAAATGGTAGCCGCCTGAGAGGCAGAGGCGGAACTTTGATCAGGATGTTCCGCATGACCAGAGGCAGCGGAGAGCCTTTGCCGCCCAGATAGATCAGTGCGGTAAACCAGTCGTTCCAATAGGCCACCATGGAGAAAACCGCCATAACGGCCAGAATCGGCTTGGAGAGGGGAATGACGATACGCAGGAAAATGCCCATCTTGGAGCAGCCGTCAATCTGGGCAGCCTCGATGAGGTCCTTGGGGACGCTGTTCTGGAAGTAGTTGCGCACGATGATCATATTGCCCACGGCGACGCCGCCCGGCAGGAACAGGGACCACATGCTGCCCACCAGGCCGGTGCTCTTGACCACCAGGTAGGTGGGGACCAGGCCGCCGCCAAAGTACATGGTGATGAGGAAAAAGATGCTGAAAAACTTCCGCCCGGGCAGGTCACGCTGGGCCATAGGATAGGCGGTGATGTAGAGCATGGTCACCGAGAACACGGTACCGATCAAGGTGTATTTCACCGAGTTCAAAAAGCCGGAGACAATGTTGGGATCCTGGAAGACTGCCGCATATCCGTCCAAGGTGAAGCCGCTGGGGAGCAGGAAGGTCTTGCCCGCGTACACATCGTAGGGATCGGAGACCGAGGCAATGAGGACATAGTAGAGGGGATAGGCCACGATGATGAGCACTACCGCGGTGATAGCCACCAGAACGATATCGCTGGTGCGCTCAGACAGTCCGCGCGATTTGTTCATGTTCTTCCCCTCCTTTACACAAATTCCACGTCCGAGGCCTTGGACGCGATCTTATTGACGATAAGCAGCAAAATGATGTTGACCGCCGTGTTAAACAGGCCCACAGCTGTGGAGTAGCTGTACTTGGCGTTTTCAATGCCTTGTTGATAGACATATACAGCAATGACATCGCTGGTGGCCTTGTTGAGGTCGGTCTGGAGAAGCCATACCTTTTCAAAGCCCACGTTCATCAATCCGCCGGCGGCCATGATGAGGTTCAAAATAGCCATGGGCAGCAGCTCGGGCAGATCGATATTTTTAATGCGCTGGAACACGGAAGCGCCATCGATTTTAGCCGCCTCGTAGAGGCCGGGATCCACGTTGGCCAGGGTGGCCAAATAGATGATGCAGCCCCAGCCGGCGTCCTGCCAAATGCCCGAAGCGATGTAGATGGTGCGGAAGGCGGAGGACTCGGTGAGAAAGTCGATGCTGGTGCCGAAGATCAGGTTAATAAGGCCGCCCGAGGGGCTCAGGAAGATGCGCAGCATACCGCAGACCACCATGATGGAGATAAAATGGGGGGCATACAGTACCGTCTGGACCAGCCGCTTATACCGCCGGAAGCGGAGCTGATTGATGATCAGGGACAGGATAATGGGGATGGGGAAGGTCCACAGCAGGCTGTACAGGCTGATGAGGACGGTATTGAGGACAAAAACGACCTGCCCAGCCTTATCTGCCTTCCGGTGAGCTACGCCCCCGGCGGCACCACCCGGGACAGAGCATGAGCTCACTGCGGAGGGAAAAGGACATATGGCCAGTGAATATCTGAAATGGAAATACCGGGACGTGAAGCCCGACCAGACGGTAGAGCTGACTCCACGGCAGAAACGGGCAAACTGGTGGTATTACCATAAATGGTATGTACTTCTGGGCGCAGGACTGCTTGCTGCATCCATTTATCTGGTAGCCAGAGCTCTGGGCTTTGGGCAAGTAACGCCCGATTATCAAGTGGCCTATGTAGGCTCCACCGCTCTGCCGGAGGATACTGTCACCGCACTGGAAACTGCTCTGGCAGATTTGGGAAGCGACTGTGACGGCGATGGTCAGGTCGTAGTCCGGGTAAACCAATATGTAATGGGCGATACTTCAGGCGAAGGTGCTGTTTACTCCTACGCCAGCAGCACCAGACTGATGGCCGACCTGGACTCCTGTGACAGCTACTTTTTCTTATTGGAGGATCCGGCAGCTTTTCAGGAGAACTACCAGGTCCTGCGCCGCCTGGACGGGAGTCTGCCGGAGGAAATAGATCACGACTACGAAAGCTGCTGTCTGTCCTGGTCGGACTGCCCGACACTCCAGCAGCTCTCTCTGGGTGAGTACACGGAAAAAGTTCTGGACCAGGAAATTCAGGGCGACAGTCAGGAACTTTTGAACCAGCTTTTTGTGGCTCGTCGCGGGTTCTGGACCGATCGCACCTGTTCTTATGCCACACAATGCGATGCACTTTGGGATGTTATCACAAGGGGGAGTAGCCAGTGAAACGCTGGAAATACGGGGTTATATCTCTGCTTCTGGCAGGCCTGCTTGGTCTGAGCGGATGCAGCCAGTACCCTGAACAAGCTGCCGATGGAACACCTTGGGACTCCAGCTGGACCATGCTGGGTTCCGTGCTGGGCGCCGAGGAACCGGGAAACGGATTTTCTCTGCTGGACAACTACTCGGTGCTGACCGGAGAGGATATTTACTACGCCGCCTGGGTGGCCGGTGATTCCTCTGCTTACACCAATGAGGATAATGAGGAGGTGGAGGTCTATGACGCCCAGCTCTATCTTCTTGCAGCTGGCTGCGCCGACGCTTCATATGCCCAGCAAAACCTGGATGAGTGGATATCCAAAGAGCAGGAGACCTATACCGTGACAGAAACCTGGAATGAGACCCACAACGGCCAGGAGTACACCTTGCTGACCTATGAGTGCGGTTCAGACACCAATCCGTACAGCCGCGGGATCTCTGCGTTCACGGTCTATGGTACATATGCAATCAGCGCCGAGCTGGCCTGTCAGGAGGATTTTACCGGACAGGAACGGGATATTCTGCTGCAGTTTTTGGACGGCTGCCATTACAGCCCGTTGAACTAGTTGAACGAAAGGTGGAAGTTTTGTGGGTTTATTTGTCCATGAGGATCCATACTACGATCCCGATGTACGTCAGGTGGGATTTAACCGCTATAAACAGCTCCTCTCCCGTCATGCTTTCTCCTGGATCAAACTCAATCTGCTCACAGTAGCAGGCGCACTTCCTTTGGCAGCAGGCATCGGGTATGCCATCCTGTCCAGCAGCATTCTGGTCCTCATCCCCCTTTCCATTGTGGGTGGAATGATTTGGGGACCCTTTCTGGCAGGACTTTACGACGGGATCCTCCGGGGACTGCGGGATGCACCGGAGTCCTGGTGGACAGCCTGGCGGAAGAGCCTGCGTCAAAACGGCCGGGAGAGTTTGCTTCCGGGGGCGGTTCTTGGTCTGCTGATCGGCATGTATGCCTTTATGGCTGCCCTCTTTTGGTGGTCTGCGGCGCCTCAGTCGCTGGGTACTATTGCCCTGTATCTGTTTTCTGCCGCCCTGTTTCTTCTTCTCAATTCCCTTTATTGGCCGCAGTTGGTCCTGTTTCGCCAGACTGCGCTGAACCGGATGAGAAACATCATCCTGTTCACTGCAAAATATGCCTGGCGCATGGCAGGGATCGCTGTACTGCAGCTGATCTATGCTATGATCTACGTACTTTTTGCTCCTTGGACCTTACTTCTGGTTCCTGTTTTAGGATTTTGGTACATTACCTTTTTGTCTCAGTTTTTCATTTATGAACCTCTCAACAAAGAACTGGAGATTGAAGAAAAATTCAAAACTTCTTCTCTCTAAACAGTCCCACTCGCAAACACAGTGTTTGACATTCACAAATTCCAGCGTAAAAAAAGCAGCCGCCCGTTGGATTGGTTTCCAACAGGCGGCTGCTGTGTTAAAATCGAGAATGGAGGCTGCCCGCATCCATCATAGTCTTACCCAATTGACTGTATTCTCGTGGTCTGTACAAAGAAAAAAACGACTTGCTTTTGCAAGTCGTTTTTTTGGCAGCGGGAGAAGGATTCGAACCCTCACAAACAGAGTCAGAGTCTGTCGTGCTACCCTTACACAATCCCGCTATTTCTTTGTTTTGCCTTGCGGTTTGTTTCACTGTCACAAGGACAGGTGTTATTATACCAAACTTTCGACGATTGTCAATAGGTTTTTTAAAATATTTTTCTCTTCGACTAATTTCTAGTTTTTTCCATTGTTTTGTCCTGTTTCCCCATTTTATCGCTTCCCTTTTTTGTGGATATCATCTATAATAAGAACAGCCTCTGGATTTCTAGCAAGAACTCCTCAGCCTTCTTTTTTCTTTCAAACATCACATTGCAATCATTTGAGAGGAGCGAAACTTATTCTATGCAGCAGCTCAGCCGAAAACAACAACTGTTGGTTGGCTTTACCCTGTTCTCCATGTTCTTCGGAGCAGGCAATCTGATCTTCCCGCCCCAGTTGGGCGCCCAAGCCGGAGTACAAACTTGGCCCGCCATGGCCGGTCTGGCCATCAGCGCCATCGGCCTGCCCATTCTGGGCGTGATCGCCGTTGTCCGGGCGGGCAGTTTGAACGCCTTGGCCAGCCGGGTCCATCCCTTGTTTGCCTCTATCTTCACGATCTTGATCTATCTGTCCATTGGCCCCTGTCTGGCCATCCCCCGTACCGCCAGCACTTCTTTTGAGATGGCGGTACCTCCCTTCCTCCCTGCCGGCACCTCCACCACCTGGTTCCAGCTGGGATACTCCCTGATCTTCTTTGCCGCCGCCTTTATCGTTGCCCTTCATCCGGAGAGGCTCACCAGCCGCTTGGGAAAGATCCTGTGCCCCATGCTCCTGGTGCTGGTGACGGTGATCTTTGTGGGCTGCCTCATTCACCCTGTGGGCGAATACGGCCCTGCTTTAGCTCCCTATGACCACATGGCTCCCGTCCAGGGCTTTCTGACCGGCTATCAGACCATGGACGCTATTGCGGGTCTGAATTTCGGCATTGTCATCGTCCTCAATATCAGGGCCCTGGGCGTCACTCAGGAACGTCCCATCCTGCGGACCACCATCCGCGCCGGCGTGATCGCTGCGATTCTCTTCGCGGTGGTCTACTCTATGCTGGCCCATATCGGCGCTCTGTCCAGTACCGCTTTCCCCGGCACCACCAACGGTGCAGTCACCCTGACTAACGTGGTGGGAGCTATCTTTGGTCCTGTCGGTTCGGTACTGCTGGCTGCTGTGTTCATCATCGCCTGCTTTAACACCTGTGTCGGGCTGATCAGCTCCTGCGCCTCCTACTTCAACACCCTGGTTCCCAAGCTCTCTATTCCCGCCTGGGCGGCCTTTTTCGCCGTGGTCAGCATGATCATCGCAAACGCCGGTCTGGACCAGATTCTGGCCATCTCCGTGCCCATTCTCAATATCCTCTATCCCCCGGCTATCGTGCTGATCTTCTTGGCCTTCCTGCCCGGCCGTGTCCAGAAGCTGTGGGCCATCTATCCTGTGGGCATTGCCTTTACCACCGTAGCTAGTATCCTGTATACCTTACAGGATCTGAAGATTCCTCTGTTTGGCCTGGATGCCCTTTTAAAGAGCATCCCTCTGGCTGATGTGAAGCTTGGCTGGGTCCTACCTGCCGTGGTGGGCATCCTTCTGGGTGCGGTTCTCTCTGCTCTGCGTCCCCGTACAGCAGAATAACAAACTTTTTTCGCTCCCGTCATTTCGTTGGCGGGAGCGTCTTTTTCCTTCTTCTTTTTACTTTGGGCTTTGGCACAGGGGCCTGGAAGGTCACCACACCTTCCACAGGCACCGCCAACACCCCCTGAGGGATGTAATACTCCATTCCCTCCTGGGTGCGGGCACATCGGTGCCAGGACAGCGCCTTGGGCAGTTTTTTGGCAAAGTCCGCATCCAGGAAACAGCCGCCGTTTTTCCGCCGCTCCTCCCCCTGCTCTGCCAACTGCGCAAACAGCTTCCGCCGCTCCCCCCGCTCCGGCCAGCACCGTCCCTTTGCCAGCGGCCGCCCGTCGGGCAGCGTCCAGATATCTGCGGTTCGCACCTGAAGAGGCCGTCCGTCTCCCCAATCCTCCCAGGCGTCCATGACCACGCTGAGCGTCTCCTCATTCTGAAAGGTCACCTGCCCCTCCAGGCGGGCGCTCCAGGTCCGGAAGGCCCGCCCCTCCTCCTGGCATGCAGACAGATCCAAGCAAGCGCGGCAATACAGTTCCTTCTCCCAGCGCTTGCGCCAGGTCTGGACCACCTGCCGGTAATACTGGCTCACCCTCCGTCCCCCGCGGCCTCCCCGCTGGATCTCCGGCCAGGACAAAGCCAGCGAAAGTACCGGTTCTCCACGTAATTTGAGCTTCTTTTCTTCCTTCTTCCACACCACCTGCCAAGACTGAGGCAATCCGCTTTCCTTCATGGAAACTCCCCCCTTTTCCGCCCATCCTATGAAATGATGGGAGAAAAGGTGTGGTCTCTCTTTATTTTCACAAGCTAGTGTGTTACAATATAACTCAATCCATGTTTTTCCCATAAGAAAGGAGCCGCCATGTCCAAGTTTTATGATAAACCCTCCAGCGACCTGCTGTACCAGGCCATGCTGGAGCTCCACAGTGCGGAGGAGTGCCGTGAATTTTTGCAGGACCTGTGCACCGTATCAGAATTAAAGGCCATGGAACAGCGCATGGAAGTGGCCATGCTGCTGGATGACGGCCTTATCTACAGCGAAATTCTGGAGCGCACCGGTGCCTCCAGCGCCACCATTAGCCGGGTAAACCGGTGTCTTCACTACGGGGCTAACGGTTATCGGACCATCCTGCCCCGGCTGAAGGAGCGGCAGAAATGAACAGCTATGATTTCCTGGCGGGTTGCTACGACGAGTTTACCACCGATGTAGGCTACTCTGCCTGGGCTGACTATATTGAGGCTCATTCCCGCCGCCGGGGACTGCCGGGCAAAACGGTATTGGATCTGGCCTGCGGCACCGGTTCTCTCACGCGGGAGCTGGCCCAGCGGGGCTATGAGATGATCGGTGTGGACCTGTCCCCGGAGATGCTGGCCGAGGCCGCAGAGAAAAACCAGGATGTGGACGGCATTCCCCCCATTTTTCTGTGTCAGTCCATGGACAAGCTGAACCTGTACGGCACCATCGATGCCTGCGTGTGCTGCTTGGACAGCGTCAATTATGTCACTGACCCCAAAAAGCTGCAAAAGGCTTTTGAACGGGTTTATCTGTTCCTGATGCCCGGCGGGGTGTTTTTGTTTGATATCAACACCCCGGAGAAGCTCCGGGGCCTGGACGGTCAGGTTTTCCTGGACGAGACCGAGGACGCCTACTGCGTGTGGCGTGCCGAGTACTCCCAGCGCAGCCGCATCTGCTCCTACTTTATGGACATTTTCCGTCTGGATGAGGAGAGTGGCCTGTGGGAGCGTGGCGAAGAGCTGCACCGGGAGCGGTCCTATGAGCCCCAGGAGCTGGTGGAATATCTCACTCAGGCGGGCTTTCAGGACATCCGTCAGTACGGCAACCTGAAAATGCGCTCCCCCAAGCCGGGAGAGGACCGCATCTTCTTTACCGCCCGAAAAAATCCCAAGCTGACCACACAAATTTAAGGAGAATTCTTTTTATGCGCGACGAATTGGTAAGAGCCATTACCGCTGACGGCCTGGTCAAGGCCGTGGCGATCACCGGCCGGGACCTGGTAGAGCGGGCCCGACAAATCCACACCCTCCTTCCTGTTGCCACAGCCGCCCTGGGCCGCTCTCTGCTGGGAGCCTCCATGCTGGGCGACATGCTGAAAGAGGATGGTGCCTCCCTCACCCTGCAAATCAAGGGCGGAGGCCCTCTGGGCACCGTGCTTGCTGTATCGGACAACCAGGGCAACGTGCGTGGCTATGTTCAGAATCCCCACGTGGAGCTCATGGAGATCGAGCCGGGTAAGCTGGATGTCGGCCGGGCCGTGGGTACGGCGGGCACCCTCACCGTGATCAAAGACCTGAACATGAAAGAGCCCTATGTGGGCACCATCGGCCTGTTCTCCGGCGAGATCGCCGACGACCTGGCCATGTACTTTGTAGAGAGCGAGCAGATCCCCACCGCCTGTGCCCTGGGCGTGCTGGTGAGCACCGACCAGTCGGTGACCAGCGCGGGTGGCTATCTCATCCAGCTGCTGCCCGGCGCCGGAGAGGACATCATCTCCAAGATCGAGGCCGGCGTGCGCCGGGTCGGGTCTGTGAGCCGCGCCCTGGAGGGCGGTCTGGACGCCCGTGGCCTTCTGGAGGCGGTATTGTCTGACTTTGAACTGGAGATCCTGGAGACCCATCCGGTGGAGTACCGCTGCTACTGCAATCGGGACCGGGTGACCCGAGCGCTCATCAGCATGGGCCGGGAGGAGCTGGAGTCTCTGATCCAGGAGCAGGGACAGGCGGAACTCACCTGCCAGTTCTGCGACCGGGTCTACCCCTTCACCAAAGAGGAGCTGGAGGCCCTGTTGGCCAAGATGTAAACGAACAAAGGGAGCGGAGAAATTCTCCGCTCCCTTCGTTTTGGGTAAAAAAAAGGCTGCTGTCCAAACAGCAGTCTTTTTTTCGCAAATTACTGAGCCTCCACCTTGCCGAAAGAACGGCCATTGTAGGTCAGGCAATTTTTGCACATCCGGTGAGGCAGCCGATAGGCACCGCACTTGGGGCAGGTCACGATACCGGGAGTCTCCAGCTTCCAGTGGGAGCTGCGCCGCTTATCGCGCCGTGCCTTGGACACTTTTCTCTTAGGAACCGCCATTGGTGACACCTCCTTCGGTTTGCGTGCCGTAAAGCACTTTTGGACTACTCAGCTTTCTTTATCCAACAGCTGCGCAAGCGCCGCCAATCGTGGATCCACTTCAGGTCTGCACCCGCAGGGGCCGAGGTTCAGATCGGCTCCACACTTGGCGCACAGCCCTTTGCAGTCTTCTGAGCAAAGGTTCTTTGTATCCATCGCAAGGACAAAGGCCGTGGTGACCAGCTCGTCCAGATCCAGTTCATTGCCGTCCAGAAGAAAAATCTCATCTTCACTGTCCTCCTGCTCCAGCTCATCAGCCAGAAGCATGTCCAGCGCGACTACCTTCTCCCGGGAAAATTCCTTCCCACAACGGTCACAAACCAAATCCAGCTCCGAGCGGGCCGTTCCGTTCAGGACCAGAGCGCCCGCGTGGTTGACCACGCTCCCCTGGGCCAAAACAGGCCGCACGATGGGCTTACGCCCATAAAACTCCAGGTCGGACAAATCCACCTGGCATTGGAAGGATTTTTCCGCGTCCGGAACCAGAATCACATCTCTTAAATCCAGCCGCATGCGGTTCCCTCCTTCGGGGCAAGACCCCATACTCGCGTAATGGTACGGAGAGTATTATAATGAACTCTAAGGAAAATGTCAAACCTTTTTTTGCAGTTGACAAATATATTTTTTTATGATGCAATCTAATCAGAATATAACACATGTAACAAAGGACGGCAACGGTATGAAAGAATTCACCATTGCAAAAAATGACGCGGGGCAGCGGCTGGACCGCTGGCTGGCCAAGACCCTTCCCCTGCTCCCCGCCCCTCTGGCACAAAAGTATATCCGCCTGAAGCGGGTCAAGGTCAACGGCAAGGGTTCCAAGCGGGATGTACGCCTGCAGGTGGGAGACGTGTTACAGCTCTATATCAACGATGAGTTCTTTGACCGCCCCACCCCGGAAAACGCCTTTCTCTCCCTCTATCAGCCCAAGCTGAATATTCTATATGAGGATGAGCACATCCTTCTCTTGGACAAGCGGCCCGGTCTGGTGGTCCACCCCGACGAGACGGAACGGGTCAACACGCTGCTCACCCACATCCAGGCCTACCTTTATCAGAAGAAGGAATGGTCCCCCTATAAGGAAAATTCCTTCGCCCCCGCTCTATGCAACCGCATCGACCGCAACACCGGCGGTATCGTCATCGCCGCCAAGACTGCCGAGGCCCTGCGGGTGATGAATCAAAAGATCAAGGACCGGGAGCTGAGCAAGTTCTATCTGTGTGCCGTCCTAGGCCGTATGGAGCCCCGGGAGGGCAAGCTGGAGGGATTCATCTGGAAGGACGAAGTGAAAAAGCAGGTCTACGTCCGCAGCCGTCCCCAGCCCGGAGCCAAAACCGCCATTACCTTATATAAGACTCTGGCGGTGCAGAACGGACTGTCCCTGGTGGAGTGCGACTTGATCACTGGGCGCACCCATCAGATCCGCGCCCAGTTTGCCGCCGCCGGCCACCCCCTGCTGGGCGACGGTAAGTACGGCAGCGAGCGGGAAAACCGGAAATACGGCCGCCACGGCCAGGCTCTGTACTCCTACCGCCTGGAGTTCCGCTTTACCACCGACGCCGGACCGCTGGAGCACCTCAACGGCCGCAGCTTCCAGGTGGAGGATGTGGATTTCCTGGCGGACTACTTCCCCGGCTTTCACCTCTCCGGTCAGGAGGCGTAACGCTTCTCCAATCTGCGTCCGTCCCCATTTTTTACGGAATTTTCTCCTATTTTTTCTTCTTTTTTGTCTCAGGTCCCCGATTCTCCTTAATTCGCGTTTTTTCTCCTTCAAACAGCGGTTTTCCTGCTGTTTTTGCCTCCTAAAATTCCCCGATGTTTTCGACAAAATCCATTGACATTTTTATAGGAAACAGATATAGTGTATCTCGCTATCCGTGACTACCCAGGGGGCTTTGCGCCCTTTTTGGGTGATATAACAAGGGAGCTGACATTTTTATTATAAAACAGAAATGGGGGAGGATATATGTCTAAGGAGTTGATCCGCCTGTCAAACTGCACCATGGCCTTTGACGGCGACGTGGTCCTTGACAACATCAACCTTTATATCAACGATCAGGAATTCCTCACGCTGCTGGGTCCCAGTGGGTGCGGCAAGACAACCACGCTTCGTATCATCGGTGGTTTTCAGACGCCTACCCAGGGGGACGTATTTTTTGACGGCGTGAGGATTAATGATGTTCCGCCTCATAAACGGGCGATCAATACGGTTTTCCAGCGCTACGCCCTGTTCCCCCATTTAAATGTATTTGAAAATATCGCCTTTGGTCTGCGCATCCCCAAGGAGGACCCGGAGACCAAGCGCAAGGTCAAACTGCCTGAGCAGGAGATCCATGACCGGGTCATGGAGATGCTCCACGTGGTCAACCTCAACGGATTTGAGAAGCGCTCTGTATCCTCTCTGTCCGGCGGACAGCAGCAGCGTGTGGCCATCGCCCGCGCTCTGGTCAACCGGCCCAAGGTCCTGCTGCTGGACGAGCCTCTGGGGGCCCTGGACCTGCGCCTGCGTAAGGACATGCAGAATGAGCTCAAGCGCATCCAGCAGGCCATGGGCATCACCTTTATCTACGTCACCCACGATCAGGAAGAGGCCCTGTCCATGTCGGACACCGTGGTGGTCATGGACGCGGGCAAGATCCAGCAGATCGGCACTCCTGAGGATATTTACAACGAGCCGAAGAACGCCTTCGTGGCCGACTTCATCGGCGAGTCCAACATCATTGACGGCATCATGCGCGCCGACGGCGTGGTGGAGATCTTCAACCGCCGCTTCCAGTGCCTGGACAAGGGCTTTGAGAAGGACGAGCCGGTGGACGTAGTCATCCGTCCCGAGGATGTGGACATTGTAGACGAGGCGGCGGGCCAGCTCAAGGGCACCGTCACCAACGTTACCTTCAAGGGAATGCACTACGATATCATCGTAGACTTCTATGGCTTTAAGTGGCTCATTCAGACCACCGACTTCTGCCCCGAGGGCTCCCACATCGGCATCAAGATCGATCCCGACGGCTTCCACGTGATGAAAAAGAGCCACTATTCCGGCATGTTTGGCGACTACTCCTCTTACAGTGAGGAGTATGACGAGATCGGCGACGCCACCTACGATCCGGACCAGGAGGAAGACCCTCGGGAGGACCCGGATGAAGAAGAATAAGCTGGCTCTGTTCTCCATCCCCTATGTAATTTGGATGGCTCTGTTTGTGGTGGCCCCCATCATCATGGTGGTCATCTACGCCTTTACCGCCGCGCCCCCGGACGGCGGCTTTACTCTGGCTAACTTCTCCCGCATGGGCGACTACGCCGTGGTGTTTGCCCGCTCCTTCCAGCTGGCCATCATCGCAACCTTGATCTGTGTGCTCATCGGCTATCCGGTGGCCTACTTTATGGCCAAGGAGGGTCCCGGCTTCCAGCGCACCGCCATGATGATCATCATGCTGCCCATGTGGATGAATTTCCTTCTGCGCACCTACTCCTGGCTGGCCATTTTGGAGAAGAACGGTTTCCTCAACCAGTTTTTCTCCGCCATCGGCCTATTCAATCTCATCAACAACATCTTCGGCACCGATATCACCTACTTTAAGATGATCGGCACCTCGGGCGCTGTGGTGCTGGGCATGGTATATAACTACCTGCCCTTTATGATCCTGCCCATCTACTCTGTCATCATCAAGCTGGACCACTCCCTGCTGGAGGCCGCCCGGGATTTGGGTGCCAGTTCCACCGTGGTGTTCCGCCGGGTCATCTTCCCCCTGTCTCTGCCCGGCATTCTGTCCGGTGTGACGATGGTCTTTGTCCCGTCGGTTTCTACCTTTGCCATCTCCCGTTTGATGGGAGGCGGCACGCAGATGATGCTGGGCGATCTCATTGAGCTGCAATTCCTGGGCGGTGCGTATAATCCCTATCTGGGCAGCGCCATCGCTCTGGTGATGATGGTCATTGTCATCATCTGCATGTATGTGATGAACCGCTTCGGCGAGGGAGAAGAGGAGGCGATGCTGCTGTGAACAAGAAAAATTCCTTCGGCAGCCGCCTGTTCATGGGACTGGTGTTTCTGTTTCTGTACGCCCCCATCCTGCTGCTGATCGTCTTCTCCTTTAATGCGGGCAACAGCAGCGCGGTATGGAAGGGCTTCTCTCTGAAATGGTACGTGGAGCTCTTCCAGGATCGGCTGATCATGCAGAGCGTCTACACCACCCTGCTGGTTTCTGTGCTGGCCACTCTCATCGCTACTGTGGCAGGCACCTTCGCTGCCATCGGCTTTTACAATATGAAGCGCCGCTGGCGCAATCCTCTGCTCACCATCAACAACATCCCTATGATGAATGCGGATATTGTCACCGGTGTGAGCCTGTGTCTGCTCTTTGTGGCAGCCTTTGGGGCCTGGAACGGCTTTGTGACCTGGATGGAGGAAACCTACCGGCTCACCGCTCCCCGGCTCTACCAGGGCTTCGCCACCCTGCTCATCGCCCACATCACCTTCAACATCCCCTATGTGATCCTGTCGGTGAGTCCCAAGCTGCGCCAGATGGACAAAAATCTCATCGACGCGGCGCAGGACCTGGGCTGCACCTGGATGCAGGCGTTCTGGAAGGTGGCTCTGCCTGAGATCAAGCCGGGCATCGTCTCTGGTATGCTCATCGCCTTTACCATGAGCATCGACGACTTTGTCATCTCCTACTTCACCGCCGGTGCTACCACTTCCACCCTGGCCATGGCTATTTACAGCATGACCAAAAAGCGGGTCAGCCCGGAGATCAACGCCATCTCCACCCTGCTGTTCGGCGCGGTACTTCTGCTGCTGGTCATTGTCAACGTGCTGGAGGCCCGGCAGGAAAAACAGCAGGCCAAAAAACTTTCCTGATCTCCCGGCCCTGAGCCTTGAGATAATTCTGATTTGAAATTGGAGGAATGGTCTATGAAACGAATGACCGCCTTTGCCCTTGCCGCTTCTCTGGTGCTGGGTCTGGCCGGCTGTGCCATGGATGATCCCGCTTCCAGCGGAAGCCAGGGCGGCAACGGCTCCACCGGCAAGCGTGAGGTCAACGTGTGTAGCTGGGGCGAGTATATTGACACCGATCTGATCACTGAGTTTGAGAAAGCTACCGGTATCAAGGTTAACTACACCACTGCCGAGAGCAACGAGGCTCTGTATGCCAAGCTGGCCGGCGCCAACTACGACGTGATCGTCCCCTCGGACTACATGATCTCTCAGCTCATTGAAGAGGGCAAGTTGGCTGAGCTCAACTATGACAACATCCCCAACTTCTCCAAGATCGACGACCGGTTCAAAAATCTGTCCTACGATCCCGAGAACAAGTACACCGTCCCCTACACTTGGGGCACCGTGGGTATCATCTACAACTCCACCATGGTGGACGAGCCCATCACCAGCTGGGACGCCATGTTCGACACCAAGTACGCCGGCAATGTGCTGATGTTCAACAACTCCCGTGACGCTCTGGGCATCGCCCTGATGGATCTGGGCTACTCGGTCAACACCGACAGCAAAGAGGAGCTCCAGCAGGCCTATGATCTGCTGGCTGAGGCCAAGGCCAACGGCGTGTATCAGGGCTTCGTCATGGACGAGGTGTTCCAGAAGATGGAGCAGGGCAACGCCGCTATCTGCGCTTACTATGCCGGTGACTACCTCACCATGCTGGAGAACAATCCCGACCTGAAGTTCGTTGTTCCCGAGGAGGGCTCCAACTGGTTCGTGGATGCCATGTGCGTGCTGAAGGACGCTCAGCACAAGGAGGAAGCGGAGGAGTGGATCAACTTCATGTGCTCCACTGAGGCTTCTCTGCGGAACATGGACTACATCTGGTACGCCTCTCCCAATGCTGAGGCTCTGGAGCAGTATCCCGAGTACTATGAGGAGACCTACGGCGAGCCCCTGGACATGGAGCTCTACGAGATCATGGCCGCTCCTCAGACTGTTCTGAACAACTGCGAAGCCTATCTGGTTCGTCCTCTGGAAACCCGTACTCTGTACAACGACCTTTGGACCAGCCTGGGCATCCAGTCCTGACCAATCCGTCCGCGCTCTCAGCAATGAGAGCGCGGACTTTTTTCCTGTTTACACTTTATTCACTCTTTTGTCTTAATTTTGTGATGATTTCCCTCAGTAGTGTGGTATCCTATGGATGGATCAAGGATCCAGATGTTTTCCCCTTCTTGACTGGCGGCAGGTTTCCCTCCATTCCTGCCGCAGGAGCTGAGGTCCCGCACACCTCTCCTCCACCAGGCTCCGGCTGCGCCGGATCAACCTGATACTTTGGCGCTGTGCGCCTCACTGTCACCCGGACCGGGCATCGGTCTGCTCCGGGCGACAGACCAAATGTTCTCCGGTCTGGTTTTCCAGGCCGGTTTTTTGATGTCCTTTTACAATATGAAGTTTCCTTCATATTTCTCTTGACACCAAGAGTTTCTTGCTGTAATATGAAGTTAAGTTCATACGAAGCATACTTCACATTTAAGCAAGGGGGGCATGTCATGAAGACGCGCATTAAAGAGCTGCGCACCCAGCTCGGGTTAACACAGCAGCAGCTGGCCGATCTGGTCCATGTGTCCAACCGCACCATCATTTCCATTGAGAAGGAACAGTACAGCCCCTCTCTCATGCTGGCTTATCGATTGGCCCAGGTCTTCCACACCACGGTGGAGGAGCTGTGCTGTCTGAAAGAAAACAAAGAATGGGAGGATCAATGCTATGAAAATCAAAAATAAGCGTGCCTTGGCTTCTGGCGTGATAGCAACTGCGGTTGGTATTCTGGCTCTATCCGCATGGGCTGCCGGAGCAGGCAACCGCTTTCTCCTGGCCGCAGTGCTGCTGGCCGCTTTAGCTCTGGTCAATTATTCCCGTTCACTCAGCCAAAAAGGTGTTCTGGAGGAGTTGGAACAGCAGGCAGATGAGCGGGACCGCTACCTGGTCATGAAAACCAGCCACATTTTGCTCCAAATCACCAACTATGTGCTGTGTGGCGCAACCTTTCTCTTTTTAGCTGCCTATGGGGCATGGAAGTCTCCGATCCTTCTGGCAGTAGCCATCACCCTTTGCGCTATACTGCTGTTCTTGTTTATTGGGACACTGATTATCAACACAAGGCTGGAACATCAAGAATAAGAAAACCGCGGGCTTTCGGCGCTGATACACCGAAAGCCCGCGGCATTTTTATTGGATTCTGGAATAAGTCACGTAGTGATAGGAGATCCCATCCTGCTCCAGGCTCTCGCTCTCCTCGCTTACCTCCCACTCGCCCGACTGGTCCAAATTGGGGAAGTAGGTATCGGCAGGAAAGCCGGCATGGATTTTTGTGACATAAGCGGTATCACAGTAGGGAAGCAGCTGCTCATAGACTGAAGCACCGCCAATCACAAAGGCGTCTCCGTCCGCTTGCTTTACCAGCTCCTCCACAGAGGAAAACACTTCGGCTCCCTCCGCCTGGAATTGAGGATTCCGGGACAAAATCAAATTGCGGCGGTTCTTCAACGGCCGCCCTCCGGGAAAGGTTGCCAGAGTCTTGCGGCCCAGAATCACAGTATGGCCGCTGGTAAGCGTCCGGAACCGCTTCAAATCCTCCTTCAAATAGACCAGCTGATCCCCATCCTTTCCGATGGCCCAGTTCTGGTCCACTGCGACGATCAAATTCATTTCGTCCCCCTCCTTATACTGCCACCGGGATCTTCTCCTCCAGGGGATGGGCCTGATAGCCCTCCAGGCGGAAGCTGTCCTTGGTAAAGGCGTAGAAGTCTGTGACAGACTTGTCCATGATGAACTTAGGCGCATCATAGGGCTGACGCGCGATGATCTCCTCCACAATGGGCACGTGGCGGTCATAGATGTGGGCATCGGCAATGACATGGACCAGCTCTCCCGCCTCCAGGCCAGACACCTGGGCAAACATATGCAGCAGCACCGCGTACTGCATCACGTTCCAGCCGTTGGCGGTAAGCATATCCTGAGAGCGCTGGTTCAGGATCCCGTTGAGGGTATTGCCGCTGACGTTGAAGGTCATGGAATAGGCGCAGGGATAAAGCGCCATCTCACTGAGATCATGGTGGTTATACAGGTTGGTGAGGATGCGGCGGGAGCCGGGATCGTGCTTGAGGTCCCAGAGCACCTTATCCACCTGGTCCATATCCCCCTGGGGATAGTGGTGCTTCACGCCCAACTGGTAACCGTAGGCCTTGCCGATGGTGCCGTTCTCATCGGCCCAGGCATCCCAGATGTGGCTGCTGAGCTGATGGACGTCGTTGGACTTCTTCTGCCAGATCCATAACAGCTCGTCCACTGCGGACTTTAAAAACTGCTTGCGCACCGTGATGATGGGAAACTCTTTGCGCAAGTCGTAGCGGTTGACTACCCCGAAAAGCCTGATGGTGTGGGCAGGGGTACCGTCCTCCCAGCGAGGACGGACGGGGCGATCGGTATCCCACACGCCCTTACTTAAAATATCCTGACAAGTTTGAATAAATACCTGGTCGGCGTAGCTCATGGCTCTTTCTCCTTTTGTACTTGGGGATAATGGAAACCTTTTAACCGTATTTTTCCTTCAAAAGGCCAAATTTTTTCATTCTATTTTAACACAGGGGACGGCGGGATACAAGCCCGCCGTCCCCTGCCGGATCAGATTCCTTTATATTTCCTTCGTGTGGCCATTCCGCCCCGAATATGTCTCTGCGCCTTGTTTTCATCCAAAATTCCCTTTACCTGAAGATAGAGAGGTCGATTAAAGGCCGGCAGACGTTCTGACAGATCCTTATGTTTCGTAGTTACGAATTAGAACGGTTTCGTCCAGGCCCAAATCGCCGAACAGGCGCAGATAAATATCCACGTTCCCGTCCTTGTCCACTTCGATCTTCTGGATGATCCGCTTGAGTTGGGTGTTGGTCATCTGACGCACATCGGCAATGTCCTCGATCTCCCGGAAGGTCTGATTCAGAATAGATTCCAGTTGTTCCCCTTTGGTGAGATGGTAAGATACCATTTTCAGCTCGTTTTCCAGCCGCTCGATCTCTTTGCGCATCCCGCCGATCTTGTCGTTCAATTCCTCTCTGCTGATGAGGTCATCGGCATACATATCCATATATTTCTGCCTGGTCTTTTGCAGTTTGGCAAGCTGAGCGGTCAGCTCCTTTTCGTAGTTCAAATTTTCGTCCTTTGCTTTATATACCCGCTGAAATTCATGGATGACATAGCGGATGACATTTTTCTTTGCCTTGAGCACTCCTGCAAAGTATTCCTGCAAAACCTCAATCAGTTCATCTTCGTCCACCGTCACTGCATTAGGACAGTTGTCGGCACCTTTGCCATTGTGGCCGGAGCAGACCCAGCGGACATAGGTGTTCTTGTAGGTGCGGACGGTGCGCCGGAAGGACCAGCCACACTCCTTGCACTTGATGAGAGTGGAGAACAGGTATTTGTTACTTTGCCGCTCCTTGTCCACTTTGAAAGCCTGTCCACGGGACTGCATGATCTGTTGGGCCTGTTCAAAGGTTTCCGGGTCAACGATCCGCAGGTCCGGCCGCTCCACCACCATCCATTCCGAAGTGTCCTTATCCACCCGCTGGCCGGTTAAGAAGTCGGTCACTTCCTGTTTGCCGTTGATGATCTTCCCGGTATAGAGTTTGTTGGTCAGGATGCGGCAGACACCGTTCTGGCTCCATTGGCAGTTCCGCTTTGTCCGCAACCCCCGCTCATTGAGGAAGATGGAGATCTTTGCTGCACCATAGCCGTCTTTGATATACCACTCATAAATCTGGCGGACAACCGCCGCTTCTTCCTCGTTGATCGCAAGGTTGAAGTAATCCCCGATGGTCTTATCGTACCCGTAGACAATGTTGGGGACTCTTCCCTTTTCAGCGTTCATTTTCTTACCGAACTTCACCCGCTTGGAGGTGTTGGCACTCTCCTCCTGGGCCAGGGCTCCGAAGATGGTCAACACAAATTCGCTGTTGCCCATGCTGGTCATGTTGGCGGTCAGAAACTGTGTTTCGATCCCCAACGCTTTCAGCTTGCGGACATTCTGCAGGAGGTCCACCGTGTTCCGGGCGAAGCGGGAGATGTCCTTGACCACAACCATATCAAAGAGGCCATGCTCCGCGTCTGACATCATCCGCAGAAACTCTTTTCGGTTTTTGATTTTTGTCCCGGAAATGCCCTCGTCAGCATACAGCCGCACCAGGTTGTCCCCGGTGCGTTTGGTATATTCAGAAAAGAATTCTTTCTGTGCCTCCAGGCTATTGAGCTGATCTTTCTTATCCGTGGATACCCGGCAGTAAGCAGCAATATTCATAGCAACCTCTCCGTTATTTTTATACCGTTCTGTTACATCGTTATTCTACTATATGTTGTTTTAAATTTCAACAACAAAAAGGGCACCCTTTTCAAACAGGATGCCCCTCATCAATTTCTTTCTCCATATCTTTAAGCCCATCTGCAGCTACCTGTATAGCGGACTGCACCTTTTCCTGATTTGCTTCCAACAGGATTTTCAAGATGTAGTCGGCGGTGACTGCCGCTGGATTAGGGTTATGGAACTGATAATTTAATTTTCGTTTCTTCACAGCGGAGTCTCCACCTCCTTCCCGCTTACACTGGTCTATCATTATGAAGTCCAGATTGAGAATAGTACTTTCCGCTAAAATGTCTTTTGGGGCATCGAACGGTCATCAATGTCAGCTCATACTCTGCTGCCAGGTTGGGTCGTCTGTGTGATCGTCCTCTTTGTGACCGAGGGAAATTTTCTTTTGCCGCTGCTGTCGGAGCACTTTCCGGTCGGTGTACTGGTGCATGGTGGTGGCATCCCTTACAGAACCAGAAGCTTGACCGCGCTCCAGAGAGCGGATAAGCCGGACCAGATCGTTTGCAAGACCACCATCCCCACCATCGTCCCCAGCAAGATCAGGGCCAGCCACAACAGCACCGACATCGCTGTCTCCAGACTGGGAGGCGAAACAGAAATCTCTTTCTTCTTCCCAGCCTGTCGCAGCAGCGCCTGTATTTCCGCCACATCCCGCGCCAGGGCCTCCATCTGAGCCTGGGCGGGGCACGGCTCCCTTCGGTTGGAAACCTCCCGCAGAAGGGCTGTGTGGGCCGCGGTATGCTGGTTCAGGTTCTCCAGAGTGTTGCTCTGCTCTGCCGTCAACCGATGCAACGCTCGGATCATCAGCAACAGATTTTCCCACTCCTCTTTGCTGGGACAGCTCTGCGGTGTTATAGATGGCGGAGCGTTCCGCCGCTTCAATTCCTCCATGGGCAATCGCTGCCCGGATTCTGAACTCATGTTCCATGGCCTCCTTCGTATACTTCTCCTCGTGGAGCCGGTTATCCCGGCACTTCATTCCCGCGGGCGTGGTGTAGGTGATGTTCTTTCGGCTATCCGTCCAGCGCACCTGATACCCCTCGCTCTCCATCAGGGAAATGAATTCCTCCTTGGAAGAAGCATACCTCATGCATAGGTCGATGGTGTTCATGAGGCGGAACTTCCAACTTTCACCCTTCGCGGCGGAACGGTACTCTCTGGTGCTCATCCGCTTTTGCTTGACCTGCTTCTGCGGTGGCGGAAGAATCTCCAAGCCATGGGCAGCACATATTTCATCGTTGACCATCCGATGGGCCTGCAGGTCGGCGGCACTTTGGTGTAGCTTCTTACCGTCCTGGAAGCTCACACTGTTCACCACCAGGTGATTGTGGAAATGACCTGTGTCCACATGGGTGGCCACCAGTACCTCGAAGTTAGGAAACTCACGCTGGGCCAGTTCCAGCCCCATAGTGTGAACCTCCTGTGGGGACAGGTCATCCTGCTTGTCAAAGGACTGCACGAAATGATAGTACTGTCGGCCATCTGTCTTATCGAACTGCTCCTTGGTAAGACGCATCTCATCGTAGACGGACTGGGAAGTACAGTTCCATCCGGATACAAGCCGACGATCTTCCCATGTGGTTTTCTCCTCCTGCTGGACATAGTGCAGCACACCACCCAGAGCACCGCTGCCGCCACCACGGTTCTTGATCGCGGTGAACGTCGCCATCTCGTCGACACCTCCTCCGTATCATTCGCTTCCAGCCTGATCGACTGAAAGCTCATTCATTCCAGGGTGCTTCCTCTCCCCACAAAAGCGGTTTACCGCTTTTATGGGGGCCCCATTTACTCCCTTTAGCAGCTCCCGGAGCTGTTCATAGATTTTTCCGTAGTTTTCTGCCAGGGCATCACCCTTGACCACGGACACCCTCCCCATGTTGGCCAGGGTAGTGAGCTGATTCAGGTTTCGTCCCTGGGCTTTCAGTTCAGACAGCATCTGTTCCAGCCCTTCCACTCGCACGATCTCTTTTGCCAATCCGCTGTAGCACAGGTAGTCGGTGACCGTCAGGC
>OFOK01000466.1_pt1 | contig 40380 bp, 47 predicted proteins | sample 1542001 | NCBI WGS metagenome assembly OFOK01 (sample SAMN04209242, study PRJEB22552) | human gut metagenome | biome: gut; material: feces | host: Homo sapiens | place: USA: Oklahoma
TTCTCACGTCGTTATCTGAATCCTTTGCCAATTCGGCCAACACGGCACCGGATGTGTTCGGGTTACCGGCCGCGCTACGTCTCACGTATACACTCTCATTTCTTAAAAACTCTTTTTCTTCCATATTCATTTATCTATTAATTTAAATGGTTTATATGATTCTTTTATTTTCTGTATATTTTCATCGCTTTCATTTGGAACTATTGAAACAACCGGGTACCGTGAATGGGTATCAGGCTTTTGCGATATACAAAATTGTACATTCATATCCCATATAATCCCCCGAACAAATCCCCTTTCATATAACACGGCATCGAAAATATCGCGTATATTGGGGATAGTTGAGGCGGCTCCCTTTGTTACAAATGTCCATACTCCTACGATTCCCTTTATTAAGGGTATTATAAAAGTCATAGTTAGTGTTATATCCCACCCATTATCTCCCCGTCTTGTGCGTCTATTAGGATACTTTTTAGATACATTTTCCATTAAGTTGGGATATTCATTCACATTTAATGCTGTGTATTGCATACCGTCCCAAACATGGAACGTCTCGCCATCGCCATACGCTACACGTTCTCCTGCGTCGTTTCTATATTCATACGATTCATTACATACGTTTTGCGCTTCATCATCCGGAAATATTATTTGTATAGTCTGCGGCCTATCTCCATATACCTTGTGAAATAGCCCTGCATATTTCCCCCTTGCTATAAAGTAATCCACACTTTGCGGCAGTCCTTTATCATTTTTCAAGCCTACACAAATAGACCCTATTCGGGGGAATATAAGTTTATTTGTTTTCGGAATCTGTTTTTTTATTCTCCCACTTACCATATACAACCCTTTCAAATAAAACATAAAAATAAGTCTTACTATATCCGTTATAATCAGTCTTCCGCATCGGGCATATCTGTTTTATATACCATCCATCCTTACAGCTTGGATTAATTTCGTGTATATACTCAAAATATGAAACTTTTGTTTCACGATGCGGCATCAGTGAAAGTATATATCTTATTATCTTTCTCATATCTCTAAATTATCATTCAATAATTTTTTAATCACTTGTTTATTCTCTCTTTTTTTTGATTCTGCGGCCTTTTCTTCTTTTTTGCGTATGGTAGCTCCTTTTTTGGATTTTACCGCCGTGGAAGGCTTTTTTGTGCGTTTATTGGGCTTGTTCTCTTTTTCTTCATCATCTATATTAGAAATATTCTTTTCGGGTGCAATTTCTTTCTTATCTGATTTTTTGCTTTTCACTAAATCAGATAAAGTTAAGGAAGTTATATTTTCATTCAAATTAGAATCTGAATCCAAATCAATAACGCCACTAACGACCGTGAAAACATTATCTTTCTTTTCATTTTCAATAGAAGCCAATTCTAATAATGCCGGAATTTTCAAAGCGTTATGGCTATCTGTTTGATTTTTCAAATTGTAAGTAGGATTTTTACGCCAGTCTTTCGGGCTAAAATTATATACTCTTTCTATTGAAGTATCCGGATAATTTTCTTCCCACATTTTTTTATAGAAATGCGCCTGTATTTCGGCTTCCTCATAAAAACCCTTCCGACCGCTTTTAAAGTCTACTATTGCGTTTATCCGTTCATTACTCCCTGGACGTACTAACATAGTACAAACTAAATCAATCATGCCAGCGTAACCGATTGGATGCGCTAAAGCAATCTCCACTGCTAACGGCTTTACATCATAATCCGTTATAAATTGGGCAAACGCTAACACATCTTTTTTAAGTTGGTCTGCATAATAAATAAAGTCGTTAGGAAGGCTTTTATTCTCTATATACGCTTTTAGTTTATCTTTTAAGCCGTCTAAATCATAAACACGGTTTATTAATAGTTCCTCAAACGCAGCGTGCATAAATGTACCATAGGATGCGCGTTCGTCTCTATACCTTTCCGCTTCTTCTATACCTTTCTCCGCAATCCAATTAATCAGAAAAGGCGATTTAGGTAATGTTTGTGATAAAATCGTAGTTACAGAGGGATAAAATTTCGGTGTTCCTGTATCATCAAATAGATAATAATACCTTTGCCCGTTGCTATTGAGTTGAAACAGCTTGTATCCCGGCTCTATCAATGCAGTAGAATCGAAAAATAAAGCTTTCATTTCTTCCGCAGTCATACCCGGATAAATTTCAAATACTTCATCTTCATTTTGTTCTAATGAAAACGGCGACTTAATTTCTTTTTCTTTCATGATTATTTTTTATTTAGTTCGTTAATACATGCAATCACAGTAATAATACATGGCAAGGCCAAAAATAATAAAGCCGGATTATAGAAAGATGTACAGATAAAAACAAGCCCCAATAAGCTAAACAGAATCAAAATAGCTTTTAACTGAAACTCATTAGATAACACATTCTTAACCAATCTTTCGAATACAGATAATACACGTTTTTTCATATCAGTTATTTTTTTAGTTTTCCGGAAACCCGTCCGGCCGGTTGTTGAACTTTCAACAATGCAAAGATATAATTTATATTTTAAACGCGCAAACTTTTTTTAGAAATATCTATTTCCTTTTTTTGTATCATAATTAATCGCCTTTCTCCTTAATCCGTTCCAAAACATCCCTATTAGCTTCTAATATTTCATCAAAAGAAGGAATAGGTTGTATTTTCAGATTATTCCACCTTTCCACTAACTCATCTATGCTTTCATATAGTTGAGTACCGAGAATTTCATAAGGATGTGTAGCGATTGGGCATATTTCTTCATTAGGTTGCTCTTCTTTTATTTCGTGCCTTAAAGCAAAATATAATCCACTATAAGGTCTAGTCAGGTAATCTTCATCATGTATATTTCCTTCGCTGTCACATATAAATATACTTGGTGCTTCGCCACAAAACGGACATGGTTTTAATCTTTCGTCTTTCATATTTTTCATTGTTTTATCCTTTCATGCGTCCTAAAAAACACAGTTCAAATACATCTTGTACCAGTCTATAACAGAAAATTCCAACATGGCATTTTCATCCGCAAGGTCGTTTATTCTCAATAGCGGATAATGTACTCCGTAGGGGTCTATATAATATTCTTGTGAAATATCATCCATAATACGTTTATTATCTTGTTTGCCAAAATAGAAATTAAGGCTTTTCAAAATGTGTTCTGTCACGTACTCCGGACTACACATGGCTATTTCTTGTCTTCTTAATGCGTACTTCATAATTCAAATAGTTCTTTTTGTTTATATACATTGCCGTTTTTCAGTCTCACTTCGCCAAAACACTCTTCCCTAAAGCGTTTTTCCTGCATATTGAAATATTCTTTGTCTATTTCAGTTCCCCAAAAATCAAAACCCATTTTATAGGCGGCTATTCGGCTGCTCCCGCTACCCAAATGAGTATCTAAAATCCTATTCCCTGGTTTAGCAAATGTTTCTAATAGGAATTTATATAAGGCGACCGGTTTCTGCGTCGGGTGTATCCTCACCTCTTTATTTTTCATATCCTCTTGTAGAAATCCGCTCCATCTAAAAGCAAACAATTTCGCAGATTTATTAAAAGAGGTCCACGCTAATTCACAGTCCGCAAAATCTGTTTTCCCGTTTTTCTTATCCCATACGACCCAACACGGACTATCATACGGTATTTGTGATATAAAATGATTTGCACCGAATATTATTTGATTCTTTGACACTCTCATTAATTCATCAAATAAATGTTTTTGGGGCTTAGCTCTATCCCATGTTTTAGGCGTGTACTGTTTTGCTTTTGCTCTATTGCTTCGCGAATGGTTTTTTAATCCATCTTCACCTATCCCGTAGGGAGGGTCTATTATTGCTAAATCATAAAAAGCGTTTGGAATATCTTTCATATACTCCATACAGTCCATATTATATACTTCACTTATCGGCATAATTCTATTGCTTTAAATATCTCATAGGCTACCTGCGGTAAAACGGCATTTCCGTAGGCTTTCACGGATTCTTGCCTCCATTTAGAAAAGGTAATACCGTCCAATCTACCGGAAAGCCCATCATCTCCGCTACAAATCGGGGATTGAGTTGGGAATTTCTCCCATATTGATGAGCTATATTGTGTTTTAAATCGCTCATCCGGCTCGCTCCATCTTTCCGTTCTTTGGTCGTTCCCGTATTTTTGTCGCTTGCCGTAGGGGTCGGCAGCAATCCGTGAAAATCCATCCAATCCATAAAACAGTTCGGGCGCGTCTCTCCATTTTTCCGACTGTGGAAAGTATTCCCGCCCGCAGCTTTCAGCTCTTTTACCCTCTTCTCGTGCCTTATGTCGGTCGCCATCGGAGTAGGTAGTAATCCCATCTTTGCATCCATTGCAATAGTCGTCCTTTCTTTCGCATTCGGAGATAATCTTTTGTTCATTCGTCCAGTTCCTGCATCTATCGCGGTTGGGGTGGGTAACAAGTCTTGCAATAAACCAAATTCTATCCCTTCTGTGCGGCGCTCCGACGGCACAAGCCGGAATAAGTAACGGTTGGACGGCGTATCCTTCACGTTCAAGGTCTCTACAAATGGTTTCGATAACATATTCTTGTCGGTGCAATACTCTTTTTCGGTAATCCTCTCCGAATAGAGAGGCCTGACCTCCCACTTCAACCTCCGCGCCGGGCTGTACCATCGTGAGGATTCCAGCAACATTCTCACCAACGACCCAAGTGGGTCGGATTTCCCGTATAGCCCGGAGCATTTGAGGCCAGAGGTAACGGTTATCATCCGCTCCTTTTCTTTGTCCGGCCAAGCTGAAGGGCTGGCAAGGAAACCCTCCGGAAAGTACATCGATTCTCCCTCTCCATTTGGAAAAATCCGTCCTTGTGATGTCTGTATAGTGCTCTGCATCTGGAAAATGGTAATTTAAGATTTTGGTACAAAATTCATTTATCTCGCAATGGAAGGAATTATGCCATCCCATCCATTCGGCGGCAAGGTCAAAACCACCGATTCCACTAAATAAACTCGCATGCGTCATTTATTCAAATCCGAAAAGGAAGTTCGGCGTACAATCGCATTCATGACAAATAATATTAATCCATTCCGGTTTAATTCTTTGCGTCTTTCCTCTGCATAAATTTGACATGTTTACGCGTTGCGTGTTTTCATTCGCGCCACTAAATAACTTTTTCGCGATTTCTTGTTTTAACACTTTCTTTCCGTTAGCCTCTGATTGGGCAATAGCTTCGTTTACTTTCAATCTCATTTCTATAAGTTTTAAAAAATTCTTGGTTTATCATTAATATATAGTCCGCAATTAGGGCACATTTTTTCTACCCATTTAGGCGGCTCTTCATCATCATATAAACTACATTCGTAATCCGTAACCTCCATAAAAGAACCGCATTCGGGGCAGTCCCCATCACCTAATAATGTTAGATTCATTAAGGCCATATAATCACTATATTTTATACGGCTTATTCCCATATCTTTAAACACATCTAATATATCTAATATCAATGTATCTAAATCTATACATTCTCGGAGAGTTTTACCGAAATAAAAAGAATCATTTATTAATATATCCCATTTCGGGCAATAATCAATAATAATACTTGATATTGTTTCCGGCGTTTTACTGGCTCTGCCTGCCAAATGCTTTAAATTCTTATCGTCTTTTACTTTCATTTCTCTCCCTTTCCTTTGACTATGCAAATTTAATATTTAAATATAACATGTGCAATTTTATTTTTAACCACTCGTATAAATATATATTTTTTATATTCATGATAGAGGATATATAATTTAATATAGTATCTTTGTGGTGTCTATAAAATGGAACTCTCTTTTTTCTTGGCTGATAGGTTTGTCTTTGTTGTTTACCTATCAGCCTTTTATTTGCCTTATTCCCATATCTATTATTTTTTGTTTTCCGGAAACCCGTCCGGCCGGTTGTTGTCTAACTTAGAAAGCTTTGGGCTTTATAGCTTCATTTAATCGGATACCGAACCCTCATTAAACCCTTCGGAGATACTGTCCATCTTTCTCCTCTTACGGCTTTCGCCTTATAACCGGTCGTTTTGGATACTCTTAGTCAACCGGTGGAGGCTTTCTTTGTTTGACACTACAAAGATAGTGCATTTATTTTAAACGTGCAAATTTTAGATTAAAAAAAGAGGGATTTTTTTCAAAAAAAAATAAGTCATTAAAATAACACTCATTTCAGGCTAATTTTAAATTTAAGCTACTTTCTAATCGAAACAATGTATTTATATACCCCAAACAAGAAAAATGCCTTAGAATTGATTTTTTAAAGCCAAAATAAAAAGAGGGCGGAAAACCGCCCTCCATTAATACCTAAAAATAAATGATGAAAAAACTTCTTAACTATTAACTAAGCACTACAAAGATATATTTATTTCCGGATAGATACAACTTCTACGCCTTTTATTTCTGTATATGGATTTTTAGAGACTATATTAAAGCTTCTTTCTTTTATCTTTTTTGTTTTCCATAAGAAGCCTAAAAAACGCTTATATATAATAGTCTCGTACAATATTAAACTATCCCTTATTTGAATGTCTCCTATTAAGGTATCGTTATATACGCACGCCTCTATATTGGTCCATGAATCACGAAAAGATACACAATGTATCAATTGGTAGGCCGTATCGCCTGGTATATATATAAGGCTATCTTTTACCTGTGCTCTAATCTTTATAATAGTTTCGGCTTGAATCTTACTAAAATTTTGTAGTTCCTCATTTTTCCGCTTTAGTTTGTTTATTAAGTCTGCATCTTCCTTCATGAACCTTTCGTAATCCTGAATGGAAAGCTCCAAAACCCCAACTTTTGCGGCGTTCAAACTATCTAAAGCCCGATAATACTTCACATCGTTCAATAATACCGCGTTATTACGTTTATAGGTGTCTCTATCGTGTTTTAGTTGGCTTACCCTTACATTAAGGAAATAAGCCACTAAAACAACAACTAAGACACCTAATATTATTATTATTTTCTTCATTCTTTAATCGTTTGACGTTGCAAGAACCTCCAGCACTTCCGACATATTAGCATCGACAATAAGGTTAATATACACTCCATTATTTATTAGACTAAAAAAGTCTAAATGATAACGCGTATCTGATTCTGCACTAAACGAAACGGAATACATATCTTGGTTTGCGTTATTTTTGTCTAAATCGCATAACGCCAAACATACATTGTTATCTCCCATTATACCACGCATTTCCACAAATTTATAGGCATAATTATTATTAATAGCCTGAACCGGTGTACTTTTACTTATATTACCGAAAAGGAGGTTATAATGTTTATCCGCATTTAGATTATAGCACGGTAATACACTATCTTTTACGTTATATACTTTTCTATTTAGTACATTGCCTTGACTTGCTGCTAATACTTTGTTAGCCGCTAGCGAATCTAAGTTATTTACAATATCATCCTTTGTTAAATAATTACCCCCCCCGAATCAATATCTTTTACAACTACTTGGAACGTATCACCGCTTAACGTGATTTGAAGGGTTTTTTTATCTCCGGCGTGGTTATATTCAATATAAAACATATCGTCTTCTATTGAAAAAGCGGTTGCCTTTATAATCAAGTTTTCGCCCTGAATGAATACGTTTACGGCTAAATGATTCTCTATAATATACTTCATCATATCGCCCGAAAATCCGGTTATTTCCGTAAATTCGTCAATATCCAACGTCTTGCCGGTTTGGTCTAATATGAAATCCTGCAATATCAAAGGATAAGAGTGCAAAACCATATCATTCAGGATAGGAGCTAAATGTATAGCTCCCTTATCCCCCATTTTATAAACGTCTACTTCGATTCTTTTAAATAACTCTTCCATAACAAACACTTTTAATAGTTTCAAAAATCACTTTACTAACTCTATTCCGTCCGTCTTCCGACTGAATAAAAGCACAATCTTTGCGGGTATCCATGAAGAAATTTTCCACTAACACCGCCGGGCATTTGGTGTGTTTTAATATATAAAATTGGCTTTCCTTGTCGGGGTCTCCGTCGCTTGTATCTTTGCGTATTTTCCAACCGTCCGGAGCAAATTCTTTTTCAGCCTCTTTATATAGTTCCGTTGCTATCAAATCGGCTTTTGTTTGGCCGACGGACGTATAAGCCTCCCAACCGGTGCCACCGCCTGCGTTTGCGTGTACGCTTATAAGAAAGCATTTACCGGAGGTCTCTGAATATATCGCGTTTGCACGCTTACAACGTGCCGACAAAGATACATCTTTTGTCTCCGGTACTAATATTCTATACTGAATGCCTTCTGCCTCTAACATCGAACTAACACGCTTGACTATATCACGGTTGAACTCCCATTCAAACAACTGCGTACCATCGTCCCAAACCGGCGAACGCTTACCGGCTGTATCAATACCGTGCCCGTTGTCTAATATTGGTATAAAAACCTGTTTCATCCTTTGACCTCCTTTTTATTTTCCATTTCTTCCTTGCATCTCTCTATAATAGGCTTCCAGTACGAAGGCATAATGCGCGTAAATTCTAACCGGGCTACATGGTATATTATCCTTAATCCTATGTTTTGCGGATATGCTTTTACGTAGTTCTTCAAGCCATTGCACAAATATACATATAATAAAACATACGTAAGTGATTTCATTGCCATTAATGCACCTTTTAAGTCGCCACATTGAGAAATGGCAATATAAACAGCATATAACAAAACAATATACAGCAATAACTCGGCCAAAGAGTTTTTAAATTTTCTCATGGAGAAATTATTGCACCTTACTATACTAACACCGTCCGCACGCATGCCTGCAATGACATTAAAAGCAAACATCACAACCAAAGCGATAAAAAACCCCTTTGTCGGTGTGAAATAAGCAAGTATCGGACTAAATGCCGATACTGCTATAAATCTAAAATATTCCAAATCTATTTTCATACTTCTCTATATACTATTGCAAACGTTTCTTCGCCTATGCTATCAATGCTAAGGAATGACCCTGTTTTAATACCGGCCGCCGTCGCGAACTCGTCTATAATACGGCTTTCAAAAGATAACGACCAATTCGAATTATTTACATAATACATTCCGCTTAGGAACAAAGTATTTTTATCGGTTCCGTCAGAATCGCGTATCATTGTCTTTACGCCGTCTCTAAAATCTAATACATCTTGTGCAGTTATTCCGGCAGAATTTATTTCTGCTAAGGTCATTGTACTGTCGGATTTAGCTATAAAGGCACGAAAACCGACATTTAACAATGGTTTATAAATATTTTGTATAGGCGCGTCGGTTGTTATGGTCATTATCGTAAACTTGCTATTAGTAATAACCAATTTAATATAACGTCTTACTACCGAATAAGTTTCCGGATTGGTGTACATAGTAGAGAAAACCAACTCCCCGTTATCATTATTACCACCTTGGAAATTACCTACCGTTTTCAGATTCCATACGATTAAGTCTTTTCGGTCATTGTTTGATAGCACGCTAACAAATATCTTCCTATTATCTCGTATAGGTCCTTGTATTACGTCTATATAGGAGCCTCCAATCATAGATTCTATTTGTGAAGCTATGCTTATCGTTTTTGTTCCGAACTCATCAGATTTCGTAAGTAATTCATTAAGTACATATATATTCTTTGCTAAATTGTCAGCCTGTATTGCAATCTCATTCATTTGGTCTAAGAATACAGTAGTAACCGACCAATTAGAGTAATTTATACTTCCACCTACATTTGTTCGTGTAGCCTTTAAAGATATTACCTTTCGCCCCGTGGCTATTCCGGTAAATTCCAGTACTTGTTGTTGTTGTAGGTTTGTTCTTGCCAACGTCATAGGCACAAGTTCACTACTATTATTAAAATAGAAGAAACTTGTAATAGCATAGCCATATAGGACCAAAGCTATAAGCCTATCTAAAATAACTTTATCACTATCCGAAAGTGCGCCATTATTGGTCGGGATAGCTTGCATATACATTCTAAGTTCATAGGCTCTTTTTGCCCATGACCAGGAACCCTCCGATTCAGTTCTAATTACTGATGCGTTAATAAATGAGCATGTTGTTGCGCCGACTTCTTCCTGATATTCAAAATATTGTACTTTAGTCTCGCCTGCTTCGGTGTATTGTGTTATACGCAACATGCGAGCTATCTGCGTATTTTGCGCACGGTACGTGCCTACATAGATATGTAGACCGTCTTCTATATTATTAAATACATCAAATTGGGCGTTTTTATTGAAATCGAAAGATTCATCTAATTGCTCTATTTCTACCCCTCCGCTATCCTTTAGAATATCCTGAATGCTTTTAGCGTTTGCAATACTTGTACCGCCATCGTACCCTCCGGCATCAACAAAATAGGCTTTTCCGTTAGTTCCGTCTATAATCATAGCCGATTTACGCTTATCATTGCTTGAACCGATACCAAAATTAAACAGACCATTTGCGACCACTGCGTTATACTTACCGGCAACATGGCCGCCTACTTCTTTTGTCACTGTCCCCTGTCCTTCGGCATGAGCGTTCGCGGCTTCGGCCGCTGTGTCCTGTCCTTCCGCATGAGAATTATAACCACTTGCCACCGTTGTTTGGCCTTCCGCATGGGAATTATTTCCGGAAGCCACCGATTGGTATCCTTCTGCGTGTGACGCTTCACCATCAGCCACAGTAATACGCCCTTCTGCATGCGAATTATTCTTGTTTGCATGGGCTTGGAATCCTTCCGAATGAGAATTAACACCGACCGCCTCCGTTTCTTGGCCTTCCGCATGAGAATTTACACCCCTTGCGTTAGTAAGTTGTCCTTCTGCGTGAGAGTTCGATCCCTCTGTATTTGTGTCTAACCCCTCGGCATGTGAATTAGTTCCGGTCGCGGTCCCCCCATTCCCTTCTGCATGGCTATTATCGCCTTTTGCATTCGTTTTTGCGCCTTCCGCATGGGAATTATTTCCGACCGCCGTCGTTCCTTGGCCTTCCGCATGAGAATTAACACCGACCGCTGTATTATTATCATAATCATTAAACACTTCACCGCCTCCTTTAGAAAAGCCTATAAAAATAGGTGTAAAATTCCATGCTGTACCGTTTGTACTTGTTAATATACCAAGTCGATTAACAGTAATAGCTGTATTTCCCGAATTTTTAAAATTCGTATAAGTACCTACTTCGGTGGTAATATAGAATGAATTTCCTTCTACCACAACGGGAACCGTACTTTTTGTAGCAATGCCTAAGAATTGATACTCTGGTCCCAATGTGTCCACCATTGATAATAAAACCGCCTGAAGTACATTTCCGGTTATCTCATAATTGCCGTTTTCCTTGATAACAGCTTTTATACTCTCTTTGATTTGGTCGTATGCCATAACTTTTAATTTTAGAGGTTATTAAATTCGTTTTCGTTTGGTTTAATATTAAAGTCGTTATTAAAGTCGTTATTAAAGTCGCCACGAAAGACGCTACCTAATTTCTTAACAACTGTATTAGTTTGGAACTCAATTTCTACGGAGGCTAAATCGCCTTGCGTTTCCCATTTTGGCGTAAATAGGAACGTATCACATTTATATAAACGTCCGAAACTATCCCTTATACTAATATGGTCACTTAACCGGATTAAACGCATAACATCGCAAAGGTATTCCGGCGCAAGGATATTAAACCGATATACTTTTTCCGAAAGTTGTTTAATCGGAAAGAAATAACCGTCCCTTTCTTCGCCTTCTTCCTCAAATGTATAATCCGGCTTTCCTATTTCAGTACAGAAATAAACGCGGTTTCTGAACGTCGGGTTTCTATATACAATTATGCCAGCGTCACAATATAGCGTATTATCATCGTACCACTCTATTGATAGATAATTTTCAGAATCATTTATTATCGTAAATATGTCCGAATACCATGTATTAACGCCATCATTTAAAACGGCATAATACATTCCTATCGGTATTTTTTCCTGCAAGGGGAAATAAGCCGGATACACAATAACCTCTATTTTATCGGTATTTTCCGGCTTTGCTAATTGTAAGCCAGTTAGAACCATTTGTTCCGTTATATCCAAAACGAAAACCCCGTCTTTAGTATATAACTTAACGTTAGGGTTAAATACCTCGTTTGGCTTCCTCAATATCTGAAAGGGCAAAAGACTATGCGCAGGAGTAAATAACGGGTATATATTCCCGTAAGCATAACTTTTCCGGCTGTTTTGTTCGTCTATATTGTCGTACCACGGCAATACACTCAAATTATTATTTTCGTTCATATCTCCTCCGTATTAAATTTTAATTCGGCTTTCGCTGACCTACTCGACAAATTTACAGATAATTTGCTAATCTGACCATTTCCGACAAATGTTTTTATAATTCCGTTCGGGTTTATATCATCTTGCCCAATAGGAAATACTACTGTTTGTTTTTTCTTTCGTTCTATTCCCTTAACCGCGATTTCTTTTTCGTTGATTCTCGCCCGACGCGCTGGTAAATCATATATCCAGTATGTAGGCTGTAAATTCACAAAAGCAAGAAAGCCGTTTTGAAGCTCTGAAATCACATTATCAAACATTAAACTAACAAATGGTACTTTATATTGCCCGTCTACTAAGTTAGCCGCAAATATTGCGAAGCCGTCTTGACTTATATTATCAGGATTGCAAAGCATATAATCTATATCGGAAGTAAAATTAGACACCGTTATATCTTCTTTCTTATCCGCTTCTACATACTTACTTAATATCTCTATCGGATACCCGTTAAAAACTTTAGTGCAGTCGTCCATCCAAGAAAATTCATACCGTGAAGACATTTCCGGCTTATCAAACTTATACGAAGATTGGCCGAACGCAATCGGTTTATAATTCCGCTTGTTGGCGATTTGCGTTAAATCTAAAACCATCTCCGGCGATAAAACGTAACTACCACCGTTTTTAAAGTATAAAATATGCTCTATTCTTAATTTATCGTCCTCTATAAACCAATACAATTTATACGTATTTGCTAACATAGACATAATTTGCTGAAACGTAGTAGGTGCCTTTTGTGCCGGTGTGTTATATATCCCGTTTATTATGTTAGATTTCGGCGTTATTAATAACGTCTGATTCGAGGTTCCTGTTATCGGGTTTGTCGTACCGTATAAAAATTCACTGTATTCACTCGTAGGCAAATGAGTAACGCCCGGCGCAATCTGACCCAACAAAACGGATATAACACTCCATAGTGGGAAATTGTCGGGCACTATATATTCTTTACGTCCGGACTTCTCGAAAATACTATCCCATACCGAAGAACTAAACCAAACGGATGTATTTAGCCATTTACTTTGCCCTAAAGGGTACATTTTGGCTAATGTAATAAGCACTGGAGGCGCGAAATATTGCCCCCATCCCGTTTTACCGTATTCCGTTGGCGTGTCTGAATAACGATTTGAGATATAAGCTATATCTACATCATACCCGATTGCATGAGTATAATTTTTATTATTCCCTACAAAATCATCCGTAGGAATCGGCTGCGTTGTATTGCCTGATATTGTTTCTACATCGCATATTAAACGGGCATATATACTATAAGAATACATATAGCCCTTTAATGTGCCTACCATTCCACTACCTTCTTCCGGCGTAAGCGTAAATTCTAAGGTATCTAATATTGGCGTACTGCCGTGTATGTCTTTCTCAAAATAATATAGCCTCATATTATCCGTGGTCCGGACTAATGCTATTGCAACCCTATTAGTTAACGGTCCTATTTCGCTATATCGTATGTGCAACCGATAAGTATTCAAATAAGGGTGTGACAAATCACCTTCATAAAAAACCGGAGTCGCGTCGTCAGGGTCTAATATCTGCATATTCCCGACATAATTACGGCCTAAATCTTCTAAAGCACCCCCTTCGGCGGACAAATCTATTTCCTTTAATAGCTGTGTGAAATAAAACCAATACTTATTTTTTAAATCGCTTCTATTGTCCACCGCCGTTAATACGTCCTGCTCCCACGACATCCCCGATATAAAACATGAAATCTTATCATCGCCGGGAAGGTAGACTTGAATAATCGGGCGTTTTGTGATGGTTAGGCTTTCGATTTCCGGCGTTAAGGGAATTAAATCGTATTCCTTATCTAATCCGGCTAATATATCGTTATACTCATCGAATACGTCAGGTTTAACCTCTACTGTCATATCGTCTAAACTTATGGTACAGTCGGTTTGCATGAATTTTCCCGACCAATATTTCTCCCAACTTAACCCCAAATCGTTAGATTTAATGATAGTGACATAATACACCGTAGAGAAATCACACGCCATTATAAATTTATAATCGTCAAAAGTGTAAGTTAAGTTTCCGCTTAACTTTTTCCTATAAAATTGCTGCGAAGTCTCTAACTCATACTCTAAGTTTAAATCGTCTTTATATACCGGCTTTGTGTATTTGAATGATGCTTTTAAAACGGCCTTATTTCCATCCCTTCTTTGCGATACGACTATGATTTGACAACCGTCCGGTACATCTACCGTTAAATTGAAGTTTGCATCTACAATGGAGGTTCCGCTCCCTTTCATAAACTTTTGTAGATGTACATCAAAATACATTGCATATCCTTGCCGAAAACGGTTATAAGAACCTATAATGTTTATACGCATTCCGGCTGACACCGGAAAAACGTATAAATCGCTGTACATATCAGTAATCACGCTACCGCCCGCGCTTATGGAGCTATCTTTAATAACATATAACGGCTCCATTTCGGTTAATTCGGGGTTATATCCGTATTCTTGATAATCTACCGAAAGCAAGAATTTATATATAGGGTTTATCATCTTAATTTCCTTGTTAAGTTCTTATATTCAATTATAATTCTCCCGTCTTTATCTAAGTATGTACGCCTTTCGCCTTGTTTCTTTATTGCGTTTACGTCCCTTTCTAATTTGCTTAAATCCGCACCGGAACTGGCACCAATAGAAATCAGGTCTGCCCCTTTGTATGCGTTTAGATACTTATGCGCAAACGTCCCGTTATTCATAGAGTTTATCACGTCCGGAATATATCGACGGAAACGGCGCGAATTTCGTTTGTTTATCACGGCAAAAAATTCGCCGCCTTCTGCCCTGCGTCGTGTACCATCCGGTTTTTGCCCTAAATCTATATCGTTTCCGGATTGATGGCTACCACCTTGCAAAAGTTCAACAGTTCCTTCGCCATACGTTTCAGTACCTGAATTTTTCGCCATTTGTGCAGCCTTTATCTTAGATGCAGCAAAGCTTCCCCACATTACAGCAATAGCCGGAATCGCGCCCCATATACCCAACTGCCGCCAGATTAATGCGGTTGCCGTCACAAGCGAGCTAATTTGCTGTGCTGTGTCTATTGCTTGCTGCTGACGTTGTGCCTTTTGTTGCTCTTTCAAGGCTTTTTGTTCGTTCTTTTTGGCGTCTTCTAATTCTTTTTGTGCATAAGCTACATTTGATGCGTATCCGTTTGCCCTTGCTTGCAATTCAGCCTCTAATGACGTTTGCGCGGATTCTACTTCCTTTTGTGCCGCTTCTACCGCCCTATTTGCCGCATCAACTTTAGCCTGCGCCAACGTATTCAACGCCTCTATGGCATAAGACACAGAAGTATTTATGGCTTCCTTTTGGTCATCATTCAGATTAAGCCCTAAAATACTATATATATCCTGCGTTTTATCTTTCTTTTTTGATTCCTCGATTTGCTGGTTTATTCGTTCTATTTGGTTTTCTATCGTTTGTACCTCAACATCAGACATTTTAACCGCTGCCTGCTGATTTAATTCTAAAATCTTATTTAGCCTGTCTTTTTCAGCTTGCAGCCGGAATTGTGTTTTCTTTTCTTCCGTTGTCTTTAGTAAATCAAACTCGCTTTGTGCAAGTGCCTGTCGTTGGTCAAAAATACGCAGTTCCGCTTGTATCTGCTTGTCGGCGTATTCCTGAATTAGAGCCGTTCTTTGTGTATCGAATCCGGCATTTATCGCGGCGGTATCTTGTCTCTGTCCGGCAGGCTTCTGTTGGTTTTGAAGTTGCGATGTTTGGCGTTCATTTTCTAAAAGTTCCAACCTTAAAGCCTTTTCTTCCTGTGTGCCCGCTTTAATGGCTTGTAGGCGCAATTCAATACTTTGCTTTTGTAGTTGCAATTCTTGCAACTGTCGCTGCTGCTCTATCTTTAGCAAATCATTCGTTAAACGTTGCTCCAGCACCAATATAGTAGCATTTATAGTTTCCTTTTCTGATTCTGTGATACTTTTTTCGGTCTCTAATTGGTGCGTTAAATCTTCTATTTGGCGTTTATATTGGTATTCTGTTTGCTTACGCCTTTTTTCCCATTCGTCGGCCTCTAATTGTAGCTGTGCATCTTGTAATTTTCTTGTAGCCTCTAAATTTCTTTTATAGGCCGCCTCCACTTGCTTTGCTTGCTTATTCGTATCAGTACCGCCAGTTTTAACCGAGGGCGTTTTAGTCGTTACCGCAGCCGTCGTTTTCGTTGATGTGTCCGGCGTACCCACATTAACCGGAATGGTTAACGGTGGTATCTTCTTTTGCATCCGGTTTATGCCATTATTAAGGCTTTCCGCAACATCTTTTATCTCTTTATTGATTAGGTCGCTAAAGGCTGTCCCGAACTCCGTAAAGCCTTCCTTTACCCCGTCCCAATCTAAAGAGAATGCAGATTTGAATATTTTTCCGGCGGCTTGTATCATATCTATTAAAGCCCCGAAAAGATTCCCTATCGTGTTAAATACCGTCTTAAAGACTTCCGGAAGAGCCACTACAAACGCTCTAAATAGATTGCTTTCATTGTATAGCTCAATGAAATAATTTATCAAAGAAACGACACCTTTTATCAAGGCCGTTAAGCCCTGATTAATGAACACCTTTATAGAGGTTGTAAAGCCCTCAAAGCTGCCACCCGTAGCATCAAACAAACCTGCTAAAGCGTTTTGTAATTCAATCTCGCTTTGTAGTTGTTCTTCTTGCAACCGCCCTAATTCGCCGGCCTTGCTTTTTACCGTATCTAAATCGGTAGATATATCTTTTAATGTCCGAAGGTATTGTAACCCTGCATCCTCGCCGGGACCGCCGAAAATATCCGCTATTGCCGTTCCCACACTTTGGGCGCTGTCCGGCAATTCGGCCAACTTTGCGGAAACTTCCTGCATTACCTGAAACGTTGTCTTTGCGCCGGTCTGCAAGTCCTTTTGCACTTGTGTGGATGAAATGCCGATTCCATCAAGCGCGGCAGCGGTTGCCGTTGTCATTTCGCGTAACCGCAAATTACCCTCCTTTATAGCGTCTACTCCCTTATCAGAGAAAATACCGGCCTTATTGGTTTCGGCTACAATAGCTACAAACTGACTTGCGGATATTCCGGCCTCCTTAAAATACGCAGGATATTCTTTCAACGTATTTAAAAACTCGCCGTTTGCATCCCCACCCGCTATAAAACCGTCTTGTATTAATTGTATTGCTTCGTCTGCTGATATACCGAATTGTTTCGCTAAAGCATTTGCGGAAATAAGCGTTTCTTTGAAATCAGCGTTAAAAGTGTCGGCTACTGCTTGCACTTGATTTCGGAACGCCTTTAAATCATCGCCGCTTTTTCCCGTAAATTGTTGGGTTAATCTTGTAGCCTCTACTAATCCGGCGTTATAATCGTACCAAAACTTAAACGCCACACCGGCTCCGGCGATTCCGGCTATTGCTAAAAATACGGGATTTGTCATTAAAGACATTAGGGTATTTCCTAAAGCCTTTGCGCCGTCGGACATTGCGGCAAACACCTCCTTACTTTCATTGCCGCCACGGCCTAAAGCTAAAAGACTCTCCCCAAAAGCATTATTAAGCCCTAAAGCCTCTTTTAGCCTATCCGCATACGAAATAATTGCATCGGAAGCCTCCGTATAATTACCAACGTTAAGATTGGTTTTGCCGGTGGACTTCTGATACTCATTCATAGCTTTATATAGTTCACGAGTTTTTGTTATAAGCCCCTCTTTTGCTTCGGCCTCCTCGCGTTCGGCCTTGGTCATATTGTTAAGGTAGATTTTATTCAATGAATACTGCGCCGACAAACGATTATAACTACCTTCTGCGGACTGATTCAGCTTTATAACAAGTTTGTTTATTTGGTTGGCTTCTGTCTTTGCGAGATTAAGCTCCGCAATTTTTTTAGCCGTTTCACTTTCAGCGAAAGCAAGTTCTTTTTGTGCTCTTGCTAACCGGTCTGCATCGTCCGCGCTCTTTTTCGTTTTCTTTCGTCCGTCTTCTGTCGCGCCGGATACCTTTTCCAATTCTTTGGTTAACTGTATTGCTTCCGTCCGGATATTCTTTAATGCGTTCGTATATGTATCCGAAAGTTCATCGAGTTGTTTTATAAGCTCTGTTATTGAATTGTCAGGACTTACCAAATCGGAGTATTTAATTGCGTCGTTATCTGCCATGATTCTATAATTTTAATTTTGCTCAAATTTTAAATATAAGACGTGTTTTCATTAATAAGGTAGTATCACCCCACAAAAAAGATAAAAACGCCCCTATCGCGATTATTTCGCCTTACTTCGGCGTTTTAAGTCTTTGACCATCTCCTTAATGTATTCAAAAGCGTTATAATATGCCAGTACTGACATATTTTTCGGGTCTGTATGTAAATGCTGCGACAACATTAAGCACATCTTTTCAAACTGTTTATCTTGCTCTATCTCTACACTATCGGAACCGGAAAACGATTTAGGATTAAAGTACGTTATTAACTCTGCCGTTATATCGTCTATTTCCTTTTCTCTCTCTGGCTTGCTTCCACCGTCTATAATGGTTTGTAGTATTAGAACTGTACGCCGCTTTAATTGGTCATAATATTCTTTTACCGTTGCATCATCGAATAAACGAGGGAAATATATTTGCAGCTCCCTATCTATTTTTTTTTTGACCGCTTCGATTGAGGCGGCTAAATCCTTATACGGGACATCGGCGAACATATCCACTATCTTTTTTAACCCCTCATCTGAAAGGTCGTCACATGGTTTGCCGTCTATGCTTTTAACCAATACGGCAAAGGCCAAATTTCGCGGCGATACGCCCGATTGAATAAAGTACACATTTTGGCGTATATTTTCAAGTTCTGTAATAGCCTGCTTATTGTCATTCTTTGCCAAAAAGGCGGCAATACGCGAAATATGCTTATCAAAATCCGCTATATCCGAACCTATACCGGCATCGACTAAAAGCATTTTATTATACTTGTGGAATCGTGTAACCGGAAGATTTTCTATATCATCGTAAACCTCAATAGTTTTACCGGCTAATTTTAATTTCTTCATAACATTTTACGTGTTAATGCGGTTGAAAATACGGGGATTAAAAGGAAATAACCCTCCCCTAACATTATAGCAAATAAGACAGCGAAAAAACACCCCGTCCACCATGAGAGGCAGAAATTACACTGAAACATTTCACTAAAGAAATCATTTCCATGTACCTGCACATATTCAATAACACCCCATTTTTGCAAAAGCAAAAGAACAAAAGCGGCGGCAAACGCTACTAATAGCGTTACCACCGAAAACACACCTACAAACAAAAACAAATTTATCATAACTCTATATTATACATGTTTCAGTAACCTCCATAATGCCTTCAAATCTGAATCCCCCATAAGGAGCCATTAAAAACTGATTATCCACTTCATCCAACGAAAACCCCCTATATATGTTTTCTGCAAGCTCGTAGATTCTATTTATTTCTATCCGGCCATCCTTTAGCCAAAAACCGCCGTTTAAGACATCTAATATATCGCGCTTAATCCTTTCTTTGTTCCGCGTATTGGGGTCATTGAATACCGTGCGATAATCAAACCATACAATAAGGGAAAAAGGGCTTTTTAGCCCTATTGACTGTTTCGGTGTCCAATCTACCGTCTGCGGGTCGTCAATCCAAAAAAAGGAAAAGTTCCCTATTCCTGCATCAGGCGTTACTTCCTGATATTCATTTCCACCTATATAAATATTCGGTGTATATATCTTCTTTTGGTTTGCGCCGTATTTAACAAGCCTTTCCGCACGTCCGAAAGCCTTATCTAACCACCCCAAATTTTCCGTTAATCCGGTCTGAATGTTATTAATAACAACGTCTAATAATTCGGGTGCCTTAATTATTGGCGCTCTTGTATTATTTCCCATATATGTACTCCTTTGTTTTAGCTTTTAATTCGGGATATATATACTCCCAAATCAATATGATTTTATTTTCTTCCGTAAGTCCTAATATTTGCCGCCCGTAACGCTGTATTAAATCCTCTGTTTTCCAATCTGCCGCCTTTATCGTGAATTGTTGCGTATCGGCTTCCACATAAAAGGACTGCTCAAAGTCGCCCTCATCTCGCAATGTTACGCGGTTGTACGGTTGGCCTTTCTCCTTTTTAATTTCAATCGTTAAGGGGCTATAAGGTGCGTAATCCATGATATTCACGCCTAAGCGGTTTATACCCTGTTCATATAATTGGTCTTCGGAGTTCATATCTGTTATTACGTACTCGTTTTCCAATATTATAGACTGAATCAACCGCCCCGACTGGAGTAACTCGTTAAACTCTGTCACACGTTGGCGCAAATTATCAATTAGTTTCATACGGACTTATATCTCACCCCTCTATTATTGCAGGACAAACAAACGCGGTCCAACCCTTGCGTATCTAATTTTAATGCCTCATAGGCTTTTTTCAACTGATACCCCAAACCGCCCGGGCGAACCCCCGACGTATTTCCATCAAGTTCATACAGAATATCTGTACGCGTCGCATTTGATTGGTACCGATTAACTCGTACATTAGGATTCATAGCTAAAGCGCGTAAAGCTATTACGGCTACTTGCTTTTGGATTACGTCCTGGAATATCTGCCGTTGTGATATAATGAAGTCCGTTAAATCACAACCGACCGTTATTTCACAGTTTAACCCGTAATTCTGCGTGTTGGTGTACATTGTATATGCTATATCCCACAATTCCGGATATTCCGCGAATGTTTCCGGCGCATTGTACATAAACGGCGTAACTTGCAAATATTGCGTTAACTCTCGCCATACTTCCACCGACCCAATATTACAAGTTCCGCAAGGCTCACGGCTCCAGTCTTTAGATACGTTTATAGCTTCCATTCCTTGCGGTAATTCGTCCTGATTATAACAAAGGAACCAACTGCCACCGGAATTATTATCTTTGCTAATATACGGTAAAAAGCAGTCTTCCAAAGTAAACCATTGAAAGCCGCCGTTTTTAACCTGAAAATCTAAATCAAAAGTTTTTATCGGGTCTATTTGGGAAGAGTGGAAAAGATACATTTTTACTATGCCCGTTCCGCCGGTCATTTGCAACCCGATTTTTTCTATTTTGGCAGTCACACCTAAAGCCCGAACCGGAACGATTTCAAAGCCTACCAGTTTATGCGTATTTTGCAACGTTGCGCGAATACGGCCTGCACCATCAAAGAAAGTGCGTCTTTCTAATAGATTGCGCGTTTCCTTATCAAGCTGTTTTATTTGGGTAAATGTTTGTATCGCCGTTGCAATACCATTACGCGTCACTCTCTCCAAAAAATCCGATAATATATTATAGGGCTTCCAAAATAATACACTCTCGCCGGGTATCTCATTTGTATTATTATCCCTTATTGACTCCCAGTATAATTCATCGTCATTCCCGTTAAGGTCATACTGCACAATGGTACCGGCAGAATATGTTTCCCTACTATTCCATTCCGGATATTGATACCCCCAATCATCCGGCATTATCGCACGCATTGTGTCTAACGTTAAAAGAGGGTGCGCGCCCTGAAACATTAAACCACTTTCGCTTCGCGTTAAATCCGAATCTATCGCCTCCTTTGGGTTGTATGATTGCTCCCACCCACATACATGTAATAACGCGTCTTGTATTTCTTTTATACGGTACATGATAATTCTAACATTTTTATAACTGCTTATATGGCGCAAATAATAATTACCCATTTGCAAAAGACGGTCTATCTACAAATGGCGGTTTCTTATCAGACTTGATAATAAACGGATTTCCCTTAGTATTTATAATTCTTACTTTCATAACAAAAGGATAATATCCGGAGGCTTTAAACCTCCGGATATTGTTTATAAATTAACTACTCTACGGTCTTTGTGAGAACGGGGGCTTCCTTCGTGTTAGTGACTTGGACATCAATCGCACCACCATCGGCACCCAAGTTCGTAACATATACCGGCATGCCTAATGGCTGGTCTACCGGACGTGCAGCAATTTCGGCCTTTATAATCGGGTTTGCTACTTTTGAAGCATCGCTGTTATAAGCTACCAAGAAAGCCACATCTACACTAAAGCCGAAATATTCCTTAACGGCACACGTCAAATCGGCAGTAGCATCGCCAGCAATTTGCGACTGGTCACCGACCGCCGTATAATAGTGTGAGCCGACCGGAAGATTAATATACGGCAAACGTACAACATCCCATTCATGGAAATTAGCGCGTGTCCGGCGTAACGCTTCACGGTCTACGCGAGTAAGTATGCCTACATTTCCATCGGCAACAGCGTAGAACGTTCCGTTTTTGCCTTCTTCGTTCGTTACGTTGTTCGTGTAGTGCAGTACTTTGTTGTCGTACTCCATACGCTTATTGACGTCGTTATATACGCCGTGTTGTGCAAGTTTACGTACAAGTGAATCTACACCTGCATTCCCGATAATGTGGATATATTCGGGGTAACAGTTTGCACGCATAATCGGGTTAATGTCGCCCAAAATCTCCGCGGCCATTTGCGTAGGCACTTCGATTGTGTTTCCTTTAGCCGTATAATTAAGCTTGTCTTTAAACACTTGCGTCTTTCCGGCTTCCAATGATGTAACGGCGGCCTTATCCAAAGCGGCAGCAAGTGCACGCGTTGTCTTTTCCATCTTACGGAAGAAATCGTGCTCATAGCTGATTTCGTTGTTTATATAAGCCGCCGGAACCATAGTAAATCCGATTGCGTATGTCGTCCAACCAATAGTATAAAGCGATGAAGTGTTTTCATCGTCTTGAATAACGCAGGAGCGAACGTTAGACACTTGTACATTTCCATCGTAATCAATTACGGGGATTTGTACGGTATTGCCAATAGAAGCGAATGCACGCTCACGCAATTTAGGCGAAATTATAGAGGTCGCCGAATCGGTTTGCTCTATAAAGAAATCAAGTGCGCCATACTCGCAGGGGCGGGTCATATTCCTATCAAATTCAGGGTTTTCTACCCGCCAATTTTGTAACCTTGTTGCTACTAAACTCATAATACTACTTTTTAAAATTGTTATCTAATAGGGTTGACCCGTTACCCTTGTTTGCTTTTTATGCCGTTTCCGGTAATGAAGAGATATTATTATCTTTCCAGGCGTGCGTCATAGCCGCGTCAAAATCAGCCGACCCAATAGTTAAACCTTGTGCTAAAAGATGGTTTGTGATAGCCTCATACGCTTCATTACGGCTTTTGGCTCCGCTCACATCTAATACGGTATGATTTCCCGTTCCACCCGTACCGCCATGAGTGCCACCACCACCGGCCTGCCGACCTTCGTCTAAAACGCCCATAGTTTTCAACTCTTTTTGTAACAAGTCAGAGGCACCAAACGGGTTTAATTGATTGTTAGGGTTTCGCATAATGGCTCCGGTTTCGTCCTTAAACGCCAAAATTTTGCCGCCCTTGCCATCGTCGATATATTCGGGATTCATGCCCTTTATTTTTTCCGTGGCTTGCTGCAAAATTACGCGTGTAACGGCTTCCGGAAGTCCGGCTTTAAACTTAATACCGCCTGCGGCTGTTTGTAACTCGCTATCGATTTTAATCGCAAACAGTTCCTTTTTGTGCGCCTCTTGAATATCCGTGTACTTTGTATTCAATTCGTTGTACTGTGTAGTAATGTTTGCTAAATCGGCTTTTGCTTGTTTTAAAGCCTTTGCGGTTTCGGCATCTGCTGCCCCGTCTGCAATCGCTTTTTCAAGTCGCGCCTTTTCTTTTGTCAATGCGTCAATTTGCGATTTATAACTCGTTGCGGCTTCGGCATCGGCTTTCATTGCTGACATGACACGCTTTGCGTAATCGTATGTCTTTTCCGTTCCATTCTTTGCGATTCCGGATACGGTCAGAATGTCATTATCTAAAGCCCCGTATATTTCACCGGTTTTTTTTGCTATCACACTATTTTCGTCATTTTCCGACAAAGTTATGATAGCTTTAATTTGTTCTTCGGTTAATCCCGATAACTGTGCGTTTGCCGCTAAAATCTCTCTTGTTAACATAATCTTTCCCTTTGATTTAATTAAGTAGTACTTTCACCAGCTTACCGGAATTAACTTCCACGAGTTCAATAGAATACTTCGGGGATTCTGCCTCAGTGGTGTCTATCATATAGGCCAATACTTTACCGTGATTAACTTTGTTTTTAGCTTCTGTCGATACTAAAATAACATCGGTAATTGTTCCCATCTTGATGCAATCAATAAGCTTTTGTTTTGTAGTTTCGTCCATCGCAGCTAAAGCTCCGGTAATCTCGATAATCACGTTATCTCGCTGTGCAATCTGTGCCATATCACTATAATTTAAAAATTAAACTTCTGTTTTCTCACGGTTTTTAGGCCGGCCAACACTCCGCGCAGTCTCTGTCTTTGCCGCGTTATTGTCTTTTTCCTCTTCTGTCAGTACCTTTTCCGGCTCTTTTAATTTGCCTTCGGCCTTTAGTTCTTCCAATATTTGCGCTCTAATCGCTTGCCTTTCGGCCTCTTTTTCGGCTTCTGCTTTGGCTCGTTCTTCGGCGGCAATCCGTTCCCTATTGGCTTTTACAAATTGGTTAGGGTCGTGTAAAATATCAACGGTGTACCCCTGTTCGCGGAGGTTGTGTAGTCCGAACGTCTCAAAGAATTTCTTTCCGAAAACTTGGATACGCGGTTTTGATAGCCTTTCGCCGGTCTCCGGATTGAATTTCTTGATTTCAATCCTACAATGGTACATGTTTCTTTCGTTTGACGGACAAATAAAGTTTTCAGGCGTTACCTCCAATATCCCAACGTCCTTAATTCGTCCCGTTTCTGTTTTCACTTGCATAGTCATACATCTTTTTAGTTATTATATCTATTTTCTTACTAAACGGTATTAAGCTTCCAAACTCTAATACGTTTGTATTCTCACGTTCAAAGCGTCGTACAAAGTTAGCAAAATTTAATTTAACCCTTAAATCATCTTCGCTAATAAGTTGTTTTTCAAACAGTGTTAACGCTTCCTCACGTGTTAAATGCCTATACGGCTCCAATTCCGACAAAATAAGCATCCTTTGTAACTGTAAGGGGTCATTCCTATACTCTGTTTCGATTATCTGATTTTGTAAAGCGTCTAACTCGCCTTCGCTCGCTCCGCTTTCCTTTGCCACCTTATAACGTTCCCTTAGTTCTGTGACATCATACAGATAAAATTCAGTACCTAAATTTACCTTTGCAGAAATAAACATATTTCCATAACGTAACCGGCATACCGTTTCATCAACAAACTGCTGCGCAGCCTCAAAACCTTTCTTTATCCGGTTTAAGATGGTGCTTTGGCTTTCAAAATTAGCCCTTATTTGCTGTTCGTTCAATGCGTCGCGGGTCGTTATTTCCTCATTTGTGCCGACAATAGCAGTAATTATATTCGTTCGGAGTCTCTCATCCTCACTTACGTTATAATCTAAACTATTACGGTCAACTGTCAGAATCTGCACGGGGTTTCTTAAATCCGGTTGGTTTTCGCCGTCCGGTATTGGTATCTCTACAAAAGAACCGGCACCTGCTATATGCTTATCGCCACATTTCGGGCAACGCATTAATAAACCGGCCATATCTAATTTGTAGTGCCCTTGTTTGTCCTTCAAGAAACCGCCGTCGCAATAGTCTCCGCTTTGGTCGTCCACAAAATCACAGTTTTGCTCATAGCCTGAATATATCGGATATGAACCGTATAAGTCTAAATGTCGCTTAGATATGTGGAAGAAAAGGTACCAATCTAAAGCCTCTAATTCCTTTGTTAACGGCGAAATCTTTATATCGGGGTCTGCTAAGTTTATAGATTCATTCCAAAAGAAACGAGCCGGGCAATACCCTAAATCATGCGCATTTTCAATTATCAAAGTTCCGATATTATTGTTTTTCCCTTCAAACACTCTATATCTTTCATCATCAATAACCGCAATACGTTCCCCCTCCTGCCTGAATATAATCCATTTCATTAGGCCGGTCGAGGCATCGACTTCATACGTAATAACATCAGCAATAGGCAACCAATAGAAATACGGCGTAGGATACCCAGAATCATTCTTTTCGGCAGGCATGTCTACAATAAGGACGCTATTTATTTCAGTCTTGAAAAATTCCCATCCTTTCCCCGACCAAATTTCCGGCTCATGAAGAACTTCCTGACGATAATACTCCCAGTCGTCGCGCTGTTCAGTATTCATAAACTGATAGTTAAACGCAGGGTTTCGCCCGTCAAAGATTCTGCTTAGCTTATCAAAACAAATTCCCGTTATCTCGTTAGTTTTAACGGGATAACGGAATAATGTTTTAAATATCTTGAATTTATCCTTCGGTATAAGGTTTTGGACAAAAGCCAAAAAGTCAGTAACGGGGCCGCATAGATTAGGCGTTAACGCAGTTTGTGCGTGGAACCTTATACGGCTTTGATGGAATAACGCCCTATTGATTACTTGGCGTTTCTTCGGCTCTGTTATCTGCTTTTTTATCTCGCTTATGTCTAATCCCATTTTCCTTAGTAAATTCAAAGGTTGAATCTTTCGGAAGCTCCCATCCGCCATTATTAGGCATCATTAAAAGCCTCTCCGCGTGTGCTATCTCAAAATCCTCCGACATGTTGTATTTTGGACAACATAACCGGACTTTCGTAGACTTTCCCATTATAATGCCGGTTTTAGGTCTGTCAAAGGATTAAATCCGGGGGCGATAATTACCAAATCATCCGACCAGTTAGGCAAGAAGCTCCATTGTATCGCGTTGCTGTCGGGGGCTTCTAAGCCGCCTAATGTTTTGTCACCGATAAACAAAGCGCGAATAGGAATCGGATAAAATTTCGTTTTTACCGCTGTGTCTTTAATTGCACCGATTGCTCCGTTTTCATCAAACAGAAATACGCCCAAATTATCCGCCCAGCTTTCGCACTGGAGTTCCTTCAAAGCCTTTATGATGTTTTGGGGCGATTTACGGATAACACCGGTAAACTGCGTAACCTCACGGCCGATAATTTCTTCAACACCGCCTAACGTGTCATTGCCACCGCCATAAGTACGAGGCGCGCCACCTTCTGCAGTCGGTGCCTGAATATAGGGCGAAATAGCAATCTTTGTACTATCGTTAGCCGAAATAAAGCCAGTCCACGAAGCAAGCACCTTAATATCATTCTTTTGCTCTGCTTCGCTATCAAAAGCATTTTTAGTTCCATTTTCTTTTACGAGGCGTTGAAATGCAACCTTTTGAATCTGACCGAAACTTTCTACACAATTTGCAACGGGTATTGTAGGAATCGCCGCTGCTGCTGGACATTCGCAAATCATAATCAATCTTTTTTTGTTAATACTAATTTGATAAATTCTCCTTTAGGATGTGCCATATACTTCTACATAGGCAAAGGTATAAAAAAAGCTTTATTTACCTACATATTAACGACTTAATTTTATATATTTGTCAATTTCGTACCTTTACGCCCCTATTTCCGTGCGCATAAGAGCGAGTATTACCGTTCATTAATTCTTTTTCATATATACCGGTTAATCCGTCCTCTATATCATCATGTGCATTTGCGGAGAAATCCCGTAGAAACGTTGTCACATGATTATATATATCTTTATACCGCGTTTCCCACCCAAAAGGCATAATTATCTGCGCGTTAACCATAGCACTATTTGTAATAATCCGGCTTTCTTTGTTTCCACCTTGATAAAAGGCTTCCGTAATTGCGCGTACTTTCTTGGTCACTAACTTTTCAAAACCGGCACCGCCGTTATTACTTTCTATCCATGCCTTTTGCGTCCCATTACGGTTAATCATGGCCGGAATAGTCACAGCCGTTACCTCCGTATTTTCTTGCGTGTATTCCATATCCGTAATGAGAGCGTATAAAATAGGCTCCCATCGCCGGAGCTTTTCATTGAATACCTCGTTTCCGCTCATATATATATCATAACATGCCGAAAATGTGTAATCGTCCCCTTCGTCGGCCACGTCGGTATAATTGCCGGAACGTACATAAGTACCCCAATCTTTTTTTTCTATCCATGTTTTGAATGAATGTTGATATAAGCGACCCTCCGCGCTTCCGGGGTTTCCTTGGTACAAGCACTGAAATTGTACGGGGTCTAAAGCCTTTTGACCCTCTAATTTTAACCGGCTATGTCTATTTTCCCATAAAGCCTCCCCGGGTTGCCGTGGGTCTATCTCTGTGGGGGCACTCGTTTTCAATGCTTCAAAGTTTATACGTACCCATGCGCCAGGCGGTATATTCGCGACATCTTCCCACGTTTTTATATCTATGACCTTTTCTCCGCTTTTTTCGATTCGGCCTATTAAATCATCATCATGCCAACGAGTGAAAACGATTAGTTCCTGCGATTCATTATGTAAACGCGTCCTTACTACTGTTGTGTACCATTTCCACGCCGCATTACGAACTATTGGACTATTCCCTTCCGAATAGTCTTTATATACATCGTCCAATATAGAAATATCCACCGTTTTAGAAGTCAAAGAGCCTCCGCGCCCGACAACGCGAAGACTTCCTTTCTTTCCGACCATCTCTATAACATCGCTATTTCGTAAGTACGTGTTAGCCATTGTAATGACATTAGACCCATTTAGAAACGTATTAGGGAATAATTTTCTATATTCCGGCGTATCGATTATCCTTTGAACGTCTCTATTAAAGTCTCTGGCTATTGTTGCCGCATACGAACCGATACATATTTTTTTATTGGGGTCCAATCCTAATATAAAGGCCGGAGTCTTTCGGCTTGAGCCTTCGCTGTTATGCGTAGGTACGAAATTACGACCAACTAAATAAATTCCGTCTTCTACCTGAATACAATTCCCATACGCTTCATGTTTTATAGGCTCTATGCTTATAATAGACCGTCTTCGTTTTCTACTTTTAATTACTATACGTTTTCTCGCCACCCTTGTAGGGTATTCGGTAGAGGGGTTGAAGCACAACTGATATACAACTTTTTTGCCTACAACTCCGCTACTTGATACACGAGGGGGGAAACTTGTAATAACGACACTTTCGCCTAAACTCCGCAATATCAAAGCCGACCGGTCTATTATATCTTTATTCGTGTTGCTTATTGTTACACGTCCGTTTTTCTGATATACATACCCGTCCGTATCAATCAATCCGGCAATAACTTGCTTTCTTACTTCTATGGAATTAAATACAAATTCATCCCCTATATGCTTTTTCTTTATATAACCATTTTCTTTTAACGCCTTATAAAATTCACTTGAATAAAACTTACGTGTAGTAGTTCCCTTTAATTCATGAAAGTTATAAGCGCTATTATTAATTATTTCTATATCATTATTACCTATATGAATATATCCACATGTCGCACAGCCATCCCCAAGCCATACGCCAAATAAATACGGGTCTATTCCGGTTTCCCTATCATTGAATTTTACACATACATTAGCATCAACTTGGTATTTATAGCGTGAACCTCTCTTCCCGTCTCCCTTATATAACCTTCCTTCCTGATATATTTGTTTTGTTTCTACTCTTTCCCATTTATGCCTTGTTCGATTATATACTACCCATTCATGATTACCGTGGCATTCTATTTTAGAGCCATCAGAAAACGAAACCATATATTCGGATTTAGTTTTAGGTGACACCCATAAAACTTTTTTAGGCAATCCGTCTCTTCCTAATACATAATCTCCTACTTTTAAATCCCCATGTTTAACAAACCCATTAGGGGTTATAACTTCCTCATTATCAGAAATCTCCTTGCCATGCTGAGGGGGCATCTGCACTATCATTTTTCGTATTAACCCGTGCGCAAACATATCCAACAACGTATAATATACTACGTGGAAAGGCTCTAATACTAAATCCGGCTGTATGTATCTTGCAAAGTTAATTAGACGCTTTCGACCGGCCTCTAATACAAAAAGCTCTGAATTGTCTTTTATTGCAGAATACATCTTTAATAATTCGTCCTTTTTCATTTCTTGTAATACCTCCCTTTCTTTGTGGTATGTTCCCAAACAGCGGCATAACTAACCCCCATTTCTATGGCCTGCTCCTTAATCGACATTTTGCTATATTTGGGGTTATGATACTCTTTAGGGTCTATTTGTTTTCTCATAAGCCCCAATGATTTTGCCTTCTGATATATTCCGCGCTTGGTATGACGGGGTATTTTCTTTGAAATCTCATCTATTGTGCTGACTCCGTACTCATCCCGTAGTATTTGCACCTCTATTCTATGCCATGTTTCATGCGTCACGGCCTTTTTTACCTTTATTTGTTCCATAATTTCATAATATTAAATATTTTTCTTTCGGCTGATTTATAATTACTTAGTCTCACATAGCTCCGCGGGCGGATAAAAACCGTTTGTTAAATCTTTTTTAGGCTCAAATCGGTAACAAGCACGTTCACTTCTAACCATATATTCATTTGTGAAATGACATCTTACACAAATCGGCCGGCCTAATAAGTCATAATGTCTATGGTTATCAGTAATCCACTGCCCGAAACGGCATTCTCCGCAATGATACGCCTTCTTATTCTCCGTCTTCTTCTGTTTTCTTATCGCCATTCTTTTCTATCATTAAACGTTCATATTCCGCGTTTTGTAATTTGTCGGCTATGACAAATAACATATCATTCGGTATTACTGAAATATCATATTTCGGACCACTTGAATCTACCGATACGTTGACATTCGGCAGGTCTACCTTTACCGGAGCATCCAATCCCAACAATTTAGCGCGTCTTTGTTGAACGGACAAAACCAAATCTAAGTAACGCGGATTTCCGGCAAAGGTTTCACTTCTCTCCTTTTTTAGTCCTGATTGCCGTATCTTACTAACTATGCGCTTTTTAGACCTTTCCCACGCGTCCCATAATTCGGCCTCTATTTTATCAAGCTTAGATAGCTCTTTTGTTATATATAGGTCTATGTTTTCTTCATGCTCACGTTTCCAATTAATCAAAAGCTGCTTTAAATCCTTGTACACTCGCATAGGAGGGACAAGAGCGTAATCTAATCCCATTTTTGCGTTGCGCTGGTTTAATAAATCGGCTATTTGTCTATATGAATAGCCCCTCAAAAACAAGTCAGTACAAAATACTAAATCATTCTCGCGTTGTTCGGGGGTACGTCTATACCCATGCCTTAACCGTCTTAGTGGTTTATCTGTTATTTCTGTCATGATGTGTATTTTGTTTTATCCAATATGTAGTTTTCTTGTCCTTTCTACTAAACGTATCACAGTGAAGGCTAATCGTTGGGCAGTCCTCTGCGGAAATCACACAAACACAGCATCTTTTGCCCATTCGTTTCATCTCCTGTGAGCATTGCACGCATTTTATTACGTCCCCTTTATAAATGGCACGTTCGCCTACCCTATACTCCTTCCTTGCATCAAACTTTTCCGGCCTGCTTATTCTCATGGTCTAATGAACTTTTCATAATATCATAATACCCTTTTTTATCTAAGAAAATACGTTGAGGATACGGTATTATTTCACCCTCCATAAAGGGTATATTATATATGCCTAATTGCCCCTTTACAGGCACTTCTATAACTTTACGGGGGTTACGCATCATCCAACCGTAACCGGACTTTATTTCCGCTCGTTTTTTTATTGGAATACGTGTACATAACCAATCGTCCTCCGTGAAATCCTCAATCCGTTTAACGTCATACAGTTCTACCAAACCCAAAGCCGCACCACTTATCAAATGAGGATATACAGGTTTTGCCGAAGAACATATAAGAAGGTCTCCTCTATAATGCGTGTTTCTACTTCTAACCTCAATACTTTTAATGCCATAATTTACTCCGTCTTCCTGGTAGGCAACCGTTACGAGGTCATTTGCATACGGTTGTTTTACTGTTAACGCCTTATATATATCATAAGATTCATACTCTGCCATAATAAACCTCCTTTCTTAGAATGGTAAATCGTCATTTGGGTTATTATGCCCGTTACTTGGTGCCATTTCCGGCTCCGGTGTAGGTGGCTTATTTTCGTATCCCTTGGGGGTTAATAATTCCATGCTATAACCATACACCTCCGTAATATATCGGGTTATTCCTTGCGCGTCCTGATAGCTGCGTGTCCTTAACTCGCCTTCTATATACACTTTGGTGCCTTTGTTTATATAGTTATTCGCTACATCGGCCAACCCATTTTGTAATACGATATTATGCCATTCGGTTTTATCAGGTATTACCGTTCCGTCTTTCGCGGTATATCCTTTCTTTGTTGTTGCAATACTGAACTGCGCAACCCTACCGCCGTTCTCAAACTGTTTGTAATCCGGCTTCCTTCCGGAATTACCTATTAACATAACCTTATTTAAACTCATAACACAGCAGATATTATAGCATACATGAGGCTATAAACAGCCCATATATATGCGGCAATAGTAAATACACAAAATCCAATAAACGTAACCTTATACGCTGTTCTCGTTTTAATCTTCATATCATTTAAATTTTATACAGTCAAACAAATACTCTTTTTTCATATCAGACCATCCTGCGCGGTCATTTAACGCCCTACGGTCTGCATCATGCACGAACTCACATATAAACCCTCCGGTTTCGACGGGGTTTATTATGCGGACCAATTTACCCACAATTAAAAAACGCTGTTTGTAGTAGCTACTATTTTCACCTATAAAAGCTATCCGGCGAACCGCATTTAATTCAGGCTGTTTTTTGATTTCCGGCCTTTTTCCCTTTTGGTGGTATGTTTGTACCCTATTAAAGTCGCGACGCATAGAATCGCGTGAAATAGCCCTAAAATCCGTTTCTCTTTTTTTAAGTCTCATTTATATAAAGATAGATATTCTTTTTTCATTAAATCGATTAGCATACAGTTTCCCGGATATATTCGCATTCTTTCACGGTCGCCGTTTTCCCACCGGCTATGAGCCTCAAAACACAGTATATTTATATTTCGTGGGTCTGTTGCCATTTCAGGATACGCGCCACGGGTTAATATGTGCGAACAATATACGGCAGAATAATTATATAACGGCCTTAATGTCTCTTCGCAATAATGCGGTTTATTCGCCCAAATCCAACGGAAAAACTTTTCATTTGCTTTCATCGTATCAATAACGCCACGCCCGAAAAGCTCATTTTGTATCTCTATGCGTAACCTTATATCCATTTTGAAATGTTTGTAATCTAAGAGAGGATTAAAGCCCCTCTTAGTTACGTAGTCATATTCTTCGCGGTCTCTAATCTGAATCATTTTTAATAATCTTCTTCTGTATCGTCGTCCTCTTCTTCCGGCTCTGTGTCGTCCGCCTGATATGTTTCAGCGTAGGCCTCCGGAGTTGGCTCTCCGTCCTCGCCAAACAATGATAATTGCGCCCGTTTCCCTTTAAACAGGAACAAATAAACTTCGCTTTCGATTTCGGAAAGAATATCTTCCAATTCTTCTTCGAACCCGAAACTAACAGAGCTTAATTTAATGCGTGGACTATTAATGGCCGTTTTCATGTTATTATAGACGGTATATAACCCCGTAAGAATAACACCTACATTATCATCCTGCCCACTCAAAGACACGCCGCGAACCTCTATATTTTTAAGAACCTCATCGGCATAATCACGCGCAAAATCCTGCTGTTTTTTGTTAGCCTTGAAATCCGTAGATTCAATAACCGACAAGAACGACGTAATATTAAATATACGTCCCATAATAGGCCGCAAGCGTTCAAAGCATTTGCGCAAATCGGGATGTATATCTTTTGCGCTCTCTACATGATACTTATTAGTGTAGCTTTCATTTCCGGAGACTTCTGTCACCTCATAATGTACATCTAATCCTCCATCTTTTACTAATTTTACCTTTGACAAAACAAAGGATTTCTCATTCGGAATTAACATCACATTTTCTGCCATAATTGTTTTTTTAAAAAATTAAAAATCATTTTCGCCTAATAAGGCTTTAACGTTTGTACTTGTATCATCAACCACCTCCGGCACACTATTTATCGGCGTTAATACTGGCGAGGGGTCATTAAATTCTATTGAACGTTTTACCTTCTTTGTTTTCTTTGTTGGTTTCGTTTCTTTTTCAAATTTGACCTTTAACTGCTCCGGCTCGTATTCCTTTGGCTTCAACTCGATAACGCCTTTATCTACCAATACAGGCACACAACGAACTAACGCCCTTACATCATCTAAAGCATTATGCGCCGGGAAGTGCTCGCCGGGGAATAACTTTTCATAAAGTTCAGATAGTTTAGGGAATTTCCCCGGCTTGCCGTTTTCTTTTAATTCTCCTACAAACTTAATGGTTTTCATCATAGTATCAATGCGTTTTCCCTTGAAAAGTGCATCTTCTACGTTTTTACTCTCATAATACTCCTTTCCCATTAAACGGAGAATCATGGCTTTTATTATAGACGTATCAAAGTATATGTTATGACCTATCAGCAAACGAGCCTTTAAACAGTCCTCTATAAATTCGCCTATAATATCTTCGAACCTTACGCCATTCTCTAAAGCTTTTAGCTGAGTAATACCATGTATTGCGATTGATTCTTCCGGAATATTCCAAAATTCAGGATATATAATAAAGCTTCTTTCTTTGCCATTAATTACCCATGCAATTTGCACAATATTAGGGAATGTTTCAAAATCTTCATCCCATTTAGCTCCCTTAGGGGGAATGCCAGTAGTTTCTACATCATAGAAACAAATATTATCTAATACGTTCTTATTCATAAAATAACTCCTTTTGTTGTTCTATATTAATTGTCTTTTTTACATATTCTGCATGCGCCACCCACACACATCCACACTGCTTGCACTTTCAAGGAAACCTAATACATGCTTGTCGTAGCGTGCCTTAGTAGCATAGAAACGGTCTGTCTCATGTAAATAGTACATGTAATCGATAAACAACTGTTGCCTTATTCCATCCATTTTCATTTATATTATTGTCGTTTGTTCGTATTGCTTGTTAGTGGAATTATACATATAGTCCAAATAGTTATTAAAAATATTCTGTTTGTCCATATAATTAAATTACTTAAATTGTTTTAGGGTCCTCTATATATATACTAAAATTTTCCGCAGCAATTTGCTTTAATGTTTCTATATGCTCAACGAGTTCTGCATTACTTAGTTCCGCAACCGACTTTATCCGTGTATTGTACTTACCTGTATCTAAGTCTGAATTTTGTTCGTACATGATAGGGGACATTTCACGCAATCTTTTCTCCGTTTGTTCATCGGTTAAACGCTCGCCATTTTCCCAAAACGCCGACTTAAAAGAAGGGACTACACAATTAAAATAATACCCCTTTAAGGCGGCGGAGCTGCCTTTTGATGCTATGTGGAAATTTGCAATAACTCTGCACCCCTTATGTAAGGCAAAGAAACTGTTTATTTCATCCATATACATTAAAAGACGGCCTTTATTATTTATTGTCCCCGTCAGACTGAAACTATTTTTTTTCATTCTCTAAAAGTATTTTCATCGCTTTATTAAATGCCTCTCCGCCTACACTAAGAATAAATGTTCGGACTGTTTTAGGGTAGGTTGAAGTTTTATTCATAGTCTGTTCGTAGACCTCTATAAATTTTGTCTTATTCCAAACGCCATCATTTTTGAGCCTATCAATAGGATGCGAACGTAACCGGCCACCTTTAAACCCTATCGCGTCTTTCCTGATATAGTCCAATTCAGATAATAAACGTCCTAATTCATTCTTAAATACAACGGTTTGGAGTACATCGCTTATCGTCATTTCTTTTACTTTCATCTTATTTTCAATTCATTATTCATTTTCCGTATATTCTTCTATTATTAACTCATCCTGTCCGCGTTTAACCTCTTCGATGAATCCCTGGAACCCGTTCTCCTTTGCGATATTTATAATAGCCTGTAATCTGTTTTGCCCCAAACTTTCACCGCGTGCAATCCGGAATACCTTAACCGTTGGGTTACTTGCTATAATCAATTTGGCCGCTACTTCCATTATTTGACTATCTGACACCTTACCGGCAATAAATGGCACGCCGTTTAACTCTAAACCTTCGTTAGTAAATGATAGGCCGGAAATAGGAAGTTTAGAATCTGATATTAAATTCTCTCGTTCTGAAGCTAATTTCTCTAATCTCTTTTCCATTGCATCAACATCCTTCGCAACGGAATCGCGTAGCCTTACCTTCTCTTTGTATTCGGATACAATACGACACTTTTTATTATATTCTTCTGCCGCCTTTAGACGTTCTGCGGTATCCAATTTTTCTGGATTGTCTTTTTCGTATTCTTCTAACCATTTATCAGCATTCGCCTTACGTCTTTCTAAATCGACCCTTTCTTCCTCTATACTTTTTAACTGATTCGCTTTGTCGGTTTCTACTTGTTTAGAATCCTCTGTTAACATGTCTTGCGCTTCCTTATACGCTTTCTCTGCTAAAGCCAATTTTTCTTCATACGCTTTACGAGCTTCTATTAAACGAGATTTTATATTTCCTATCTTGTTTAAATAATCCTCATCTACTTGCTTTATCCGTTCGGGGATAGCCGATAATTGTATTATACGCTGTTCACGACTGGCGCGTACTGTCTTAGCCTTTTCTATTAATTGCGCAGCGACTTGTTGCTCCTGCATCAATGTGGTTATATCTTTCGGAACTGTGAATTTTTCCACATCGCCGGACGATAAATTATTTTCGGCCTCTGCACATAACGCATTATATTGCTTTAATTCACGATTTGAAAACAAACGTTTGTCTTTCAAATCTATTACCTCGGAATCAATTTCGGCTATTCTTTTACGCACTTTTTCCGGTAATAAGGACTTAACAACTTCTATTTGTTTCCGTCTTCCTTCTGCCGTTTCTGACCATCTCGAAAACTCTACTGCATCAAAATCGGTATAACATAATATTTTCTGTAACATGCTTACATTATCAGAACGCATGCCACTACTTTTTTGAGTTATTGAAAGCGTTCCGCGTGGATTAGATTTAGTATAACGTAATTCAACCTTATACTCCTCGCCATCATCTCCGATAACCATTCGCGCAAAACCTTTATTTTCGCCATTCTTTAATACGGCATCTCGCGCTCCAGTAAGCAAAGCTCCAATCGCTTTTAAAACAGTACTTTTGCCTAACTCATTATCTCCGGTAATAAAATAGACATTACCTTCAAAATCGGCGTTAAACTCGCTAATAACTTGAAAATTTACAAGTTCTAATCTTTTAATTATCATACTCTCTTTTTTGTTTTAATACTAAGAATCCGCTTAGACGGTTGTTGAACTTTCAACAATGCAAAGATATAATTTATATTTTAAATGCGCAAACTTTTTTTTTAGAAATTAAGATGTAATTAAAATAACTCCTTTTGCACTTTTTCCGGAATATTTTCTAAAACCCAATTTAATTTATTCTGTAACATATACCGGCCAAAGTGCATAATCAAAACGGCATCAGCATTCCACAAAGTAGGCGTTATATTCGGATATAATCTACAGGCTATTTCTTTATATCTCCGTTTCCGGTCTGCTTTTTCTTCATGAAACCCTTTTTTAATGATTCTAATTTTTAATTCACTTTGCCATTTTATCGGATGCACCATAACAAAAGGGATTCCGCACAATTCTATTAATATTTTTAGTTTCTCGTATTGTGCTAACATCTTTTGTATCCTATATAGTTTTCCCAAATTCAAACTACCTTCCGTTTGTTGTACGACATCGTCCGGCCTAACGTTTAATTTTTCAAGAAATATAATAGGGCAGCAAATACTCTTTATATAGCGCAAATAATCCGTCAAATCTGACAACTCTTTAGGCATCTTTAAAACATCAACCTTTTGCCCATAAACACGATACACCGCAATTCCACCATTAGCTCCGGGGTCTATCCCTATAATACAATCCACTTTCATACGTTTATATATTTATCTATCTGTATTTCATTCTTTACCATATAATCGAAGGCCTTCTTTATAGCTTTCAAACGGGCTATATTATGCGCTATCACCGTCAAATCATCAGCCTTTAAGCCTTTCTTCTGTACGTTCAACGCGGTATATTTATTAATCAGACCAATAGAAACACGCCTCATATATTCATGATAGGCAGAAATTTCTTCCTTTTCCGTAACCTTAACGCCATCAGCAAAACCGCAACGATGCAACCAATCAAAACAAAGTCTTTCGCCAACTAATGACATTCTTAGACGACCAGTGTATTTATATTCCAAGAAATAAGCCCTATTCTTGTTTCGTGTAATCTGAATTTCTTTAATTGGGTCTATGATTGGAATTTCTTTTCGTTTTGCAATCTTATAAATCCTCTCAAAAGTTACATTTTGTCTTTTTATAAATGCGTTCAATACTTTGCCGAAATAATTCGCGTTAAATTGTTGATAGTGTCCACTATCCGCATTACCGGAACTGTTTCGCGGCAGATAATCATTCAACTCCCCAACGGATAAAAGTTCAAACGCAGTCATAACGTCAGATAGTGTAAGATATGAGTAATACTTCACGAGCATGGATAAAATGCGCGACTGTATATATTGCCAATCTGTTTCACTTTTTGGTATTACATACCCTACATCAATAGCAATCAACTTAAATATACGCGAAAAATTAGCGACTAAAACTTCCTGCGGCGTGCCTTTTATCTGTCTTTTGGTTGACGCTTTAAATATCTGATAGTCTATATCTGACAAATCTTCCCTTTTTATTTCTTTGAATAGTTCGCGACGCTTTATAATCGCTAAGGGTTGATGCTCTTTATATAATTCTATCTCTTTCATACTTATTCAAAATCTTCATTTAACACACCTAACAAATCGCCGTAAGATAGTCCGCTATTTCCAAGTATCACGCTTTTTTCCTCGCCTGAATCGGAAGTATATTTTATCTGGCCTCGCCTATAATCAGCCCTGATAATGTTTCGTGTTTGCGCTATCCAGTCTTTTTGCATACGTCCTTTGCTCGCGCTCCAATCTTTTACGACGTTGTAATAATACACTAAATCGACTTTCTCAAATTCCGGTGTATTGAAACACTCGCGGAATAATTCAAAATCAAAGAAACGGCTTTTTTCAAAAAGACATTTATTCTTTTCCGACGTTCCGCGTATTTTTTCTCCTTCCTCTTTTTGTGGTATATCGCCAACGAAAGCAAAAAAGCCATTTTTTGCGTTATTTGATTTATTGTTATTATAGTCATTGTTACTAATAGTATTCTTATATAAGGCGCGGACCGTTTTCGGTCCACTTTTAGACCGTTTTCGGTCCACTTTTAGACCGTTTTCGGGTTCTTCGGACCGTTTTCGGTCTAAATCCTGACCGTTTTCGGGTTCTAATTTCCCATAGAGCCTGCATTTATCCGTAAATGCAATAACCTTTTTATTTCCTAACTTGCTAAGAATGAAATACCCCTTATCCGCAAGGGCTTTTAGGTTTTTCTGAACGCGTTTAGCACATCCAAATACTAAAGGGAAATCTTCTGATACTTTTTTCTCCGAATACCAGTAATATGTAACACCATCAATACAATAACTATTGCACCAACGAGGGAAAGTAAATACAACCGCCATACATGCGGCTTCCGTTAATGTCAAATCTTTCCTACATGCAAAATTTTGGTCTATTAATAAGCTATATTCCATATAATAAAAAAAATGCAGGGCTTTCGGCGTCCACTCCTACTCACCCGCATTTAATATTTTTCATTTAACGCTATAATGTGGACGGTTTATAACGCCTTTTCTTTTGCAAAGATACTATTTTTATTTTATCGTCCAAAAACTTCCTTAAACTTTTCATCTAAAGAAGAAAGTATTCGCATCCGTATAGATGGGTCTATACAACAGTCCATAGAATAAAAACGAGATATTAAATCCTTACGGGAACCGCAAAAACATCCACAAGTATAAAACGGCTCTATATTGGGATAATTATGTTTATACCATATATGATTTGTCCCGTTTGTTGCTACGTATGTTTTGGTAACTATAAATTTATACTTTATAGGCTCATCCGCATTCGGGTTACCGGCCGCGCTACTTCTCACGTCGTTATCTGAATCCTTTGCCAATTCGGCCAACACGGCACCGGATGT
>OFOK01000470.1_pt1 | contig 40236 bp, 39 predicted proteins | sample 1542001 | NCBI WGS metagenome assembly OFOK01 (sample SAMN04209242, study PRJEB22552) | human gut metagenome | biome: gut; material: feces | host: Homo sapiens | place: USA: Oklahoma
GCAGCACCCGTCAATGGTGCTGCCGCCTCAAAATACAAATCCTGTATTAATCCACTATCGCAGTAGGAGAAACCTCCCTGAAAACAATCATACCGTCAAAATCTGCGGAAGGAACCACCGCCTGTGTATAAAACATTTTCGAAATCTTCTGCCAGCCTGCAATCCCCACATTCAGTGACGTTATTTTCTGTGAAGAATTCAGTATTTCCTGCCAGCCGCTGTCCTCCGATACCTCCGAAAAATCCAGATAATAATAATCACCTTGAAGCTTATCCAGCTGTCTGTTGAGATCGTTTTTATTTTTTACTTCCATAACCTCAAAACCGCCGCTGTCTTTCTGTGAATTAAACCGGGTTGCCGCAGCGTCGGTTCCAATTGCGAAATAGCCATCCCCGTAGGCTTCCGTCAGACGCGCGCCAAGGCAGGTATAGCCCGAAACCGAACTTTTACCGATATGCCCGTTATGTCCATTAATGAAAATGAGACTGCCGTCGCCCTGGCTGACAAACCATTCCACCTTTTCCGCCATATGCCCATCCCGCAGGGAATTGTAGTCCGTTCCGCTGGCACACAGCTCGCTGGATTCATAAATACTGTTTGCACATTCCCTGGCAAAAGCGAAATCCCTTTTCCCCGAAACAGCTGTGATTTCCTCCTCCTTTTCATCCATCGCCTTCAGGAGGGCCAGGGCGTCAGTCTGTGCCTGCTCCAGCGCAGAATTGTCCAATACGTACCGGTTATCATCCGTCAGCTGGGAAAATATCTCTTTATATTCTTCACTCAGCTCCGGGGCCGCCTCATCCAATACGGAAAAGAGATATTCTTTATTATTATCGTATCTCTGCATATCCATCCCGTAAAAATGAAGATCCCGGCCCTCCGCCGCCTCCGCATTATAGCTGCGCATCCAATCCGCCAGTTCGGCAAGCTCCTTTGTGCGGTAAATCCCAAATCCAAGCTCCGCCACAGCCTCCTGCGCGGTTCCTTCCCCGCCATGGATATAGGTGTCCACCTTCAGTCCTCCGCCAAAATCACCCTCTATCACAAAGGTACGGCAGCCGTTATTTTTCACTAAAGCCTTAAATACCTCAGCCTTCATCTGCTGATATTCCGATGCCCCATGACTGGATTCCCCCAGTCCGACTATCTTTACATGGTCCGGCGCCGTAAGCGTTCCGATATCTGTCTGACAGAAGGAAAGCTCCTCCTCCGTCAGGGTTTTGCCGCCGCAGCCGGCCAGCAGTGTCATACTCATGGCCGCCGCCATAAAAATCGCTGTCATACGTTTTACTTTCCTGTTTTTTGCTTTCATCGAAATTTTCTCCTGTCTGCTCTTATTTTAGTCTTTTTCCGATATTGCACTGATCTGTCCTTTTGAAAAACGAAGCGTGAAGCGAATCACTCCTGCCGCACTCCCTTTTTTTCCCGTTTCACTGCCCGCAGCGCCTGTCAGATCCGCCTCCAGCGACGCTCCCATGGCCTCCGCAAGGTATCTGGCTATGGTTAATCCCAGCCCTGTGCTCCCCTGTTTTTCTGAATTGTCAGGGACGAAAAAACGTTCAAAAAGATGCTCTGCCTCTTCCTCCGTAATTCTATTTGTATCATTCTCAAAATAAATTTCCGTCTGTTCTTTTTTTTCATTGACCGAAATGCGAAGGAAACTCTCCGCATACCGGCCCGCATTCTGACAGAGATTGGAAAAAATCCTCTCCAGCGCCTCCTGCTCTCCCCATATCCAGACCGGATGCTCCGGAATATCCGCATCCACAGTCAGGCGGGTCTCCTGCAGCACACGATAATTGTCCGTCAGTGTTTCCCGGAGAATTCTTCCCGCATCAATCCGGCACAGCTTCAGCCGGAAATCCCCTGCTGTCAGTCTGGAGAAGCTGTAGAACCGGCTGACCAGCTGTTCCAGGAAACGGGCCTTGCGTTCCATTAAGCCGAGTATTTCCTCCAGTTCCGCTCCCTTATATTCCGTTCCTTCCTTTTCCCTCAGCAGCCTCAGATAGCCAAGGATAACCGTCAGCGGAGTCCGCAGATCATGGCTGATATTTTCTATCTGCTCCTGAAACTGCTTTTCTCTATTTCTGTACTGCTGCCCCTCCGACCTTATTTCCTTCAAGGTAAAATTCATGGACTGCAGAAGTTTTTCCATGCTTCTGTCGGGCACCGAAATGTGCAGGATCCGATCCTGATCCGGTTCCTTCCTGATTTCCTCAAGTTCCCTGCAGGCCTCCCGAATAGAGTGTTTCAGGGCATAAAAACGGATGCTGAAACAGATAGCTGCCAATGCCAATGCTGCCAATATCACATATATCATTTTTCTACCTTTACCCAATACGGCATTTCTGCCATCCTGTAACCCTTTCTCACAATTCTTTATTCCTGAAGGCAAGTATCCCCGCCGCAGTGAAAACAAGAATTCCTGCAGCTCCGGATACCAGGCATTTCATCATCCCCTGAGGTGTATCCCACAATATGGCATATCCGCCGAGAGTGACCCTGACTTCCTCTGCCAGGAAATTTTCAGGAAAAAGCAGCGCGGCTTCCTTCAGAAGCTCCGACTGCAGCACATGGCTGAGATACAGCAGCCCCCTGGGTATGCCGATCACAAGAAAAAACCACACCACAATACCCGCCGCCGTCTTTTCCACAGCATCAAGCACAAGAATCCCCAGCATCATTGCCGCCCCGGCGATAAGAGACATCGCCGGTATTTCCAGCAGCACGGCCCTCAGCTCCATTTCTTCCATCGGCAGGAACAGCCGGGCGCTCCCCACATAGGCCGTCATAATTACAATCAGACTGCAGGCCGCGGCGAAGATTCCCACCATACATTTCCCCATAAATATGACAGGTCCCGTAATGCCATAAACCACAGCATTTTTCATCATCCCGTTTTTCCTGTCTTCTCCGAACATAATGCCCGCTGCCAACAATGCCATGTAACAATACAGCATGGGGCTTCCCACTAGCATCCCCAACGAAAAATGTGCCGTTGCATAGGGAATCTGCCCCTGGCAGGAAAGCAGCCAGTTCAGAAAAAATACCGCTGCTGCCGTAATTCCGGTAAAAAGATACATGCCCCTGCTGTGTAAGATCCGGTAGCCTTCGCTTTTCATATAATTCAGCATGCCCCCGCACCTCCGTTCTTCAGATTCATATAATAATCCTCCAGAGTATACCTGCGGCGTTCCAGCGCGGTAATGAGAATCCCGTTCTCATAGGCCAGACGGCTGACCACCTCTTCTTCCATGTCTTTCCCGGTAATCCGTATGGATTTATCCGCCAGTACCCGGTAACGGGCCTCCGGGAAAAATCGTTCCAGCTGTGCCGCATACCTTTCGGTATCCGCTTCCACAACCCGGATTATGATACAGTCCGCACATCGTTCTTCCAGTTGTGCCGCGGTGATTTCCTCCAGCAGCCTTCCCTGGCTTAAAAATCCGAAAACAGTGGCTGTCTGCTGCAGCTCCGCCAGAATATGGCTGGTCAGCAGAATCGTAACATTCTTTTCTTCATTGAGCCGGTGCATAAGGCTTCTGAATTCCCGGATCCCACTGGGATCCAGACCGCTGACAGGTTCGTCCAGGATAAGGAACCTGGGTTCTCCCAGCATAGCCATCGCCAGGCCCAGCCGCTGTTTCATTCCCGGCGAAAGCTTCCCGCACTTATCCTTTCTCCGCTCCCACAATCCGACAAGCTTCAGAACCTCGTCTCCACATGTTTTGCCCGGAATCCCCTTCTGGATCCGATAATATTCCAGATTTTGTTCTGCGGATAATCCGGGCAGAAGACCTGGCTGTTCCACCATGGCGCCGATCTGCTTCCGACAACGTTTCAGTTCCTTTTCCTCATATTTCCCCCAAAGCCGGATTTCTCCCTCGGTAGCCCGGGCAAGGCCCGTCAGCAGCTTAAGAAGGGTTGATTTGCCCGCTCCGTTGTCGCCTATCAGTCCATAAATATCGCCCTGCTTCACATGCATGGAGACCTGCTTCAGCGCATAAAAAGAGCCGTAGGCTTTGGAAGCCTGCCTGGTCTGCACCACAAAATCTTTCATTCGGTTCCTCCTTTTCAGGGGTTTCAGGCATTTGCCGGCAGGGAAGCGCTTCCCTGCTGCAAATGAAGTATATCGCATTGGATTATAAATAGTACTTAAGAACTTTTAAAGAAGTGATAAAGATTATTCCAGCTTAAAGCCGATCCCATATACCGTCCGGATGTATTCATCCCCGGCTCCGGCTTCCTTTATTTTTCTGCGCAGATTGCTGACGTGTACATTCACCGTATTGTTTTCGCCGTAGTACCCGCCTTTCCATATCTGCTCATATAGAAGCTCTCTGGAATATACTTTTTCCGGATTCCGGATTAACAGAAATAATATTTCATATTCATACGCGGTGAGCGAAAGGAGCGTGTCCAATACAAGAACCTTTCGTCCTTCCGGATAAAGCTTCAGATCCTTATAGGAATATACCTTTGCACCGCTTTTTTCTTCATGATGCCCTCTCCGCCTGAGCGCCGCTTCCACTCTCGCTGTCATTTCCTCCGGCTCAAAGGGCTTTGTGATATAATCATCCGCGCCCTCTTTCAGCAGAGTTACCTTATCCTGAAGCGACGATCTTGCTGACAATACCAATACAGGGATATCACAGCCGCCCTCCCGCAGTGTCAGCAGAAACTCCTCACCTGTCATACCCGGAAGCATGAGATCCAGCATGATGAGATCAGGCTGTTTTTTCTCGCAGCACAGCAGCGCTTCCGTTCCTGAATAAGCCTGCTTCGTCTCATAGCCCGCATCCTCCAGAATCCGCTTCAGCAGTCCGCTGATATCGGCATCATCCTCAACTATTAAAATCTCCTCTTTCATCACTTTATTTCCTTTTCTGCACTGCAGTTGTCTGCCTCATTTGCAAGCCGCTCCGCATACTTCTTCAGATAGTCTGCAAAGCTCTTCGCCATAGTGTTTTCCGGACTGTTTTTCCTCCGTATAAGCAAATCCAGGTTATAGACCTTTGCCATGGAACTGGAACGCAAAATCATACCGGCTTCCTCCAGAATATCCTCCGGTATGGGCGATGCCCACATATAAGCGCCCGGAAGCGTTTTCAAAAGATCAATCTGACTCCCTCTGTCATAGACATAAATCCGCTGCGGCGGCGTCTCCTGCAAAAGCGGATCGATGCGCGCCATAGTCATGGAAGGGTTGCGGTGGTCACCGTGCACGATCTCCGTGTACCGTTTGAGCATATCCGGAGTGATATCCGCCTTCCCTGCCAGGGGATGATCCCGGCGCATGACCAGCAGCATCTGAAAACGCATCAGAAGCGTATGGCACAGATTCTTGTTTGCCAGCAGCTGTCCGTAGTAGCTTTCATAAAAAGCGGGAATGCGTATGACCCCCAAATCGCTTTCCGCCCGGAAAACCTGATCGATCACCTTCTCTGTATTTGTTTCACAGAAATGAAGGGAAAGCGGCTGTTCCGGACGGATTTCCTCATTCATCCACAGCGACAGCGCCTGCGTGCAATAGGAGGCACGGGAAACGGAAATCCCCAGGGACGCCGGGATTTCCACGGATTCATTCCCGATGTTCTCCAGCTGCTCCACCTGCGCCATGATATTTACCGCATAGGAAATAAAGGCCTCTCCCTGCGGCGTGAGTTCCACACCGTTGAGCGTGCGGTCAAATATACGTATATGCAGTTCGCTTTCCAGGCTCTTCAGGGCGCTGCTCACATTCGGCTGTGCACAGAACAGCGCATGGGACGCTTTTGTGATGGAGCCTTCTTTATAAATGGCCAGTACATATTTTAATTGCTGAAGATTCATAGACGCCTCCCACAATGACCGGATGAAAAAATGTCATATTCTTTTTATATATCCTGATAGCAATTTTATATGATACGTAATTCATATGCAAGCGTTACAATGAATACAGTAAAATATTAATTTTTAGGAAAGGATGTGTGGATATGGCTGTTAAGGTTGCTGTATTAGGAGGAGGAAACGGAGGACATGCCGCTGCGGCGGATCTCTCCAACCGCGGTTTTTGCGTACATATGTATGAAGATGCACGTTTTGCAGGTAATATTAAAAAGGTTTTTGACACCCACGAAATCACAATGACAGGAGCTGCCGGAAACGCCACCGTCAAAATCGACATGGTGACATCCGATCTGCAGGAGGCCATACAGGATGTGGAATTTATATTTGTGGCGGTACCCGCCTTTGCCCATGATGTTTATGCCAGAGCGCTGGCGGAACTCGTACATCCCGGCCAGACTGTTATGGTGATGCCCGGTACCTTCGACAGTCTTATTTTCTGGAAGGAATTCAGGAAAAAAGGACTGGAGGATGTGGTCGTTGCAGAGACAAACACCCTGCCCTATGCCACCCGCCTTCAGGGGCCCGGAAGCACGTTGATTATGAGCCTATTTAATCCCCTCAAAGTCGGTGTGATGCCTGCATGCAGAACGCAGGAGACCGTGGAGAAGCTCCGCACCTTCTATCCTTCTCCGGAAGCGGTGGAAAGCGTAATCGCCTGCGGACTTTCCAGTCTGAATCCCATCATCCATGTTCCGGGCTGCATTCTGAACGCAGGAAGGATTGAATATGCAAAGGGCGAATTTTATTTCTATACAGAGGGCTTTACCCCCTGTGTTGCCCGTACCACAGAGGCCATCGACAAGGAACGTATCGCACTGCTGGACAGCTTCGGCTACGCCAGTGATATCGTTGCCCACGGAGTCGGCGGTTCAATCATAACGGACGATATTGGTGAGGCGATTGCCAGTGATCCCAATTTTGCCAAAATAAAAGGGCCTGCCGATACCAACAGCCGCTACTATGCAGAAGATATCCCCTACGGCCTGGCCCCCTGGGCAAAGCTCGCCCGGGCCATGAATGTAGATGTGCCGGTCATTGAGTCCATGATCACAATAGGTTCTGCCCTTCTCGGCTATGACTGCTGGACAAAAGGGCACTCTCTTCAGGATTTGGGAATAGAAGGCATGACAAAGGAAGAATTAAAAGAATATCTGGAAACCGGTAAATAAAATCCCCCGCCAGGGGAATCAACAGCTTATGGAAGGAGCTTGAATCATGGCATTTCATTCAATCAAACCCGTACAGATGACGGAAAATATATTCAGTCTGATCAGCAAAGACTGGTTCCTTATGTCTGCCGAAAAAGAAGGACGCGTCAATCCCATGACCGTGGCGTGGGCTACGGCAGGTATTTTATGGCAGAAGCCGGTTGTAATGTGCGCAGTCCGCCCGGAACGCTTTACCCGGGAATTCCTGGACGCCTCCGATGTCTTTTCACTCACAGTATTCGACAACAGCTACCGGAAGATGCTTGGCTACTGCGGGACCATTTCCGGCCGTGACCAGGATAAGGTTAAGGAATCAGGGCTTACAGTAGCCCATTCCGGCGAAGTTCCTTATTTTGAAGAATGCCGGATGGCTATTCTGTGTAAAAAGCTTTGCGTCACACCGCTGAAGGAAGAGGATTTCCTCGGGGATAAGGAATTTACACAGAAGTGGTACGGCGGAGATAATCATGCGGACGGAACCGGAGGAGGTTATCATCTGCTGTATATTGCGGAAATCAGTGATATTCTTGTGAAGGACTGATACAAAAAGGAGGGGCTGTCAAGCGACGGTCCCTCTTACTGCAAAGAATTATAAACATACATAAACTGCGGGATCACTGCCCTTTTCCGCCGGCATCATATATCCCCAGTTCCTTTACCCGGATCAATAATTCGGCAAACAGGCTGTTTGCCCAGGCGAACCAGCTTCGGGTATAATCCTCCGGATCGTCCGCATTGATGGATTCATGCATATAATCAGTGCCTGCGTGACTGGCAAGCAGCATATCCATGCATTCCTTTATTTCCTCTGCATCACAGGAGGTAAGAGCCTGCATGATAATACCTATGGGCCATACATTCCCCTTTTTCGTGTGTGGGCTCCCCACTCCCTTAATCACACTTCCGCTGAAATAACAGGGATTTTCTTCCGACAGAATATAGGCCCTGGTATTCTTATAAACCTCATCCTCCGCAGTGCAGTATCCCAGATAGGGAAGCGACAGGAGGCTGGGGCAGTTGGCATCATCCATAAAGACATAATTCCCCAGTCCGTCTGTTTCATAAGCATATATCTTCCCAAAAGGGGGCAGCTCAGTTATCCCATATCTTTTTATACCGTCTTCGATTTCCCTGGCAAGCTTCCTGCACTTTCCGGCACTTTCCTCTTCCTGATAAACCGTACGGAGTATTTCCTCTGCGTATTCCATGGCTTTTACCGCCATTATCTGCGAAGGTATGAGATAGCCGTAAATACATCTGTCATCGGATGGACGAAAGCCTGACCATGTCATTCCCGTATATCCGGTCGGATTGCCTTTTCCGCCGCAGGGAAGGGTATCTGTTTCTACACAATTTTTTCGTTCGAATGAATATGCCGATTCCTCATGCTTTTGCTCCCTGCTGAAAACAGTCCGGATCAGAAGAAGCATATCATGTATTCTCCCGTCAAAAATATCTGTTTTCCCCACAGCCTTCCAATATCGATATATCAGGTAAACCGGTGCACACAGAGAATCCACTTCATATTTTCTTTCCCAGATATAGGGGCCCATATCCGTCAAATCATGAGCATAGCAGTTACCGTTCGGCGCTTCATTGAATGCATTTGCATAAGGATCGGTAAGGACCATCCTGGCCTGTCTGCGAATGACTCCTTCTATAATTGCCTGCAGCTTTGTATCCTCACACGCATACCTGACATAATGCATGATCTGTGCGGCGGAATCCCGCAGCCACATGGCCGGGATATCTCCGGTTATGACAAAATAGTCATCTCCGGTTTCTTTTACTGTAGTTTCTATTGTATTCAGGAAGCAGTTTTTTACCAGGGGCGCCGCCTCCTGGTAATGCTCCTGATAATACGCCTCCAGCTCTTCCGCTTTCCTTATCAATATCTTGGGTGTCTCCATATCATAATCCCCAGTTTCTTTCATATCTTTTAATAATTCTGTAAGGCGCCATCACCGTTCCCGGACGTTCTTCCCCGTGAATAGTTTTCAGCAGCAGTTCCATGCTCATTTTCCCGATTATCTTTTCCCCCTGTGCCACATGGGTAAATTCCGCCTCCCCCAGAAACAGTTCCGGCCCGTCAAAGCAGACTATCATGTCTTCTTTATATCTGCCCGCCTTTTCCAGGCAATATTTCAGAATCTTTGCCAGATTATATTCGCTGGCCATAAAGGCCTCTATTTCCTCATGTTCTCTGAGATACTGATCCACAATCGCAATGTCCTGCTGCAGGTATTTATCACCCATCGTTTCAGGAAGCGTGGAACACAGACTCGTGATCCACAGAGCTTCATCAGCGATCAGACCATAATCATTAAAGGCAAGCTGAAATCCGTACTGTCTGTCCATCAGGGTGACTGTTTCGTGGGCTTTGGGCCTGACAAAGCTGATTTTCCTGCAGCCCTTCTCAAGCAGATATCCCGTCAGTTCCCTGGAAGCGGACACATTATCGGTCCCAACAAAAGGAACGGAAATTCCCTTAAGCTGGCGGTCAATGGTCACTACGGGAAAATGCTCAATGACAAGCTGCAATATCCTTTCATTATAATTTTCATCATGTACACACATAATAATAAATCCGCACACACCCAGATTCACCAGCTCTTCAATAGCCTGTGTTTCCTTGTTCAGGCTTCCTCCCGAGCATCGGAGGACCATACTGTAGCCCTTTTCCTCACAGGACTCCTGGATACTGTTCAAAATATTACAGGCAAAGCTGGGACTGAAACCATCCAGAATTACCCCAATCAGCCTGGACCCCTGTTCCGTATTCTTTTCTTCCGGTCTTTTAAAGGCCTTTTCATCCGCTACAAAGGATCCCTTGCCGGGGAGCCGTATGATTCGGTTCCCCTCAGCAAGCATCTTCATAGCCTTTTTGGATGTAATCCGGCTGACATGGTAGATATCCGCCAAATCATTCTCTGAGGGAATCTTTTCCCCCGGGGCATATACCCCGCTTTCTATATCACTCAGAATTGTCCTGTAAATCTGTTCATAAAGCGGAACCTGTTTCATCGTACCCTCTGCTCCCTTTTCCGGCATTAATGGTTTCCTGCCGACACGATACGGCTCCAGGAAGGGGATACCACAGCTTTTCCCTCCGTTTCTCCACCGTAATAAGGGAGCGGCTCCTCCTCCAGCTCTTCCAGAGCATCATACCGGCCTTTTGCATATCCGTCCAGTCTGTCGCAGGCAAAGAGCATTCTCTGTTTAAGACCTCCCAGCTGCTGCTGCAGAATATCCAGCCCATAAATTTTATTTTCCCTGCACCACTGTATCTGTACGTCTTTTATAACTGTTTCCAGCAGTTCCAGCAAAACGGTTATTTGTTCCTTACATGCCGGAAGCTCTTCCTTTTTTCCTTCCAGGTAAGCCTTCCGTATTTCCACGCCAAGCATGCATTTTCCGGCAAGCAGTCTGTCTATAGCCTCCTGTGTTTCAAACAGATACTTCCATTTATCAGGAGCCGACTCTTTGTATTCCTCCATCAGCCGGGCACAGTTTTCCAGATATTCCTTTTGCTCATAGTCCACATGGGCGTCAAACAGGCCCCCCAGCAAATCCTGATACAGCAGGTACCTGACCGGATTTACCCCGCAGCGTCCGGGAGGCGGATTATCCGGCATGACCGCGGCATCTCCCAGATGAAGGAACGCCTGGTAAGAAGCGCCTGTACAGGTTCGGAATCTCCGCTCCATATGGGAATCGTCACAGCAGTCTGTGTAACACAATTCAGCCCATTGTGAAAATGCCGGAAGCACGGAATACAACGGACATTCATCCCCGTTATCTCCCCAGGCGGTAATCATCACCTGACTGATGCCGTTTTCCCTGCAGCTTTTGTGGGCAGGCAGCGCAACAGCCCTGCTGTACCAGGAGTTAGGACAGGGGCCTTCCCATTTCCATGCTCCGCCTGCGAAAGCGATCCGATCCGTTATTTTCTTATGGCTGGAGAACATTTTGTGGTACTTTTCTTCTTCCAAAGTATAATAATCCCAATAGATCAAAGTGATATCATCGGACAGAGCCGCCCCGACGCCGGGATCGATTTGAAGCTCTTCTTCCGTATAATATTCCCCATGGGTTGCCAGACGGAAAAACATATCGGACCACATCATCGGCTGATATCCGAAGCTCTCCGCAATTTCCGCCACACGCCTGTAATGACGGAGCATGATGTCCATACGGTTTTCGTAGCCATACCGGTCCAGATGGGCTCCAAGCCCCAGCATATGCGCCTCATCCATGCCTATGTTAATTCTGCGGCTCTTCAGGTTCCCCACCATCTGCCGGAACATTTCCCGGATGAAATCATAGGTCTTTTCCTCATCCGCCAGAAGGATATTGTCGATATCCCTTATCCCATCGTATTCTTTCCAGCGCAGCATGCACTCAAGATGAGCCAGCGTCTGTATACAGGGAATCAGTTCTATTCCGAAAAGAGACGTATAGGAATCCATTTCCCGGAATTCTTCCCTGCTGTATGCTCCCCTCCGATATCCGAAATAAGGCTGTCCTTCTATTTTATAGGTATCCTCCGTATAGAGCTGGACAGAGGAATAGCCCATCAGTGCCAGATATCTGGTAAAATCCTTCACCGCTTCCACCGTCAGCACACCGTTGCGGGAACAGTCCAGCATAACACCCAGATCTTGATAGGCGGGCTCCTCCCGGCAGGCAAAGCAGTCCTGCATTTCCAGTTTTTCGCATAACAGCCCCAGTTCCCGCCATATCTGATGTCTGGAGGAATAGGTAATTACCGCCTTTCCCTCCTGCATATAACACCCCGGATGATCCGCCGCCTCCAGCCTCAGCGGTATGCCGTCCTCTGCCCTTTCCATGGAAAGAAGCTCTGCCAGTTCATCAAAACAGCGGCTGTCTTCCCTGCTCCAATTATCCAATCGAAACTTCATTTCTGTTCCCTCCCAGCGAAAAGCTGCGGCAGACAGGATCCGCATTATAAGCCCTGATCCGCATCTTCCCTCCGTCCCTTCCGGACGCCGTCAGTTTAGCCTGTATCACTGCACGTTCTCCCTTTTCCAGGCAGAAGCTGTTATCCGAATAATAAACATCCTCATCCAGTATTTCAATGGTCACATCCTGCACAAAGGAATCGGCGCTTACAGTAATTTCCAGAGTATTATCTCCCGCTTCCCTAAGCTCCGCTTTCAGCGCTGCACGGGGCATCTCCACCTGGTTCCACTCTCCCACCTCGGTAAGGTGGAACAGATTGACAAGCCGTTCTTCCCCTGCGGCAAATGCCGCGTACACATAACAGGAGCAGGACGGGCCATCCGCCAGACGTTCCGCAGGTATCCTGTAAAGCAGAGAGGCATGATCCCTGTCCATGATACACGGCACCGTATCACACCATACCGTTTCCCCTCCGTAGGTCTTCAGTGAAACGCAGAGAGTTCCATCCGCAATACTGTCTGTTTCATTGCAGCCATAAACAGCCAGATTGCCTTCCAAATCCTCCCGGAACGCCAGTATTTTATCTTCATAGGCTCTTCTTGCATAATAATAAGCAAGCTTGGGAAGCCGGAAGAAATCAATACAGGACATCAGAGAAGGGAACAGCATATTTTCCCTGTTGGGAGCTATCGGATCATTAAACTTCCAGTACAGAGAACCGCCGCAGTGCCATTTTAAGGACCTCAGATATTCGATCCAGTATTTCAGTCCCTGTGCATGGGTAAACTGAGAATAGTAGATGATTTCTGAAACATCCCCTTTTTCTCCTACCTCACGCAGCCAGTCCAACTGAGCCAGCCAGGGATTGCGCACCAGATCCACCGGCTCCCTCCGGAAATTGAAACGGTAATAGGAAGGCTCCCAGGGAAGGCTGCTGAAGCCGTATTCACTCATAAAACGGGGTTTTAATTCCAATATTTTCTTATAATAATACTCATCATTTTTCAGGAAACGGGTGAGGTAGAGATGCATGTCCCCCTGTTTGTCGGAATTGGGATCCTCTCCGCCCTCCTCCTGTTCAAAGGGACTGCAGGGCGAGCTGACAAGGAACGGCCTGGAAGAATCGTTTTCCTCCACTCCTTTTCTGACCGCCTCCCGGTTCACCTTATTTTCCCGAAACCGCTCCAGCATATCATACCAACGGTAAGCTTCATCCAGCTCATTATCAGCCGACCATATCATGATACAGGTTCTGTTGATATTTTTTCTGACGATGACACCTGTTTCTTCAAAGACCTCCTGAAGGAAGCCTGCATCCTGAGGAAAAATCCCGCAGGCCAGCATCATATCCTGGAAGATCATGATACCCTTTTCATCACAGGCATCCAGGAAATGCTCCGACTCATAAATACCTCCGCCCCAGATACGCAGCATGGATATATTGGAATCCACAATCCTGCCGATATAATAATCGTATTCCTCATCCCGGATTTCTCCGTAAACACAGTTAAGCGGTACCCAATTGGCCCCGCGGATAAAAAGCCTCTTTCCGTTCACGCAGAAAAGAAAGCTTCTCCCCCCTTCATCCTTCTCCTGAATCAGTTCCACCGTGCGTATGCCGAATCGGAAGCTTCTTTCATCCAGAACCCCGTTTTCTCCCCTCAGGCAAATCCGTACCTCATAGAGAAAAGGCTCCCCATAAGGTCTGGGCCACCACAGCCTGGGCTTATCCAGGGTAAACGAAAAATCCTCCGCTTCCTTACGGGTGAGTTCTCTTGCAAATACCTTTTCCCCATCTGCCTGAAGTTCCAACAGAATCGTTTGATCCGGCTTTTCTTCTATGTAATCCATGACACTGCACCACAGACGGAGCTCCGCACTGTCCCCTTCCAGCCCTTCCGTGATAAGCTGTGTCTCATGAAGGACCGCATGATCCCTGCTTTTGAGCAGCACCGGCTTCCAAATTCCTGTTGTGAGACAATGGCCGCAGAAATCCCATCCCCAGTTCATCTGAGACTTGCGCAGAAGCATTCTGGTCGTATCATCCTCCGGATAAATCCCTTCTCTGGACATATCCGACGTGTAGCCAAGGGGGGAGAGCACCTGAATCACCAGGCAGTTTTCCTGACCATATCGGAGAAACTGCGTCACATCAAAGGCATATTCCAGATACATGTTCCTGCACATTCCCAGGCAGATGCCGTTCAGCCAGATTCTGGCTATGGTATCAATGCCTTCAAAGCAAAGGGTATTTTCTTCCGTTTCCCGTTCCTTTTCCACATAAAAGGTGTGATAATATACCCAATCCTTTTCTTCAATCCATCTTTCCTTATCCAGATCCTTGCCATAATAATATCCGTCAATATATCCATACCTTTTCAGCGCCGTCCTGACGTCCTCCGGCACCCTGGTATCCATCCAGTCGTCCGGATAAAAGGTATCCTTCATGATTTCATCTATCTGAAAGGTATTGTAATCGTAGTATTTCAGCTTATAGCTTCCCTCTAATGCGGTAACTGTCATATTTTTCTCCCCAATAACCAGGCCGGGCAGTCCCGGCCTGGAGGCATTCCGCATCTGTGCGGAAATATGATTTACTTTCCTAAATATTCATTCACCTGTCTCTGGTATTCTTCCACAACCTTATCGATTCCGGCGGCTTTCATTCTGGACAGGGCATCTTCATAGCCCTCTTCATAGGATACAAGACCCAGCTTGATAGGATAAATACTCTGAACCACTTCTGCCTGGCAGTTCGCATACTCATCGGCCACATTTGTCGGATCAAAGGTGAAATTCAATACGATGCTGTTTTCTGCATCCGGCTTTTCTTCTCCCATGATTTCAATAAACTTGTCATAGGTGCCCTTCTGATATCTTTCATATTCCATGTTGCCAATCATCCAGTCAGCATTGAATTCAAATGCGGGATCGATTTTGCTGTATAATTTATCGCCTTCATCCGTCCATGTAAGGCCTTCCACGCCGTATACCATCAGGTCATAATTTTCCTGGGAAGAATAAACCCAGTCCATAAACTTAACTGCCTCTTCCGGGTGTTCTGAAGTCGCGGAAACTGCGGTATCATTCCGGAAGGAATTGGGCCGGAACTGTTTGGCGTCCTTGTTCAGATAAATGGTATCCAGATTGACACCCGGAATTCTTTCCTTCCATACCTCTTCCGTATCCCAGAGCTGGCACTGATCAACCCAGATGAAATCACCGGTAAGCATGGTGTTCCAGCTTGACCAGCCTGAAGAGAGCACATCTTCAGGAATATATCCGCCTTCATAAAGCTTCCTGAAGAATTCGGCGCACTGTTTGAACTCATCGGTTTCCATCCAGTTCTTTACATTGCCTTCCTGGTCAATAAAAATCAAATCCTTCTGTACGGTGAAGGGATATGTATCCAGTGTCCGGAACAGATAGGTGAAAGGCTCTTTGAACATCGGAATTACCACAGGCTTATTGTCTCCATCCCAATTCTCTGTGAATACCTCGCACATATTCAGCAGATCATCCATGGTCTGCGGGTCTTCCAGTCCGTATTCTTCCAGTTTTTCCCGTCTTATGGTAATGCAGTTGTTCTGATCCGCCGTTTCGCACCAGTTGGCGGGAATGGTATAGATATCGCCGTTCATAGTTGCTGATTCCCACATATAATCGGGAATCACTCTTTTCAGATTCTCACTTGCATTCACATATTCCGTTATGGGAACAATTCCCTCATTGGCGATAAATGAGGTGAAGGGCTTCTGATCCTCCATAATGCATAAAAGGTCGAATTCCTCACCGGAGGACAGCATCATATTCAGCTTATCCTGGAAAACATCGGAGGGAATATACATGATATTCAGCTCCAGGCCTGTCCCGTCGGCATCCAGCTTATCGTTGATGGCCTGTACAAGCTCCGCATTATGATCCACCTCGGTACCCGGACGCAGATAGGTGATTACCGTTTTCTCTCCAGACGCTTCCGGTTTGGCGCTTTCCGCTTCCCCTGTACTCTCCGCCGCCGCACTCTCTGCCGCTGCCGGCGTTTCCGCCGCCGTTTCTTTCCCGCTGTTTCCACATCCTGCAAGCAATGTGAAAGACATGCATGCGCATAAAACCATCGCTAATACTCTCTTCATAAGTACCTCCTTATGTCTCTTGACATGTTTGCGGCCGCTGCCGCTTTTTTCTTTTTCCGCATCCCGCGGAAGGTTTGTTTTGTGCCTTGTCAGTTCTTTTCCCTAACCCTTTACACCTCCTATTACAAGACCTTTCACTATATATTTTTGTAAAAATGGATATAGCATGATAATCGGGCCTATGGTGATCACCGCCGTAGCCATCTGCAGGGATTCCGTCGGCGTAAAACCTCCCCCGGCAATACCGGCGCTCTGCAGGTTTCTCATAAAATTCAGATCCGATTTCAGCTTCATCAAATAGTACTGAATCGGATAATACTTCGCATCGGAAACCAGCATGATGGAGTTCCACCAGTCATTCCAGTATGCGATTCCGTAGAACAGCCCTACCGTTGCCAGAATGGGTTTGCACAGCGGGAAATAAATTTTAAAGGCCACCTGTCCGTCATTGGCCCCGTCCAGCTTTGCGGATTCCATCAGAGAGGCTGGTATTTCACTCATATAATTTCGTACCAGAAAGAGATTGAAGGGACTGAAAATCAGGTTGGGAATCAAAAGAGCCAGATAATTTTCAGAAAGCCCGATCTTCTTACAAATCATGTACCAGGGCACCATTCCTCCGTTGAATACCATGGTGACAAAGAAAAACATGGCGATCCCGTTTCTGTATTTCACGGAAGGATTTGCAAGGGAATAGGAAGCCATTGCAGTTATCATTACAGCCAGTACCGTGCCTGCTGCGGTAACAAAAATAGAATTAGCATAACATCTGAGTACCGTCGCCCCATTCTCAAACAGCATGGCATAAGCGTCCAGTGTTACCTCCTGAGGGAAAAACGAATAGCCGTTTCTTACGATAGCGGATTCCTTGGTAAAGGAAACAATTAAAATCAACAGCAGAGGAAGCACACAGAAGGCCGCCGTCAATGTGGTGCACAGATAAATCAGCGCTTTTCCCCATGATATTTTTTTATCCTTCATCAGAACAACGCTCCTTCCTTAAATTTCTTCTTCGCTATATAATTGGAGCCCCATACACAGATAAATCCCATAATTGCCTGAAAAAGACTGATAGCCATGGCCTGAGACGGGTTTCCTGTGGTACGCAGCGTACGGAATACATAGGTATCAATAACATCCGTCTTATGATAAAGGACTCCATTGTCCCCGACCAGCGCATAAATCATTCCGAAATCTCCGTAAAAAATCTTTCCGATAGACATGATTCCCAGCATGATCACGGTTGGCATCAGCATGGGAATCGTGATTCGCCTGCACATCTGCCACCGGCTCGCACCGTCCACCGCCGCCGCATCATATAATTCCTCGTCAAAACCGGTGATAGTCGCCAGATAAATAACCATGTTCATTCCCAAATCCTTCCACACCTTCAGGATGACAAGAATAATTGTCCAGTATTTGGGTTCGTTGTAAAAATTGATTGATTTTCCTCCGAAGAAAGTAACGATATGATTCAGCAGCCCGTATTTGCTGCCAATAATTCCATAAAGGATATAGTTTACAATAATCCAGGAAAGAAAATAGGGAAGCAGGTATGTGGACTGAGCTATTTTTTTGAAATATTTATTCCGGATTTCATTTATCATAATGGCAAGTGTCACTGCCGCCGTTATGGTAAACAGAAGAAAAAGCAGATTCAGCTTTACCGTATTGCCGATAATCAATCCCGCATCCTGTGATTTGAAGAAAAATTCAAAGTTCTTCATTCCCACCCACTTGCTTCCGAAAATCCCCTTTTTAAAACTGAATTTTTCAAAAGCGATAATCATGTAGGGAATCGTACAGTAACCGAAAATGAAAGTATACATCGCTGCCGGAATGAGCATCAGATAGGATACCTTGTTCCTCCGTACGTCAGTAAAAATATTGTATTTCCCCTTTTTTTCTTTTGTCATATCCTTTCTCCCTTATGTATTTTACGATATACCATTTATACCATATATCTTTTTATAAATTTTTACAGAAAACAGAATAATAATAAAAAATTTTTTATATAATTTTTCGTTCAGTCTTTAATATCCTTTCTATTCGTTTATTTAAGATATTATATAAAATAACATTTTAATATCTTTTCTGCAAGAGATATACCAAATATTTCTTATTTTATACCCAATATACCAATTAGGCCTGTTTATACTTTTCCAAAAGCAATTCAACTACATAAAAATAGTAATATAAACCCTTCTCAGTTATATATTAATGCCCAAAAAGGTACCCCCATCTTCATAAAAATAGAGGTACCTTTTTGAAACACTATCCTATTCTATTGATTCTGCGGCTATAACCCAGCCACTGTTTTAATTTCTTACTTTCACATGGATCTTTATTACTGATACACAAGGCATTTCAACGCCTTCTCCCATCAAATATCTGATCAATCATCCCATACTCCAGCGCCTCCGCCGCGGACATATAATAATCCCTGTCCGTATCCGCCTTCAGTTCCTCTTCCGTTTTCCCCGTACTTTCCGCCAGGATCCGTATCACCCTCTGATTGCTTCTCTGCATATGATCCGACAGAATCTTGATATCACTGGCCGGTCCCTGTATCCCATTTCCGCTGATCGCCGCCTGATGGATCATAATTTCCGCATTGGGAAGCGCCATCCGTTTTCCCTTCGTTCCTCCCGCAAGAAGAACCGCGCCAAAACTCGCCGCCATCCCGATACACACAGTGGAAACATCACATTTGATATACTGCATCGTATCATAAATGGCGAATCCGGCCGTAATGGAGCCCCCCGGACTGTTGATATACAGCTGGATATCCTTTTCAGGATCCTGGGATTCCAGAAACAGCAGCTGCGCCACGATCAGCTCTGCCGAAACATCATCCACCTGTGTTCCCAGAAAAATAATACGGTCGGACAAAAGCCTTGACATAATATCATAGCTTCTCTCCCCATTTTTAGTCTGTTCTATCACGTAGGGTATCGCTGTACTCATGCCGCCATCCTCCCCGCCTTGTTCCTGCAGGACGCAGAATAAAATCTGCTGCACATGGATATCTCCGTCTGCTTGGGATAAAAATCACCTTTTATTCTATATTCCTGCGGCGTACATCCATACAGCTTGTGAAAGGCCAGCGTAAACGCCTGTTGGGAACTATAGCTGGCTTCACAGGCGATTTCCACAATTGGTATATCTGTATATACCAGCTTTTCCGCCGCTTCCGTAAGCCGCCGCCCCTGAATGTATTTATATATGGTACAGCCCGTATTTTCTGCAAAAGCCCTGGCTATATAGAACCTGGAATAATTGAGTTCTTTTGCGATTTTTTCCAATGTCAGATCTTCATTGAGGTTATCCCGGATGTATTGCAGCACGCTTCTGACCGCTGATTCATTACTCATATATGAAAGCCTCTTTCCTTATTTATTTTACTCAAACTTCGCCCATACCCCTGTACTTCTCACGGCATGGTTCCGGTACAGTAATCCCATGAACGGTTTCTTTTTGTATCGCAGTTCAATCCTGCCTGAACTGTTCCCATTTTACCATAAAAGGAAACCGTATGTCTTAATAGAAATTGCCCAAAACGATTGTTCTGTGTTACTATGGAGGCAAAAGAAATAAAGGTGGTGCCCTATGCAGAAAATAATGATTATCGAGGATGAGCCGTCCGTCCGGGAGGAACTGGCTATCCTTTTGAATAATGAAGGCTATCAGGCCCTGGTTATAAATGACTTCGTTAATATACCGGAACAGGCCGCGGACAGCGGCCCTGATCTCATTCTTCTCGATCTCGGGCTTCCCGGACGGGACGGCTTCTCCCTGTGCGCAGATATCCACAGCAAAACAGGCGTCCCAATCATCTTCGTCACCAGCCGCAATTCCGCCATGGACGAGCTGCGGGCGCTGAGCCTGGGCGGTGATGACTATATTACCAAGCCCTACAACATCCCTGTTCTGCTTGCCCATATCAAAGCTGTTCTGCGCAGGAGCAGCAGACAGCAGGAACCTGATGTGCTGAACGTAAACGGACTCAGCCTCTGTCTCTCAAAGGGTGTGGTTACCTCAGGTGAACGGACTGCGGAGCTGACGAAAAACGAAATTAAAATCCTGGCGCATCTCATGAATCATCCCGGGGAAATCATTTCACGGAACGATTTAATCGAATTATTATGGAACAGTCATATTTACATTGATGATAACACACTGAGCGTAAACATAACACGTCTCAGGACAAAGCTGGAGGAACTTGGTTTCCCGGGCTACATCAAAACACGGCGCGGATTGGGGTATCAGCTATGACATTAAAAGAATTCTTATCCGACAGGCTCGGACGGCTCGTCCTTCAGCCGGTATCCATGGCTGTCATGGCCGTTTTTCTGCTGGCAACCGGCACACAGGCCGGCATATTGATCATCATCCTTATCGTCTGGTTCCTGCTGTTTCTTATCCTGCAGGCATATGATTTTCTGAAGTTACGTTCTCATCTGGATGAGCTGAAGTCCATTATGGACGGGCTCGATCAGAAGCACCTGTTTTCCGAATGTGTGCCCAACCCCCATAACGCCTATGAACGCCGGATTTATCAGCTGATGCGCCGGTCGGGCAAAGCCATGATCGAAGCCGTATCCGATGCCCGCTGCGCACAGCGGGACTACCGGGAATATATCGAAAGCTGGGTTCATGAAATCAAGACACCCATTACGGCCGCCAGGCTGATCTGCCGCAGCGCTGATCCCCGGCTGAGGGCAAAGCTTTCCCGGGAACTCAGCCAAATCGATAATCATGTGGAGCGGGTTCTTTTTTATGCCCGGGCGGAAAGCCCTGAAAATGACTTTATCATCTCCCGGACCGATCTCGCCGGGATCGCGGAAGAGGCGATCGAACAGCACCAGTCTCTTCTTATACAAAGCGGTGTGCGGATCGAGACCGTGAATCTGGCGCAAACCGTGTATACGGACGGCAAGTGGGTATGCTTTATCTTAGGACAGCTTCTGCAGAATGCGGTCCGATACCGCACCGATACCCCGGTCATCACCCTGTCCGCCCGACAGCTGGGCCGGCAGATACAGCTTACCGTCGGGGATAACGGGATCGGCATCCCTTCTCATGAACTCCCCCGGGTCTTTGAACGGGGCTTCACCGGCAGCAACGGACGGTCACGCGGCGGTTCCACCGGTATGGGACTGTATCTGTGCCGCCGCCTTGCCGGTTCCATGGAAATCGATCTGCAGATTCATTCTGCCGAAGGACAGGGAACAAGCGTAATCCTGACTTTCCCTTCCCCGGAATCCATAGCTCCACAGACTGACTGACGCACAAACCTTTCAAAAATGTAAGAAAGTGCAATATAACTTCGATACCGCCGCCCTTGCTTATGAGGTATCCTGCTCTTATACCATTGAAAGAAGGGAGACACGATTATGCTGCACATAAAAAATATAGAGAAATATTATGGAAGCAAAAACAATGTCACAAAAGCGCTGGATCGGATCAGCTTTGACGTGGAGGATGGCGAATTCATCGCTATCATGGGGGCTTCGGGAAGCGGCAAAACCACGCTGCTCAACTGTATTTCCACCATTGACACGGCCAGCGCCGGCAGTATCCTGCTGGACGGGGAAAACATCACGGAAATACCCTCCGGTGAACTGGCGCGTTTCCGCCGGGAACGGCTGGGCTTTGTTTTTCAGGATTTTAACCTCCTCGATACCCTGACTCTGGAAGAAAATATCGGCCTGGCCCTCACTATCAATCATGCGGATGCTCTTACCGTTCAGAAAAAAGTCCATGATGTGGCGATTAAGCTTGGTATCGAAGACGCCCTCTCCAAATTCCCCTATCAGGTATCCGGCGGGCAAAAACAGCGGGCCGCCTGCGCACGTGCCATGGTGGCGGGGCAGTCGCTGATTCTGGCAGATGAGCCTACCGGCGCCCTTGATTCCAAATCCTCCAAAAATCTTCTGGAAATCATGACCCGGATGAACCGGGATATGAACGCCACCATTCTCATGGTCACCCATGATGCCTACAGCGCCAGCTATGCGTCCAGAATCCTTTTCTTAAAGGATGGCCGCCTGTTCAACGAGCTCATACGCGGAGAACGCACACGGACCGTGTTTTACCATGAAATCCTGGATGTTCTCGCCTTGCTGGGAGGTGATATCAGTGACGTTATCTAAACTCTCCCTTCGGAATGCCCGGCGGCAGGCCCGGGATTATCTGGTTTATTTTGTCACGATTGTGATGTCGGCAGCCCTGATCTATGCCTTCAACGGACTGGTTTTTTCTCAGGAAATCCGGAGACTGTCGGCGGCATTGGAGGTAATGCCCCTGATAATCGTACTCGCCAGCATAGTTGTAGTCTGCATCATCGGCTGGCTGGTGCAGTATACCATCAGCTTCATGCTGACGCGGCGCGGACGGGAGCTGGGCACCTATATCCTGACCGGCCTGGAAAACAGCCAGGTTGCAAGGCTGTTTTTTCTGGAGAATCTGGCAGTAGGCGGAATTGCCCTGCTGTTGGGAACGATTCTGGGCAATCTGATTTTTCAGGCCCTGCGCGCGGTCATGCTCACTCTGTTCCGGGCACCTTATACCTTCCGCTTTTCTTTTTCGCTGAATGCCGTGCTTTTAACGATCTTCTATTTTGCTCTGGTGTACCTGTTTGCCCTCTTCCGCAGCCGCCGGCGCATACGTACCATGAAAATCTGTGACTTGATTTATTCTGATCGCCAAAACGAAAAAGAGCTTCTGAAAAAAAGCCGCAGCCGACGGAAAATATTCGTTATATCCATCATTTCAGGCCTGATCGGCACCATCCTGCTGCTCCTGCGCAGCCTTCCGCTGGGTATTTTGGGATCCGCATGTATCATCGTTTTCCTTTACGGCTTTTTTATCAGCTTCTCCTCCGGCGTACCCGCCTATTTCGACAAACGCCCCGGGAAAAAATACAAAGGCCATACGCTGCTGATTTTCCGTACCCTGTCAGCCAAGCTTGCCACAATGGGCGTTGTCATGGCCACAATAGCCCTGCTGTTAACGGCAACCCTTATCACAGAAGGCGCCGGAATGCTGTTCCACGTCCTGCTTCAGGATCGGAACGAACAGACCACCTGCTTTGATCTGTTTATCTCCTCCTTCGAACGGGATTCCACACGCTTTGATGAATATCTGGCCTATATTGACGGCAATGTCCCCATCCGGGAATCCCGGCAGTATGATATTTACCGGGGAAAAGACACGCAAGTGACCCGCTATGTCATATCGGACGGCGATTATTGGCAGAGCTTTGATTATGATACCATAATGAAGGCCAGCGACTACCTGGCCCTTCGCGCCATGCTCGGTTACCCGGAGGTTTCCCTCAAGCCCGGGCAGTATCTCATTCACTGCATGCCTTATCTGGAAAAAAGAATGGACAGCTATAATGAGCCTCTTACTATAGATGATCAGACACTGCTTCCGGGAGGCGTATACAGCGAAGGCTTTACCCAGTCTCTGTGGGACGGCAACGGCCGCGGTTTCCTTCTTATTATTCCCGATGATGCGGCCGCAGCGCTTCCTGTCAGCCACAATATTTATGCTGCCATGACAGAAGAACCCATGACCATAGAGCAATATAACCGGATAAATGAAATACGGGATAACAGGGATGAAGTCATCTCCGGCTACGATACTATTTTCTGTAAAACCCAGATAGAACACGAAAACGCATCCACTTATGCCATCACCGTCTTTCCTCTTTTTTACCTGGCGCTTGTGCTCACCATGGTATCCGCCACCATCCTTACCATTCAGCAGCTCAGTGAAACCGGCCGTTACCGGCGGCAGTTTGAACTGCTTCACAAGCTGGGAATGGAGAGGCAGGAAATGAAACAGGCGCTGCACCGGCAGTTCATCATCTTTTATACAATGCCCGCCATACCGCCGCTGTTAATCGGCATTCCTTTTATCCTCGCCCTGGGAAGCGCCTTCGATCCCGGTGTTGTGACCGGACCGGCAGAACTCCTGGCTATTGCGGGAATCATACTCGCCCTGTTTTTATCCATTTACCTTCTTTATATCGGATTGGCATATAACAGCCTGAAAAAGAATGTACTTCCTGATGAAGATTAGACTATGCAGAAACGGCCGCACTGTTGTTGAAGTGCGGCCGTCCCTTTTATTTTAACTGAGACAAATACTCCTCCCTGTATGGATTACCCGATTTCGCATCAAACCCTATCGGAAGATGTTCCTTTGGTATCACTCTCTCATAATGAATATCCGTGAAATAATTACAGAAGGTTAATTCCACATAGATTATTTTATTCTGAGCCTCATCTGTCATGGCATATATATAACCATAACTGCTGCTATCCACGGCAAGCAGCGGATAAGGGAATCCGGTTGAGCCGTAAATCAAATAATCCTTGGGCATACTGATTTGCCTCAGACGTTCCGTTTCCGCTTTATAGTCTTCCTCATCACAGCTATATACCATATAACACAGATAACAGGGATCCCATGGATTATAATATTCATAATAGAAAGCTTCCACATCCGCCGACTCAGGCAGCTTTTCAGGAAATATATAATTCAGAACCAGATAGGATTCCCTGGTTTTCTCCCATGCATCCGTATTTTTCGACTGATGTATCCCCTGCGGCCCAAAATATTTCTCATATTCCCTGATATCAGTGACTACATTTTTCTCTGTAAAAAGAGAGATTAAAAAAACTACGGCTGCCGCCACTCCCACTACAACTGCGGCGGCAACGATAAACACTGCCGTCACTGCTTTTTTTCTCTTCTTCCCTGCAGTCTCTGAATCCATATACAATTTCATATATAGGAGCGGATAAGGCTTTCCCTGTTCGTCCATATCTGTCTTTCTGTAAACTCTGAAACCAATATGTTCATAAAAGCCTGTTGCCTGCGGATTCTGTTCATTTACCGTTACTTCGTTGACCGCATATTCTTTAATTCCATAGAGAACAAGCTTCTTTCCAACACCCTGCCCCCGAATTTGCGGGCTTACAAACAGCATTTCCAGTCTCCTGTTATCAATCCCCATAAATGCAACCGGCTCATTTGCATCATCCTTTGCCACAATTAAATGGGGCACGCCCGCTAATGCCTGGGGAACATATTTACTGATATCAGCAATTTCCGCTTCGCTTAAGAACAAATGCGTTTCTTTTACAGAATTTTCCCAAATAATAAGAAGCTGTTCCATTAATTCCGGCGTTCTGTCTGAAACCTCAATTATTTCCATATCTTACCTCCCTTCATAGCTGAATAAATATGTAATTACAAAATTAAGAGTAATCCTGAAGTTAAATCAAGCTGTCATAAGATAAACCATAATTACTTACTTAAAATTTTAGTGGACATATTTGTTAATGTCAACAAATATGCCGCAATCATTATTTCAGAAACAGCTTATTTCTATGGCTGCTGCCCCGTACTCTCATTCCTTCATGTATGTTCAAATACATATATTTGTCAGAAAAATTTCATCGTGATTATCCCTTCAGTAAATATTTTTGAATCATGCGAATGATTTCAGGCTTCTATACGACTACCCTTTTAGGAACTGTAAATCAGCTCCGGAAAGGAGATATGGCTTTGTTTACACAAAAAACTAAAAAGGAGGCAACTGCACAATGAAAGCGCTCAAAAAAATATTCCGGCCATGTTTTGCACTCGCAATGATTATCATTTTTCTCACCGGATGCGGACAGCTCAATACCGTCGAAAGCCTTGTTGTATCAAATGAACCATACGCAGCAAAAGAGGATATTGAAGATGCCGTACAGCCGGAACAGGTTTCTGCCGGAACAGACATCTATGCCAGCATTTACTTTATTGAATCTCCAAAAGGTATGGAATATACAGGAAAATGGTACTTGAACGGAGAAGAAATTAAATCCGACACACAGGAAACAATCACAGATAAATCCGGCGCTGTTATCTACCGGCTGGAAGCTGACGATGTAAAGAAGGGAAGCTTACAATTTGAAATATTCTACAATAATGAGCTTCTAAGCTCGAAAGAACTTACCGTAAAATGAGGTATATGCCTATGAACGAGGCTAAAGAAGCAAGAGAACGGCGTTTCATCTCAATATACAGAAAACATGTGGACGAAGTATATCAGTATGTTCTTCTGCGTACCGGTTTTGACGTTCCTCTGGCCGAGGATCTGACACAGGATATTTTTCTCGATGTTTTTAAAGGGTTATGGGGTTTTAAAGGACTGTCTTCAGAAAAAACGTGGATTTTCAAGATAGCCCAGAACAAGCTGTTTGATTATTACCGAAGACAATATAGCCAAAAGACAGAAATCCTTCCTCTGGATGATCAGCTGTCCGATCAGTTAAGTGATCCGAAGCAGAATATCGATACCTGCATGCAGGTTACCTTTGAGAACCGGCAGGTGAAGGAATGTCTAAGCCAGCTGCCGAAACAATATCAGATATTACTCTCACTCAAATATATTGAGGAAATCAGTGTGAAACAAATTGCACGAATTGTTGATAAATCCCCCAAGTCCGTGGAGAGCATGCTCGGACGGGCCAGAAACGCATTTATCAGACAATACCGGGAAATGGAGGGAGCGCAGAATGACAGGGAATAATGACTCATTGAAAAACGCATTTGACACGCTGAAAGAACCCGAACGGCCAACAGAGCGGCAGAAGGATAACATGCTGAACTATATTTTGTCGGAGGGTGGACAGGAAGTTACTACGTGGGGAAAAATCCGCAGCTTTATTACAATCTATCCCTGGAGGTTTGCTTTCGGTATTTCCACCGTACAAACGGTGATATGCACCCTCTTATTCGGAACTAAATATACAAATTTGTTTTTAAGCATATTCGGAGGCTGAATTATGAAGAACTTTTTAGAAGCCCTAAACAGACCCGCCGACGCCTACCGGCGGCAAAGCAGAGCTGTAGCCTGGCTGTTTGTGGCAGCCACAATTATTATAGTCACTGTCCTCGACCCGATTCTGCATTATTTTTCCAATCCGGGATACCATGCCGATTTATTTCACATATTCCGTACTGCCCTATGGGGGATCGCAGGCTATCTGCTGATAAGCTGTATACTGTGGCTTATCTGTAAATGCTTCGGAAGCAAGACCGCATTATCGGTTTACATTAACACATGGGGAATTTCCTTTTTTCCCAACATCATTTGTTCCTTTATAGTGGCAGTCACAGAAGCTTATTTCTATGTATTCTGGAACAGCGTGCTATGGAGCATGGTTCTCAGCATTGTTTTTGTGGGGATCCTGATTTGGAAGATTATCCTGTATATCATTTTCCTGAAGGAAACCGCCGCCTTACAGGGAGGCAAACTGGCAGGCGCTTTTTTGGTGAACGCGGCAATGATTGCTTTTTTAACAGCATTCAATGGGTATATAGGATTAAAGACTCCAATCATATAAACAGGATAGTATACAAGAAATTCGATTATTGAATTTATACATCCAGCAGATGTAATATGACAAGGCGGATTCCTATTCAAAACCGCCTTGTTTTCAATTAAGAAATTCTTCAGACAATATGGAATAACACAATGTGTCTCCTCTGTCACGGCCATGTCTTCTCAGCCGTCCCTCCAGTGTAAATCCACACTTTTCCAGCACACGTGCGCTTTTTATATTAGCAGCATGGACCCATGCAGCAATTACTGATAAATCAAGCTTTCGAAAGCCAAAATCCAGCATGCCTCTGACCGCCTCCGCTCCAAAACCGTTTCTCCTGTAATCTGCCGCAATGGCATATTCCAGTTCTTTATACTGTTCATACCGTCCCATATCATTTAACCCGATTAAGCCGATGAGACAATTATCCTCTTTTCTGCATATGGCCTTCATTTCATTCTTTTCTGTCCATTTTTTTATTATTCTTTGGCACTCTTCTATTGAAGAACAAAAACAAATCCCACTTTGTCTTATTTCCTGATCCTGAAAAATGTCATATAACGCCGGAGCATCTGAAGGCTTCCATTCTCTAATTCTTAAACGCCTGGTAACTATATTTCCCATTATTTCACTCCTGATCGCATATATGGGCTTATCCGGGAACCGGACCACATCCCATGTTCCATAAGATGATATGGCACTGCAAAAGCCGGGGCATCCGCCCTGGCTCCGACTGTATATAAACTATACTTTTTATTTCCCTCTATTTAGAATATAATCATTTCATCTTTTCCTGACACTCGCTGCATTCCCTGTCATGAATGGAAATTACACCGCCGCACTTAGCACATGTATATTTTTCTTTTTGTTTTTCCATAAAAAGCTCCAGGCCGTGCTCCCGGACAAATTCACTGTTTTCCATGAGGCTTGCCTGATATCTTTTGTTATAGCTTTTCTCAAGATTTTTTATCTGCTTACAGGGATAATCGGAACATTCAAAGCAGTAATTCCCCTCTTTAAGCCCAATACAGTCCTTTATCTTACATTTACGGCAATGTTCCGGTTTCCCCGTATCACTGTTCAGACAGCCTGCACATGGCTTTTTATGATAACAATGCTTATAACAGACCATACAATTCATTCCGCAGGGAGCAAACATATTGATATCCATATTTTCTTTTGGCATTTTCATAATTGCTGCTCCTTCCGGACTTCTGATTTAACTAAAATTATAACATGAATAAATGCATAACAACAATACGAAAATATTGTATCTATAGCTTGAGCCGGGGCTGCCGCCCCGGCTCAAGTTCAAAAAATATTCCTTCTTCCACCCCAATCAATCTGAAGGAATCCGTCAAATTCCATTCTTATGTATCAACATAGGCATAAAAATCCCGCCCTGCACGCTTCGCGCAATAAAATGGCAGTATTCGCCGGTAACAGTCTCATACCAGTCAGAAAAAGGCACCCTGGAAGGGGTTTCGTTCACATAAGCTGCAATAGGAGCGATAAGCGCATCCACCTTCTCCCTATCGTCAGTCATGGAAGCACACCAGAGAATCCAGTCGCTCTTTGTGTATTCCTTCCTGGAATCCAGCGGCACACCGTAGACATTACTCTTTTTAATATAGTAATCGATTTCCTTCCGGTACACCTCTTCCCGGAACAGGCTGCTTCCAAAGAATTTATCCCATACCAGGTTATATTTCAGGCTCCAGGAATCCCTGTCACCGAAGGAGAGAGCGGTATGATCCCCGGCATCGGCCCTCTTTTCCCAATCCCCGGCCATTTTCACAGCTTTTTCATGATATTCCCCATAAACCTCTTCCTGTCCCATCTGGCGGGCCAGCAGGGCAAAGGCTTCGATTCCCATGATCGCCTTGGCAGAAAGATTTACATTATGGGACAGATGGCCTGCAAAGTCATCGGTACACAGCTGTTCGCCCGGATCCGCACCATAGGTGAGCAGATATTCACACCATTTCTTCAGTACCTCCATATGAGGCGCCGCGAAATCCGGTGAACCGTCCAGCTTGCAGACCGCCGCAGTCAGTATCAGCATATTGCCGCATTCCTCCACCGGCATCTGGTATTTAAAATCATAAATCCGGCTTCCGGCAGAATACTGATAGAAAAACGGGAACACAGTTCCGTTGCTGCCGTCAAAGGCGGAACCGCTCTTTTCTCCCGCAAGGCCGTACACCTGGCCTGTAGCGTAAGGGAAACGTCCCACATCATGAGGCGCGAAGTCAAATTCCCATACATCACAGGCGGCAAAGGTAAATACCGGACGCAGCATACCCTTTACATATTCCGTATTATAAAGCATATAAAGCGGCACCGAAGGATAGGTCACATCCACCGTTCCCAGACAGCCGTTGGAATCGTTCTCTTTGGAAAGGAAAACAAGATTGCCGTCTTTATCCGCAATCAGCTTATGGGCTGCAATGGAATGCCTGTAGCTCAGGCAGCAAAGCAATGCATAATCCTCACCGCCGATAGCCGCCGCCTGTTCCTCAATCTTTGCATCCAGCTTCCTGCATTTTTCCTGTACACAGTCCTTATCCGCAAAGCTGGCTCCCACCGCATCCAGAATCGTGGCATAGGTTTCTGTCCAATAGGCCTTTTTCCAGTCTCCGAAATAGTTGATGGACAGCAGATCATCATAGGCTGCCACGAGCGTTCCGCAGCCCATTTGTGTTCCCAGCTTCACCGAAGCCATAAGCTGTTCGTTTGCCTTATCGAAGCACACCTGTGAAAAGGCATCCTGCACCGCCAGATATACATATCCCCAGTCGATTGTGATATTGTCCCCGCTGTGTCCCAGAGGTTTCTGCTCAGCCTTCCCCATCACCGCATAGGAAAAGTCATCTGTCCGATAAGAGCCTCCTACCACCGCACCCGGTGTAAAACGCACCAAATCCGCCGAGATCTGCACATCAATGGTCACATCGGCCTCTCCTGCCTTCCTGACCACCTCGAAATCCACATAAGTACACGGCCTGGATACCAGCACCGGCTCCTCAAGCAGAAGCGGGGAGGTAAATGCTGCCGTCAGTATTACTTTTTCATTTTCAAAGGTATATTTTGTCCCTGTCGCCGTAATCTCCACACAGGTCTGGGGAATCACCTGATGAAATTCCTTATCCCCCATAAAGCAGAAGCTTTCCCCGTCAATCGTTATGTAACCTCTGATTTTCTGTCTCTTTCCGCACCAATGTACGGTATCGGAATCATAAAGCTTATCCGTTCCGGACCAGATGCTGAAATACGGATCATGCAAAATCAGCGGTATGCTGGCTGCCCTTTTTACCTTCATCCTGTCACTCCTTTTCCGCGCTGTCCGCGCCACATGTTATACATTAAAAATTATCATTTCCGCTTGTCCCTTATGCCGCTCTGCGCATCTGACATTCCGGACACACATCAAACAGTTATATTTTACAACCGTTTACGGCGGCAATAAATAGGTTTTTCCCGCATATAAGTGAGGAATACACGCATTTTATGACTCATTTTATAAATACCCAGCCATCCTCAGAGACCTGCCTTTCTGTATGCCCGCTGCCATTTTAAGCTTGTTTCCGACCGTATTACAACCATGTTCCGTATTGACTTTACCGGCTGAAGTGCTATAATAAAAAATCAGCTTTCAGACATTCACAATGGAAGGAGGAAAACAGTGTATACCAAGAAGCAAAGAAGCCTTGCTCTGCTTATCTGTGGGGTCATATTTTTCATCACACTTTTTTCCATCTCCTTTATTGGTCATGAACTCAATCATAACTGTACGGGCGAGGACTGCCCTGTCTGTGCCTGCGTTCATAATGCGGAGCAGAGCCTCCGGCAGCTTGGCACCGGATTTTCCGGCGCGGTATCCGGGGCATTTCTTATTTTACTGTTTCTTTCTTTTCTCCCGCGGGCTCTTCACTTCATCCCCGCAGCTTCACTGGTAAGCCATAAGGTACGACTGAATAATTGAATAAAAACCGATTTCCGGTCAGGGGTATCCTATACTCTTTTTTCAGGCAGGTATAGTCAGATACCCTGTTATTTTTGCACCCTTTTTTAATCAGTGAATTTATGGAGGTTTTTATTCTATGAAAAAATGTATGTTTATTCTGGCTGCCCTTCTGGCCTTTACAGGCCTTATTGCCTGCGGCAGCTCTGCGGATAATACTGCCGCAAGCCCTTCTGCCCCATCTTCCGGGGAAGACTTTTCCGAAACTTCTTCAGCCATGGTAACAGCCGATGCACAGTCCGTTCCCGAAAAACATCTTAACATCGTAACCACTATTTTCCCGGAATATGACTGGGTGCGGGAGATTCTCGGAGACAATGCGGGAAGCGCCGACCTCACCATGCTTCTGGACAACGGTGTCGATCTGCACAGCTACCAGCCCACCGCACAGGACATTTTGAAAATTTCCACCTGCGATCTGTTTATTTATGTAGGCGGCGAATCCGACGGTTGGGTGTCTGACGCTCTCCAGGAAGCAGCCAATAAAGACATGAAGGTAATTGATCTTCTGGATGTACTGGACGATGCCGTCAAAGAGGAGGAAATCGTAGAAGGCATGGAAGCCGGGGAGGAACACGGTGACGGGGAAGATGAGGATCACGAAGAGGAAGAAGAAGGCCCCGAATACGATGAACATGTTTGGCTGTCTCTCAGAAACGCAAAGGTTCTCTGCGAAGCTATCACCGACGCCCTGACAGAAATTGATCCTGACCACGTAGCCGATTACCGGTCCAATCTGACCTCTTACAGCGAAAAGCTGGATGCCCTGGACGCCGCTTATCAGTCTGCGGTTGATTCCGCCTCCCGGAAAACGCTGCTCTTTGGCGACAGATTCCCTTTCCGATACCTTGTGGATGATTACGGCCTCAGCTATTATGCCGCATTCGCCGGATGCTCTGCGGAAACAGAAGCCAGCTTCCGGACAATCACCTTCCTGGCCGATAAAGCGGATGAGTTCGGCCTTACCTCCGTTCTTACTATAGAATCATCGGATCAGAAAATCGCACAGACGATTATACAGAATACCAAAGAAAAAAATCAGAACATCTTAACTCTTAATTCCATGCAGTCCGTCACGTCCAACGACGTCGCTGCAGGCTCCGGCTATCTTTCCATCATGGAAAGCAATCTGGATGTATTAAAAGAAGCTTTGCAATAAGAAAGGAATTTGCTATGTCTCAGCTAATTTGTCAGGATCTTGCCTTGGGTTACGCAGGCAAGGCTATCGTACGCAATCTGAACTTCCGTGTAAATGCAGGCGATTATTTCTGCATTGTAGGTGAAAACGGTTCCGGTAAATCCACGCTGATGAGAACCCTGCTTCATCTGCAGCCGCCCGTCAGCGGAAGCATCCTTACAGGCGACGGTCTTAAGACGAATGAGATTGGCTATCTTCCCCAGCAGACCCTTGTACAAAGGGATTTTCCCGCATCCGTGAGAGAAATTGTTCTCTCCGGGTGCCAGGGGCGCTGCGGAAGCAGGCCGTTTTATACGAAGGCGGAAAAAGAACTTGCAGAAGAAAACATGGAAAAATTGGGGATCAAAGACTTCTCCGGCCGCTGTTACCGTGAATTGTCCGGCGGACAGCAGCAAAGAGTCCTTTTAGCCCGCGCCCTCTGCGCCACCCGGAAGCTGCTGCTTCTGGATGAACCGGTATCCGGCCTGGATCCGAAGGTGGCTTCCGAAATGTATGCTCTGATAGGCAGACTGAACCGGCAGGACGGCATTACCATATTGATGATTTCCCATGATATAGGCGCAGCTCTGACCTATGCCACCCATATCCTGCATATGGGTGAAAAAATCTTCCTCGGGACGAAGCAGGAATATATGGACAGTGACATCGGCAGGCGTTTTACCATGCCGGAAGGAGGAGAAATGCAATGAGCACAATGATAGAAACTCTGAAACTGTATCTGCAGTATCCCTTTGTCCGCTATGCCCTTATCGTAGGTGTTCTGATAGCCCTCTGCTCCTCTTTGCTCGGTGTCACCCTTGTCCTGAAACGCTTCTCCTTTATCGGGGACGGCCTGTCCCATGTGGCATTCGGGGCCATGGCGGTAGCAGCCGTACTGAACCTGAGCGACAGCATGCTTTTTGTCCTGCCTGCTACGGTACTCTGTGCCATACTGCTGCTGCGTACAGGTCAGAATACCAAAATAAAGGGGGACGCCGCGATTGCCATGATTTCCGTCGGGGCGCTGGCCATCGGCTATCTGCTGATGAACCTGTTTTCAACCTCGTCCAATTTATCCGGCGACGTGTGCAGCACACTGTTCGGCTCCACCTCCATCCTGACTCTGACAAAAACAGAGGTCTGGCTCTGCGCTGTTTTATCCGTAATCGTGGTAATCACTTTTATCCTTTTTTATAATAAAATTTTTGCCGTCACCTTCGATGAAGGCTTCGCACAGGCCACCGGTGTAAAAGCCGGTATGTACAATCTTCTGATCGCAGTCATCATCGCTGTTATCATTGTACTGGCCATGAATCTGGTTGGCTCCCTGCTTATTTCCGCCCTGGTGATTTTTCCGGCGCTGTCAGCCATGCGCCTGTTTAAAAGCTTTCGATCCGTTACCATATGTTCCGCCATGCTTTCCGTCATCTGCGCATTAACGGGAATCCTTATATCCATCCTGGCCGGTACGCCGGTGGGATCCACCATCGTAGCCGTTGACATCGCGGCCTTTGCCCTGTTTTCTCTATTGGGAAGCCTGAAAGGAGGCGTTCGGTTTTCCATGATACAAAAATGATGCACATTTGATGCTTTTATGATGCCGGCACATGATACGCTACCCTTAAAGAACGCCGCAGGCAAAGTCATTTTTAACTGACCGGAACCTCAGCGGAAAAAAACAGAAACGGCGGACACTTAATTTCAGCAGTCCGCCAAACGAATGAGGGGTAAATATCATGAGAAAAATGAAACACCGGCTATGCATCCTTTTTACACTTTTACTGTTCTTTGCACACTCTACTACTATCTGCGGAGCACAATACGATGACGATACCGACGCCACTCTCGCTCCATACTTTCTGATCGACGGAATGGATACGGCGACAGACAGCTTCCCGCTGAAGGAAACCAATGTATCCGTGAATATCAACGGCATTTTTGCCGAAACCTTTGTCACCCAGACCTATTCCAACGAGGGGCAGGATCCGATAAACGCCACCTATGTCTTTCCGGCTTCCTCCAGAGTAACCATCCATGGCATGAAAATGGAAATCGGGGATGAGATCATCACTGCCAAAATAAAGGAAAAGGAAGAAGCAAGACATGATTATGAGCAGGCTAAAAGCGAAGGGAAAAGCGCTTCCCTGCTTGAACAGCAGCGGCCCAATGTCTTTACCATGGACGTGGCAAACGTTATGCCCGGCGATATCATCCGCATTGAACTGCATTATACGGAAATGATTACTCCCACCGACGGCATCTATCAGTTCGTCTTTCCCACCGTGGCCGGCCCCCGTTATACAAGCCCTTCCGTTCCCAAAAGCCTGAAGGCGGAAACATGGATTGCCAGCCCTTTTCTGAGATTGGGAGATACCCCCAGGGAAAAATACAACATTAATGTCAATCTTTCCGCAGGCGTACCCATTACGGATCTGCAGTGCGGCTCCCACAAAATTGATGTGGCATGGGACAATCAGACCTCCGCCCGGATCTCCCTCTCCAATCCGGAAGAATTTGCCGGGAACCGGGATTTTATCCTGGATTATAAGCTTACAGGCACGGAAATAAGCAGCGGCCTGATGCTTGGTACCGGAGAATCGGAAAACTTTTTCCTGCTCATGGTCCAGCCTCCGGAACGTTATACTCCTGAAACGATTCCTCCCAGAGAATATATTTTTATTCTGGATGTGTCCGGCTCCATGTACGGCTTTCCTCTTGATACCTCAAAAGAACTCATCCGGAATTTGGCAGGCAGCCTCCGGGAAACCGACCGTTTTAATGTCATTTTGTTTTCCGATTCCCTTATCCAGATGTCACCGGAATCCGTACCTGCCACAGCGGAAAATGTACAAAAGGCGTTTGCCCTCATTGATAATGAAGAAGGCGGCGGCGGTACCGAACTGGCCCCCGCCCTAGAAACGGCACTCGCCATTCCTGCCTCTCCCGGCGCAGCGCGCAGCGTCATCGCCATTACCGACGGCTATATCTCCGGTGAAAGAGAGATATTCGATATCATCGGCAGGAACATCGGCACTACCAATTTCTTCTCCTTCGGAATCGGAAGCTCCGTCAACCGCTATCTGATTGACGGGATTGCCAAAACCGGCCTGGGCGAATCCTTTGTGGTAACCGATCCTTCGGAAGCCGCCGCCACTGCCGATCGTTTCCGTACTTATATACAGTCCCCCGTATTGACCGATGTCCAGGTAACCTATGACGGCTTTGACGTCTATGACATCGAGCCTCCCACCCTTTCCACCCTCTTTGCCAGCAGACCCATTGTCCTTTTTGGCAAATGGAAAGGAGAGCCCTCCGGAACCATACACATAACCGGCAAGACCGGCGGCCGGGACTATGCGGAAGACATTCCTGTATCTGCCGCGATTCCTCTGGAGGCCAATAACATCATACAATACCTGTGGGCACGCACCAGAGTGGAACGGCTGACAGATTACGGAATCACAGAAGACCTCCAGGCCAATGCCAAAAAAGAAGTGACGGAACTGGGACTGCGCTACAGCATGATGACCCCCTATACCTCCTTCATTGCTGTTACCGAAAAAGTACGAAACACCGAAGGAAAAAGTACCGATGTAAAACAGCCCCTTCCTATCCCCATGAATGTATCCGAATGGGCCATAGGAAACGGCTACACTGTCGGCTCGGAACCGGGAAGTCTCCTTCTTGTCCTTCTCATGGCCGCCGCAGTGCTCCTGAATGTCCTGTATCAAAACAGTAAAAAGAAACCTGCCTTCAGTAAAGAAAGAGCGCAAGATGAAAAATAATGCAAAAGCAATTCTGTGGCAAAACGGAATTTTCTACCTGACAGGCATGCTCATTATTCTGGGCATCAAGCTTTTTTACAGCAAAGCTTCCGTCCCCGACCTTAAATGGATTCTGGCCCCGACCTCCCTGTGGGTCAGAATCCTCAGCGGGATTCCTTTTGACTATGAACCCGGCTCCGGCTATGTCAGCCATTCCTTTCGTTTCATCATAGCCCCTTCCTGCTCCGGCGTCCAGTTCATGCTCATTGCCGCAGCAACGCTGCTTTATTCCTTCGTACACAGAATGCCAACACACAAAAAAGGAATATGCTGGACCATACTCAGCTTCCTTATTTCCTACATTTACACGATCCTGGTAAACGGCCTTCGGATCGTCCTCTCCATTTATCTGCCCCTGGCCCTTCCGCAGAATATGTGGGACAACGGATGGATGACAGCGGAAAGGCTCCATACGATAACAGGGGCCATCGTATATTTCACCGCCCTCTTTATCCTATACAAACCGGCCGGAAACCTTGCCCTCCTGATAGCGGGAAACCCCGAGGAAATACAGACAGAAACAGGCCGAACAGAAGCCCCTGTGCGGCAGCCCGGCCGTTTCTCCTCACCTATCCTTGGTACACTGCGCAAATGCCTGCCGCCCGTGTTCTGGTACTTTGCCATTGCGCTGGGAATCCCCTTCCTGAATGGAGCCTACGCGGGCAACGAAAGGAATTTCACAGAATATACCCTCACCCTGGGAACCGTATGCCTGATTCTTATTCTCCTCGCCTGCCTGCCCTCCTTTTTTTCCATTGTTAAAAGGAAAAAACAGAACTTCAGGAATGTTAATAATAATTGCATAAATGCAAAACATAATTGATGGATTTTCTTTTCCTTCCCCCTTATACTTATCTCATACGAAACGAGGAGGTAAGATATATGAACTTAGGAAACAATTTATTTAACGCAAGGAAAAAAAGCGGCTTATCCCAGGAAGAGGTAGCTGAAAAACTGGGGGTAAGCAGGCAGACTATTTCGAAATGGGAAACAGATGAAACCCTTCCTGACATACGCCAGGCAAAGAAGCTGGCGCTCCTGTATCATCTGTCTTTAGATGAACTGATTGACTTTGACGTAAATTTAAAAGAAATAGAACAGGTCATTGAAAACACAAGCGAAGAAACACAAAAGAAAGTAGACTGGACAAAGGTCTGGGGTAAAAAATATCCGATTTTAACCTCCTATCAGAATGAGGTAAATATCAAGGATTACGCGGACCAATTAAAAGAAATGACAGATCGTTTAAAAAGAGAGTATGGATATAATGATATCGACGCCTTCCTTGTACTAAAAGATATTTTGGCAAATATCTGGAATACAAAAGGCCAGTAAAGCCTTTTTTCCCGCCTGCCGTATTTTCTTTTCCACAGAAAATACGGCAGGCACAGCTGCTTTACAGAACCTTCTTCAAAAGCAATTAACGATTACTTTCCTCCCTGTCCGGCCAGAAGGCTTTCAATTAATCCGGAAGCCTCACTCTTGGTCAGCTTATCCGGATCCCAGGTTACAGCCGCCTTTTTCTGTACGGCCAGGCGCATAAGAAAATCTACCTGTTTTTTCGTCGCAGGCATTTCTTCCCTTCCCTTTTCCTTATAATTAAGAACCACCGGCTGAAAGACCTGAGGTTCCTTTTCTTCATAATAATGAGCCAGCGTCTGGTACAGCTTTGCTGTCGCAAGAGCATCATGATAAGCCCTGTGAGCGGCGGAATTCACTATGGAATAATAGGAACACAAGGCCTCCAGGCTTTTGGAACGCATATCCTTATGTACTCTCCGCGCAATCCTCAGCGTATCCACTCCCTGCTTTTCAAAGCCATAGCCCAGAATGGCCGCCTGATTTTTCATGAAGCTATAGTCAAATATGATATTATGGCCCACTAACACATCATTCCCGCAGAATTCCAGAAAAGCCGGAATTACAGTCTTACTGTCCTCCGCATCCGCCACCATCTCATTGGTAATCCCCGTAAGATCCGTTATCGTCTTGGAAACAGGCTGACAGGGACGGATAAACTCCATAAATCTCTCTTCCACTTTTCCATCCCTTACTTTAAGGGCGCCGATTTCAATGATCTCATTTTGCTCCGGATCCAGCCCTGTTGTTTCCAGGTCGAAGGCTATGTATGATTTTAACATTTTCTTTTGTGGTCATTCCTTTCTTTTGGATGGCTTTATTATACTACGAAAAGGAAAAGAAGAAACAGGTTTTATTCTACTTTTTATTTCATTTTGCCATTATTTCGTTTAGTGAAAGGATAATACGGCCATTGTTTTTTGTACGAAAGGGCCGCTCCTGCCTTGAAGGCAGAAGCGGCCTATTTGTATTGCTGTCAGAATTTTACGCCCATTTTAATACTTTCATCCGGATGTTCGATGATGTAATGAATGTACGCTTTGTCACACTCATCAAAATCTACAATTGGATATACAATGTTCTCACACTGTATTTTCCCTGTTCCCAGCAGTTTCCAGCTTTCTTTGCATATCCGGTCAAAATCCCACCTTGGGTAATCCCTGTTCGGCTCGCTGCAGGCCCTTGAAAAGAAAATATTCTGCTGGTTGAAATGCCCTTCCCTGCCCAGATGTATGGGAATATGGCATTCTTTGAACCAGCCTGCCAATGCCATGCTTCCATTATAGGCCAGCGCCCTGATTCCCTGTTCGAGAGCTTTATAATTGGCACTCGTTTCAATCACCACATCAACTCCCACACCATTTGTCAGTTTACGCAGTTCTAATCCCATATCACACTCTAACGGATTGAATGCGATATCCGCTCCGTTTTCCAGAGCTGCTTTTCGCCTTATTTCAATCGGATCCGACACCGCAACCAGAGAAGCCCCCGCTGCTTTTGCCGCTTGTGCCGCCATTTGTCCGATAGCGCCCAAGCCGGAAATCAATACGGTATCTCCCAGCCTTAACTTCGCATCCCTGATTGCACTTAATGCGAACTGCATGGGATCATAACACATTGCCTGTTTCCAGGTCATCCCTTCCGGCATTACAAGGAGTTCCTGCGCATTAACCGTATGTGTCTGTGCCAGATTCCCATAGCCGACCACCTGATCTCCTGCATGATACGCTTCCACATCACTTCCCACTTCCGTTATTGTTCCTACCCACATATTGCCTAAACCGCTGTATACAGAACTGACCTTCTCTTCCCTTTGCAGGAATATCTTCATCTCTTCATCATAGTATTTTTCTTCGAAAGGCTGTTCCTTAATCCCTGTCATTTCTGTTCCATGCTTTGGAGCCCCATATATGCATTTTACACGTACTTCACCTTTTTCAAGAGGTTTTTCCTCATATTCAAAAAGCTGAGGAATATAATTTTCATTCGCCAGTAATTCTCTCATTTCATCCAGTCCCCACATTCTTAATAATTTTCCACACGCATTTTCTCTCCATCCATTTTAGCTGAGAACAGGGAAGCTTCCACATACAGCAGACTTCTCAGCCCTTCCTCTACCGGACAGAATTCCGTTCTGTTCTCTTTGACCATCCTGATAAAATCCTCGTCTTCCAAAAATTTATGATCAGCCGGTTCATTAAAATATTCCACCCGTTCCCCTTCGCCGGTTATATAATGGAATTCCGCTTCATCCGGGCTTTTGAAAAAAACACTGACCTTTTCAAATATCATATCAAATAAAGCAT
>OFOK01000477.1_pt1 | contig 39829 bp, 26 predicted proteins | sample 1542001 | NCBI WGS metagenome assembly OFOK01 (sample SAMN04209242, study PRJEB22552) | human gut metagenome | biome: gut; material: feces | host: Homo sapiens | place: USA: Oklahoma
TGCGCCGGGATCTGTGGGACCGCTGCGGCGATGAGCAGTATGGGCGAGGAAAAGTCCAACCTGCGCACGCTCGAGCAGGCGCTTGATCAGGCGCGGCGCGATGCCGCGGCCAAGCGCACCGCGCTCGAGCAGACGCACTTCGGCGTACAGACGCCGGACGAAGCGGGCGAGACCGCCGAGCGCGACGCGCAGCGCGCACAGGCGCTCTCCGACACGGCAGCGCACGGCGGCAAGCCGTATTTCTGGATCGCGGCGCTCGTGCTCGCGGCACTGTGCGCCGTGCTGGGCTATCTGGTGGCGCAGCCGCTGTACTATGCGGCCATCGCACTGGCGGCCGCGGCGCTCGTGCTGCTGATCGTGGCGGCAAACGGCAGGCAGCGCGCGCAGCAGGCGTCCGCCGCGCTCGGAAAGCTCCTGCGCAGCTACGGTGCGCAGGATGCGGACGGCATTTACTATCAGGCGGAAGTGCACCGCGCCGCTTACCGCGCGTGCGCCGCCGCCATGGAGACCGAGCGGCGCGCCGCCGCCGCGCTCGAGGATGCGCGCGAGCATCAGTGCGAGACGCACGAGCGGCTGCTGCAAAGCCTCGATTTTGAGAGCGGCACGGGCGAGGCCGCCGCGCTCTATCAGCGCAGGAGCGCGCTTGAGAGCGTGCGCACGCGCCTGCGCACACAGCAGGCACAGCTCACGGGTGCGGCGCTTGCCGTCGGCGACCCGATGGCGCTCAAAAGCGAGCACGCGCAGCTTCTCGAGCAGCGCGACGCGCTCGAGCGGCAGTATGCCTCGCTTGCGCTTGCGATCGAGACGCTCGGCCGCGCCGATGCCGAGCTGCAGAGCCGCTTTTCCCCGCAGCTTGCGCAGAAGGCGGCCGACTACATGGACTACCTCACCGGCGGCCGCTACGACGAGCTTGTGCTCGCGCGCGACCTGTCGGCCAAGGCGCGCAGCGCCGATGACCCGACGCCGCGCGACACGGCCTATCTCTCGGCGGGGACGGCGGATCTGCTGTACCTGTCCGTGCGTCTGGCGCTGTGCGAGCTGACGTGCCCGACGGACGATCCGTGTCCGCTCGTGCTCGACGACACGCTCGTGAATTTTGACGACGCGCGCGCCAAGCGCGCCATGGCGCTCTTCCGGGAGATCGCGCAGCACCGGCAGGTCATTCTCTTTACCTGCCACGAGCGCGACTGCCCCGCGCAGGCGTAAAAAACACCGGAAATTTCACGGCCGGACACGAGATATTCCGTGTCCGGTTTTTGTCGTTGACAGGCGGGGGAAATCGCGTTATACTGACGGCGTTTTGCGTTTTCCGGCAAAAACTATATGGAGAGGGGATCTCAATGGAAAAGCTCTTTCATCTGAAAGAAAACAACACCACCGTACGCACGGAGATCGTCGCCGGTCTGACGACGTTTATGACCATGGCGTACATCATCGCGCTCAACCCGAACCTGCTGACCGGCTTCGGCGCTCAGGGCGGCTCGCAGCTCTGGAACGGCGTGTTCCTCGCCACGTGCATCGCCTCCGCCATCGGCACGCTCGTTATGGCGTTCGCGGCCAACAAGCCCTTTGCCATGGCGCCCGGCATGGGACTCAACAGCTTCTTTGCCGTCGTCGTGGCCAACATCGTCACCCTGACCGGCATGAGCTACCTGCAGTCGTTCCAGACGGCGCTGTGCATCATCCTCATCGAGGGCATCGTGTTCATCATCCTCTCGGTGCTCAAGGTGCGCGAGAAGATCGTCGAGGCCATTCCGCTCGGCATCCGGCTCGGCATCGCGCCGGCCATCGGCCTCATGCTGCTCAACATCGGCATCGGCTCCAACGCCGGCGTGTACTCGAGCGACGGCGGCCCGTTTTACGTTATGCGTGATTTCTTCGGCGCGCTCACGCCCAGCCTCGCCAAGGCCAACATGGGCGACGGCTACCCGCAGATGGTGCTCACGGTCGTGACCATGTTTGTCGGCCTGTTTCTGATCGTGCTCTTCGCGCACAAAAAGGTCAAGGGCTCCGTGCTGCTGGGCATGCTCTGCGCGTCCGGCATCTACTGGGCGGGTGAGGCCATCTTCCTGCACACGAACCCGTTTGCGGCGCTCAAGGGCGCGTCGTTCGTGCCCGCGTTCGGCGACATGGCCGAGACGACCCTGTTCAAGTTCGACTTTGCCGCCCTCGGCGAGATCGGCTGGTTCACGGTCGTGACGCTCGTCATCACGTTCTGCATCATTGACATGTTCGACACCATCGGCACCCTCGTCGGCACGGCGAGCCGCGCCGGCATGGTCGACAAGGACGGCAATATGCCGCGCATGCGCGAGGCGCTGCTGGCCGACGCCGTCGGCACCGTCACGGGCGCGTGCACCGGCACGTCCACGGTCACGACGTTTGTCGAGTCCGCCTCCGGCGTGGAGGCCGGCGGCCGCACGGGTCTGACCGCCCTGACGACCGGCCTGCTCTTCCTTGCGAGTATGTTCCTCGCGCCCATTGCCGCCATCATCCCCGCCGCCGCGACCAGCTCCGCGCTCATTTACGTCGGCCTGCTGATGCTCGGCGGTCTCAAGAAGATCGACTTTGACGACATTTATCAGAGCCTGCCGGTGGCAATCATGCTCATCTCCATGCCGGTCTCCGGCTCGATCGGTCACGGCATCGGTCTGGGTCTGATCAGCTATTCCGTGCTCAAGCTCTGCACGGGCAAGGGCAAGGATGTTTCGCTGCTGACGTATGCCATCTCGCTGCTCTTCCTCGTGAAGTTCTTCCTCGTTGCCTGAGGAAACATATCTGTCCGCACTGCCGGGCGCGCCCATTGAGATGCGCCCGGCTTTTTTGCGCCCTGCCGCGCCGCCTTACGAAGATGTAAGCCAACTGTAAGCCAAAACGATGGCGATGTGATGCCGTTTGCGGCTATACTGATGTCAGAAACCGGGGGCGGGAGCGCTCCCATGGGAGGCTGACATGATGGCAAATTTTTTGAGCAGTATCCGGCTGGCGGTATGCGCATTCCCGTTGCTGGCGGCGCCGGTCGCCGTGCCGTTTTTCTGCCGGCAGATGCGTGCGCGCTGCTTCAACTGGGTGCGTGCCGTGTTCGGCGGCCTGTTTTTGTTTTATGTTCTGTGCGTGCTGGCGCTCGTGTTTTTCCCGCTGCCGGACGCTGCGCAGGCGGCGAAGCTCACGACCTATGACGCGCAGCTCGTGCCGTTTCAGTTTGTGGCCGATTTCCTGCGCGAGACGCCGCTCGTGCGCTCCGATGTGCGCACGTATCTGCCGGCGCTGTTCGACCGCACGGTGCAGCAGGTCGTGCTCAACATCCTGATGCTGATGCCGTTCGGGATGTACCTGCGTTACGTCTGCGGTCTGGATCTCGGCCGCGTCGCGCTCGTGTCGCTGGCGTTTTCGGCGTTTATCGAGCTCGGGCAGCTCACGGGGCTGTTTTTCCTGTTTCGCGGCTCGTACCGCCTGTGTGATGTGGACGATCTGATGCTCAACACGCTTGGCGGTCTGCTCGGGGGCGAGCTCGTGCGCGCGCTCGAGGCACATCTGCCGCCGATCGATGCCTTCGACCGCATTCCCGGCAGCGCCGGTGCACTGCCGCGGCTGGGGTAAATGATCCAGAAATCTCGCAGCGGTTCTCGAATGGCGCGGCAAAAGAAAATCCAATCATTTTCTCCGGCGGCGTGTACGGCGGAGAAAATACCTTTCGGCTCGCAAACGTGCGCATTGCGCGCTGACAGCGTGCAATGCGTGCGCTGCAGCGAGCTGCGCTTTTTCCCAACGAGAACCCAGCGCAGCGGTTCTCGTTGGAGAAAAAAACGGCATGGCGTCGGCCATGCCGTTTTTCGCTGCCGGTGGCATTACATGTCCTCCGCGCCGTCGAGCTCGTCGCGGCCGCGAAAGAGCAGGGAAATGCACCAGACCGCGGCCAGACCGACGAGTGTGTAGATCACGCGCGCAGCCACGGCAGTCTGCCCGCCGCAGATCCACGCCACGAGATCAAACCGGAACAGGCCGATGCTGCCCCAGTTGAGCCCGCCGACGATCGTGAGGATCAGCGCGATGCGGTCGATCACCTGCATATGCTTCCATCTCCTTTTCCGTGTATTCCCGGACAGTATGCCCCGGCGCGGGAAAAAAGATTCCGCCGCCGACAAAACAGGTGCCCGACCGACACCGTTCGCTCTTTACATTTTCCGTGCCCGGCGCTACAATAACAATACAGCTTATCCAATTGACTTCCGCACCTTGGAAGCCACGGCTCATATCTTTATCCCATGACCCTGTTTTGGGCGGATCGATCCCGATCCGCCCCCTTTTTTTCGGCGCGCGCCCGAATTCGCCGTGTTTTGCGCAATATATGGTCTATTTTTATGCTGTAAAACACAAGATATGGAGGGTTTGCTATGCAGTTTTCCAACCATTCCGGCCGTGCGCAGCGCGGCGGTATCGTGTATCTGGCGGTGGACGCGATCGCGCCGAGCGCGGTCCAGCCGCGGCAGAACTTTCCCCCGGCGCAGCTCGAGGAGCTCTCGCGCAGCATCGCCGAGTACGGCGTGCTCAGTCCGCTGACCGTGCGCCCGCGTCCGGACGGGTATGAGCTCGTGGCCGGCGAGCGCCGCCTGCGTGCCGCGCGCATGGCGGGGCTCAGTGAGGTGCCGTGCATCGTCATGGAGCTCGATCTGGAGGAGGCGAGCTTCATCGCGCTGGTGGAAAACCTCCAGCGCAACGACCTCGATTTCCTTGAGGAATCGCGCGGCATCGCGCAGCTCATCCGGCTCTTCGGCCTCAGTCAGGAGGAGTGCGCACGGCGGCTGGGCAAGTCGCAGTCGGCCGTGGCGAACAAGCTCCGCCTGCTGCGTCTGCCGGAGGATGTGCTCAACGCCATGCGCAACGCCGGGCTCACCGAGCGGCACGGGCGCGCGCTGCTGCGGCTCGAGACGCCGGACGAGCAGCGCGCGGCGCTGGCCTATATCCTCAGCCGCGACCTGAACGTCGCCGCGACGGACGCCTACATCGACCGCCTGCTCGAGGCCAAAGCCGCGCCCGAGAGCGAGCGGCAGAAGACCTTCATCCTCAAGGACGTGCGCGTGTTTCTCAACACGATCGCCCACAGTCTCGACCTCATGAAGCAGGGCGGCATCGACGCCGGTATGCAGCGGCAGGAGACGGACGATGCGCTCATTCTTACCATCAACATCCCCAAGGCGCGGCGGCGCGAGCCGGACGCGCAGCGGGGCGAACCCGTGCCGGTCGGATAAAAAAATCGCGCGCGGGCTTGACAGCGGCGCGGCGGCTTCCTATACTCTTATATACATATATGTGGAAAGGCCGCCCGTGAGGGCGGAAAAGGAGGTCACTGCATGAAAACGCTGATCCTGTTCGCTTCGCGTTACGGCGCGACGGAGGAGATCGCCTATATGCTCAAGAGCGCCGTCGGCGGCGATGTGACGGTGTGCAATGTCCGCGACCGCGGCATCTCGCTCGAGGACTATGACACGGTCATCATCGGCAGCTGCGTGTACATGTTCAAGCTTGACAAGCACATCAAGCGCTTTTTGCGCCGCAACGAAAAGACGCTGCTGGGCAAGAAGCTCGGGCTGTATCTGTGCTGCTATACCACGCCCGGTACGGAGGGCTATCTCGAGCACTTCTTCTCGCCCGCGCTGCTGGAGCACGCGGCGGCGAAGGATATCCTCGGCGGCAAGATGCAGTACGCGAAGATGAGCTATGTCTACAAGCAGCTCTTCGGCGCGCTGATGACATCGCCCCAGTACCGCGCGCAGTATTCCGAACCTGATTTCGACATCGCGCGCATCGACGCGTTCGCCGATGCTATGCGCGGCTGAGCGGCGCGGCAAACGGAAAGCGCCTTTTCGGCAGCAAAAAAATCACCCGCATCCGACCGGATGCGGGTGATTTTCGTTTTGCGGCTCAGTATGTGGTCACGCCGGTGAAGGCGAGCTCGGCGTTGCCGGTCAGACGCACGCCGTCGTCATCGTAGGTGACGAGCAGGTCGCCGCCGGTGACCTTGACCGTGATGGTCTCACCCTTCGGACACAGACCGTTTTCCACGGCGGCCACCACGGCCGCGCACGCGCCCGTGCCGCAGGCGCGGGTCTCGCCGTTGCCGCGCTCCCAGACGCGCATTTTGATCGTCGTGCGGTTGACGACGCGGATGAACTCCGTGTTCGTGCGCGCGGGGAAGAGGTCCGCGTGCTCAAACTGCGGGCCGAGGTGCGCGACGTCCACCTCGTCCACGCGGTCGACAAAGACGACGCAGTGCGGATTTCCCATCGACAGACACGTGATGCGGTACTCTCCGCCCGCGATGGTCACGGGCCGGTCGATCACGCGCTCGCCCTCGAGCGCCACGGGCACGGCCTCGGGTGCGAAGGCGGGCTTTCCCATCTCGACCGTCACGAGGCCGACCGTGCCGAAGCGCGTGTAGAGGTGCAGCCGGTGCACCTGGCCGCCGGCCTCAATGGTGAGATCGGCGCGCGGCACGATGCCGTTGTCGTACAGGTACTTGCCCACGCAGCGGATGGCGTTGCCGCCGATGCCGCCGGGGCTGCCGTCGCGGTTGAACACGCGCATTTTCGCGTCGGCCACGGCGCTGCGCTCGATGAGCACGATGCCGTAACCGCCGATGCCGCGGTGACGCGAGCACAGCGGGATGCACAGCGATTCAGGGCAGGTGATGTGCCCGTCAAAATTCTCGACGTAGATATAGTCATCGCCGGTGGCCTGCATTTTCGAAAACTTCAGGCGCTGGCGCTTGGTGCGCATGTGGTTGATGTCCACAAGCTCGGTGTTGTGCTCGTTGTAGCGGCTGGCGATGATGTCCGCGAGGGCGTTGGCCGTGTCGAGCGAGGTGAAGCACGGGATGCCGAGCTGCAGCGCGCGGCGGTGCAGGGCGATGTAATCGTCCGTGGTCGCGTCCTTGAGCGCGCCGGTGTAGACGATGTAGTCGATGCAGCCGCTCTCGAGCAGGGCGAAGGCGTGGTCGCTCTCGCGGATGCCGTCGACGGTCACGACGTCGATGCCGAGGCGCGCAATGGCGGCGGCGGTCTCCGCGGTCGCGTAGAGCGCGAAGTGCAGGTCGTCGAGCTTCTTGGCCAGCGACACGATCTCGCCGAGGTCGTGCGTGTCCACGCTCACGAGCACGCCGTGGCGGCCGTCCGGGTGCCGGCCGACGACCATGCCGGCCGAGGTCAGCCCCTTGAACAGCGCCTCCTGCATCGTCTTGCCGAGGCCGAGCACCTCGCCCGTGGACTTCATCTCCGGGCCGAGGTAGGCGTTGACGTCGCCGAGCTTTTCAAACGAGAACACCGGCACCTTGACCGCGTAATACGGCGGGATGGGGTGCAGCCCCGTGCCGTAGCCGAGGTCTTTGAGCGGTGTGCCGAGCATGACGCGCGCCGCCACGTCCACCATCGGCACGCCCGTGACCTTGCTGATGTACGGCACGGTGCGCGAGGCGCGGGGGTTGACCTCGATGACGTAGAGCTCGTTTTCCCAGATGAGGTACTGGATGTTCACAAGCCCCTTCGTGCCGAGCGCGAGGGCGAGCTTGCGCGAGCTGTCAACGATCTTGTCCGTCATGATGTCGTTGAGGTTGTACGGCGGGTAGACGGCGATGGAGTCGCCGCTGTGCACGCCGGCGCGCTCGATGTGCTCCATGATGCCGGGGATGAGCACATCCGTGCCGTCGGAGATGACGTCCACCTCCAGCTCCGTGCCCATCATGTACTTGTCCACGAGCACGGGGTTGTCGATGCCCTGCGCGAGGATGCGCTGCATATACGTTGTGACCTCGTCATCGTCGTGGACGATCTTCATGTTCTGGCCGCCGATGACGTACGACGGGCGCAGCAGCACGGGATAGCCGAGCGTCTGCGCGGCGTGCAGCGCCTCGGGCAGCGTCTGCACACCCATGCCCTTCGGGCGCGAGATGTGAAACTGCTCGAGCAGGGCATCAAACCGCTCGCGGTCCTCGGCGATGTCAATGCCCTCGGCCGAGGTGCCGAGGATGCGGATGCCGTGGCGGTCGAGCGTCTGCGTGAGTGCGATGGCGGTCTGCCCGCCGAAGGCGACCACGACGCCGACGGGGTGCTCGACATCGATGATCTGCAGCACGTCCTCGGCCGTGAGCGGCTCGAAATACAGGCGGTCGGCGGTGTCGTAGTCCGTGGAGACGGTCTCGGGGTTGTTGTTGACGATGACGACGTCGTAGCCCATGGCCTTGAGCGTCCACACGCAGTGGACGGACGAATAGTCAAACTCGATGCCCTGCCCGATGCGGATCGGGCCGGAGCCGAGCACCATGACGACGGGCTTGCCGCTGCGCGGGAAGCTGCGCGCCTCGCAGCGCGCGTCGGCACTGGCGTAGAAATACGGGGTCTGCGCGTCAAATTCGGCGGCGCAGGTGTCGACCATCTTGTAGCCCGCGCGGAAGGCGGGCAGCGTCTCGCTGCCGGACAGGCGGCGCAGCGCCGCGTCCGGATAGCCGAGCGCCTTGCCGCGCAGATAGCTTTCCGGCGTCAGGCCGTTTTGAATGCCGGCCTCATAGTCCACGAGGTTTTGCAGCCGGTACAGAAACCAGCGGTCGATGCGGGTGATGTCGTGGATCTCATCGATGGACACGCCGCTGCACAGCGCCTCAAAGACGGTGAACAGGCGGTGATCGTCGCAGTCGGCGAGCCGGTCGCGCACCGGGCGGTCGGACAGCGGGGCGGCGTGCAGCGTGTCGAGGTGAATCTCGGCACCGCGCACGGCCTTGAGCAGCGCGCTCTCAAAGTTCGTGCCGATGGCCATGACCTCGCCCGTGGCCTTCATCTGCGTGCCGAGGCGGCGGGACGCGCCGACGAACTTGTCGAACGGCCACTTGGGGAACTTCACGACGACGTAGTCGAGCGCAGGCTCAAAGCAGGCGCAGGTCTTGCCGGTGATGTCGTTCTGGATCTCATCGAGCGTGTAGCCGAGGGCGATCTTCGTCGTGATCTTTGCGATCGGGTAGCCGGTCGCCTTCGAGGCGAGCGCCGACGAGCGCGACACGCGGGGGTTGACCTCGATGACGGCGTAGTCAAAGCTGTCGGGATCGAGCGCGAACTGGCAGTTGCAGCCGCCGACGATGTCGAGCGCGGAGATGATGTTCAGCGCCGCGCTGCGCAGCATCTGAAACTCCTTGTCCGAGAGCGTCAGCGCCGGGGCGACGACAATGCTGTCGCCGGTGTGCACGCCGACGGGGTCGAAGTTTTCCATGCTGCACACGGCGATGACGTTGCCGGCGCCGTCGCGCATGGTCTCAAACTCGATCTCTTTCCAGCCGTAGATATAGCGCTCGACGAGGATTTGCGTGATCGGGGACGCATCGAGCCCCGTCTGTGCGACGAGCGTGAGCTCCTCTGCGCTGTAGGCCACGCCGCCGCCCGCACCGCCGAGCGTGAACGCCGGGCGAATGATGACGGGGTAGCCGATGCTGTCCGCTACCTCCAGCGCCTCGGCCACGGTGTTTGCGATGCCGGAGGGGATGGTCGGCTCGCCGATGGCGGCCATGGTCTCCTTAAAGAGCTCGCGGTCCTCGGCCTTGTCGATGGCGGCGGCGTTCGTGCCGATGAGGCGGACGTTGTGCTGCTGCAGAAAGCCCTCGCGGTCGAGCTCCATCGCGAGCGTCAGCCCCGTCTGGCCGCCGAGCCCGGCGAGGAGACTGTCGGGCTGTTCCTTTTCGATGATGCGTTTGACGGAGGTCAGCGTGAGCGGTTCGAGGTATATTTCGTCCGCGAGGGCCTTGTCGGTCATGATCGTCGCGGGGTTGGAGTTGACGAGCACGACGTTCACGCCTGCGTCGTGCAGCACGCGGCACGCCTGCGCGCCGGCATAGTCGAATTCCGCTGCCTGCCCGATCACGATCGGGCCGGAGCCGATGACCATGACTTTGCGGATACTGGTATCAATCGGCATGGTGCGCACCTCCCATCAGGTCACAGAATCGGTCAAAGAGAAAGGCCGTGTCGTGCGGGCCCGAGCACGCCTCGGGGTGAAACTGCACGGAAAAGGCCTGCAGGTCTGGGTAATCCACGCCCTCGCACGTGCCGTCGTTGGCGTTGACGTAGCGGATGACGCCGGTTTTCACGCTCTCGGGCACGACGGCGTAGCCATGGTTCTGGCTGGTGAGGAACGTGCGCGTGCCGCACACGTCGCGCGCCGGCTGGTTCACGCCGCGGTGGCCGTACTTGAGCTTCACGGTGCTGCCGCCCTGCGCCAGCGCCATGAGCTGGTGGCCGAGGCAGATGCCGAACATCGGGATGCGGCCGAAGAGCTTGGCGATCTCCGCAATCTGGCTGACGTTGTCGGTCGGGTCGCCGGGGCCGTTGGAGAGCATGACGCCGTCATATCCGGCGGCGAGGATGTCCTCCGCCTTGGCCGAGCAGGGCAGCACCGTCACGGCGCAGCCGCGCTTACAGAGCTCGCGCGCGATGTTGCGCTTGGCGCCGTAGTCGATGAGCGCCACGCGGTGCAGCACGTCACCCTCCGGTTGGAGGGTGTAGGGTTCCGGCGTTGTCACCTGCGGCACGGGGTCCGTGATGCGGTAGGCGAGCAGCGGCGCGAGATCCTCCGGCACGGCGTCGCAGATGGCGGCGTTCATCGTGCCCGCCTCGCGCAGGATGCGCGTGACGGCGCGGGTATCGATGCCGGTAATGCCGGGGATGTTGTTTTCTTTCAGGAACGCGTCGAGCGTCTGCGCGCAGCGGAAGTTTGAGGGCGTGGAGCACGCTTCACGCACGACATAGCCGCGCACGCAGCATTTGCCCTCAAAATCGGCCGGAATGATGCCGTAGTTGCCGATGAGCGGGAAGGTCTGCAGCACGATCTGGCCGCAGTAGCTGGGGTCGGTGAGCGTCTCGATGTAGCCGTTCATGCCGGTGGTGAACACCAGCTCACCGAACGTGTCGCATGGCGCGCCGAGGGCGAGGCCTGCAAAGACCTCGCCGTTTTCAAGTACGAGATAGCGCTTCATAGTTCGATCTCCGCAAGCGTCGCCGCCATGACCGCCTTGATGGTGTGCATGCGGTTTTCGGCCTCCTGAAACACGACCGACTGCGCGCTTTCAAACACGTCGTCCGTGACCTCCATGGCCTCGCGCCCGAAGCGCGTGCACATTTCGCTTCCGACGGCGGTCTTTTTGTCGTGATACGCCGGCAGGCAGTGCATGAAGATGGCGTTGGGGTCGGCCTTGGCCATGAGCGCCGCGTTGACCTGATACGGTGCCAGCGCGGCAATGCGCTCGGCCCAGACGGACTCCGGCTCGCCCATGGAGACCCAGATGTCGGTATAGATCACGTTCGCGCCCTGCACAGCCGCGGCGGGGTCGGAAATGAAGTCGAGCACCGCGCCCGTCTGCGCCGCGATGGCCTGACACTCCGCGACGAGCTGCGCATCGGGGAAGTAGCCCTCCGGCGCGCAGGCCGTGAAGTGCATGCCCATCTTCGCGCAGCCGACCATGAGGGAGTTGCCCATGTTGAAGCGCGCATCGCCCATGTAGACGAGGTGGATGCCATCGAGCGAGCCGAAATGCTCCCGGATGGTCAGGAAGTCCGCGAGGATCTGCGTCGGGTGAAATTCGTCCGTCAGGCCGTTCCAGACCGGGACGGAGGCGTACTGCGCCAGCTCCTCGACGATGCTCTGGCCGTAGCCGCGGTACTCAATGCCGTCGAACATGCCCGAGAGCACACGCGCGGTGTCGGCGATGCTCTCCTTCTTGCCGATCTGCGAACCGGTGGAGTCGAGATATGTGCTGCCCATGCCCAGATCGTGCGCCGCGACCTCAAAGCTGCTGCGCGTGCGCGTGCTCGTCTTTTCAAAGATGAGCGCGACGTTTTTGCCCTCGCACAGGCGGTGCGGGATGCCGGCCTTTTTCTCGGCCTTGAGCTTGGCTGCGAGCTGCAGCAGGTAGTCGATCTGCTCGGGGCTGTAGTCGAGCAGCTTGAGAAAATCGTTGCCCTTGAGATTCATATCGGTGTTCCTCCTTATACCTCGGCGCAGACGGCCTTGAGCACGCCGATCGCCTGCTCGAGCTGCGCCATGGGGATGTTGAGCGCCGGCAGCAGGCGCACCTTGTTTTTCGCCGAGATGACGAGCACGCCCTGCTCTGCGCAGGCGCAGATGACGTCCTTGACCGGGCGCTCGGTCTCCACGCCGAGCATCAGGCCCAGGCCCGTGACGCTCTTGACGCCCTTGGCGCCGGTGAGAGAGCTGACGATGAAGTCGGACTTTTCCTGCACGGACTGCAGCAGCGGCCCGTCGAGCCGGTGCAGGATGCTCAGCGCACCGGCGCAGCAGACGGGGTTGCCGCCGAAGGTCGAGCCGTGGCTGCCGGGGGTGAGCACGTTCTGCACCTTCTCGCCGAGCAGCGTTGCGCCCAGCGGCAGCCCGCCGCCGAGCCCTTTGGCCGTGGAGACGATGTCGGGCTGGACGCCGTAGTGCATATAGCCGTAGAGCTTGCCGGTGCGGCCGTTGCCGGTCTGCACCTCGTCGCAGATGAGCAGGATGTCCTGCGCGGCGGCGAGCTGCGCCGCACCCTTGACGAATTCCTGCGTCAGCGGGATGACGCCGCCCTCGCCCTGCACGACCTCGATCATGATGGCGGCGCATTTGTGCGCGGCTACCTGCGCCTTGAGATCGTCGAGATCGTTCGCCTCGGCATAGGCAAAGCCCTCCGTCAGCGGCAGAAAGTCGTGGTGGAACACGTCCTGACCGGTCGCGGCGAGCGTCGTGATCGTGCGGCCGTGGAAGCTGTTTTTGAGCGTGATGATGGTGCTGTACTCCGGGCCCTTGTGTTCAGCCGCGTATTTGCGCGCGGCTTTGATGGCGCATTCGTTGGCCTCCGCGCCGGAGTTGGAGAAGAAGACCTTTTTCATGCCGGTCTTTTCGCACAGCAGCTGCGCCAGCTGCGCGTCGGGCGCGGTGAAGTAGAGGTTTGAGGTGTGCTGCACGGTGCACAGCTGCTCGGTCACGGCGCGCACCCACGCGGGGTCGGACACGCCGAAGCTGTTGACGGCGATGCCGGTCGCGAGGTCGATGTATTCCTTGCCGTTCTCGTCCCAGACGAGCGAGCCCTTGCCGCGTACGATCGTGACCGGGTAGCGGGCGTAGGTATTGGCGATGTAGGTATGGTCAAGTTGCTGTGTATTCATTTGCATTTCCTCCTTGTCCGGCAACGAACATGGTGCCGATGCCTTCGTTTGTCAGCATTTCGATGAGTATGGCGTGCGGCACGCGCCCGTCGATGATAAAGACACGGTGCACGCCCCAGCGGATGGCGTCCATGCAGCAGGTCACCTTCGGCAGCATGCCGCCGCAGATGATGCCGGACGTGATGAGTGCGTGCGCCTCTGCCGTATGGATGACGGGGATGAGCGTGTTGGGGTCGTCCTTGTCGCGCAGGATGCCGCCGATGTCGGTCATGGCGATGAGGCTCTCCGCGCCGAGCTCACCCGCGATGCGCGCGGCCGCGGTGTCGGCGTTGATGTTGTAGACGTGCCCCTGCGTGTCGCACCCGACGGTGGACACGACCGGGATGTAGCCCTTGTCGAGCACGTCGAGGATGGGGCGCACGTCGATCTTCGTGATCTCGCCCACGTAGCCGAGGCGCTCGTCGCGCACACGTGCCTGGATCATCTGCCCGTCGATGCCGGACAGGCCGATCGCGCGGCCGCCCTTTTGCCCGATGAGATTGACGAGCGTCTTGTTGATCTTTCCGGCGAGCACCATCTGCACGACGTCGGCGGTCTCGGCGTCCGTGACGCGCAGACCGTCGACAAACTGCGTCTGCTTGCCGAGCTTTTGCAGCATATCCGTGATCTCGGGCCCGCCGCCGTGCACGAGCACGACCTGCACCCCGATGAGCGAGAGCAGCACGATGTCGCGCATGACGGAGTCCTTGAGCTTTTCGCTGATCATGGCGTTGCCGCCGTATTTGATGACGACGATCTTGCCGCTGTATTCCTGAATGTAGGGCAGCGCGTGGACGAGTACCTTTGCGCGCTGCGGATTTGTGATGTCCATGATGGTGTCCCTCCCGGTTCAGGTACGGTAGTCGCCGTTGATCTTCACGTAGTCATATGTCAGGTCGCAGCCCCACGCCGTTGCGCCCTCGTCGCCGGCGTTGAGGTCGACGAGGATCTCGATCTCCTTTTCGAGCAGGATCTGTTTGGCCTCCTCCTCGGAAAACGGCACGCCCGCACCGTGTGTGCACACGCACACCGTTCCGGCTGCCGAGCGGAAGAACACGTCGACCTTGTGCACGTCCACATGCGTGCCGCTGTAGCCGATGGCGCACAGCACGCGGCCCCAGTTGGCGTCCGCGCCGAACATGGCGGCCTTGACGAGCGACGAGCAGACGATGCTCTTGGCGACGGTTTTCGCCGTCGCGTGATCTTCCGCACCGGTGACGCAGCACTCGATCAGGCGCGTCGCGCCCTCGCCGTCGCCCGCGATCCGGCGGCAGAGCCAGACGGTCACGCTGTTGAGCGCGCGGCAGAAGGCCGTGAAGTCCGCGCCGGGCGCTGTGATCTCGGCGTTGCCCGCGAGCCCGTTTGCCAGGATGGCGACCATGTCGTTCGTGGACGTGTCGCCGTCGACGCTGACCATATTGAACGTGTCGCTCACGTCGCCGGTGAGTGCCGCGTGCAGCATCGGCGCGCTGATGGCGCAGTCGGTCGTGAGAAAGACCAGCATGGTCGCAAGGTTCGGGTGGATCATGCCCGAGCCCTTGGCGATGCCGCCGATCGTGCAGGTCTTGCCGCCGGCGGTGAACTGCACGGCGATCTCCTTCGGCTGCGTGTCGGTGGTCATGATGCCCTCGGCCGCCTGATCGGAGTGGTCGCCGAGCGCGGCGGCGAGCTGTGGCAGGCCGGTGCGGATGGGCGCGAGATCGAGCGGCTGGCCGATCACGCCCGTGGACGCAACGATGACGTCCTGCGGCGCGATGTGCAGCGCCGCTGCCGTGAGTGCGCTCATCTCCTCGGCGACGGCGATGCCGTCGGCGTTGCAGGTGTTGGCGTTGCCGCTGTTGCAGACGATGGCCTGCGCCTTGCCGTCAGCCAGGTGCGCCTTTGTCACGGTCAGGGGTGCGCCCTTGACGAGGTTGGTCGTATAGACCGCCGCGGCGCTGGCCGGGACGGCGCTGTAAATGAGCGCGAGGTCGCGCTTGGCCTGGTTCTTGCGGATGCCGCAGTGGATGCCCGCTGCGGAAAAACCCTGTGCGGCGCACACGCCGCCGGTGACTTGCTTCATCGGTTTTCCTCCTTACAGTTCGAGGCCGAAGCCCTTTTCCTTGCCCATGACGAGGTTCAGGCACTCGAGCGCCGCGCCGGACGCGCCCTTGCCGAGGTTGTCGAACACGGCCGTGAGCACGATGCGCTCGTCGTTGCCGGACACTGACACGACCATGCTGTCCTTGCCGGACATGGCGGCGGCGGACAGGAAGCCGTCCGCGCACGCGGGGTCCTGATAGTGCACGACGGGGCCGGTGTACTTTGTGGCGTAGGCGGCCTTGATGTCCGCCATCGTTTTACCGGGGCAGAGCTGAGCGCCGAAGAGCGCGACGCTCGTCTCCATGCCGCTGTAGAAATCCGCCACGATCGGCGCGAACACCGGCGCGTGCGTCAGACCCGGGATCGCGCACATCTCGCGCAGGTGCTTGTGCTGCTGCGTGAGGGCGTACTGCCGGGGCGCGGCGTACAGGGGGTCGGGCTCGTCTGCCTCATATTCGGCGATCATCTTCTTGCCGCCGCCGCTGTAGCCCGTGAGCGAGTAGCACGTCAGCAGCGCGTCCGGCGGCAGGATGCCAGCCTCGACGAGCGGATAGGTGAGCACGACGAAGCCGCTGGCGTGGCAGCCGGGCACGGCGATGCGCTTGGCCGTTCGGATCGCTGCCTCACGCTCGGGCGACAGCTCCGGGAAGCCGTACACCCAGCCCGGCGCGGTGCGGTGCGCGGTCGAGGTGTCGAGCACGACCGTGTCCGGGTTTTCGACCAGATCTGCCGCCGTGATCGCCGCCGCATCCGGCAGACACAAAAACGCGATGTCCGCGCGGTTGAGCATCTCGCGCTGCGCCTCGATATCGTGCCCAAGCTCCGGCGGCAGGGTCAGCAGCGTGATGTCCGCGCGCTGTGCCAGCCGGTCGTAAATGCGCAGCCCGGCCGTGCCGGAGCTGCCGTCAATGAAAATGGTTTTCTTTTCAGTATACATATGTCATCCCTCGCAAGCGAATATAAATCCATTAAGACAATAAAAATATACTACTGCACGAATAAATATGCAATAAGCTCACGGAAAAATTCATACGATTTGTGAAATTTGAAAACATAGCCGCCAAAGGAGAAAACTGCCTTGTGCACCCTGCACATATGGGGCGGTGCATATTTGGGCGCGCTGCCGGATTTTTGGGCAGCAGCGGCATAAAAAACCCGCCCGACTGTTCAGTCGGGCGGGGAAGATGCCGGTCAGATCCGGAATTCCTTGCTGTACTCAGCGTAGTATTTGTCAAAGCTGTGCGAGTGCATGGCCATGACGCTGTTGATATATTCGTGCGTGTCGAACGACTCGGACTCGAGCTCGATCATGGCGACGGCGATGTTCGAGCAGTGGTCGGACACGCGCTCGCAGTTGGTGAGCAGGTCGTTGAAGGCAAAGCCGTGGTTGAGCGTGCACTCACCGGTCTGCAGACGGTCGATGTGGTGCAGCTTCATTTCGTCGCAGAGGTTATCGATCAGCTCCTCGAGCGGCTCGACGCGGTAGGCGGCGTCGACGTCGTTGTTGAGGAAGGCGGAGATCGTCAGCTCGAGAATGCGCGTCACGGCACTGAGCATGACGTGCAGCTCCCGCGAGCCAGCGGGAGAGAAGACGATGCGCTTCGTGTAGAGCTCCTGTGCGGTCTCGCCGATGTTGAGCGAGTGGTCACTGATGCGCTCGAGGTCGCTGATCGTGTGCAGATACTTCGACACGTCGGCGGTCTGGCGGGGCGTGAGCTCCTTGCTCGTGATCTTGATGAGGTAGGTGCCGAGCTTGTCCTCGTAGTGGTCGATGGCCTCCTCGTCCTCCTGCAGGGCGGCGAACCGGTCGTCGTCAAACTTTTCGAGCAGGGAGAAGGCGGACAGGATGTTGTTTTGCGCCTGACGCGCCATGGAGTCGATGGTCAGGCGGCTCTGCTCGATGGCGAGCGCCGGGTGCGTGAGAAAGCGCTCCTCGAGCCGGTCTATGTCGGCGAGTGCACCGCTTGCAGCCTTGTCCGGGAACAGGACGGTGACGAGCCGCTCGAGCATGGGGATCATCGGCGTGAGCAGCAGCACGGTCGCAAAGCGGAAGACCGTGTTGAGCAGAGCAATGGACACGGTGGTCATCGTGGCGTCCATGAACGGGAAGTGCACCGCGGCATTGATCACATAGAACACGACGCCCCAGACGAGCGCGCCGATGACGTCAATGAGCAGGTAGACGTAGGCGGTGCGCTTGCCCTTGACGCTCGCGCCGAGCGAGGACAGCAGCACCGGCACGGCCGCGCCGATGGCGATGCCGAGCGTGATGGGGAAGGCGACCGAGAACGTGATCGTGCCCGTGATGGCCAGCGCCTGCAAAATGCCGACGGCAGCGGAGGCGCTCTGCAAAATGCAGGTGAACACCGTGCCGACGAGCACGCCGAGCAAGGGGTTGGAGAAGCGGGTGAGCAGGTTGATGAACGCTGCGCTGTCCTTGAGCGGGGCGACGGCGCCGCTCATTGCGGACATGCCGTACATCAGCACGGCGAAGCCGAGCAGGATGTCGCCGATGTGGCGCTTGGCCTGATCCTTGCAGAACATGTGCAGGACGATGCCGATCACGGCGACGATGCCGGTGAGCGTTGCGGTGCTCAGCAGCGACACCCAGCCGGAGCCGCTGATGTCCGACAGGCAGAGGATCCAGCCCGTGATGCTCGTGCCGAGGATCGAGCCGAGCACGATACCGATGGCCTGACGCACCTGCATCATGCCGGAGTTGACAAAGCCGACGACCATGACGGACGTGGCCGAGGATGACTGGATCACGGCGGTAACGCCGGTGCCGAGCAAAACGCCCTTGAGCGGGGTACTTGTGAGTCTATAGAGGATGATCTCCAGCTTGTTGCCGGCCACCTTTTTCAGCCCGTCGCCCATGAGCGTCATGCCGAACAGGAACAGAGCCACGCCGCCAAGCAGAGAGATCACGTTGTTGATCCCCAAATCGCTTCACACTCCCTTTGTATTGTTGATATGATTGCGCTTACCCTTCACTATATCAGAAAGAACGGCAAAGATAAATGCCGGAAGTGTCCGTTTGCGTTACAAATTTCGACGAAATTTGGAGTGGTTTTTTGTGCAGAATATGCCCGTTTGGGTGGCCGTCGGCCGTCGGAATCTTGACAATGTGCACTCCGCGTGCTATATTCCTATTATAATAATGTGTATATCTGCGCGCGGCTATGCGCGCGGGGAAACGGAGGATACGATGGCAGAAGAAAAGAAAAAGATCATGATCCACACGGCGAGCGGCGACCACGTGGTCGACATGAGCGACAAGAAGCCCAAGCCGAAGTTCGGCGTCCTGCCGGTCAGCGACTATGTCGCCGCGGTGGCGGACCCCGATGCGCAGCCGCAGGCCGGCAGCGTGGGCACGGTCGTGGCGGCGCTGGCGGCGGCGATGGGCTCGCTGGCCGTGCAGGTGCTGCGCTCGGACGATGAGGCGCTCAGACAGACGGCCGAGGAGCTGCGCCAGATGACGGACTACATGGTCTTTCAGATCGACGAGGAGCTGCGCTCGCGCGAGCCGTATGACAAGCGCAGGAACGACCCCGCCGCCACGCGCAACGATCTTGACATCGCGCTGCGTGTCGCGAGCGACATCCCGAACGAGGTCGTGTACATCATGTGCCGCTGCATCGAGCTCATGAAGGAGGTCGTCGACAAGGGTGACGATCTGACCGCGTGCAGTGCACTCGCAGCCGTGCATCTGAGCGTGGCGGCCATCCGCTGCATGCAGGCGGAGCTGCTCTCTTACGCCAAGGAGATGGATGACGACGTGTTCGGCTACACGATCGTGCGCGAGGCCGAGCTGAACCTGGCCAACCATCAGGAGCTGATCGACGGGCTCGTCGAGGAGCTCACGCGCCGTCTGACCCGCGAGAAAAAGTAAGCCCTTGAGGCTGTCAAAAAGTATTCCTTTTTGACAAAGAGGTGGGCTGCCTGACTGCAGCGCACGCGCCGTCCGCCTCTGGCGGACGGCGCGCACGTTTGCGGGCCGAGCGGTATTTTCTTCGCCGCACATGTTGCCGAAGAAAATGATCGGACTTTTTTCGCCGCTGCGGCGGCGAAAGGCTACGAGGTCCTTCGATAAGCTGAGAGGACGCCCGCCGGGCGTCCTTTTTGGCGGCTGGCTTGCAAAGCCGCGCCGCGTGTGCTATGATACACACGCAATCTTTGCAGAGTATGTATTGGACAGAGTAGGAACAGCGCGTTAAGTGCGTCGGGATGGGAAGTTGTCCGACGACGAAGGGGTACGCTCCACGGTGCTGCTGCCGCTTCCGCTGCCACCAGGGGAGACCCCGTCGTGGCAACTGTCACGAAAGGAGTCTTAAAATTGCATACGAAATGGACTGCCCGCCGCCTCGCGGCGGACGCGATGTTTGCCGCCATGGTCACGGTTCTGGCCGCGGCTGCCATCAAGACCGGAAACCTCAAGATCACCATCGAGGCGATGCCGGTATTTCTCGGCGCGCTGATGCTCGGCCCGGTCGACGGAATGGTCATCGGCGGCATCGGCACGCTGCTGTATCAGCTGCTGTCCTATGGCGTGACCGCCACGACCGCGCTGTGGATCGCGCCGTATGTGCTGCTCGGCCTGTGCGTGGGCGCGGTGTCCGCGCGGCACGGGTACGCCTGCACCAAGCGCCAGCTCGTGCTGCTGGTCGTGCTGGGGGAGTTGGGCATCACGGCGCTCAACACCGCCTCGCTGTATATCGACAGCCTCATCTACGGGTACTATTCGCCCGTGTTCGTCTTCGGCACGTTGCCGCTGCGTCTGGGCATCTGCGCGGCGAAGGCGGTCGTGTTTTCGCTGCTGCTGCCGTCGCTGCTGCCGCTCGTGCGCCGCGCGGTGCAGCCGCACGCCAATTGACCGAACAGAAAAACGCCAAAGCCGCCGCTCCGACCGGAGCGGCGGCTTCCCCTTGTCAATGAACCTCGTAGAGTTTGCGCCCGCAGGCGCAAAGAAAGTTTGATCATTTTCTTCGGCGACATGTGCGGCGAAGAAAATACTTCTCAGGCTGCAAGTGTGGAATTTGTGCGCCGCCGGCGCACAAATTATGCGCGCAGCAGACTGCAGCCCCTTTGTCAAAAAGTAATACTTTTTGACAGCCTTAAACCGCCGCTCGATATGAGCGGCGGCTTTTTGCGCGGCGGCATGAAAAAGCAGTCCGGCATGTTTCATGCCGGACTGCTCCATCCAATTGGGGCGTTACGCCCCGGTTCTCCCCCCTGCTGCACAAACGATCTACGCAGCAGCATTGGCACTTGGCCAGCGATCCGGCGCCGGGCATCCAATCCGGCACCGGGTGATAACGATACTCAGTCGAACTTCGGCTGCTCGAGGTAGTCGGTGTAATCGCGCAGGAACTTCTTTTCCTCCGGCTTGAGATCCAGGCCGATCGTGCCGCCCGGGTTCATGTTGTAGTCGGGGTCAAAGTAGTTCTTGAGCACGCGGAACACGCCGTACTCCTTCTCGCCGATGTAGCCCTCGAGCCAGGGCGCGAACATCTTGCCGATGCCGTGGTGGTGGCTCACGGCCGCGCCGGAGCGCTGGATCGCGTCGAGGATCGTGGTGTGGTAGGCCTTGAAGGCGTCCTCATCCTGCATGCGGGTGAGGAAGATGAAGTACAGGTTCGCGCCCTGCGGATAGCAGTGCGACATGTGCGTCGTGACGACGGTGTTCGGCAGCGCGTGGCAGATCTTGCGCACGTCGGCGTGCACCTGCTCCATGTTCGACCAGTTGACCGTGCACTCGAGCGTGTCGGTCGTGATGCCGAAATCCATGAGCGTGTCGCGCAGATAGGGGTCGTTGAAGCGGCCCTTTTCCCAGCTGCGGGTGACGTAGCCGGTCAGCGGCATGCCGCCGTGTTTGAGCGCAATTTTTGCGATGTTGCGCGCGACGTTGCGGCTGTAGCCCTTCTCGCCGTCGGTAAAGCCGAGGAAGAGGCATCGCTCCATGTCCTTGTAGCCGAACGCGTCGAGCAGCGGCTGCAGCGGCGTCTCATCGACGTTGTAGAGCTTGAGCATGAGGTTGGTCTCCTCCGGGTCGGACAGACGGAACACGGACGAGTAGCCGCACTCGCACTGCATCATCTCGCGGGCGGCCTTCATGGCGGTGTCCCACGTCTTGAAGATGTAGGAGAAGCGCTTGCGGTTTTCCGGCATCCAGCGGAAGATGCGCAGCGTGACCTCCGTCAGCACGCCGAACGTGCCCTCGGAGCCCATCATGATCTGGTTCAGGTTCGGACCGGTGGCCTCGCGGGAGTAGTGGCTGGTCTGGATGACGCCGATGGGCGTGGCGTACTTCTGGCTGAGCACGATGTCGGCGATGGTGCCGTAGTACGTGCTGTTCTGGCCGGCGCCGCGCGTGACGGTCCAGCCGCCGACGCTCGAATACTCGAACGACTGCGGGAAGTGGCCGCAGGTGTACTGACGCTTCGCACCGAAGAGCTCGGGCGCGCTCTGCAGCGTCTTTTCCAGATCCGGACCGGACATACCGGCCTGCACGGTGATGGTCTGGTCGATCTCGTTGAAGCTGATGACCTTGTTGAAGTTGCGGCGCATATCCAGCGAGATGCCGCCCTTGGTCGGCTCGACGCCGCGGGTGACGCTGCTGCCGCCGCCGTAGACGTACAGCGGGATGTGGTGCTCGGTGGAGTAGGCGACGATCTGCTCGACCTGCTCGCTCGTCTCGGGGTAGAGCACGACGTCGGGCACGCTGTCAATGCGCTTGTGGCGCAGACGCAGCAGGTCGTAAGCCGTGGCGCCGTAGGCCACGCTCAGACGGTCATAGTCCGTGGTGGAGAGGTTCTGCTCGCCGACGATCTTTTTGAGCGCGTCGATGTGCTCGGGCGCAAGCTGCACCGGGTGATCGGGCAGCTCCACGGGGTCAAAGCCGGTGTCGTCGGAATATGCCTTGAAATCGTCGTCCGTCATCTGGAACTTCTCTTTCATGAGCGTGTACAGAGACTCCTTCGGGTATTTGAAGAAGTTCGGGTCGCCCCAGCGGAAGATGGAGCGGTAGCTATTTTCGGGGGCGGGGGTGAGCAGCCAGTTCGGCTCGAATCCTTTGTACGGTTTGTTGCTCATTGTGCAATCCTCCTCTTGACTTGGATCAGTTTCTGATAGATCGGGCGCAGGCGCGGATAGATCTTGCGGTAGGCCTGCTCGTAAATGTCGTTATATACCTCGTGATTCCGCTCGTTTGGCTGGAACGTGTCCTTGACGTGGACCATGGCCTTGGCCGCCTCGTCAAAATCGGCGAACACGCCCTTGGCCACGAACGCGACCATGGACGAGCCGATGGAGCACGCCTCATGCGTCTGCGAGCGCACGACCGGCAGACCAAACACGTCCGCCGCGATCTGGCAGACCACGTCGCTCTTCGCGCCGCCGCCGCCGATGCGGATCTCATGGATGGTCAGACCCGAGCGGTCCTCCATGATGCGCAGCGCCATGTACAGCTCCAGGCACAGGCCCTCGATGATGGCGCGGTAGAAGTGGTAGCGCGTGTGGTAATCGGAAAAGCCGATGACCGCGCCGAGCGAATCCGGATGCAGGATGCCGGCCGTCCAGTACGGCTGCAGGAGCAGACCGTCGCTGCCGGCGGGCAGGTCGCGGATGCGCTGGTCGAGCAGGGCCTCGGGTGCCATGCCCATTTCCTTGGCGTCGATGGCGTCGGCTGTGCCGAATTCCTTCACGAACCACGACAGCAGCCACAGACCGCGGTAGATCTCGATCTCGGGGTTGTAGTGGTCGTTGAGCACGCCGGGGTAGGCGGGCAGGAACTGCTGCGGCTCGACGTACTGCGTCGTGCTGAACTGGATGGTGGCCGTCGTACCGAGCGAGATGGACGCCTTGTCAGAGTCGACCACGGCAAGGCCGAGCGTCTCGCAGCCCTTGTCCGAGCCGGTCGAGATCAGCGGCAGGCCGGCGGGGATGCCGGTCAGGGCGCTGACCTCGTCCGTGACCGTGCCGATGACCGTGCCGGACGGCACAAGGTCGCACAGCTTTTCGTTCGGCACGTCGCAGAAGCAGCGCGTGAGGCTGCCGGGCTTCATCCAGCGGCGGTTTTTGTAATCGAACGGGATGTGGCCGATCTGGTTCGAGGCCGAGTCGATGAGATTGCCCGTGAGCTTGTAGTTGAGGTAGGTGGGCAGCATGACGTACTTGGCGGTCCTGGCCCAGATCTCCGGCTCGTGGCGCATGATCCAGTTGCCGACGGAGGCGGCGTAGACCACCTTCGCCGTCGGCTCCATGCCGGCGAGCTTAAAGACCATCATGTTCTTGGCAGGCATGGCGCCGTTCGGATCGACGGAGCGCTTGTCCAGCCAGAGGATGATGTCGCGCAGGGGGTTGTTGTTCTCGTCCAGACACACAACGGTGTCGCGGATGACGGTGATCGTCATGGCGATCACGTCCGGCAGCAGGGCATTGCTGCGCGCACACAGCTCGCGGCAGCATTCGCACAGGCGGTCGAAGTAGAAGTCCGGCTTCTGCTCGGCCCAGCCGGGCTCTTTTGAAAAGTAAGGCTCGGCGTATTTGCTCTGGACGACGTCCACGATCCGGCCGTCCGGGTCGACGAGCAGGGCGCGTGCGCTCTGTGTGCCGATGTCGCAGGTCAGCACCAGCGGTTTGCTCAAGTTGATTCCCTCCTATGATATAGTTTGCTCTCTCTCTCCTATACTGTAAGCGATTTTCGCTCGGATTTCAATCGGGTTTGTGCTTGAGCAGACTGCTCGTGGCGATGACGTCCACGCCGAGACCGAGCACGTCGGGGATGACCACGTCGCCGCGGGCGATGCGCTCGGTCACGGTCACGGTGCGGATGGCGTCCATGACGTCGAAGATGCGGTCCTTCGGGATGTCTGCGGATACGCGCACCGGCAGCACCGGCGCGTCGGCGAAGGCGGTGCGCACGGTCGAGCAGATGGTGCGCTTGGGCGCGGTCATTTCCGAGACGGCAAACTCCCTGCCGCGGGGGCAGGTATTGCCGGTGACGGACCAGCCGTCGCCGTCGCGTTCGATTTTCAAGGTGCAGCCGCGCGGGCAGCCGATACAGGTGAGTTCTTTCATGCCTCTGCCACCTCAATCTCAAAGTGGACATCGCCGGCGTCGGCGATGCCGAGCTTGTCAAAGTCCAGCGTGAGCTGCTGCATCTCGGGCGGACGCAGGAAGGGATAGCGCCGCGACCAGACCTCATTGCCGTCGATGGTCAGCACCACGCGGCAGGGGCCGAGCACCTCCGCGCTGCGGAAATACAGCGTGACGGCGCTGTTGTCCTGCGTGCGGTCGAGCCGCTGGGGGACGAGATAGCTGAAGTCGTCCGAGATCGTGACGGCGACCTCGTCGCGCGTGTGCGCGGCAAAGTGCGCGGCGCTCTTTCCGGCCAGCTCGCCGGAGGCGGACACGTAGTCCACAAGGTCGTTGACGTGCAGCGCGTTGCCGCACGAGAAGATGCCGGGGATCTCGGTCATGAGCTGCCCGTCGCAGACGGGACCGCGGGTGTGCCCGTCGAGCGGGACGCCAAGCGACTCCGCCAGCTCGTTTTCCGGGATGAGACCGACGGACACGATGAGCGCGTCGCAGTCGATGCGCTGCTCCGTGCCGGCGATGGGGCGCATATGCGTGTCCACCTCAGCAACCTCCACGCCTGTGAGCCGGTCTGTACCGAACACGCGCGTGACCGTGTGGCTCAGGTGCAGCGGGATGTCGTAGTCGTGCAGGCACTGGTGGATGTTGCGCGTCAGACCCGAGGGAGTGGGCTTGGCCTCGTACACGCCGAGCACCTCCGCGCCCTCAAGCGTCAGGCGGCGCGCCATGATCAGCCCGATGTCACCGCTGCCGAGGATGACGCAGCGGCGGGTCGGCAGCTCGCCGAGCAGGTTCGTAAAGTTCTGCGCGGTGCCGGCCGTGAACACGCCCGCCGGGCGCGTGCCGTGGATAAAGACCTGCTTTGCCGTGCGCTCGCGGCAGCCGGTGGCCAGCACGAGCGTGCGCGTCTCATCGCGGGCGACGCCGTCGCGGCTGACGGTGTAGACCGCAAAGCCGCCGGACGTTTTTTCCACGCGCGTGACGAAGGTCTGCGTGCGCGCCTCGATCTGCAGCTGCTCGAGCCGGTCGATGAAGCGCTCGACATATTCCGGGCCGGCCAGCCGCTCGCCGAAGCGCGCGAGGCCGAAGCCGTCGTGAATGCACTGCTTGAGCATGCCGCCCAGACGCGCCTCGCGCTCGATGAGCAGCACGTGCGCACCGTTTTCGTGCGCGGAGATGGCGGCTGCAAGCCCGCCCGGGCCGCCGCCGATGACGATGACGTCATACATCATGCCTGCACCTCCCCGGATTTCGTCGGGCCGAACGTGATGGGTGCGTCGGCCGAGGACTTGCGCACCTCACTGAGCGGCACGCCGAGGAATTCGGCGATGATGCGCACCACCTGCGGCGAGCAGAACCCGCCCTGGCAGCGTCCCATGCCGGGACGCACGCGCTTTTTCACGCCGTCGACCGTCGGCACGCACACATTCGAGCGCAGCGCGTCGAGGATCTCGCCGCGGCTGATCTCCTCACAGCGGCAGACGATGACGCCGTAGTCGGGATTTTTTGCGATGTAGGCGGCGCGCGTCTCGTCGTCCATCTCACGCAGCACGGGGATGCCCGGGCGGTGGGGGTCGAAGTCGGGATTCGCGGCCACGGGGCGGTCGTGCGCGAGGATGCTGACCGCCATGTCCGCCACATCCACCGCGACGGCGGGCGCCGTCGTCAGGCCGGGGGACTGGATGCCCGCGACGTGGATGAGGTTGTGCGTGCGGCGGCCGCGCTCGATGATGAAGTCCTCCTCGAACGTGGGGGCGCGCACGCCGGTGAAATAGGTGATGATGTCGCGCTCGGTCAGTGCGGGCATCGTGATCTTTTGCTTTCCGAACACGTGCGCGATGCTCTCGGGGTGGGTCGCGGTGTTCTCCTTTTCATAGGTCTCCACGGCATCGGGGCCGATGAGCAGGTTGTCGTGCACGGTGTGCAGGATGCCGCCGCCCTTCGAGTGCGTCCTGGAGACGGTGTCGGTGCCCTTGACGGACGCGATCGAGTGCATGAACGCACCGGCCTTGCGGTCGAGGATGCTGCTCGTGCCGCGGCGGGGGTGGATGGAGAAGAAGCGGTCGCCTGCCATGCGCGCCACTTCCTCGGCGAACACGCCGGCCGCATTGATGACGAGCGCGGGGTGCAGCGTGCCGCGGTTGGTGTGTACGGCGGTGATCTTTCCGTCCGCGACGTCCATGCCCAGCACGGCGGTGTTGAGCGCGATGCGCGCGCCGTTTTGCACGGCGTTTTCCGCGTAGGCGATCGTCAGCCCGTAGGGGCAGACGCAGCCGGAGTCCGGGTTGGAGATGGCGAAGCGGGTCTTTTCGTTGAAGTTCGGCTCGCGCCTGAGCAGCTCCCTGCCGGAGATGAGGCGGGTGTCCGAGATGCCGTCGTGGTATTTGCGCCACATGCAGTAGCACCACACGGCCGGGCGCAGCCAGCCGTGCTGGAAGCAGACGTACTGCCCCACGCGGGAAAACGGCACGTCGAGCTCCTTGCAGACCTGGTCGAACATGGCGTTGCCGCGCCGGATGTATTTGTGCTTGACGCTGCCGCGCCCGAGATCGATGCCCGGATGCACCTCACCGTCGTTGCGCCCGGAGGCGCCGAGCGCGAGGTCACACTCCTTGTCGACGACCAGGATGTCGAGCTGCTTGCGCGCAAGCTCGCGCGCGATCGACACGCCCGAGATGCCGCCGCCGATGATGAGCACGTCGGGCGTCTGCCCGTCGAGTGCGTCGTCGCGCAGCGCGGGCACGCGCATGGGCGCGTCCTTGCCGCCGGTAAACGTGATGTCGTTGACGACATGGCACGTGGAATACTTCGTTGCAGCCATCTGGCCGGCGCGCACAACGTCGTCCCAGCGGTCCAGCGTGCCGCGCAGGACGATGCAGTTGTCCTCCAGCGCCGCTGTGACGCGGCCGCCGAAGGCTTTGTGCAGTTTTCGGTTCAAAACGGAGATCCGCATAACAGAGGTGCCTCCCAAACGGTAAGTCGGTCGGCCGACCGACTGAATAGGTCAAATATACCCTTTTTCCGGTGCAAAGTCAAGAACGGGGCCTGCGGCAAATCTGCCGAAATTTTTTTGTCATACTAGACAAAACGACCAAAAACGCGTACAATCAAATGCGTATGATTACACAAAAGCAGAAAAGAGGGACACGAAATGGCCGCTCCGCGCAATGACAATGTCAAAGAAAAGATCCTCGACGCCGCGACCGGCCTGCTCGATACACAGACGTTTGCCGACATCTCGCTGGCCGAGATCGCGGCGGCGGCGGGCGTGTCCAAGGGGACGCTGTACTACCATTATAAGAACAAGACGGATATCCTCTTCGGCATCACCAACCGGTATCTCGACCGCCAGTGGGACGATCTGATCGCGTGGACGGGCAACAAGGACAAGGACACGTCCGTGCACCGTCTGGTCAAGTACGTGGTCGAGCGCAACACCGCCTCCGCCGGGATGCGCCTGCACCTGATCCACGCCGCCATGCTCGGCGACGAGGCGCTGCGCGCCAAGCTCATCGAGCGCTATGCCGCCTTCGAGCGGCTCATCGCCGAGAAGATTGCCGAGCGCACCGACGCCGTTTCCGCCGATTATCTGACGCAGCTGATCCTGCTCGCGTCCGACGGGATGATCGTGCAGGAGGCGCTGCGCAACGATAACTTTGACGCGGCCGCCTTCGTGCGCCAGAGCGAGGCATATCTGCGCGTACTGCGTCCCGCGGGGCGTGACTGAGCGGCTGCGCACGGTGCACGCAGATTGTATCGGAAGTCACCCTCTTGTCCGGATTTGTGAAAGAATTAGCGTGTAGCGATTGACACCGGATGGAACACGTGGTAGTATTTTTGTAATAACCGTGGGGTGGAGCGGTTATCCTGTTTTACCGGCGGCAGCGTGTGCCGCAACCGCTTTTTTGTATGTCGAAGGCAGCGGAATGCATCCGCATTCCGTCGTCTTTTTACATAGCTGCAATGGGAATTATTTTGAAAGAAGGGACAATATGAAAGACCTGAAACATCTGATTTTCTTCGAAAATCTCCTGCAGGATGCGCAGAACGAGCTCGTCACGCAGGCGGTCAATGACGGGAAAATCGCCCTCGGGTACAACTGCTATTACATCCCCGAGGTTCTGCTCAACCTGCCGGGCTGCTTCTCGAGCCGCCTGCGCGCGCCGCGCTGCGAGTCTACCGACGTTGCGACCTACTACATGACCAGCCGTGTCTGCCCGTATGTCCGCTCCATCCTCGAGCGTGCCATTGAGGGCGGCTACAACTACCTCAACGCGCTCTTCGGCGCCGAGTGCTGCGCGTCCATGGAGCGTATGGAAGAGCATTTCTTCCTCATCAATCCCGTGAAGAACGAGCGCTTCTTCGTCACGCAGATCGATCCCCCGCTCAAGGGCGATAAGACCAGCTATGACTACTACAAGGGCCAGCTCAAGCTCAAGGTCGTCGACCAGCTCGCCGAGCGCTACGGCGTGGACACCTCCGATGCCGCCATGCGCGCGACCATCGAGAAGTTCAACGAGCTGTGCGACGTCATCACCGAGATCGGCAACTTCCGCAAGCTGCCCAACCCGCCCATTACCGGCTATGAGTTCCATGTCATCCAGCTCGTGAGCCAGGTCTGCCCGCATGACCTGATCCTCCCCTACCTGAAGGAGACGCTTGCCGAGATCAAAAAGCGCAAGCCCGAGCCGGAGTTCCCGTTCCGTGCGCGCATCGTGGTCGCCGGCTCCGAGATCGACGATCCCGAGTTCACGAAGCTCCTCGAGGGCTGCGGCGCGATGGTCGTGGCCGACCGCTACTGCTTCGGCAGCTTCCCGAGCCGCGAGCGCATCGAGATCCGCGACGGCGAGACCGCGTTCGACGCCATCGTCCGCCACTACCTGCACTGGAATCAGTGCGCCCGCTTCATGGAGGGTGCGAAGATCGACCAGCGCCATGCTGAGGTCAAGCGCCTTGTCGACGAGTTCCATGCCGACGGCGTGATCTACGAGAACATGAAGTTCTGCGAGTTCTGGAGCTATGAGAAGGTGCTCGCCTCCCATATCCTGACCGAGGAGATGGGCGTGCCGTGCTGCACGATCGAGAAGGAATACGCGCTCGGCTCTGTCGGCCAGCTCCGTACCCGTTTCCAGGCCTTCGTTGAGAGTCTGGAAATCAAGAAAATCAATTCTTGAACAGGAGGGGAATGAAAACTATGAATTGCCCTGTTACGAAATTTATTGACTCCAAGATGCAGAGATTCGACCCCCTCTGGCAGGCTCAGAACGGTGTCGGCGGTCTCCGCAGCCGTTACTATGATAAGACCGGCGTCGCCAAGTACCGTGAGTGGCGTGGTCTGCACGACACCATGGTCGACTACCGCGCATGGCTCAAGAACGTCATGTCCATGGCTGCCATGGTCGCCTCCGCGCCGATCCCGTGCCTGAAGGGCTTCTGGGAATACCGCTGGATGGGCTCCTACCTCGGCACGTTCATGTTCATCGACCGTCTGTTTGAGGGCTACCGCGGCCCCGAGCTCGTGATCGCGCACATGAATATGCACGCCATCGTGCAGAGCCTGACCAAGAAGATCGCCCTTGTGCTGTCTCACGACCTGCGCATCGGCGGCAAGGACAGCGATAAGATCATCCCTGTGGACGAGGTCATGCCGCCGCTGTTCCTGACCGGCTTCAAAGACCTGATCCCCATCCCGCTGCAGACGCTGCCGGAGTTCATCATCTGCGATGTTGACCAGCAGCTCGAGCCGTACTACATCGACGTAGCCGAGTCCTTCGGTCTGCCGGCAGACGTCTGCTCCCGCTGCGCGGCGGAGACCGGCGTTGCCCTCAACGACGACTTCCCGCTCTTCGGCAAGGCCATGATCTCCACGAACATGCCCTGCAACGCCTCCGAGGCGACCTCCATGTTCCAGCGCCGCCGCATCGGCCTGCCTGACTTCCAGGCGACCATGGCGATGATCCACAACGAGCCGGCTGCCCACCCGTACTCCGCGCAGGTCCTGCGCGACTGCATCGAATTCGTCGAAAAGGAATACGGCGTTGAGTATGACTGGGATGCCCTGTTCAAGCGCGCCAAGCACATGAACGAGCAGAACCGTCTCGAGCTCGAGAAGTGGGATTACTTCAAGACTCCCTACTGCCCGCTGACTGGCATCAGCGAGACCCTGTACCGTCTGTACGCCTGGGCCTCCGCCAACGGCCAGGAGGACTACTTCACCAAGAACGACCGCAAGGTCATGAAGATCTTGCGCAAGTGCTACAAGAATAAGTACGTCCCGTACGGCGGCACCACGCGTCACCGTGCGTTCCTGTGGGGACCGTCCGCCGTGTACTACACCGACTTCCCGACCTGGACGCAGAACTGCTGGGGCATCAACATCGTCCTGAACATGGACTCCACCATGGGTCACAACATGATCAGCACGACCGACCCCGATCAGGCGCTCATGGATCTGGCGCTGTTCAGCGAAAAGGGCGTTATGCGTCACATGGCCGTCGGCGGCTGGGACAACGTCAACTCCGTCTGGGAGTGGGCCACGAACTTCAACTGCGACATGGTGCTCATGAACGACAACATCGCCTGCAAGGGCATGCTCGGCGTGCACGCCATGATGGAGGAGCAGGCACGCGACCTTGGCTTCCACTTCATCTTCATCGAGCACGACCTCGAGGACTGCCGCACCGTGCCGCGCCGCGATATGCGTAAGTGCGTCAACGAGTATATGTCCATCGTGCTCAACGAGCAGCCGCTCGATCCGACGCTGGTCGACTTCGACGACTCCGCGGCGTACTAAGAAAGGCAGGTACCGACTATGAATATGAAACTCGCTGCAAAGATCATGGGCAAGGTCGGCCTTGTCGGCTTTATCGGCTTCGTTGCGACCTTCACGATCTATATGTTCAACCTCGAGAACAAGCTCATCTACTATGTGCTGCGTCCCTTCCTGAACAAGCACTACGATTCTCAGGTGCGTGATAAGCGCATTGTCTGAGCGCCCGCAGAGCAACCCGTAAATCAGAAACCCCGCTGCTTCGGCAGCGGGGTTTTTGCGTGTGCCGCAGGCACACGCTCCACAGAGGACCGCTTCGCTGGGTCCTCTGTGGAAGAGATCGCAGCTCGCTGCAGCGCACGCATTGTACACCAAAGGTGCCCAATGCGCACGTTTGCGAGCCGAGCGGTATTTTCTCCGCCGCACATGTCGCCGAAGAAAATGATTGGACTTTCTTTCGCCGCTTCGGCGGCGAAACTCTACGAGGTTTTTGGACAAGCTGCACCCCCCCTCTGCTTCGGCAGCGGGGGGTGCGGCGTTACGGGACTTTGTGATGCTTGAACCATACCGCAGGGCGCGAAAAAGCCCGCGTGCATTGCACGCGGGCTGATTTCGCAGGAACGCAGAGCCGATCTTACTTGATGCCGTACTTCTTGTTGAACTTATCCACGCGGCCGCTGGTATCGACGAGCTTCTGCTTGCCGGTGTAGAACGGGTGGCACTTGGAGCAGATCTCGATGGAGATGTTCTGCTTCGTGGAGCGGGTCTCATACACGGCGCCGCAGGCGCAGCGGATCGTGGTCGGCTGGTAATTCGGATGGATACCGTCTTTCATAGTCATTCACCTCATAATAAGCTGTCTTGAGCACGGGCTGGTCCATGGTTACAAGACGCAACCTGAATTCTACCATGCCGATGACAGAAACGCAAGCGTTTTTGTAATTTTTTTATGCGTCCGTCTCCGGGACGTCGGCGCTGCAGCCGCAGTGCAGGAAATACAGCGTCCTCCGGCAGACGGGGCGGCCGGTGATGCGCGCCATTGCCCCGGCATAAGCGCGCAGCTGCGCGGCATAGTACGCCGTGCGCTCCGGCACGGCATCGGGGCGGATGCGGTCGGTCTTGTAGTCCACGATGACGAGACCGTCCGGTGTTTCGAACCACGCGTCCACCACGCCCTGCAGCAGCACCTGCTCCTCATCCGCACCGGGGAAGAACGTCTCCGCCGGGCACAGGAGCGAGAAGCGAAACTCCCGCCGCAGCGTGCCCGCGGCCTCTGCCGCCGCAAGCGCAGCGCCGAGCGGTGTGCGCATCAGCTGCAGGAGTGAGACCGTGTTCACGGCCTGTGCCTCGCGCGCCGTGAGCTGACCGCGCGCGGTCAACGTTTCTACCTGCGCGCGGATGCCCTCCGGCGTGCGCGCGTCGGCAAAGTGCAGGTACTGCAGGATACGGTGCGTGGCCGTGCCGCGCTCGGCGGCGGTGAGCTTGCGCGCGCGGGCTGAAAAGTCCGGCCGGCGGAAGGTCTGCGTGCGCGGTGCGCCCTTGAGCAGCGGCGCACCGGTGTCCTCGGGCGGCGTGTCCTCCGCCTCCAGCCGCTTGAGCTCCGTCGCCGTCACCTTCGACGGCAGATCGATGGCCTGCGCGTGCGCATAGCGGAACGTGAGCGTGCGCCCGAGCTGCGCCAGCAGGGTGGGATCCGGCTCCGGCAGCGTGGGTTCGGCTTCCGCTTCCGTGCGCTCTGCCGCGGTGTCCGCCGTCAGATAGACGTAGTTCCGGCGCAGATAGCGCTCGTCCCGGTCGAGCAGTGCGCTCTGCAGCAGCCAGAACAGAGGGCTGACCATGCCGCGCAGCAGCTCCGGCGGGAGCGGCGCGCGCGCCGTGGCGTTCAGCCAGCCGGTCATTTTGGCGATGCTGTGCGTGGTGCCCGTGATGACGAGGCGCTCCTTCGCGCGCGTCATGGCCACGTACAGCAGGCGCATCTCCTCCGAGAGCATCTCGGTCAGCAGCTGCGCCGCGATCGCCTGCCGCGCGATGGTCGGGTATTCCACGCCGTGCTCCAGATCCGTGCACTTCGGCCCAAGACCGAGCGCCGGGTGCACGAGTACGCTCGCGCGCGTGTCGGACTTGTTGAACAGGCGCGCCGTGTCGCACAAGAACACGAACGGGAACTCCAGCCCCTTGGATTTGTGGATGCTCAGGATGCGCACGCTGCGGCTCTCGCTGCCGGGGACGGCAGGTTCTTCGCCCTCGGTCTCCTGCCGCTGCATCCAGAGCAGGAAACGGTGCAGCCCGCGCGCGCCCGTCTGTTCAAACTGCTGCGCAAGATCGAGCAGGAGCAGCACATTGCGCCGCCGCAGTTCGCCGTCCGGCATCGCGCTCGTGAGTGCCATGACGGCGCGGTCGTCCACGACGTGCCACAAAAATTCGCTCAGCGGCAGCTCGATCGACAGCGCGCGGTAGCGCGCAAGCACGTCGAGAAAGTCCCGGCAGTCGTCGCGCGTCTCGGCGGCGAGCGTGACGGCGGTGTAAAAATCGTGCTCGCGGTCGCACGTGCGCACGGCGGCCAGATCGTCCGCCGTCAGGCCGAACAGCGGCGAGCGCAGCGCCGCGATGAGCGGCACGTCCTGGTGCGGATTGTCCACCACTGCCAGCAGCGAGCGCAGCACCGACACCTCCTCGGATGTGTAGAATCCGCCGCTCGTCTCCGCCGACACGGGGATTCCGTGCGCCTCGAGTGCGGCGCGGTACACGGGGCCGACGCTGTTGGCGCTGCGCAGCAGGATGACCACGTCGCCATAGTGCGCGGGGCGCTTAGCGCCGTTTTCCCACACGGTCGCACCGCCGTCGATGAGCACGCGGATGCGCCGCGCGGCGTAGTCCGCCTCCAGCGCGGCCTTTTCCGGCGTGGGTGCGTCGTCTGCGCCCGGCAGCTCGAGCACGGCGAGCTCCGGCAGCACATCGTCGCCGGGGTAGCTTGCTCCGGCGCGCAGCCGCGCCGCATCGTCATAGTCCAGCTCGCCGAGCGCGCGCGACATGATGTTGGAAAAGACGTGGTTGGCTCCTTCCAGCACCGCGCGGCGGGAGCGGAAATTCTCCCGCAGGAGGATGCGCCGCGGCGCACCGGGCGCGGCTTCGCGAAAATCCGCAAAGCGCGCATATTTCTCGAGGAAGATCGTGGGGTCGGCGAGGCGGAAGCGGTAGATCGACTGCTTGACGTCGCCGACGAAAAAGAGGTTGCTGCCGCCGCGTGATACGGCGCGGAAGATGAGATCCTGCACCTCCGACACGTCCTGATATTCATCGACCATGATCTCGGTATACCGCCCCGAGAGCTGGTGCGCAAGCTCGGTCGGTGCGCCGTCCTCATCCGTGAGCAGCTGCGCCGTCATGTGCTCGAGGTCGGAGAAGTCCACGAGACTGCGCCGCCGCTTTTCGGCGGCGTAGGCCGCGCCGAAGTCGAGCGTCAGTGCCAGCAGTGCCTGCATGGCCGGGGCCGTCGTGTGCAGGTCGGCAAGCGCCTGCGCGGAGGGGATATTGATCTGCTTTTGCAGCGTCTGGATGGCTTTTTTCGCCGCGTCGCGCTGCGCTTTGACGCGGTCGCGCACGTCCGGATCGGGCGGCTTGCGCGTGCTGCCGAGCCGTGGGAACGGCACGTCCTGCAGCGCTGCCACGGCAGTGTCCCAGCTTTGATCACAGGCGCGCACGACGGCGCGCAGACCGGCGGCCGTGGACCCGAAGCTCGTACCGTAGATGCCGTAGAGCCACTCCATGTCGTGCGCCGCCATGATGCTCAGCTGCTCGTCGAGCACGCCTGCCCAGTGCGCCGCACTCTCGCGCACGCGCGCGAGCAGCGACCGGCCCCACGGCGTGTCGCCCGCGTCGGTCACGCCGTCGAGCGTGAGCAGCTCCACCTGCTGCGCGGCCCACTGCTCGGGCCGCGCATGGCACTGCATCTTGTCATAGAGCGTGAGCACCAGCTCGCCCAGACGCGCGTCGTCGCGCCCGTTGCCGACCGTGTCGGCCAGCAGCCGAAAGCCGGCGTCGGCATCCATGCGGGCGTAGGCGCGCTCGAGCGTGTGCTCCAGCGCCGTCGTGCGCAGGGCGATGCAGCGCTCGGTGTCGGCGACCTGAAAGTCCGGCGCGAGCGCAAGGGCTGCGCAGTTGGCGCGCAGGAAGTCGGCGCAGAAGCTGTGGATCGTGCCGATCTCGGCGCGGGCACACAGCGCGGCCTGCCGCCGCAGGCGGCGGTTTTCGGGGTCGGAGGCAATGCGCGCATAGATCCCGTCGAGGATGCGGCTGCGCAGCTCGGCCGCGGCCGCGCGCGTGTAGGTGATGACGAGGAAGCGGTCGATGTCGACCGGGTTTTCCGCGTCCGTGAGGTAGGCCATGAGCCGCTCGGTGAGCACGCGGGTCTTGCCGCTGCCCGCTGCCGCGGACACGAGCACGGTGCTGCCGCGTGTGTCGATCGCAGCGCGCTGTTCGGGTGTGAAGTTCAGTTCAGCCATGCATCTCGCCTCCTTTCAGGCTGCTCCAGATCTTGTCGGCGGGGAGCTTTGTCAGCACGCGGTGGCAGTCGCCCTCTACGCCGGGCGTGAAGTGGCAGACGCTCAGATAGTCGCAGTGCGTGCAGGCGGTGTCCTGCCCGGAGCGGAAATAGGGGTCTGCCGTGATGCTGCCGTCGCGCAGCTCGTGCGCCAGGTCGAGCAGCGTCGTCTCGATGTGCCGCGCAAGCAGACCGAGCTGCTCTGCGCTGGCAAGGGCGTCCGCCTTGCGCCGGGACGAGAGCGGCAGGTACTGCGGCGTGTCGCTGTGCTCCATCGCGTGCAGCACGGCGCTGTCATCGAGCAGCAGCCCGGAGCGGCGCACGGCGCCGGCGCGCTCTTTTGCCGCCTCCTCCGGCGAGAGCCGGCGGTCGGCCGGGATGAGCACATCGCGCGCCGGGACGTAGAGCACGCCTGCCGGCACGATCTCGTGACCGTAGCGCTCCGGACCCGAGCGCTCGAGCGCGAACAGGTACAGCAGCATCTGCAGCCCCATGCCGTACCACACGTCCGAGAGCGAGAACGCCTTGCGCCCGGTCTTGTAGTCGACCACGCGCAGGTAGAGCTTGCCGTCGTGCAGCCAGCCGTCCACGCGGTCGGCCACGCCGCTCATGTTGAGCGTCACCGCACCGTCCGAGAGCGTGATCGGCGCGATCTGCTCGGGGTCGGCGAAGTTGAGTTCGAAGTCCAGCGGCACGAAATCGCCCGCGCGCAGCTCGTGCGCCATGTCGGTCACCACCTGCCGCACCTGCCGGCACAGGCGGCGGAAGAGGTAGATGAAGCGTGCGGATTTCTCCTGAAAATCATTGAGCTCGTCGTGGATGTAGCGCTGCGTCCAGTGATCGGTGAAGCGCCCGAGTTCCTCGTCGGTCACGACGGCGAAGCCGCCGGCGGCCGTCGCGTCCTGCGCCGTGTGCTGCAGGACATAGTGGAAGAACGTGCCGATCTCCGGCGGGCTGAACGCCGCCGGGCGGCGGGGCTTGGCCTTGAGCCCGTATTGCAGGAAATAGGCATAGCGGCAGGCGCTGAAGCGCTCGGCCTTCGATGCCGAGAGATACAGCCGCTGACCGTAGAGCGCGCGCACGCGCTCGGGCGAGAGCTTGCCGCGGGCGGTGTGCGCCGCGCGTGTGAGCGCTGCGAGCGCGGCGGGATCGTGCTGCCCGAACCATGCGCGCGCCGCGACGGCGGCGGGGTCAGTCGCCCCGCGCAGCGTGCGCCCGGCCAGCTCCAGCGCCGGTGCGGGGGCGAGCAGCCGCTGCGCATCGGGGTCAACGGGCTGCGGCAGCGTGCCGAACAGCTGCTCGATGCGCGTGACGAGAAAGGCAGCGCGTGTGGGCGTGCCGCTGCCGTCAAAGAGCGGGTAGGTCACCGTGAGCGTCTCGGACGGGAGCGTCACGCACTGGTAGACAAGATTGTATTCGCGCCAGAGCACATCGTCCGTGCCGCCGCCGATGTCGAGCTCCAGCTCCAGCAGCTCGCGCCGCTCCTCGGGCGAGAACACGCCGTCCGGCTCACCGGCGCGCGGCAGCCGGTCGTCCGACGCGCCGAGCACGATCAGATGCCGGATGCCGCGCCGGCGCATCCGGTCGAGGTCGCCGGCGGTCACGCGGTCGAGCGCGACGGGGATCGTGCCGATGTCGTAGCACGAGAGCATCCGCAAAAACAGCGTCGCAAACGTGTCGGCGTCCATCTGCGTGCCGCCGAGGATGGCGGCAAACTGCTCGAGCGCGCCGACCGTCAGCTCCCAGAGCTGCGCATATTCGGCCGCGAGCGCGCCGCGCCCCTCGCGGCGCAGATCCTCGGCGAGCGTGTCGAGCCGCTGCGCCAGGTGCAGCCGCTCGAGAAAATCCGCCAGCGCCATGGCCTGCGCCTCGGCGGTGGCGGCGGCGTGGCTCTCCGCCCCAAGCAGCCGCAGCGGGTCTGCGGCCCGCTGTCGCAGGTCGTTGATCTCGGCAAGGCGGGCGGCGGCCTCGTCCGTGTCCGGCGCGCCGTAGCCGTCGGGATGCTGCCGCCACGGCTCGGGGCGCGTCCATGCGCCGCCGCGCAGCGACCAGAGCAGAACGTAGTTTTCGAGCGTGTCCGTCTCCTCGGGCGTGAGCCCGGCGAGCCCCGTGCGCAGGTAGGCCGAGACATCCTCAGCGTCCCAGCCGCCGGTCACGATGTCGTAGGCCGCGCGGATGAGCGCCACGAGCGGCTTTTGCAGCAGGTCGGTGCGGCGGGCAAAATAGAGCGGCACGCCGTAGTAGGCGCACATGCGCTCGAGCGCGGGCGCGTAGTCGGAAAAGCCGCGCGCGGCAATGGCAATGTCGCGCCAGCGGCAGCCCGATTGCACGAGCTGCAGCGCGCGGGAGGCTGCCCATGCGCACTCGGCCGTGAGATCGTCCGCCGTGTGGACGGTGATCGTCTGCGCGGGATCGTCAAAGTGCGCGGAGGTGTAGGAAAACAGCTGCTGCTCGAGCACGCGCAGCGGCGTGTCGGCGGCGCGGGCGGGGCAGGCCTCGACGGTGGACTGCACGCCGCAGTCGTCCGCCATGTCCAGCAGCACGCGCGCCGTGTGCCGCGCCGTGCCGAAGATCTCGTTGCCGTCCGCGAGCGCGTCGAGCGTGAGGCAGACCGTCACATCCGCGCCCGCCGTCAGCAGCGCGCGCACGACGGCCAGCTCCTGCCGCGTGTAGTCGGTGAAGCCGTCGAGATAAAACTGCCCCGTGCGCCCGAGCGTGCTCTCGGGGATGCGCTCGGCCAGACGTGTCAGGCGGTCGGTGGGGTCTGCGTGACCCTGCGCGGTCACGGCGTCATACGCCGCGAGTACGAGCGCGAGATCGTGCAGCTTGTCGCCCAGATAGCCGGGGCAGCGCGCGGCGGTCTGCTCGAGCGCGTCGGGCGTGACGCACGCGGTCTTGAGCTCGTCGACCGCGCCGAGCAGCGTCTGCTGCATCTGCGCCCGGCGGGCGGCCGCGCCGAACAGCCGCAGCCGCGGCGCGACCTGATCGAGCGCCAGTGCCATGCACAGCAGCCGTCCGCCCTGATCGAGCAGCGGTGCGTCACCCGCGCCGGTCTCCGCCGCGACGCGGCGTGCCAGTCCCGTGAAGCTCAGCACCTCGGCGTACAGACTCAGACTGTCGCCGCAGGCGGCGCACAGTGCGCGCTCGGCCTCGTGGCTGTATTGCTCCGGCACGAGCAGCACCTGCCCCGGTGTGCGCGCCGCGACGGCTGCGCGGATGCGCCCCATGAGCAGATCGGTCTTGCCGCTGGCGGCAGGACCATAGAGCAGATGCAGCATAACATTGCCTCCTTGTGTGTTTTCTAAAGTGTAGCATATTTGGTGTCCCGATAAAAGGACAGTGCCCGGCGGTGCGGCTCACCACACCTGCCAGCGCAGGGCGAAGGCGGCGAGATAGCCGAGCGCGGCAAGCGCGCCCAGAGCAGTGAGGGCGATGTTCGCGGTGCGCTTTTGCGCGCACTGTGCCAGCGCCAGCGGCACGGGCAGCAGCACGAGCAGGTAGCGCGGCGCACTCAGCAGCCATGTCGCGCCGACGGCAATGATGTAATACGCGAGAAACCACGCCGTCTGGCTTGCGCGCAGCCGCGGCGCGGCCTTCGCCAGCAGAATGAGGGCGGAAAAGCACGCGACGAGGTTTGGCAGCCAGAGACCGAGCGCGTCGCGCCAATTGCCGCTGTGCAGACAGCGCAGCAGGTAGTCCGTTTGATATGCGGCGGTGCTGAAAAACAGTCCCGTGCGCTGGTTCCAGTGCTCGCGCTGGTAGATGAGAAACTGAAACGGGTTTCCCGATACGTGCCGGTTGATGCAGCAATACGCCGCGAAGCCCAGCGGCACGAGCAGCAGCCCGGCGGCCTGCCGGATGCTGACACGGCGGTGCTGCTCGGCATCGTGCACCAGCTCCCACAGCAGCGGCACGATCAGCAGCAGCCCGAGCGAGCGCGTGAACGCGGCGTATGCCCCGCACAGCCCGCCGAGCACGGGCCTGTGCGTGCGTGCGAGATAGAGCGCCGCCGCCGTCAGCAGCAGAAACAGGCTCTCGCTCATAGGCGCGGCAAAGAAAAAGCAGCCCGGCGCGAGCACGAGAAACCGCAGCGCGCGCAGCGCCTGCCGGTGCGGCAGG
>OFOK01000482.1_pt1 | contig 39679 bp, 34 predicted proteins | sample 1542001 | NCBI WGS metagenome assembly OFOK01 (sample SAMN04209242, study PRJEB22552) | human gut metagenome | biome: gut; material: feces | host: Homo sapiens | place: USA: Oklahoma
TCGGACAGGTTGATACCGAGCAGGAGCCGACGCAAGTTGTCAACCATGACCGCCGTAACATGGTTGATGTAAAAAGTATCGCTATCTAACCTCAGCAAAGTTATGCCCTGTGTAACCGTCATTTTTCAAAAGATTGTTTGTAAAAAATTTGTAATTCTAAAAATTCATATAAACTGTAATCTATGTTATTCTATAGAAAAGTAAAAATACTGATGAAGAAAGCAGGAGGAAATTTATGAACATTGAATTAAGTATTTTGGATTGGATCCAGACGTTGCATACGCCTTTTCTGGATAAAATCATGGTATTTATCACAAGACTTGGGGATGCAGGAATTATATGGATTGTGTTGAGCATAGTATTGCTTCTGATTCCTAAAACGAGAAAAAGCGGTACGGTTATGGTGGTTGCTTTAGTAGTAGATGTATTACTTTGCAATATTGTCTTGAAAAATCTTGTAGCACGGACAAGACCATATGATGTGAATACAGGTGTACATCTTCTGGTAGCAAAGCTTCATGATTATTCTTTTCCGTCCGGACATACGGCAGCTTCGTTTACTTCGGTAACAGCTTTGTACCTGGCAGGTGAAAAGAAGCTTTGGAAATTTGCGCTTGTGCTGGCATGTCTGATCGCAATATCGAGGTTATATCTGTATGTACACTATCCGACAGATGTTCTTGGAGGAATTCTGTTCGGTGTGATTTCAGGATATTTGGGATATCGCAAAGTATTGAAATGAAGATGACCAAAGATTACCGACCGGGAATTATATGGAAGTCAGTTGGTATAAGCATCATTTTACATGAATTTTACAAAAACAGTTCTTTAAGAAGGTAGATATGAAAGCGTATTCAGATGTATAATTAATTCTTAAGCGTAGCTATAAAATATTCAAATTAGCAAAAGGAGATAAGTAGACAAATGAAAAAGAAGCAGTTAAAACCAGAACCATATATGATGAACAGGGAACTGTCATGGTTAAAATTTAATGAGAGGGTATTAAATGAAGCAGGGAATCCGAGAGTACCTTTAGCAGAACGACTTACTTTTGCGTCTATTTATCAATCTAATCTGGATGAATTTTATATGGTGCGGGTAGGTACACTGATGGATCAGATGGAATCATCGGAAGTAGTACGTGAAAATAAAACCAATATGACCAGCAAAGAGCAGGTAAAAGCGATCATCGATGCAACAAGAGAGCTTGATATAAAGAAAGCAGTTATTTACGAGCAGTTAATGGGAGAACTAGAGCCGCAGGGAATCCGGATCATCAATTTCAACAAGCTTTCAGGAAAAGAAGGGGAATTACTGGAAACTTACTTTGATAATGAAATTGCACCATATCTGTCTGCGAATATCATCAGCAAACAGCAGCCGTTTCCATTCTTACAGAATAAAGAGATCTATGCGGTTGCACTGCTTGCAACGAAGGGTGGAAAGACAAAAACAGCGATCATTCCGTGTAGCAATAATGTGTTTAAGCGTCTGATCGATATCCCGACCAGACCGGGAACCTTTATGCTTTCGGAAGAACTGATCCTTCATTTTCTGCCGAAATTATTTAAAAAATATGAAATCAAAGAAAAATCACTTCTGCGTATTACAAGAAATGCAGATATTGATACGGAAACCATTTATGATGAAGATATGGATTACAGAGACGCCATGGAAAATCTGGTAAAGCAGAGAAAACGTATGAATCCTGTCCGCATGGAATTCTCCAGAAAGATCAACAAAAAGCTGATCGCAGAGATCTGTAAATATATCCATATGGATAAAAACCACGTATTTATGTCGAGAGTACCACTTGATTTATCATTTGTATTTGCAATCCAGAATTATCTGAGAATGCAAGGAGCAGAAAAGGAAAAGCTGTTCTATCAGAAGAGAAGTCCGCGAATGACACCGCAGTTGAAAGAAAAAGAAAGTCTGATCGCACAGATTGAGCAGAAAGATGTTCTGTTATCTTATCCATTTGAAAATATTAAATCATTTACCAACCTGCTTTATGAAGCGGCAAGAGACGATTCTGTAGTGTCCATCAAGATGACCTTGTACCGTCTGGCAGTTCGAAGCCAGATCGTAGATGCTTTGGTTGAGGCAGCGGAAAATGGAAAAGAAGTTGTGGTACTTGTAGAACTTCGAGCAAGATTTGATGAGGAAAGTAATATTGAATACTCTAGAAAGCTGGAAGAAGCCGGATGCCGTGTAATTTATGGACTGAATGGATTCAAGGTACATTCAAAACTTTGCCTGATCACCAGAAAGACAGAGAAAGGTCTGGAATATATTACTCAGATCGGAACCGGTAACTATAATGAAAAGACTTCTACTTTATATACAGACCTGTCACTGATCACAGCAAAGCAGGAAATCGGAAAAGAAGCGGCAGAAGTATTTGCATGTCTGCTGCGCGGTGAGACGATAGAGGAAACGCACATCCTGCTGGTTGCACCGAAATGTCTCCAGAATAAAGTACTCGATATGATCGATGAGGAAATATGTCACGCAAAGAACGGGAAAGATGCGTATGTCGGAATCAAGATCAATTCACTGACTGATAAAGTGATCATTGAGAAGCTTGTGGAAGCATCACAGGTGGGTGTGAAGATTGAAATGATCGTCCGTGGAATCTGCTGTATGATTCCTGGTATCAAAGGATACACAGAAAATATTAAAGTAATCAGCATTGTCGGAAGATTTCTGGAGCATTCCCGTATTTATCGTTTCGGAACGCCGGACAGAGAAAAAGTGTATATTGCATCAGCTGATTATATGACGAGAAATACGCTCCGACGTGTGGAGGTTGCAGCTCCGGTTCTGGATGATACGTTGCGTGAAAGACTGGACTGGATGTTTGACACCATGATGAAGGATGATGAAAAAGGAAAAGAACTGACTGCAGACGGCGATTATGTAGATCGTGATATCAATGAAGAAAAGCTGGATTCACAGGAAGTGTTCTATGAGACGGCGTATAAAAATGCGGAAAAGAAATAGTAGAGAATATTTGAGCAAAATAAACACAGCTGTAGAAATGATACAGCTGTTATAAAATCAGCAGATACAGTTGACAAAGAGGGACGTTTGTGATATTTTAATTAAGTCGCAAACGTCATATGGGGGATTAGCTCAGTTGGGAGAGCGCCTGCCTTGCAAGCAGGAGGTCACGAGTTCGAATCTCGTATTCTCCACTTTATAAGAAGTGCAGCAGAGAAATCGGCTGCATTTTTGTGTGCTAAAAAATATATCATCATTTCCATCTTGCAGAGAAAAGAAAAAAAGAGGAAAATAAAATCATAGTAAAACAAGATGGTATGATTACCAGAAAGGAAGATTTTATCATGAAAGAAAATTTAAAAGTACTTATGCTTAACGGAAGCCCGAAAGCAAATGGCAACACAGCCATTGCACTTCGCGAGATGGAAAATGTTTTCAAAGAAAATGGTATAGAAGTAGAAAATATTGTAATCGGAAACCAGGCAGTCCGTGGCTGTATTGCCTGTGGTTCCTGCTACGAAAAAGGCAAATGTGTTTTTGATGATGTGGTGAATGAGATGGCAACCAAATTTGAGGCAGCAGATGGTCTTGTAATCGCAAGTCCGGTGTACTATGCGTCTGCAAATGCAACTCTGATCGCCTGTCTTGACAGACTGTTCTACAGCAGTCATTTTGATAAAACGATGAAAGTGGGAGCAAGCGTTGCCTGTGCAAGACGTGGCGGATGTTCTGCGACATTTGATGAGCTGAACAAATATTTTACCATTTCCGGAATGCCGGTTGCATCCAGCCAGTACTGGAACAGCATCCATGGGGCAGCACCGGGAGAGGCCGAAAAGGATGAGGAAGGAAGGCAGACGATGCGTACACTTGCAAGAAATATGACTTTCCTTATGAAGAGTATTGCACTTGGAAAAGAGCAGTTTGGATTTCCGGAAAAAGAAGCAAAGATTCCGACAAATTTTATTCGGTAGAACAAGTAAAAGGCAGGTATTTGTGAAATATCACGAATCCCTGCCTTTAGAGTTGACAGCCAAATTTTCTTGTTTTATAGTGGAAGTTGCAATTTGGTAGGAAGTATTTAAAAGAGAGGTTTTGGTCATGGCACTTATAAAATCAATCATTATTTTAATTATAGGGTTTGCTCTATTGATGAAAGGAGCAGATTATTTTGTAGAAGGAAGTTCTTCTGTTGCGAAGCAGCTTCATGTTCCATCGATGATCATCGGTATGACCATCGTTGCAATGGGAACCAGCCTTCCGGAATGTGCGGTCAGTGTAACGGCATCCCTGACAGGAAATAACTCACTTGCGGTAAGTAATGTTGTCGGATCGAATATTTTCAACTTGATGGTTGTTTGTGGAGCCTGTGCGTTATTTGCACCTCTTACGATAAAAAAAGATACATTGAAAAAAGAGTTTCCATTATCAATTATCTGTGCGGCCTTGCTGATGGTGCTTGGATATGTCGGGATGCTTTTAGGACATTTAGATGGCGGTGTATTTCTCCTTATTTTTGCAGCTTATCTGATCTGGATGATTGGTTCTGCCAAGAAAGCAAGAGCAGCACACAAGGAAAGTCAGATGATGCTCGAAGAGGGAGAATTAGTAGACGAAGAAATTCAGATCCTGCCACTTTGGAAATGTGCGTTATTTATTGTTGGCGGCATGATCGCAATCAAGTTTGGCGGTGATTTTGTTGTAGACAGTGCTTCGGCACTTGCAAGCGCATTCGGACTCAGTCAGACACTTATCGGACTTACCATCGTTGCGATGGGAACCAGTCTTCCGGAACTTGTAACATCGATTGTTGCGGCAAGAAAGAATGAAGTGGATATGGCACTCGGAAATGTGATCGGTTCTAATATTTTCAATATCCTGTTGGTACTTGGAGTTGCAGCTGCCATCAGTCCAGTGAAATTTCTTACCGATAATATCATTGATACGGTTGTACTGATTGCGATGAGTCTTGTTGTTCTGGTGTTTGCATGGACTTCAAAAATGATCGACCGAAGAGAAGGCGCTACGATGCTTGGAATGTATGCAGTGTATATGGCATATATTTGCATACGATAAAATAAAAGAATCATAAGGAAAAATGGCTGTGGATGAAACCTGCCCCAAAAGTTAGACCTAAATTCTAACGATTGGAAGTCGGTTCAATCCACAGCTATTTTTATTGGGTCAGTGTACATTCTATTTTATACTTCTATAGAAAAAACATTGACATGTCTAACAAAAAGAGGTATAAAAAACGAGAGAATTTTGCGACAAGGAGAAAGGCATAAGATGGGAAAGTACAATTTTGATGAAGTAATTGACAGACATGGAACGGACTGCCTGAAATATGATTTTGGAATGAAACGAAAGGGAAGAGATGATCTGCTTCCGCTCTGGGTGGCAGACATGGATTTCCGTCTGCCGGATGAGATTTTGGATGAATTTCACAAGAGGATCGATCATGGAATCTTTGGTTATACCGATCCACTGGATGAATATTTTGCAGCGATGAACCACTGGTTCTCAACCCGCTATGGTTATACAATCGAGCCGGACTGGGTAACACTTGGAGCCGGAATCGTCTATGCACTCGGAACAAGCGTAAGAGCATTTACCGAAAAGGGAGATGCCATGATGGTGATGCAGCCGGTATACTATCCGTTCAGCGAAGTCATCAAGAATGACGGAAGAAGACTGGTGAACTGCCAGCTTCGCTATGAGAATAACCATTATTCCATCGACTTTGAAAAGATGGAGAGAATGATCCTGGAAGAGGGCGTAAAAGCACTGATCTTCTGTAATCCACATAATCCGGTCGGAAGAGTCTGGACAAGAGAAGAACTGGAGAGAGTTGCAGAGATTTGCCTGAAATACAACGTGACCTGGATGGTGGACGAGATGCACTGTGATTTCATTTTCCCGGGACATACCTTCACAAGCTGTATGAATCTGGACGAAAAATACCGTCAGATTCTTGCACTCTACAGCTCCCCTGGAAAGACATTCAATGTAGCAGGATTTCAGCCGGCAAATATCATCATTCCAAATGAAGAGCTGCGGAAAAAATACCAGTGGGCAAATACACAGGCAGCTTACAGCCAGGGAAGTCTGATGGGACAGCTTGCAGTCAAGGTATGTTACACCAAAGGTGCTGAGTGGGTAGATGAACTGGTGCAGTATATTTATGAAAATGTAAAATATATGAGCAAGTTCGTGAAAGAGAACTTCCCAAAGGCAACGATGGTTGAGCCGGAAGGAACCTATCTGGTATGGGTTGATTTTTCCGGATATGGACTTAGCAATGAAGAGCTGGAGCACCTGATGCTGGAGGAGGCAAAATTGTGGCTGGATTCCGGAATCATCTTCGGACCGGAGACCGCTCAGTTCGAGAGATTCAATGTTGCCTGCCCGCGTGTGACTCTGGAACAGGCACTGACACAGCTTAAAGATGCACTGGATAAGCATCTGGCAGCAAAATAATATAAAAAGAGGATTGAGAGGGAAAAAAGATGGACAAACAAAAGAAAAATATGGGGGCAGTGGCATTTCTTCCACTGATCGTATTTCTGGTATGTTATGTAGGGTGCGGGATTACATTTACCCTGCTTGGAGCAGACGAACCGTTCGGAAAGTTCCCGCGTCACGTCGCGCTTCTTGCAGGGTGTGCGGCAGCACTTCTCCTTAACCGTGGCATTGGTGTACAGGATAAGCTGAATATTATGACAACGAGCATGGGAAATTCAGGAGTTATGATGATCGTTCTGATCTACCTGATGGCTGGTGGATTCCAGGGAGCAGCAGCGGCAATGGGCGGAAAAGATTCGGTTGTGAATCTCTGTCTGCATTTTATTCCGGTGAAACTTTTGGTTCCGGGTGTATTTTTGATGTGCTGCTTTATTTCTACATCGATCGGAACATCCATGGGAACGATTGCAGCGATGGCTCCGATTGCGATCAATGTGGCACAGGGAGCGCATTTAAATGTTGCGGTAGTCGGTGCGGCAGTGATCGGGGGATCTTATTTTGGAGATAACCTTTCCATGATTTCAGATACAACCATTTCTGCAGCAGAAGGATGTGGTTCTGAGATGAAAGACAAATTTAAAATGAACTTTTTCATTGCTCTTCCAGCGGCAATTGTGGCAATGATCCTGTACTCGATTTTTGGCGGAGTCGGAAGCGGAGCAATCGAAGCAGGAAGCTATAGTATCATCGAAGTCCTTCCTTATTTTATTGTTCTAATTGCGGCACTTATGGGAGTTAATGTTGCAGTAGTCCTTTTTGTAGGAATACTTGCATCCGGTATCATTGGACTTTGTGTTGGAAGCTGTGGATTTTTTGAATGGATCCAGGCAATTGGAAGTGGCATGAGCGATATGTTCAGCATCAGTATCGTTGCGATTTTAGTATCTGGTATTATCGGTCTTGTACGTGAATATGGCGGTGTTGAATGGCTGGTGGGCGCAATCAGCAGCAAGATCAAGAGCAGACGTGGTGCGGAATATGGAATCGGACTGATGTCAGGTATCCTTTCCGCAGCTATGGTAAATAATACGATCGCAATCATTGTTACCTGTCCGATCGCAAAAGAAATCGGGGAAAAATATAAGATCGCACCGAAGAGACTTGCCAGTCTGGTGGATATCTTTGCCTGCGCATTTATTGCACTGATGCCACATGATGGTGGTATGCTGATGATTACGGCACTTGCTGATGTATCACTGCTTAATGTACTGAAATATTCGTTCTATATGTTTGGACTGATCATTGCGACCTGCGTTACGATACAGTTCGGATTGATGGACAAGAAAAATTAGACAGGATGAAATTTAAAATATGAAAGATCTAACAAAAGGAAAACCATCCACACTGATACTGGCTTTTGCGCTGCCGATCTTTTTCGCAAATCTTCTGCAGCTTACATACAGTCTTGTGGATACCAGAATTGTCGGAACTTTCCTGGGAGAGGATGCGCTGGCGGCTGTCGGCGCGACCACAACCTTAAGTAATCTGATCATTGGATTCTTGCAGGGACTTTCGGGGGGATTCGCGATTATTATTGCACAGAAATTCGGTGCAAAGGATTATAAAAATGTGAAGAAATCATTCGCAATGTCGCTGACCATGGGTACAGGAATTGCAATATTTTTTACGGTGTTCGGATTGTTATTTTTACAGCCGATCTTAAATATACTGAATGTTCCGTCAGATCTGATGGCAACGGCAAAAAGCTATATTTTCGTGATCATTGCAGGGCTTGTGGCGACATTTCTCTATGATGCCTGCGCGGCTGCACTCCGGTCACTCGGAGATACCGTGACGCCTCTTGTGATCCTGGCAATCTCAGTTGCATTGAATATTGTTGGGGATCTGCTTTTTGTCGTAGTGCTGAAAAGCGGAGTGCGGGGAGCTGCGATCGCAACGGTACTGGCACAGGCAATCGCGTTTGTTGTGTGCTGGATTTATATGGTAAAGAGATATGAACTGTTAAGACTTAGCCGGGAAGATTTCAAAGATCCGAATCCGGTTATGGTGAAAAATATGTTGGGTGCGGGAATGTCCATGGGATTCATGAGTTCTCTGATCAATATCGGTTCCCTGACGCTTCAGACAGCGATCAATAAACTTGGAAATGATTATATCGTAGCACAGACAGCGGCCCGGAAGCTGACTGAAATGTTCATGATCATGTTTACAGTATTTGGAAATACGATGGCGACCTACTGTGGACAGAACCTTGGAGCAGGAAAGATCGACCGGATCAAAAAAGGGATCTGGCTTGCGATTTTCTATACTTGTATCTGGTGTACACTTGTGATCGTGGCAAGCTACACGATTGGAGATAAACTGGTCTATCTGGTAACAGGTACACATAATGAAAATGTGATCTTAAATGCGACCAGATATCTGAAATTTGATACATTGTTTTATTATGTAACAGCAGTAATCTGCATTGTGCGAAATGCCATGCAGGGGCTGGATGATCATATTACTCCGATTGTCTCAAGCATGCTTGAAATGGTTGGGAAAATTGTGATTGCATTTACACTGGTTCCACATCTTGGATACACGGGGGTTATCATTGCGGAGCCGATTGTGTGGTTTGTTATGGTGATTCCGCTGATCGTGCAGATTTTCCGGATGCCGGTGCTGAAGCAGACAAGCCTTTCTTGACACTATTCATACGCCTGTGCTAGAATAGGCTTGTTTCAGAAAAATAAATACAGATGCGTAAGGTGTCAATCAGACGGAACGTCTGGATTGGTGAAAAGGGAAACAGGTGCAAGTCCTGTATGAACTCGTCACCGTAATTTGCAAGCTTAGGCTGTCATACCACTGGGAGACCGGGAAGGAAAGCCACAAGCGTCTGAGCAATCAGTCGGGAGACCTGCCTTTCGCAGTACAGGAACGGAAAGTTCATGCCACGAGTAACTGGCAGTACGAAAGATAGAAACTTCAGACTGATTTTGCGAGGGCAAAATGTCAGTTTCTTTTTTGTACGCCCTCGTTAAATTTAGATACGGGGGATTTTTTTGTTTACAAAAAATATGCTGTAAAGTGTAATGAATATCATTCCGATTCCTGAAAGTATGACAAAAAAGTCAGGGAGGATCAAGATGAAGAAACGAGTATTAGTAGCATTATTGGCAACAGCACTTACGGTGTCTATGATGACTGGATGTGGAAGCAAGAAGACAGAGGACACTTCTTCTACAAAGACAGAAGAAACATCCGAAGACAGCGATCAGGAGGCAGCAGACAAAGTGGCAAAGCTGATCGATGACATTTATGTACAGGAAAGAACAGATAAGACAGATGAACAGTGTAAGGTTGCAAAAGAAGCCTGGGATAAGCTTACTGATGCACAGAAAGAACTGGTAGAAGGCGAGAACGCTGATCCGGATTATTTTGGAAGGGATACAGGCGATGCATCGAAAGATGATCCGCTGAACGAAGATAACATCGGAGAAAATGAAATTCTGGTTGTAAGCTTTGGTACATCTTTCAATAACAGCCGTGCAGAGGATATCGGTGGTGTGGAAAAAGCACTTCAGGCAGCATATCCGGACTGGTCTGTAAGAAGAGCATTTACAGCACAGATCATCATCAACCATGTACAGGCCCGTGATGATGAGAAGATCGACAATATGGATCAGGCACTGGAAAGAGCAGTCGACAACGGGGTTAAGAATCTGGTCGTACAGCCGACACATCTGATGCATGGTGCCGAGTATGATGAACTGACAGAAGCAGTTGAGAACTACAAAGATAAATTTGAATCTGTAAAAATTGCAGAACCACTTCTCGGTGAAGTCGGAGCGGATGAAACAGCGATCAATGAGGATAAAGCAGCTGTTGCAGAAGCAATTACAGCAGAAGCTGTAAAGACAGCTGGATTTGACAGCCTGGATGCGGCAAAAGAAGAGGGAACCGCATTTGTATTTATGGGACATGGAACTTCTCATACAGCAAAGATCAGCTATTCACAGATGCAGACACAGATGGAACAGCTTGGTTATGAGAATGTATTTATCGGAACCGTAGAAGGCGAACCGGAAGATACCGCTTGTGAAGCAGTAATTGAAAAGCTCAAAAATGCAGGATACAAGAAAGTAATCCTTCGTCCACTGATGGTTGTAGCAGGAGATCATGCAAACAACGATATGGCAGGCGATGATGACGATTCTTGGAAGAGCCAGTTTGAAGCATCCGGAGTATTTGACAGTATTGATACACAGATTGCAGGTCTTGGTGAGATCGATGCGATCCAGCAGCTTTATGTGGCACATACACAGGCTGCAATTGATGCAGAATAAATAAAAAAAGAGGGATTTATAAGATGAAAAAGAAACTGTTAGTATTGGTATTATCTGCTGTAATGGCAGTGGGAATGATGAGCGGATGTGGTGCAAAATCAGACACATCAGATACGAAAGCAAAGACAGCAGAAAGCTCTTCTGCTAAAGAAGAGGAAACAGAGGAACAGACAGAGTGTGAGCTTGAAGACGGAACCTACACAGCAGAGTTCAAGACTGACAGCGGAATGTTTCATGTAAATGAAGCGAATGACGGAAAAGGAACACTCACAGTAAAAGACGGGAAAATGACGATCCATGTCAGCCTGGTTTCTAAGAAGATCGTCAACCTGTTTGAAGGAACATCCGAAGATGCACAGAAAGATGGTGCAGAACTTCTGGAACCTACAACAGATACGGTAACCTATAGCGACGGTGCAACAGAAGAAGTTTATGGATTTGATATTCCGGTTCCTGAACTGGATAAAGAATTTGATGTGGCTCTGCTCGGAAAAAAAGGAGTCTGGTATGATCATAAGGTAAGTGTGACCAATCCGGTGAAAGTCGAAGAATAATTGAAGATAAGTGAAAGGACTGTTTCCCTGAGAAATGGGAAATGGTCCTTTTTTTTGCTTGGGCATGAACTGGATAACACTATACTTTTATATGTCAGATAGTGTATACTAGGCAGTGGAAGATCATACAAAAGAGAGAATGTTTTGTATATAAAAACTAAAATGTGGAGAGGAAGTTAAAATACGATGTACTACGTACCAGATGGCACAAAAGAGTGTGGATTTTATGAATGTAAAAAATGTGGAAACCGTTTCTTATCCTTACAGACAATGAACCGGATCCCATGTCCGGAATGTGAGGCAGAGATCGACTATGAGATCGGACCAGACGAATCCATGGAAGATGCTCTGGACACGGCAGAATTACTGGAAAAGATCATCGGTGAAGAAGAAGTAGAGAAAATGGATGGACTTCTGAGTCTTGCAATTACCGGTGGAGACTGTAACTGGATTTAATTTTCGGTTAAAAGTGTTGAATGGGTGGTTAGGAAAAACAAACGAAGTGTGTTATAATAGAAATATGAGTAAAAGAGGGAGAAAATAGATGGATATTCATGATTTGAAAACATTTCTGATGATCGCACAGGCGTGCAGTGTTTCCGGAAACACGTACAGGAATGGCTGCAAAAGATACGCTCAGGAGAGATTACACGATAAGAAAAAAGTTGATAAGTAGTAACGAAAAGTTGCGGGTAAGTCACAAATTATACAGAATGCATGAAAAAGCGGAGTATAGTTTGTGCCTTTTTGTCTACAATTCCATGGAAATAGATGATGACTATAATAATGGAATATTTATAGAAAAATTGAATTTGAATAAAATGTATAAAAGAATATAATGGTAATACATGGATGCTGGCAAAATATACAAATAATCGTGCTGGCACAAATATATTTTTTACAGGAGGATTTGAAAATGAATATTGGGGTAACAGAAATCAGTCCAAGAGAGGTGCAGAGAAAGGCAGAGAAATGTTTTAAAGATGGATATTACTGCTGTGAAGCTCTGGTCAGCACGATCCGCGATGAATTCAAACTGGATGTGCCGAAAGAGGTTGTAGCTATGGCATCCGGAATGGCAGTAGGAGCAGGAAAATCAGGATGTGTCTGCGGTGCATTTAACGGAGGAATTCTTGCACTTGGAATGTTCTTCGGCCGTACCGAACAGGATGGACCGACCAACCCGAAGAGTATCAAATGTATGGAGCTTACGCACGAGCTTCATGACTGGTTCAAGAAGGCAAATGGTAAAAATGCAATCTGCTGCAGAGTTCTTACAAAGGAATTCAATATGGGACAGGGTGAACACAAAGAACAGTGTATCTATTTTACAGGACTTTGTGCATGGAAGGTAGCGCAGATCGTCTGTCGTGAGCTTGGTATCAAGAATCTGGATGAAATTGATGAACCGTGCGAAAGAAGAAAAATTGCAGATATCTAAATAAAGTGGTAACGACAGCCGCTTGATGAGAGAAAGGGAAAGAAACAATGAAAGACGTAATTAAGAAAGTACCGATTCCGCTTTGCGGAGTCATGCTTGGCGCGGCAGCACTTGGAAATCTACTTCAGAGCTATTCAGAAGGAATCCGTTATGTATGCGGTATATTCGCAGCATTTCTTCTGATACTGGTGCTTTTGAAGCTGATCATGTTCCCGGGAGCAGTGAAAGAAGATATGGGAAATCCGATCATGGCAAGCGTATCAGGAACGTTTCCGATGGCACTTATGATTCTCAGCACTTATGTAAAACCGTTTATCGGAAAGGCAGCTTATTACATATGGCTTCTGGCAATCATTCTTCACATCATTCTGATCATATACTTTACGGTGAAGTTTGTTTTGAAACTTCAGATGCCAAAAGTATTTGCAAGCTATTATATTGTATATGTAGGAATTGTTGTAGCGGCTGTTACAGCACCGGCTTATGAGCAACTTGGAATCGGAACCGCAGCATTCTGGTTTGGATTTGTAACACTGATCGTACTTCTTGTACTTGTAACCTATCGTTATGTGAAGTTTAAAGAAGTGCCGGATCCGGCAAAACCGCTGATCTGTATCTACGCAGCACCGACCAGCCTGTGTATTGCAGGTTATGTACAGTCCGTAACACCGAAATCATACGGTTTCCTGATGGCAATGTTTGTAGTTGCAACGGTTATTTATATTTTTGCCCTGGTAAAAGCAGTGGGATATCTGAAGATGCCATTCTTCCCAAGCTATGCAGCCTTCACATTCCCATTTGTTATCAGTGCGATCGCAACTAAACAAACTATGGCATGTGCAGCAAATATGGGACATCCAATGCCATTTCTTCAGTATGTAGTTCTGGTCGAGACAATTATTGCAGCAGCACTTGTTGTTTATACTTATGTTCGTTTTATGGGGGCTATTTTCGGAGGAAAGAAATAAAAGATTTGACCGGACAGATAAAAAAGGGTAAACTTAAATTTATCAAGAATATGTCGGATGAGGGACGTCCTAGACACCGCAAGGGGCCGAAGAAGCAAAGCGTAAGGTAACATCTTCCTTTCGTGGAAACTGACAGGCAAAAAGGAAGGCGACCTGACGAATCTTTGGAGAGTGTGCAAAGAAAGCACCACCTACGAGGCTAGAACCAACTGGTAAAAGGACAGAGAAAACAGATGAACGATTTTTTTCGTGTATCTGTTTTTTTCTGCCCTTTTTATATGGGCACTAATATGAGATGAGACTGTTAGCAGGCAGTACGTGGTGGCATACAGAAGTATTATCCGAGGAAGAAGGGAAAGGGCATTTTTTGAATAAAATTTGACAGAAGAAAAAGAAAAGCTGGAGGAAAAAAAGATGAGAATGATGCTTGTAGGAGCCGGTGCTGTCGGTGAAAGTATTTTAAAAGTAATGCAGTGGAGAGACCAAAAGGGAGAATGGCTGAAATATGTGCTGGTCTGCGACTATGATCTGAAAAGGGCAGAGGAAGTTGTCGGTATGATGAAGGGGGATTCCCGTTTTGAAGCTTCTAAGATTGATGCGACAAATACAGAGAAAATGGCAGAACTGATCCGGGAGCATAAGATTGATTTTGTGATGGATGCAGCACCACCTTTTGCAAGTAATATGATTTTTGACGCTGCATTTAAAACGGGTGCAGATTACGGAAGCATGGGAACCTGGTCGGTTCCGATGGAAGATCCAGCTTACGGACTTGGTATTGAGAACAGCTATACTGAACCGATGACAAAATATAATTTTGACCGCCATGAAGCCTGGAAAAAGCAGGGAAATATGGCTGTGATCTGTATGGGAATAGATCCGGGTGTTGTAAATGTATTTGCAAAATATGCGGCAACGGAACTTCTGGATGAAATCACAGAGGTACATGTAAAAGACGGCGGAAATCTGTCTGTTCCGGGTGCAGATCCGGATGACATTATGTTTGGATTCAACGTGTGGACCGTGCTGGATGAGGTAATGAACCCGAATGTTGAGTATGATAAGGAGAAGGGCGGATTTATCGTAGAAAAAGCATTTGCAGGGCAGGAAGTCTATGAGATGCCGGAAGGAGTAGGAAAAAATACTCTGGTAAAGGTAGAGCATGAGGAGGTTGTGACGATGGCACGCTACTTAAGCCAGTATGGATTGAAAAAGGCAACCTTCAAGATCAGTCTTGATGAGAATCTGATCACGGCACTTAAGGTGCTGGATAAGCTGGGACTTCGCAGTATCAAGCCGGTGCAGGTAGGGGATGTGAAGGTAGTTCCAAGAGATGTGGTTGCAGCCTGTGCACCACAGCCAAAAGATATCGGAGATGAGATGACCGGAAAAATGCTGGTCGGAGTACAGTGTATCGGAAAGAAAGACGGAAAGGAAAAAGAATACTTCTTGTATCAGCCATTTGATAATCAGGAGTCTATCGAAAGATGGGGAACCCAGGCTGTTACCGCCCAGACAGGATTTGGAGCAGCACTTGCACTGGAGCTGATCGGAAGAGGAATCTGGAAAGAAGCTGGGGTCTATGCACCGGAATATTTTGATCCGAAACCATACCTTGAATTAATGAAAGAAAGTGGTTATAAATACGGAATTATAGAGAAATAATCTGGATGCGCTCAGAGATGGTCTGAGAAAATAAACAAAATAAAGTTACGCGCAAAAACGGTACAAAGTCATAGAAGAACTTTGTGCCGTTTTGTGTGTGACAGGAAATCAGATCAACTTACACTCTTTGGCCCATTTGGTGACAAAGGTAAGAAACTTATCAAGTGCAGGAGAGAGTTCAGGTGTATCCAGATAGGCTACGGACAGATTCCTGCGGAAGTGTTCGGTAAAGGAACGGACACAGACGTTGAATGGAATATTATGAAGCAGAAGTTTGGGAAGTACAGTGATGCCAAAGCCCTGTTCCACCATTTTAATCGCGGTATAGTCTTCATTGATCCGAAATCTTACGTTAGGCGTGATATGGTTTAATCGGAATAATTTTCCGGTTTCATAATCAAAATCATCGGCGGAGAGAACAAAATCCTGTCCGTCAATATCGGCAAAAGATACCGTCAGCTGATCGGCAAGAGGATGGTCCAGGGAGGTAACCAGAACCAGTTCGTCGGTGCCGACAGGCAGATTTTGGAAATCCTTTGCGACATATTGCGAAACAAAGATACAGTCCAGTTCTTTTTTGCGAAGCTTTTCCGTCAGGTTCTGAAATCCGTCAACATAGAGCCGAAAGGTGATATTCGGGTATTCGGCAGAAAAATTTTTCAGTACTCCGGGGAGCCAGTTATAGGCAATGCTCTGCACCGTTCCGATGCGGATAAAACCACTGTCCAGATTGTTGATATTTGAGACAATCTGATTGATTCGTGTATTGGCGGAGCGGATATGCATAAGTTCTTCAAAGATGGATTCTGTTCCAGGAAGTGCTTCCATTCCGTTTTTTGAACGCTTGAACAGCTTGAGACCAATCTCTTTTTCATAATTGCGGATAGTCTGGCTGACAGCTGACTGTGTGTAGTTGTGTTTTTGAGCAGCTTTTGAGATGCTCTGATTCTCATAGACATCAAGAATCACATCGTATTTAGACATGATGAAACCTCCCGTGGTGTTGATAAACAATGCTCTTTTACTATCTTACTTAATATAAGGAAGATAATCAATATCTGTGGGATTTTATTATAAATTTTTTTAAAATCAAACATAAGAAAAAGTGAAAATATAAGCGCAAATCAAAGAGTTAACAATGTATTAAGAAAAAGTGAAGTCTGATATCAGTTTTACAGACTTTTCAATGACCGGAAACTGGAATAGCATAGAACAGGGGAATGAAATTCAAAGGAGTTTAAGTGTATCATGAATTAAAGGAGAAGAATAATGGGATACAATTACTGGAACGGAACAGAAGCGGCACACCGCCGTGTTATGATGAAGGCGGCAGGATATTCGGATGAAGATATCCGTCAGAAACCGCATATCGGAATACCGAATTCTTACATGGCAGGTTCTCCCGGAACTGCGCATCTTCGCCAGGTGACAGAAGCTGTAAAAGAGGGAATCTGGGCAGCAGGAGGAATCCCGGTAGAATTCGGAATCCCGGCTACTTGCGGAAATGTGGCAAATGGTGCGGATGAGATGAAGTATGAGCAGGTAGGAAGAGATATCGTGGCAATGTCCATCGAATTTGTATCCAGAATACATAATTTCGATGCGATCTGCTGTGTGGCATCCTGTGATCTGATCATTGCCGGATGTTATCTGGCAGCGTGCAGACTGGATATTCCGGCTCTGGTAGTGACCGGGGGATCAATGCAGGCCGGAAATTACTGTGGTAAGACAGTTGTAGAGGCAGATCTGGATGCGGCAAGATTCTCAGGTGCTTCCGAAGCTGAGTTATTTGAAATGGAAGAAAGCGTCTGCCCGTCATTCGGTGCCTGCCCGTCCATGGGAACAGCCAACACGATGCAGATGTTAGGTGAGGTATTGAACCTTGTTATGCCGGGAACATCTACGATTCCTGCATCAGATAATGCAAGACTTCGTGCTGCAAGAACAGCAGGAAAATACATGGTACAGCTTGCCAGGTCCGGAAAGACACCAAAAGATCTGATCACCAAAGATGTTCTGGAAAATGCGATCATGTTTGATATGGCAGTTGCAGGATCAACCAATGCGGTACTGCATATCCTGGCATACGCATATGAACTTGGTATCAAGCTTACACTGGCAGATTTTGAAAAGTATGCGAAGGAAATTTACTGCATCAATGCAGTGATTCCAAGCGGACCGTATACAGTTGTAGATTTTCATTATGCCGGCGGTGTAAAGCAGGTCATGAAGCAGCTTGCCGGTAAAATCCATACCGATGCGCCGACGATTTACGGGGATACAACTTGGGGTGAACTCCTCGATTCTGTGAAAAGCGCGCCAAATAAAGTCATTCATTCGCTGGAAGATCCTGTAGCAAAAGAACCGGGACTTAAAATCATGCGGGGAAATATTTCTCCGGCAGGGGCGATCGTACGTCCGACAGCAGTATATGAAGAAGTAAAATACATCAAAGGTGCGGCAAAAGTGTATGAATGCGATCAGGATGCATATAGAGCCATTATGGCAGGCGAGATTGTTGCGGGGGACATTCTTGTTATCCGCTATGAAGGCTGTAAAGGAGCACCGGGTATGAAAGAGCTGATGCTTAGTATCGATGCGCTGATCGGACTTGGACTTGATAAAAAGGTCGGGCTTATCACAGACGCGCGTTTCTCCGGATTCAACTACGGAGCAATCGTCGGACATGTTTCTCCGGAAGCTTATGACGGCGGTGTGATCGCTTTGATCGAAAATGGTGATGAAATTGAGATGGACATTGCAGGGGGAACCGTCAATCTTCTCGTATCCGATGAGATTTTAGCAGAAAGAAGAAAATCCTGGGTACGTCCGCCGCTTAAGCAGCAGAAGGGTGTTTTAAATATTTACGCACAGAACTGCAGACCGGCAGAAGAAGGCGGTGCAATGCAGCCATGGGCACTGGATGCAGACTACGGATATCATCACGAATAAAAGTATTGGTATGGATAAGGAGAGAACGGGTATGTTATTGCTTTCAAAAGAGGATATTAAAAGTGTAATTACAATGAAAGATATGATCGAGGCGGATAAGCAGGCATTTAAGATGGTTGTCGATGGTACGGTAGATACACCACTTCGTACAGTCATCAATGGAAAATATGACGGCGCATTTCTGTTTATGCCGGCCTATGCTCCGGAATTAGATGCAGCAGCCATGAAGGTGATCAACATTTTTCCACACAATATCGATAACAATCTGATGACATCACCGGCGCAGACTATGCTGATCGACGGAAAGACAGGATATGTGATCGCGATGCTGGATGGAACTTATGTGACACAGCTTCGTACGGGGGCCTCTTCCGGTGCAGCATTCGATCTGCTTGGAAAAAAGGAATGTAAAAAAGGTGCAATGATCGGTACAGGGGGACAGGCAGCAGCTCAGCTTGAAGCAATGCTTGCAGCCAGAAAATTGGAAGAAGTAAAGATCTTTGACCTGAATGAAGAAAGATGCAAAGCATTTGCCGAAGAAATGCAGAAGGGACTGGCTAAATACGGTGCAAAAATCATACCGGCCAAGGATTCAGATGACTGTATCGAAGATGCAGATCTTATTATCACAGTGACTCCTTCCGCAAAACCGGTATTTGACGGAACAAAGGTAAAAGCCGGTGCAACCATCAGCTGCGTAGGTACTTATGAGCCCCATAAGCATGAGCTGGATCCGGCAGTTTTACCGAGAGCATCTAAGATTATCTGTGATTCAAAAGAGGCGGCGCTTTCAGAGACGGGGGATCTTCTGATTCCGATTGCAGAGGGAATCATTACAGAAGAGGATGTGCTTGGAAGTCTTGGAGATGTGATCAATGGAAAGATCAAAGGACGTGAAAATGACGAAGAAATTATCGTATATGAAACCGTAGGAGTTGCTGCGCAGGATCTGGTGGCAGCAAAGGTGATTTATGATAAGGCAGTAGAAGCCGGAAAAGGACTTCGCTGGGGAGAATAATCTAAAAAGAGGATGTAAATACAAAAAACACGGAATATTTCCGTGTTTTTTGTATTTTAAAGAATAGCTTTGTGATAAGATAAATGAGAACAATAATTTAAAGAAAAGGAAACAAGAGAAATGCTAACTACATGGATTCAGGCAGTATACCAATTTTTATGGGGAGATCTTTTCAGGATACCACTTCCGGGAGGCTCCTCTTTTGGTGTGTCACTGCTTATTATTTTGCTGATTCCCACAGGAATCTATTTTACGATCAGAACAAGATTTTTGCCGGTTCGTCTTTTTGGCGATATGGTTCGCGCACTTACCGGGAAAAAGAAGGAAGATGGCAGTCTGTCGACTTTTCAGACACTGATCGTCTCAACTGCAACAAGAGTCGGAATGGGAAATCTGGTAGGAGTAGTCGCTGCCGTTTCCGCAGGTGGTGCCGGTGCGGTATTCTGGATGTGGATCACAGCAGTTATCGGTTCTTCAACTGCGTTTATCGAGGCAACACTTGCACAGCTTTATAAAGAAAAAGATCCGCTTTACGGAGGCTACCGCGGAGGTCCGGCATATTATATGCATCATTATGTAGAGAGACGGACAGGAAAGACAAAGAAACATGTCTGTATTGCGGTGCTCTTTGCAATCTCAGGGCTTATCTGCTGGGCAGGGATCAGTCAGGTGATCAGTAATTCGGTTGCATCTTCTTTTGAAAATGCATTTGGGATTCCACCAATTTTTACGACGGTGATTCTGGTAGCCGTTGCGGCAGTGATCGTACTGCGAAAAAATGCCACAGTAAAGGTGTTGGATATTCTGGTTCCAATCATGGCAGTCTGCTATTTTGTGATTACGATAGTCATTATCTTATTGAATATCCGAAGCCTTCCGGGTGTATTTGAGCGGATTATCCAGGAAGCGTTTGGAATCCGTCAGGTAGCAGCCGGAGGGTTCGGAGCAGTTCTTATGAATGGTGTAAAAAGAGGGTTATTTTCCAACGAAGCGGGTTCGGGATCAGCACCATGCGCAGCTGCGGCTGCAGAATGTGATACGCCTGTAAAAGCAGGATTTATACAGGCATTGGGTGTATTTATAGATACAATTGTGATCTGCAGCTGTACGGCGATGATCATGCTTCTTGTGCCGGAAAAGATGATAGCAGGACTGGAAGGAATGGAGCTTTTGCAGACAGCAATGAATTATCATCTCGGTAAATTTGGCGTGATCTTTATTGCGGTTACGTTGTTCCTTTTCAGCTTTTCAACGTTTCTTGGAATCCTGTTTTATGCAAGAGGAAATGTGGCATATCTTTTAGGGGATAAGTGGTGCTGGCAGACAGCATATAAAATCCTCGCACTTGTGATGCTCTTTATCGGAGGAATTGCGGCTTATCATATTGTATGGGATCTTGGCGATGTGGGAATCGGACTTATGACGATTTTTAATATTGTGACTTTGTATCCTATGGGTGGAGAGGCACTGGAGGAATTGAGGAAGTACGAAAAAAATAAACAGTAGGAGAAACTGGAGAATGTCAAAAGATGAATATTTAATTACAGATGCGCCTCTTAAAGCATTAACTGTTTTTGCAATGCCTATGATTTTAGGCAGCTTTTTTCAACAAGTATATAATATGGCTGATTCTATTATCGTAGGTCAGTTTGTTGGTTCGTCTGCACTGGCGGCAGTCGGTGCCTGCGCTGCACTTACGAATGTCTTCATTTGTATAGCATTGGGTGCCGGTGTAGGTGCAGGAGTGCTCGTGAGCCGTTATTTTGGAGCCAGAGATTATAGTAAAATGAAAACAATCGTGTCAACATCATTGATCAGCTTCCTGATTCTAAGCGTACTTCTGGGTATATTTGGCTTTTGTTTTTCCCATTCGATGATGAGTTTATTACAGACACCTGCTGCTATACTGGATGAAGCAGTACTGTACCTTCGTGTTTATTTTGTGGGATTTCCGTTTCTGTTTATGTATAACATCATTTCAACGATGTTTACCTCGATCGGTGAATCAAAGATTCCATTGGGACTGTTGATATTTTCTTCTATTTTGAATATTTTTATGGATCTCTGGATGGTGGCCGGACTTGGTTTGGGGGTATTTGGTGCAGCTCTTGCAACCCTCATTGCGCAGGGGATTTCGGCAGTGTTTTCACTTTTGATTTTCTTTAGCCGGATGCGTCGATATAAAAGTCATTTTGACTGGTTTGATGGGAAGGAATTGCATTCCATGCTTCGGATCGCTGTGCCATCTGTTCTTCAGCAGTCTACAGTGTCAATTGGCATGATGATCGTACAGGCAGTTGTAAATCCATTCGGTACACAGGCACTTGCCGGTTATTCGGCAACGATGCGGGTAGAGAACGTTTTTTCACTGATCTTTGTATCCATTGGAAATGCAGTTTCACCGTATGTTTCCCAGAATTTTGGCGCAAAGAAAATGGAACGTATCAAAAAAGGATATCATGCGGCACTGGTGTTGGATTTATGTTTTGCAGTTCTTGCTTTTATAGTCATTGAAACGCTGCATACCCAGATTTCCTCGTTATTCCTGGGGAAAGACGGAACTGCCCTGGCATATCAGGTGTCCGGGGATTATATGAGATGGCTTGGTTACTTTTTCATTTTTATGGGTATCAAGATGGCAACAGATGGAGTACTCCGTGGACTTGGTGTTATGCGCCCGTTTCTCGTTGCCAATATGGTAAACCTTGCAATCCGCCTGGCAGTTGCTTTGATTTTTGCACCTCGTTTTGGTATCGAATTTGTCTGGCTTGCCGTACCGGCTGGCTGGTTTGCCAATTTTGTGATTTCCTATGTGGCACTTAGAAAATCGTGGCCAACTGATAAAGCAGCTTCAGTTTGCTAACTGTCTGTTTATTCCGGAAATAGAATTACCCGCACCAACGGTGCGGGTAATAGCATAAGTCAGCAAGAATATGAAATCAGAAATATAATGCCGAAAATCCTTATGGAAGCGGATGACCTGCAGCCAGGTACAGCTCATACCATTCTTCGCGAGTCAGTGTTATCTCACATGCTGCGATAATTTCTTTCAGGCGGCTTTCGCTTGCAGTTCCGGTAATGATTTGCATATTTGCCGGGTGACGTAAAATCCACGCAGCCGCAATGGTAGTGTCGCTGACATTATATTTTTCAGCCAGTACATGAAGCTTTTGATTCAGCTCCGGGTATTCGTCACTTCCGAGAAAGCATCCTTTCCATGCCGGCATCTGAAATGGTGACCAGGCCTGGAGGGTGATATCATGGAGGCGGCAGTAGTCGAGCAGACTTCCGTCGTGGTCAATTGAACCGGGGGTTTCCATATTGACTTCCATGCCATTTGCAACAAGATTGGAAACCGGAATGCTGAATTGAACCTGGTTGACAACGAGCGGTTGGCAGACATACTTCTGCAGCAGTGCAATCTGCATCGGTTTGTGGTTTGAAACACCAAAATGGCGGACCTTTCTGCTCTCAAACAGAACATCAAATGCGGCAGCAACCTCTTCCGGTTCTACGAGTGCATCCGGACGGTGAAGCAGCAGAAGATCGAGATAATCTGTCTGAAGCCGTTTTAAAATACCATCGACGGATTTCAAAATGTGCTCTTTTGAGAGATCATAACAACCTTGCCGGATGCCGCATTTTGACTGCAGGTAAATATCTTCCCGTTTCAGGGATGGATCGCCGGCAAAGGCTTCGCCGAACACAGTCTCACTCATACCTCCGCCGTAGATATCCGCGTGATCGAAGAAATATGCGCCCTGTTCCAATGCAGAGTGAATGAAATGGTTCATTTCCTCCTTCGATTTTTCAGAAAGTCGCATGCATCCGACTGCAATGGAAGGAATTTTTTGCAAATGATTGCCTAAAATAGTTTCTCTCATGATAAAAATCTCCTTTGTAATGATTTGATATTCGCGGAATTTTTCCGTAAAGCAAGTATGGAAGAAGTCCGGAAGTACAGAAATAATAATTGCTATACTTTTGACCATAGTATCATCATATCATAGAAGCGCACTCGAGAGTCAATGAAAAAAAGATAAAAGACGAAATTCCTACGAACTGTGAAATTAAGCAGTTTGTAGGAATTTTTTTGGAAAAATTTACAACCCAAAAATCAATGTAAATACAACCTTATAATGTTAAAATAAATATGCATATTCAACATATTTGTTGAAAAATAATGGTGCTTGAATAAAGGAGGGACAGCCGGAATGAATTTAAAAGAAGTTTATGAGATTTTTTATCCGGGCAAATGTAAAGAAAATCCATCTGTGTGGAATGTTCCCCCAAAATACCGTTCGAAAAAAGATTTTTTTGAAGAACTTCTTCCAATGGAAATACGATGGATCAATTTTAAAATCTGGAATGATAAAGCACGAAGAAGCAGATTTTTTTCGAATTGTAAAGGAGAAACCCGATATATTGCATCATTACGCACATTTTTATTTGAACAACCATGGACTATCTCGAGGATAGAAGGAAAAGCGAATGAGCTTTTGAGTGGTCAGATTTCCGAAAAGGTTATGAATGAAAGATTTTTACGGATTGTAGAGAAAGAAGGAATCGAGATTTCGAGGAAGCTTAGATCATATTTGTTTGATGACGAGACAAATCAGTTGAAAACAAAATGGGGGAACGTACTGACGTTTTATGTTCTACTGGCTATTTTACCGGAAGAAATTAATCAGATTTACGTACAGTATTTGTATAATCAAGAACAGAGTGCGCAACTTAAGGGAGAAGAGGAGAGTAATGGTGTAGCAATAAAAGATGCTGCATTATTTCAATATGAATATCCACCGGATATGAGCATTGTATCGCCGGGAGAAAAAATAAATCATACATGGGTAATCAAAAATGTAGGGGATACTCTATGGGAGAATCGATATTATGAATGTAATCAGTCTATGATGGAATTAGATGAAAAAAACAGAATTCTTCGGATTCCGAAATTTGTTTACCCGGGAGATAAAGTGTCTCCAAGTGTATCATTTTATGCACCGGACAAACCGGGAACTTATGTCATGAACTGGAAAATGAAGGATAGCAAAGGAAAGATTGTTTTCCCGGATAAATTGGGAATAGGATTGCATTTCATGGTAATGGATTTTGAAGAGGATAAAGCAATCCGGGGTGAAAATTATAATGTAATAGAAGAAATACCTCGACTTTCTGCCCCGATTATTGCAGGGAATTTGTATTCTCACACCTGGATTATTCAAAATACAGGAATGACTATTTGGAATGAGTATTATTTGGAGTGTATCAACGGAGATAACTTTTCTTACGTGAAAAAGGAATTATGCGTACCACTTAAAGCGCATGTTATGCCGGGGGAAAAAATCTCTGTCAAAGTGGAATTCGCAACGCCACCGATAGAAGGTATTTATACCATGGTCTGGCAAATTATGAAGAAAGACGGAACACCGGCGTTTGCAAAAAACAGGAGGCTGGAGGTTCTGTTGAATCTGATATAAAAGATGTCGGAAACCATTTGTTTAGAGGAAGGAATCAGAGGAACAGTATGAGTTATGTAGTTACAATTTTCACTGAAAAGCATTTATATCGGGTGAATATTGAAGAAGGAACAAAATATACCATTGGATCTGGTGAAAAAGATGCATTTCCGATGTCAGAGCTTGGCGTAGACGGGCAACTTGGGATCTGTTTTCATGCAAAAAAACAAATCCTGAAGTTGAATGCAAAAAAAATCCCTTTGTCAGTAAAGGAAATGAAAGAAGAAGCTAAGTTAGTTAATATTTGTGAATTTCCGAAAATAGAAGTAAGGTTTACCAGGGATACTGGAGAATATTCAGAATCATATCCTATTCCTTATGAGTGTCAGATTCATATCGGAAGATCTAAAAAAAATGATATTGTGTTAAATGATTCTTATGTGAGCAGAAATCACCTGCTCATTACATCTGAAAGAGGAAAAATACGAATAGAGGATTTAGGAAGTAAATATGGCACTTATCTGAATGGAAGTCCCCTTAAAAAGGCAATGCTGAAATCCGGTGATGAAATTGATATTTGTGATTTGCGTATTATTTGCAAAGAGAACACTTTATATTTTTATAATCTTCATGAAACACCGGAACTCAAATATCAGAAAGAGATAAATCATCCGGGGATGGCGACGAATATTGTTTCTATGCAGAAAGGGTATCCGGTATACCATCGTTCGCCGAGAATCAGAGAATCCTTGCCTGTGGATGAGGTGAGATTGTCGCATTTACCTAATAAACCACAAAGATTTTCTATCAGGAAAGCCAACTTTTTGCCACTTTTAAGTAGTGGCGCCATGGCGGGAGCTTCGTTTGCAATGTCGAGTTTTTCTCCTGCTATGCTTGCTATGCGTGCAGCAATGATGATTTCCCCTGTTGGAAGCCTGATTGGAAATAGCAATAAAAAAGCACGTAAGATGCTTATGGTCGAAGAGGAAGAACGTTTCCAGAAATATGCGGACTATATTGCAGGAGAAAAAGCGCATATTCATGCTATCGGAAAAAAACAAAAGGAAATCATAAACCAGGAGAATCCTTCGCCGGAAATATGCGAAACAATTCTGAATAAGATGTCGACTTCTTTATGGGAGAGAACAGCGACAGACTCTGATTTTCTGCAGGTCAGAATGGGCGCTGGGTATGCCCCTCTTTGTGTAGATGTAAAGCCGCCTACAGATGTCAACGATTTCCATATGGAAAGGGATGAACTGGAGGAGCTGACAGACCGTATTATACAGGAGACTCATTTGGTAGATGATGTCCCTGCCAGACTGGATCTTTTAAAGTATAGTTCTGTTGGTGTGATCGGAAACAGGGGCAAGGTGACAGACTTATTAAAGAATATACTGGTTTCGCTTTCTACATTGCATTTTTTCAGAGATGTTCGTATTGTAGGCGTTTTTGATCCGGAAGAAGAGGAAGAATGGAAATCTTTGCGCTGGCTTCCTCATATCTGGGACGATGAATTGCAGACCAGATATTTGAATTTTGATCCGCTTACAGAAGAATCTCTTGCAAGTCTTTCGCTGAATAGTGAAAAAGGATATGTAGATTCTTATGCTAAATTCCGTGAGAAAGTAAACAGTATCATTGCGGAACGAAAGGATCCGGATTTTCAGGCGAAGTGGAAAAATGGGACGAGTCCGATTCCGCATTATATTTTTCTTTTCGCTTCCAGAAAAAAAACGGAGTGCTTTTTATCAATGCTTTCCGAAAATGATCCTGCTATGGGGATATCAACAATCTTTTTATATGATGAACAGTATTATCTGCCGAATTTCTGCCAGTATATTGTAAATGTGGATGATCCGTATGATGACAGAACGGCCACCGCTTTTTATAAATACAGAGCAGATGAGAAAATGTGGTTTACCATGGATCAGCCGATTCCACAGAGAAAGTTTGATGCGTTTTGCAGACAGATGTCGGCTATCGAGGTTGAAGATGCTGTCAAGGGACAGATCCCGGTTTCGCTTACCTTCCTGCAATGTATGGATACAAACAAGGTACGCGACCTGAACGTGCTGGAAAGATGGAAAAAGAATGATAGCGCTGTGAATATCACTGCGCCGTTAGGGGAAGGTGAAGGCGGCAAGCTGTTTTCATTATCTCTTCACAGACACTGTTCTCATGGCCTTGTCGCAGGTATGACAGGATCGGGAAAGAGTGAACTGCTTATTTCATGGCTTTTATCTATTGCATGTAATTATCATCCGGAGGATGTTTCATTTGTAGTGATTGATTATAAAGGCGGAAGTACGGCAACATCGCTTGAAAAGCTTCCACATGTCTGTGGAATTATTACGGATGTTGGCAGTGGGATTGACAGATGTTTTCAATCGCTGGAGCATGAGCTGAGGCGAAGAGAAGCCATTTTTGCTTCGGTAGGTGCAAAGGATATCAAGGAGTACATAAAAGGATATCACAAGGGTGAGTTTAAAGAAGCGGTGCCAAGACTTCTGATCGTATTTGATGAATTTAAAGAGCTGATCAAGGAAAGACCGGTTGTCAAAAAAATGGTTGACTCCATAGCTGCAAAAGGAAGTTCTCTGGGCGTACATCTGATTCTGGCTACCCAAAGTCCGGCAGATGCAGTAGATGAGGGAACCTGGAATAATACCCAATATCAGATTTGTATGAAGGTGCAAAATGCTGCCGCCAGCAAGGTGATGATTCATGAACCGGATGCGGCGATGATTACACAGGCAGGAAGAGCTTATGTAAGAGTCGGAACCTCCGAAAAGGCAGAAATTTTCGCGTTGATCCAATCCGCCTGGTCCGGAGCTCCTTATCAGGAAAATAAAGAGCAGGGTGCTTTGGAAGTGCGCTATGTAGAAGTAGATGGATCGCGTATCAAAACAGTAGAAGAAAACCACACCCGATTTGTTTCGGATAAGAAAGAAATTGAGGCAGTGATAGCTTATATAGCAAGAACAGCAGAAGCGGCAGGTATAGAGAAGCAGCCATCGCCGTGGAAAACAGAACTTCCAGATCTCTTTAGCTGGAAGAAACTGCCGGTTGAGGGTGGCTTTGACGGAGAAAAATGGGAGATGACAGATGCTCCTTGGTTATCAGTGCCGATAGGTATTTTTGACAGACCGGAGCTTCAGGTGCAGGGAATACAGTATATGGATTTCCTGAAGGAAGGCAATTTCGGTGTTTTTGGAAGCTCGCAGACAGGAAAGACATCATTGCTCCGGACGATTGCAACATCTTTATGCCGTATGTATTCTCCGCGGGATATGCATCTTTATATCATTGCGGATATGGCAGGTATGGAGGCCTTCCCGCAGGTGGGAGGCGTTGTGGGATCCGGACAGGAAGAGAAGCTGGGTAAGCTTATAAATATGCTGATCAGTTTCCTGAACGAGAGAAGAAAAATCTTCAATCAGGAGAGAGTGGATTCTCTGAAAGCTTACCGGGAACTGGTTAGTGAAGAGATGCCGGCTGTTTTTGTTTTGATTGATCGCTTCAGTGGTATTCTGGAATCGAACCAGGATTATAAAGACATATTTGTCCGTCTTTTTAGCGAGGGTCCATCAAAAGGAATCTATTTTGTTTATACAGGTGTGAACAATACAGGCGTGCCTTATAAGCTGACGGCAAATGTTTCCGGGGCTATTTCTTTCATGCAGTCTGACCGAAGTGAATACAGCACTTTAATAGGACAGGTGAGAGAAGCAAGATTGCCGGACAGAGTAGGTAATGCTCTGATTAAAGTAAATCAGGAACTGATCAATTTCCAGAAGGCAATGTATGAACCTGGAGAAAATGATAAAGAGCGTGAAATGGCTTTGAAAGCAGAAGCAGAGGGCATGACAAGAGCTTGGAAAGGAAAACCTGCTTTGAGAATACCGGTTCTTCCGGAAAGCATTTCTGTGAAAAGTATGGCAGATCTCAGCAACAACGAGCAGGGAATTGCCGTTGGACTGGATGCAGAAAGCATAGAAGCGGTTCATGTAATGCCCGGAGAAACGACGGCAATGGCAGTTACCGGAAGAGTTGGATGTGGAAAGAGCGCAATGCTTCGCAGAATAGGAAAGATGGTACTGGAAGTGAATGGAAATACACTTTTATATTGCCTGGACTCAGAAAGAAAATCTCTGGCGGACTTGCAGGAGAAGGGAACTGCTTATGCGCAGCTTTCAGAAACTGAGAAAGTACAGGATTTATTTTCCCAGATCTTCAAAGAACTGACAGATCGCATGCGAAAAAGAAAAGAAGCTGCGGTCGAAATCACGGAAGAACCTTGGATGATCCTGCTTATCGATGACATAAAAGAATGCAGCAAGTTACCGGATGATATACAGCTGCAGTTACACAGGATTATGACAAAGACAAAAGGTTATGGCGTGCTGGTCCTCTGTAGAATCCGTCAGGGTGATCTTTTCAATTTTTATACGCAGGATCAGCTTGGTGTGGACCTCAAATCTTCCGGTGTTGCTCTTGCTTTGTCAGATACGGCAGTGCATTATGAAGGCTTTTATAAGAATAATTTTACGCAAAGCCAAAGAAATGCAGAGCTGGAAAAAGGCTTTGGAATCTTTTTTGCAGGCAATGGCAGCAAGAAGATCAAGTGCATAGATAGTTAGGAGGATGGGAAGATGAATCGAATCATAGTCACAATAAGAATAAAGCAAAAAAAAGAATATGATTTGGAACTTCCTGTAAATCAGAAGATCAAAGACTTGATGCAGGATATTTCAGATTCTCTGGAAGGACTGGATCCTTTGGCATCGTTTGACCCGGAACAGGTCAGTCTTGTGGATCAGAGGAATGGAAGAAGATTAAACGCAGAGAATTCCTTGTCGGAAGAGTGTGTATGGAACGGAGATATCCTGGAAATACAGGGATATAGATAGAAGAATGTATCTAAAATAAAGAGATTACGAAATAAAACGATCTTAAAAACGATGTATGTTTTTAAAGATAAAAAAGTCAGAAATGATGTATTAAGGAAAGGTGGAAATCAAATGAAAATTATTGTAACTCCAGAGGAAATGAGAAGTAACGCAACAAATATCCGCACTGAAAAGGCTAATTTTGAACAGTGTATCAGCAGCATGCGCACAATTGTAAACAGCATGAGTGGCGTATTCGAAGGTGAGGCTGCAACAGCTTTTGTATCAAATTTCGAAAGCTACAATGCCCAGTTTACATCTTTTGGAGAACTTCTGGAAAGCTTTGCACAGAAGCTGGATACAGCTGCCAATACTATGGAAGAAACTGACGGGGGACTTGCTGCATCTATGGGACAGTAAGAAAAGGCAATTTGTGCGGGGATACGTCCTCGCACAAAGATGTGCTGAGACAGAAATGAGTGATGAAAAGAATGAAAGAACTAATACTATCTCCGGAAGAAATCTATTATATCGGAAAAGTAAGTGGCGGAAAATATCTGGATTATGATTATATTGCCGCTATGCAGGATATTGGAAAGCGGGGGAAAATAAAAGCGCAGGAAATTCTGGATGGTCTTGAAAGGAAGGGATATGCCGAGGAGGATTTCTTAGGCAATCTGGAAGTAGAGCCGGCATGTACAGAAATGCTGCAACCGGTTTATCAGGGGATGTATGAATCTGAGCTGATTTTACGGGAAGAGTCAGGAGCATCTGTACATTATAAATTTCATCATATGGAGAATAGAATTACATCTGTAGAGTGCCATGCACAGGAGTACCGCGTCAGGGCGCAGGACAAAGAAGGAATAGAAAAGATGCTGTATTCTCTTTTGGAGGAAGATGTGCATACAGAGGAAAGAGAAGCATACATTGCGATTGACCAGGCAGAAAGGAGCATCATTCTGAAAGGTACTCATATCGGAAAGGATACCTGTCTCTATTTCTATGCAGAAAAAGGTGGTTCTTTCTATGAGATAGATCCGGAACAAAAAGAAGAAACGATACTTCGCCTGGTTGAAAAGAATGTCGTTTGTGAGCAGGCAAAAAAGATTCTGATAGGAGACTGAGAAAATGGCATACAAAGATGAAAATGGAAAAATAACAATTGATGATGTCGCAGCCGGAGAGGATATCAGGAAAATCGAGCGGGCACAGTCTATCCTGCAAAATGCATTGCAGAGTCTGAGAGCAGCTCAGACAGAAGGGGCAAATTCAAAAGGTGAGACAGCCCAGGCTATTTATGATAAATCCCAGGAACTGATTAACCAGATTCAAAGGCTTGATAGTAATTTGGAGGAAACAACAAATTATATTCGCCATGTGCTTGCTGTTTATAAGGCGAAGGATGAAATGCTCAAGGAGATTATGGCAGCAGCGCAAAACATGAATTAAAGTGGAGGTATCCAACATGGCTAATATTAGAATTGACGCAGATGGATTGCAGAACAATATTTCATCTATGCGAGCCTATATAAATGAACTGGATTCTTTGAATGCACGGACACAGACGCTTATGACACAGATTGCTTCTTCCTGGGAGGGAGAGGCAAGCACGGCTTATATTAATATTATGACAGAGAGAATTCAAAAAGCAGGGCAGATGAAAGAGCTTTTACAGGAATTTATATCCTATATGGAATCTACCAGAACAAAATTTGTGTCAAGAGATCAGGAAAGTTCGTACTCTATCAGGGGATGCTAGGAGATGAGAAGATGATTATAGATGTGAATCCACAGACAATTACGGGAATCGCCCAGACGATTGCAAATGCTTATGGAGAAGTGGAAGAGGCAGCAAGAATTTTGACATCCATCACGGAACATAACAACTGGAATTGCAAAGAGAGGGATGCTATCAATGACTATACCCGTTCAAATGCCCAGGAGATTTTGAAAATCAGTGAAAAATCCGGAAATTTTGCAAATGTCATGAAGGTGGTTGCAGAGAATTTTACGACAGATGAGAAAAATATATCAGAAATGTTTACCAGCGTAGAGAGCATCATTGCCTCCATGCTTACGATCCAGCCGATCGGAAGTGGGACTACGACAAGCAATATCCCGGAGGGTGTAATGCCAATTAATAAATCAATCGGAGCAGGAGATATCAATCTTTCTTCTGTGATCGATCTGGCAAGTATGAAATTGTAGGGACAGGAGGAGAAGAATGGCATCCAGAATTATATTAGATCCAGAAACCCTGTTGGCGCAGGCTGGTGAAATGCAGAGCCTGACAGCAGAATATGAATCCCTGTTTTCGAAGGTTACGGGTACTCTGAATGACACCAACAATAATTGGAGTGAACTGTTAGCACATAATTTTGCAGGGAAAATAAGCAGCGCCCAGCAAAGCTTTGCAAGTATTACAGAGCTTCTTGCCAGTGGGGCGGCAGCAGCGAAAAACAGTGCTACAACCATGCAGTCGGTAGACCAGTCTCTTTTTAAGGTGTTCGGAGGAGAAGCTGGTGAGGGGATTATTTCCGGACAGGTACAGGGGATGACTGATGTCATAGAGGATTACAGGAAATGGGAAAAGAAATCTAAAAAAGTAAAAGCAAAAAGTAAAAAGAAAAAAGACGGTTTTTTGGATTCTTTGAAAGCAGATATGGCAGGAGTGTCGAAAGCAATTGTAAAAAAAGGAAAGAAGACTGTTGCAAAAATAAAAAAATCCTATGATGAAAAAGGATTTGTTTATAAGGCACTTCAATATGGAAAATCTGCTGTAAAAGTTGGTGCAGGTGTTGTCAAAATTGCCGGTGCGGTAGCTCTGGTAGCAGGCTCCGGTGGTGCAGCACTTCCTGTAGCTGCTTGTATTACTTTAAGTGCCTGCAATGATATTTATAATGGCATGATGGATGCAACATACACCTATACCGGTGACTATAACAAGGTTGGTAATACAAATGCATTAAAGGATTTTCTTGTAAAAAAAGGTGGAGAGACAGGAGAAATCCTCTTTGGAGATGAGAAGCTGGGAGAAAAAATGGGCAGTTGGGCTTACACAGGATTGGACGTTGTTTCTTTCTTAAATGGTGTAGATAAACTTGGAAAATCTTTTGGTAAGCTTCAAACTATAACAAGCGGCACCGCAGAAACATCAAAGGTATGGGGAGAAATTCACATGGATGACGTTATCGACAATGATCTTAAATATCTCAGCAAAGATGGAATTATTAAGACTATACTTCATATAGACCCCAACTCTGTAGCTAATTTTGGATATGACGTCGTCACAGGTACGATTAAATCTATAAAGTCAGCAGGAAAACTTGGCAATACTATAGCAGATCTGGCCGTTGGTTAGGACGAGAAAGGAAAATAAAATGGCAAAGCAATTACTACCAAATGGAAGCGTTGTAACCTTAAAAGGTGCAACAAAGAAGTTAATGACAATTGGCATTGAGGTTGAAATGGAGGGAGATGAAAAAACCTACGATTATATCGCAATTCCCTATCCGGAGGGGTATATCGATTCGGAAACCATGTTTCTTTTTATGCAGGAGGATATCGAAAATGTATCTTTCGTAGGTTTTGTAGATGCAGAAATGCAGGTTTTTCGAACTGCATTAGAAGAAACAGATGAAAACGATGCTGAGAAAGAAAGTGATTCATAGTATGATCAGCGACATTTATTTGGCACGTAATCGGAGCATAATGAGAATCTCCGCTGCCTGTAGCTGTCATATAGGAAAGCGAAGAAAAAATAACGAGGACAATTTTTTCTTTGCGGGACGCTATATGGCAAGCTGTAACAATGGACTCGGAAGTATTTTAGAGAAAAATTTTCCGCTAAAAAAGGACAGATTCTTTGCTGTTTTTGATGGCATGGGAGGCGGAGAATATGGCGAGATTGCTTCCTATATGGGTGCAAAGGCAACAGAGGAATACTTGAATGCAGAAGAAGCAGATGATATTGCAGGTAAAAAAGGCTATCTGGAAAAAATGTGTACGCATGTAAATGACAGGATATTTAAGGAAACCCTTCGTTTGGATGCGGAGATGATGGGATCTACTTTGGCAGGACTTTATTTTACAGGAAACCAGGTTTGGACTGTAAATGTGGGGGATAGCAGATGTTTTCTCCTGCGAGATGGGAAGCTTCGGCAGATTTCCGAAGATCAGACAGACGAAGCCTATATGAAAGAAAACGGTATTCAGGGACGAAAGCCTTATTTGACCCAGTATATGGGAATGAATCCGGAGGAAGTGCGCGTACTTCCCTATATGGATTGCCTGCAGACGAAAAGGGGAGATCGTTTTCTTATCTGTAGCGATGGCGTGAGTGACATGGTGCCGGTAGATTTTCTGGAAACCATGATACAGCAAACGCAAAGTACGGCGAAGTGTGTCGATGCAATTCTCACAGCAGCGTTAGATGCAGGCGGTAAGGACAATATTACAGCAATTGTTTTGGAAATAAACAGATAGAATTACAGGAGATGTAAATGGATGAGGAGAGATATCCAGCTCTGCCCTGGCAGGGATGGAAGATTGTAAAAAGGCTGGGACGAGGCGGTTATGGCAGTGTGTATCTGGCACAGCGGAATTCGGCGGGTGTCATGGAAGATGCTGCTGTAAAGGTGATTTCTTTCCCAAAAAATGAAGAAGACATTGAAGCTGATTTTACAGATGGATATGATCTTGTCAGTGTAAGAAATAAGTATAAAAATATGCTTCACAGATACGTAGATGAGTATCAGATCATGCTGGCATTTAAAGGGCAGACCAATATTGTCAGCTGCGATGATTTTGAAGCAAAACCGCATAAAGACGGAATTGGATGGGATGTTTTTATCCGTATGGAACTGCTGACCCCATTGACTACATTGATCAAACAGTATGCAGGAATTATTCCTGAGGAAATGGTTATAAAAGTCGGAAAAGATATCTGTTCGGCGCTGATGCTTTGTGATTCTAAAAATATCGTACATAGAGATATTAAGCCGGAAAATATTATGGTATCGGAATTTGGCGATTATAAATTAGGTGATTTCGGAATTGCCAGAACTATGGATCATACAACCCAGGCAACGACAGTAGGATCAGAGCGTTATATGGCGCCGGAAGTGATTAAAAGAGAAGAATACGGAAAAGAGGTAGATATTTACAGTCTTGGACTGGTGCTTTACTGGATGCTGAATAACCGTAAGCGTCCGTTTATCGATGCGGATCATTTACCAACTCATGATGAAATTGAACTGGCACAGGCAAGGAGAGAAAAAGGGGATCCTTTGCCACGACCTAAATATGGAAGCAGGGATTTACAGAATATCGTTTTGAAAGCTTGTGCATATGCACCAAAAGACAGATTCTCTTCTGCCAGAGAAATGTACCAGGCGTTGGAGGTATTACAATCAGGTGGAAGTATACCAGAACTGCCGAAGCCTGAACCACCCGGAAAACCGAAACTGCCGGATGATGATGGCGAGCTGACGGGAGGATGGGTTTCCGTAGATGATGGTAAGGAGAATGGAAAGCATTTAGATGATGAGGATGAGTGGAGTTCTGTACATGTCACTGAAGATAAAAGGAATATAGAAGAAGGACCTGCTGTTTTAGAAGGGGCTTATCCGGATGAGAAGGAACTTAAAACAATAAGGAAGGCTTTGAATATATGTACAGTTATAATGGGAATCTGTACGCTTGGAATTGCGTTGTTATGGTGTATTCCTATCAGAAAGAAAATTCTAGGAAGAATCGAAAGACGAGAGCCAATCAGCGACGGATTAAAGATAGCGGCTACTATGATCGGATTTATACCGGGGCTGTTACTTCTTGTAAATGAAGATATTTAATTAAAGTGGCTGGGAAAATTTCCAACCATAAGAGAAACAGGAAAAGAAAGGAAGAGAGAGTATGAGGAATCGAAAAGTTAAGATTTTTGCACTTGTTCTGGCAGGTTGCCTGAGCTTATCTGGATTAACAGGATGCGGCGGTGGAATTAAGATGACAACTGACGATACATCGTCCAAATCAGATAGCGGATTGATGGGATCTGCAAAAAAAGAAGCAGAAAAAAGTGATGAATCAGAAGCAGATTCTGCCGATGAAGAGGATAAAATAAGTGATGATATGATTGGGCGGTATGTATCCCAGGGATATGAAAATCCTTCCTTTGGATTTGCAATTTCCCTCCCAGATACTTATACGTTGGAAAATAGAAACAATGTCGCACTAAACGATGCGGACATTGTAGAATCTTCTAATTCAGAAGGCACTTATGATTATTTAAAATCTTTAATTTCGATGGGAAGTGCGGTAGTTTTTTCGGCGGAGGATGGGAATACATATATTGAAACGAACATTCAAAATGCAGCGGTTTTAGATAAAACAGCTACATGGGATGAAGAAAAGAAAATAGCGGAAAATTCAGTGATGACTGAGGATGATGCTAAAAAATTGATGGGAGAAGATGCACAGGTTACTGAATTTCAAAATAATGTGGAAGAAATCACATTTTTGGGTGAGAAACATTATGCGGCACAATATACATTTAAGAACTATGATGTTTCGTATTATGGTGTGACTGTGTTTTTGGTGAATGAGCAGGATTCACGGTATATGTTAGCTGTCAATATAATTGGAGTAGATCTGAATGTAGTAGATCAGGCGGATCAGTTCTTTAGTGTATATACGGAGTAAGGTGAAGGGGAAAAAAGAAAGGTATGAAAAAGTTTTGTATATTGTTTAGCCTTTTGATGTCCACAATGGTGTTTACAGCATGTGGAGCTGGCATTAAGTATAGTAGTGACAGTAATAGTAGTGGTAGTAAGCAAACTAAAAATGCAGAGCTGGTGGATTTAGGATCAGATCCGCAGGCTTATATGCTTTACGGGACCTATCGGAATGAAGAAAACTATAAAGATGAAGATGGTTCCTATGCGAATGAGCATGCGGATGATTATGACTATATGACTCTCCAGCTTGAGGATTCGGAAAAATATGAGGTGCAGATTCTTCCGATACAGATATATGCAGACACTGATTTCCTGATTTATGACCTGTCTGGAAAAACAGACAAAGAACTGAAAGAAGAGGAAGGTCTGACAGACCAGCAGATTGGCGCATTGCATGAATATTGGCAATATAATCACATTCATGCCTCTTTTGTCGAAAGAAAAAAATATAGTGAGGATGGAGGATATTCTTATTCGGTAAATACTCTCTTCACATTTGCCTACGAAGTAGTAGGAGACAAACTCTATATGGGATTAGAAGCTTTGATTATGGATGATGAGGATGAAACTAATCTGGGATATCATGTACAGGATCGCAAGGATTGGGTTGAATACTCTTATGGCTTCGATGGACTGGATTTAATTTTGTCTAAGGACGGAAAAAGTACAAGACTTAAATCTGCGGATATACTTTACGCAGAAAAAAAGAATGAAGGACTTTATGAATGGGGATATGCCAAAAATTCTAGTTCCGGATATGATGGGATAGTTCATTTGTCTTTGAATACGGAAGACGGTTATGATTCTTATATTGAGTGGGCAGATGGAAGAACAGGTGAGAATGTAAAAACACAGATTGATGGCAATCAGTTTACTCTTACCTGGGACAGCACCTATCGTTACAATTATGATCTTGGAGAATCTGAAGAAGGCGAAGGTGGAAAAATCACAGGGATTTTCCTGATTACTAACCGACCAAATGGAGGAATGGATGGAGGCTTGTCCATCTGTGTTGATGGAAAATGGTATCCTTATGTTTATGATTCCACTGCATATTGGAATGGTGAATTAAGTGATAATTTAGAGACAGATGCTGATGTGAGCAGTATGAGTGAAGATAAGCTTGGAGAGTTAAAAGAAAACCAGACAGCAGTCTCAAGCGGACTCATGGGAGCCTTCAAAGAGCAGGGACTTGATTCTACGAAGATAGACGAGTCGACGGGAACAGTACAGATGGATAATAATGTGCTTTTTGCCTGGGATAAGGCAGATTTGTCAGAAGAGGGAAAAGCTTATCTGGATCAATTCCTTGCAGCCTATGTACCGGTAATATCCAGTGCGATAGAAGATGGAAAGGTATCGACAATCGTAGTGGAGGGTTATACCGATTCAGCAGGAGACGAGGCTTACAATTTAAAACTCTCGGAGGAAAGAGCAAAGACTGTTGCAGATTATATCAAAGCAGGTTATCCGGAACTTGCGAATGCTATCGAGGTTGTTGGTAATGGAGCAAATAATCTGATTCTGGATGGAGAAGGAAAAGAAGATGCCGCAGCATCCAGACGTGTAGAAGTCAGATATGTCCTGAAGACAGAGTAGTAATAAAAACCAAATATAAAAAAGTATAAAAGGAGAAGATAAGAATGGCGGAAAAAATTGATCTTAATACACTTCCGAAGGGACTTACAAAGGAAGAATTTACAGCTTTGCCTAATTTTAAAAAGATACGTTCTTTTTTCACCTGGGCCGGGGTGGTATCTATTGGATCAGGGGTATTGATTTGTTCAGAGTATGGAAAGGTATGTCAAAGCGTACTTCGGGCTGGAGGAAGCCTTGAGGAGGTGAACCAGCTATGGGCAGTAAAGCTTAATATGCTGTTTATGGTAATTAGTATTGTTATAGGAATCCTCCTGATAAAAAAGAAAACAACAAAAATGGCGTATATTGTTGCTATAACAGAATTGGTATATGCACTCCTGGCAATTATATCAGGCGGATCCGTAGGCGTTGGGGTGATAGCCTTAGCACTCTCTTTGGCTGGTGCAATCCGAATTGATAAGAAATGGAAACAGTATCAGGAAATATCTGTTGGAAACAAACCGGGGAACAATACCGGGAATACCACAGCCAGAACAACACAGAACAATACATATACAGAAATTCACACATCCGAAACTACTAATAATGGAAGCTCCTGGCAGCAGGCGAAAAAAAATAATGATTTTGTATCAGCTGACAGCCCTAAAAGCCTGGAGGAAACACTGAACATTTATAAAAAAGAAAAAAGCTGGTCTGCAGAAAATAATATGATAGAGACTTTGAAGAACAGCAAAGTATGGGTTCCATACATTAGTGAAAAAAACCAGCTGGATATTCTGAAAAATGGAGAAAGATATTATCTTCCAGTGTTTACAAGTAGAGCGGAAATGAAGGAATATGGAAAGAAATTTTCGCAAAGAGAAGTATGCTTTTCTGATGTGATGGATATGGCAAAGAGATCACAATATACATTAACCGGTCTTGTCATCAATGCGTTTACTGATTCCGTTATTTTGGACTGGAATCAGCTCGGCACGATAAATCCTGGTGGCGATGACGAAGAAGAAGAAACTATGTATACGAGATAGTTGCAAAGAAACCTTACTGATATTCAGAAGTAAAAAACTGAAGATCGGTAAGGTTTTTTACTTCTGAAATTTGGAAGTGATTTTTGCGGAATATTTGAAATAAGAACAACAAATACCCATATGAAAAAATAGGTCTTACTGAATGAAATGGTTCAATTTAGTAAGAACTATTTTGAATTAGTATTTGTAAAATAAGTCAGTTTGTATACTTCTTGCATTATATTTATAAACCTATTTTTCACTATCTGGAGCGGCATTTGATAATGCTTTTGCATAATCTGTAAGTCGTGTTAATTGAGATGCGTTTAGGTTTTTGCATGTTTCGATGAGAAAAAACAGAGAAGGGGATTCATTTTGCACAACTACTATTCTATTTGGAGTCGGATCAGCAGATTTCCCAACGAGGTAATCTGTAGATGTTGAAAAAACTTCAGCCATTTTAGCAATAGTTTGTATAGAAGGATTACGTGAGCCTGCTTCATATCGCAGATATGCGGGCTGAGAAATTTGTACCCTTTTAGCAGCTTCTTGTTTGGTTATTCC